>OBVH01000029.1_pt1 | contig 150353 bp, 137 predicted proteins | sample 1495001 | NCBI WGS metagenome assembly OBVH01 (sample SAMEA2579959, study PRJEB22360) | human gut metagenome
AATTATTTTATTTTTCAACCAATAAAATAATTTTTAATTTCTAAATATAGTAGAAAAAGCCTTCCCATTCGGGAAGGCTTTTTCAAAACTTAGGAGATTGTAATTGTAAAATTATTTTAAGTAAGTTAGATCTGTGTCACCAATTGCACCGTTAACTTCGCTGCTTGAGTTTTGTAGAACATAAACTCTCATGTTACCCTGGCCACTTGCACCACTTGTTGAAAGTGTGCCATCTGTAACAACTTTCTTGTCACCTGTAACTGCATCAATATATGTGCCACTTGGTAGACCCTTAAATGTTGCGTCGCCACTGATTGTTACACAAGCAAGTGAATCAACGCTAGAATTTGTATATCTTCTGATGTAAGCCATATTGCCATCTACATAATTGCTATCAGTTGTGTACTGACCTTTTTGTAGGGCAGGAACTGCTCTTCTAATCTGATTTAGCTTTTCTAGGTGCTTTGAAAGAGGAGCATCTAATGTAGAAGCTACTGTACCGGAAGCTGTATATTTACCGTAGTCGCTTGCTGTAACTGAACCTTCTAGGTGGTCACCGAAGTAAGCACGACCTGTCTTGTCTAGTGGAGCGTTAGGACCAACATCAATTGGAACATCTTTCTTGAATTCAATTTCTGAACCATAGTAGATACATGGGATACCACGGAATGTGAACATTAAGTCCATATTTTCTGCCCAAGCAGAAGCACCACCTTGGTAACGAGTCTTTTCCTGACCGTCAGGACCGTAGTCGTGAGAGTCAACATATGTAACTGCCCATGTTGCATCATTGTATAGTGAGTCTTCGCCCTTAGCAGCACCGAATGCTGCACTTGCATTCTTAAATGCCCAGTGCATAGGGAAGTCGATTGTACTTGTGCCGTTTGCCTTGCTGTAGTCCGGTGTGTGATAAGATAAACCATTTAGGTAAACATTGTCACTTGTTTGGTCGAAACTTCTGTTTTGGTGAGCTTGGAAGTGCTTTACAGAGTTATCATAGTTAGATTTCCAGTCAGAGTTGCTCCAGTTGTTCTGCCAAGCACTTTCTGTTTCGCTCCATGTATAGAAGAAACATGAGTCTGAAGAACCACCTTCATTATAAGCACCATGGTATCTGGCACAAACTTCACCAAATAGGTGGAAATTCTTGTACTGGTTAAATACAGGGAAGAATGCGTGGTTTAGTGTCCAACGGTTAATGTGCTTTTCTGTATCCATTCTGAATGCGTCAACACCCATATCTAGGTACTTTGAATAAGCATCTGTAAGATACTTTACAACGGATGGATTTTCTGTATTAATATCAACACAGTCACCTGCCATCTGACCTGTTTGTTCTGTGTATGAACCGTAGCTTAATGACTTATCATGGTGATAGTTGTGTGCTGTATCATTAACATCTTCCTTCATAACTGCAAGTCTTGCCTGATACTGATCAGCAGGTAACAAACTTTTATATCCTGAATAGTTTTTAGCTAGAGTAGAATCGGGAATAACTTTCATACAGTCTGATGAACCTAGATTGCTATAGTCCTTAGTAAACATTGGGGCTAGGGTGGCTTCACCAAAGTTACCTGAGTGGTTAAATACAACGTCCTGAACAATCTTTAAACCTTTTTCGTGAGCGGCATCAATTAGGTCCTGATATGAAGTATCATCACTTTCATATCTAGGGTCAACCTTTGTAAAGTCAAATGCGTGGTAGCCATGGTAGTCATAGCCTGATGCATTTTCTACAACAGGTGTAATCCAAATTGCTGAGAAACCAAGAGCCTTGATGTAGTCTAGCTTTTGGATTAGACCTTTAAAGTCACCTCTCCATGCTGGGTCTGTGTCTGGGTTGTTAGCCTGACTGTCATCCCAACAGTGAACATTGTTGCTCTCGTCGCCATCGTAAAATCTTGTTGTAATTACGAAGTAGATAGAGTCTTCTCTAAGGTCTGTTCTTTCATATTCTGTATCTGATGGTTGTTTGTTGTACCAACGGTTACCTTTGTACCAAAATTCGTTAGTACCACTGTTTGTGTTTCTTGTAAGTTCTTTACCTTGAGTACCATCACTTTCGATGAACTGTAGGTTAATTTTAGAAACACTTGAGAAAGTGTATCTGTAGTAGTTATTACCCTCACTCGTCATTTTAACACCGGGATACTCTGTAGAAATATTTTCTGGAAGTGCATTCCAGTAGTAAACGCTTGGAGTTCCCTTCTCTGTGTAGTAGTGAACAGTAATACCTGTTGCACCGGTTGATTCCTTATCTGTCTGTGCAGCAGATGCAGAAACTACAAGTGCTGACATAGCCAAAGTTAGAACCATTAAGATTGCGACTAATTTTTTCATTGGCGTTATCTCCTTTTTTATATTTCGTTATTCTAATTATAAACAGAAAAACTATGATTATATTTCTATAAAAGAATTATAACCATAGCTAGGTATCCAATAATTTACTATTAAATTTGTCTATTATTCATAATATGTGAATTGATTATGAATAAAGTATTTCTAAAGGATATATTCATTGATGATTTTGGCAACACCACAGTCATTATTACTAACTGTTACAAGATTTGCATAGTCTGAAACGCCCTCTTTGCTATTTTTCATAGCAACACCAAGACCTGCTTCTTTTAGCATTTCAATATCATTAAAGCTGTCACCCATTGCAATCATCTTTTCAATCGGAATACCTGAGATTTTTGCTAGGTTGTGAAGTCCCTCACCCTTGTTTACATTTTGTGGTGTAATCTCTAGAAAGAAAGGTTCACTTAGGAATACATGAAGCTTTGGTTCAAGTGTATCGTGAATGTTGTCATAGTTTGCACCGATAACCTTTGGGTTATCAACAAGTAGTAACTTGTTCATTTCAGTATCAAGTGTTAAAAAGTCCTCATGATATTCAAAAGGTAGATGAACAACATTAGCTTCGGTTCTTGACCAATCATTTAGTGCATGACCGGCAATAATCTTGTGATCAAGTGGAGAAGAAACTGTAATTGTTGTACCCTTTACTAAGTCAAAGACTTTCTGTAAATATTCTTTTGGGAAAGCCTTGTTGTAAAGAATCTTGTCATTCTTTACATCATAAATTCTGCCACCGTTATAGGAAAGTACATATCCACCGTACTTTTCTAAGTGTAAATCCTTAACAAATGGCAATGCACCACTTGCAGGTCTGCCGGTACAAATAGCAACAGTTTTGCCTTGTTCCTGCATTTCTATAATTGCATCAACATTTTCTTTTGGAATAACCTTGTCATCATTTAACAAAGTACCGTCCATATCAAGTGCTATTAAATCATATTTCATAATTATCACCATCACGATTTTAGCACATTTATACTACACTGTAAATATAGTTAGAAATAGAAAAAAGACCTTACTTAAAAGGTCTTTTTGTATGTAATTATTAAATTTTGTTTACTGTGAAATTGCATCCTTCATAGACTTAACATATTCTGCAACATAAGGGACGCAGTCCTTGCCGTACTTTGCACAAATTCTTACAATAGCAGAACCAACAATTACACCGTCAGCATTTTTTGCCATTTTCTTTGCTTGTTCAGGAGTTGAAATACCGAAACCGACTGCACAAGGAATATCCTTAACCGATTTTACAAGGTCAATCATTTCACCGATATTTGTTGTAATGTTCTGTCTTACACCTGTAACACCTAGGGAAGATACACAGTACATAAAGCCTGATGCGTCCTTAGCAATCATTTTGATTCTGTCGTGACTTGTTGGTGCAACAAATGAAATATATTCAACACCATACTTTTCACAATAAGGTTTTATAACATCTCTTTCTTCATATGGAACATCAGGAATAATCAGTGCATCAACACCAACTTGCTTACAGTTAGCAAGGAACTTGTCAGTATCATAAGCATAAACAGTATTTGCATATGTCATAAGTGCAACTGCACAAGAAAGTTTATCTCTTACTTTTGCTACCATCTGAAAGATTTTGTCTGTTGTTGTGCCTGCTGCTAACGCTCTAATGTCAGCCTCTTGAATAACAACACCCTCAGCTACAGGGTCAGAGAAAGGAATACCGATTTCAATAATATCGGCACCGTTCTTGTCCATTTCAATAAGTAGTTGTTCTGTAACTTCAAGGCAAGGGTCACCGGCAGTTACGAAAGGGATAAATGCTTTGCCGTTCTTAAATGCATCTGTAATTTTACTCATAAATCTCAACTCCTCTGTATCTTGCGATTGCTGCAACATCTTTATCTCCTCTACCTGATAGGTTTACAACAATGATTTTGTCTTTGTCCATAGTTGGAGCAAGTTTCATTGCATAAGCAACTGCATGAGAGGATTCAATAGCAGGGATAATACCCTCGGTTCTTGATAAATATTCAAAAGCATTTACTGCTTCATCATCTGTAATAGCAACATATTCTGCTCTGCCAATATCGTGTAGATATGCGTGTTCAGGACCAACACCGGGATAGTCAAGACCGGCAGAAATTGAATATACCGGTGCAATCTGACCGTATTCATTCTGACAGAAATAACTGTGCATACCGTGGAAAATACCGTCTCTGCCTGTTGAAATTGTAGCAGCAGTTTTGTCTGTGTCAATACCCTTACCGGCAGCTTCACAACCGATAAGTCTTACTTCTTCATTTGGGATAAATTCGTGGAATGCACCGATAGCGTTACTGCCACCACCAACACAAGCCATAACTACATCAGGAAGTCTGCCTTCCTTTTCCATAATCTGACTTTTGATTTCTTTACCGATAACACTCTGGAAATCTCTTACAATAGTTGGGAATGGGTGAGGACCCATAACTGAACCAAGTACATAGTGGGTATCACTCATTCTGTTAGTCCATTCTCTGAAGGTTTCGTTTACTGCATCTTTTAGTGTCATTGTGCCACTTGTTACTGCGTGAACCTTTGCACCAAGAAGTTCCATTCTAAATACATTTAGTGCCTGACGGTCTGTGTCCTCTTTACCCATAAAGATTTCACATTCCATATCCATAAGTGCTGCTGCAGTAGCAGTAGCAACACCATGCTGACCTGCACCTGTTTCGGCAATTACTCTTGTTTTGCCCATTTTCTTTGCAAGTAATACCTGTGCTAAAGCATTGTTTAGCTTGTGACTGCCTGTGTGGTTAAGGTCCTCTCTCTTTAAGTAGATTTTAGCACCACCAAGGTCCTTAGTCATCTTTTCTGCATAATAAAGACGAGATGGACGACCTACATATTCTCTAAGCAGTTCGTTTAGTTCATCGTTAAAGTCTTTATCATTTTTGTATTTATTATAAGCATCCTCTAGTTCCATAATGGCATTCATTAGTGTTTCAGGAATAAACTGACCACCATGTCTGCCAAATCTTCCGTTTGACATATTAATTCTCCTTTTTCTTATTTATGTAATGGTTCACCGTTAAGCTCAGTAAGAGCCTTTGATTTATCTTCACTTCTCATAAGTGTTTCACCGATTAAAACAGCATTTACATTAGCTTTCTTTAGATTAGCAATGTCTGTGCTTGTTTTGATACCACTTTCTCCAACAAATAAAATATTTTCCGGAACAAGCTTTCTTAGGTTGATACAGTTGTTAATATCAACTGTAAAGTCCTTTAGGTTACGGTTGTTAACACCGATAATTTTTGCACCACAGTTTAGTGCCATTTTAACTTCTTCTTCTGTATGAGCCTCAACTAAAGCCGATAGTCCAAGAGAAGTTGCAATATCTAAGTATTCCTTAATTTCTTCTTCGGTAAGAATGGCACATATTAGTAGTATAGCAGATGCACCGATTACCTTTGCCTCATAAATCTGATAAGCACATACTGTAAAATCTTTTCTTAGAATAGGAATAGAAACTTCCTTGCTGATTTCTTCAAGATATTCATTCTTGCCTTTAAAATATTTTGGTTCAGTTAAGCAGGAAATTGCTGATGCACCGGCCTTTTCATAGTCTTTGGCAATTTCCTTATAAGGAAATTTTTCTGCAATAACACCTTTGCTGGGACTTGCTTTCTTTACTTCACATATGTAGGAGAGTCCTTCTTTTGCTAAAGCCTTTTCAAATGGAAAACCTGTGTTGCTGTCCATCTTTCGGGCTTTACTTTTGATTTCTTCAAAAGGTACAACCTTTTCTTGCTCAATATATCTCTTCTTTGTATATTCTGCAATTTCGTTAAGTATTGTCATATCTGTCTCACTTATTCATTAGTTAAAGCAACAAATGCTTCCTTAGTAGCAAAAGCCTTGCCACTGTCAATAATTTCTTTTGCATAGTCAACACCGGACTTAATAGAGTCTGCCTTACCTGCAACATAAAATGCAATACCTGAGTTTAGCAGTACAATATCTCTCTTTGCACCTTGTTCTTTGCCTGTAAGAATATCCAAAGTGATTTCTGCATTTTCTTTGCCGTTACCACCGATTAGGTCATCCATTGGGTAAGTCTTTAGTCCCACTTCTTCCGGTGTAATATAGTAAGAATGTACCTTACCGTCACGAATTTCTGAACAATAAGTCTTTGTTGTAACAGTAGCCTCATCCATACCGTCTAAACCGTAAATAACCATGCCCTTCTTAACACCTAGGTTAATAAGTGTCTGTGCCAATGGTTCACATAAATCTTGACTAAACACACCCATAACTTGCATTGATGCACTTGCAGGGTTTGTTAAAGGTCCAAGAATATTGAAAATGTTTCTGATACCGATTTCTTTTCTTGGCTTAGCAACATATTTCATTGACTTGTGGTAGCATTGTGCAAACATAAAGCACATACCACATTGGTTTAGTACTTCTTCACTTCTTTCAGGTGTAATGTTAAGGTTTACACCTAAGTTTTCAAGACAATCGGCAGCACCTGACTTACTGCTCATTGAACGGTTACCGTGTTTTGCAACAGGAACACCACCGGCAGAAATAACGAATGCTGATGTAGTGGAAATGTTGAATGTACCTGTACCGTCACCACCTGTACCTACAATTTCCATAACCTTTACTTTAGGGTTAATGTGTAGAGCCTTTTCTCTCATAACTGTTGCACAAGCTGTGATTTCGTCAATAGTTTCACCTTTCATCATAAGTGCTGTTAAGAATGCACCGATTTGTGCTTCGGTAGCTTCACCACTCATAATTTCGTTCATTACTTGCTTTGTTGTATCTATATCAAGATTTTCTCTTTTACTTAGTTTTACAATTGCTTCTTTAATCATTTTTTACATCCTTACTTTATGTCTAAAAAGTTTTCAAGTAGTTTCTTACCACCGACTGTCAATATGCTTTCAGGGTGGAACTGTAGTCCGTAGATTTCATAATCTCTGTGTTTTACTGCCATTATTTCACCCATATCATCAGTTGAAGTAACAATTAATTCTTGTGGTAAAGTTTCTTTCTTTGCAATTAGTGAATGGTATCTTGCACCTACCATTTTGTCACCCATACCATTAAAGATTTTGCAAGTTGGGTCAATGTTTAGTGTGCTTTTCTTGCCATGCATTAGCTTTTTAGCATGAGTGATTTCTGCACCGAAAACTTCACAAATTGCTTGATGACCAAGGCATACACCTAGGATTGGTTTCTTTCCTTTAAAGTATCTGATTACATCTTCACAGATACCGGCATCCTTTGGATAGCCCGGACCGGGAGAAATAACAATATGGCTTGGATTTAGCTTTTCAATTTCTTTCACAGTCATTGTATCATTTCTGATAACCTTAATGTCCGGATTTACACTACCGGCAAGTTGAACAAGATTGTAAGAAAAACTATCGTAGTTATCAATTAGTAAAATCATACTTCTTCAACCTCCCCGGCATTCTTAATTGCATTCATTACTGCAAGTGCTTTGTTGTAGCTTTCCATATATTCATTGTGTGGGATACTGTCTGCTACAATACCACCACCGGCTTGAACATAAACTTTGTCTTTAATCTTTGATGCCATTCTGATTGCTATGCAAGTATCCATATTACCGTTAAAGTCAATGTATCCGATAGCACCACCATAAACACCTCTTGGGCATTTCTCAAGTTCTTCAATAATCTCACAAGCTCTAACCTTTGGTGCACCTGAAAGTGTACCGGCAGGAAGTACTGCCTCAATAGCATCAAATGAATCCACTGTATCAAGTGCATCACTTTGTACTTCTGAGCAAATGTGCATAATCTTTGAGTATCTTAAAACTTTCATATACTCTGTAACTGTAACAGAATTGAATTTTGAAATTTTACCAATATCGTTTCTGCCTAGGTCAACCAGCATATTGTGTTCTGAAAGTTCCTTTTCGTCTTGTAGTAAATCTTTCTCTAGGGCAATATCCTCTTCTTCTGTTTTGCCTCTAGGTCTTGAACCGGCAATAGGGAATGTTGTCATTCTGCCGTTTTGGTATCTTACCAATGTTTCAGGTGAAGTTGAAATAATTTCATTTTCGCCGATTTTCATAAATACCATATAAGGGCTAGGGTTTGTAACTCTAAGTACTCTGTAAGCATTTAGTAGGCTACCCTCATATTTTGTTTCAAATCTTCTGCTGATAACTGCTTGGAAAATATCCCCGTCAAAGATATATTCTTTAGTTTTGTTTACTGTATCGGCATATTCTTCTTCGGTAAAGTTTGACTTAAATTCAACATCTTTGTAAGAAGTTAACTTGCTTACAGGTGTTGGGTCGTTAATCATTTTAACGATTTCATCAATATCATTAATAGCCTTGTTGTACTGATTTTCAAGGTCATTGGTTTTCATATTTACAATAACAGTGATTTTCTGTTTTAGGTGGTCATAAGCAATGATTTTGTCACAAAGCATAACATCAAAGTCGTTAAATTCACTTGACTTTAGCTTTAGTGTTGGTTCGGCATAACCAATCATTGAGTAACCGTAGTAACCCACCAAACCACCTGTGAAAGGAGGATTACCCTTGATTGTAGGTGTTTTGTAGTGACTTAGGTATTCTCTTAATACTGTTAGAGGTTTCTTGGTTTCTACAACCTTAGCACCCTCACCTTCAATAGTAACAACACCGTCTTTACAGTAAAGTCTTGCCTTTGGGTCAAAGCCAAAGAAACTGTACCTTGCCCACTTTTCTCCACCTTCGATACTTTCCAGTAGATAGTAGTTTTTGTACCTGTCTGCTATTTTTCTTAATAATGTAATGGGAGTGATAACATCAGCATAAATTTCCTTGCTAACAGGAATAACATCATATTCTTTATACTGTGCTATCTCATCAAAACTTGGTGAATACATAGGTTTCTCCTTTCTCTTTAGTAAAAATTATAATAAAAAAAGCCCTTGTCCCTAGATAAAGGGACAAAAGCTGTAATAAACTTCTGCGGTGCCACCCAAATTGGTACAATAGTACCCGCTTTACATATGCTAACACATACTCCTTGTTGTAACGGTCAAGGTTTCCGTCAGTACCTACTTTATATAAATATTTCAGTCTGCCCTCTTGAGTCCATTCCAAATGATTTTAATTATTGTCTTGCACCGGCCGACAACTCTCTAAAAATCTCCATCAAATGTACTTACTCTCAATCAACGGTTTGTGACAAATTATTTAACTACTAAGATTATAAAGCTAAATTAAAAATATGTCAAGAGAAAATTGACACTAATTTTTATTATGATATAATTTATTAATGAGAATGTATTTTATATTTGTGGAAGAGAAGTGGAGTTTTTGAAAATTAATAAAAAATATAAAGGTGTTATCTATATTATATTGTCAGCATTTTGCTTTGCCTTTATGAATTTCTTTGTAAAATTGTCAGGTGACTTGCCAACAGGTGAAAAGGCATTTTTCCGTAACTTTGTAGCGTTTTTCTTTGCTTTGTTTATGGTATTAAAGGACAGAAAAAGTTTTCACTTTAACCCTAAAAACTTAGGACCGTTACTTTTAAGGTCATTGTTTGGGGTGTTTGGAATTTTGTGTAACTTCTATGCTATTGACCATTTGGTACTTAGTGACGCCTCAATCCTTAACAAAATGTCACCGTTCTTTGTAATTATCTTTTCATTTATAATATTAAAAGAAAGGTTAACTTTGCCACAAGGTTTAATTGTGTTTGGTGCATTTATCGGTGCATTGTTTGTTATTAAGCCTGACTTTTCAAATGCAGATTGGTTTCCTTCACTTGCCGGTTTTGTGGGTGGTGCTTGTGCCGGTTTTGCTTATACAATGGTTAGGCTTCTTGGTACAAGAGGTGAGAATGGTAGCTTTATAGTACTGTTTTTCTCCGGATTTAGTACAGTTGTATTATTACCATTAATGTTAATGGACTTTAAGATGTTTACACCGTTTCAGTTATTTGCGTTAATAATGGCAGGTCTTTCTGCTGCCGGTGGACAATTTGGCATTACAGCAGCTTATACCTATGCACCGGCTAAGGAAGTTTCTGTTTATGATTATAGCCAAATTATTTTTGCTGCCGGTTTAGGATTCATTGTTTTCGGTGATGTACCGGATGTTTATTCATTTATCGGCTATGGAATTATTATATTAATGGCAATTATTATGTTTGCTTATAATAATAACTTGTGGATGTTTAAAAATAGAAAAGAAAAGGAAAATTGATATGAATATTATTAATGCGATTATAAATTTAATTAATAATCCAATCATTAAATTAGTTGATGATTATAAAGGAAGAAATAGGGCAAATAATGTTGGAGATGCACTGGAAGAGTATGTAAAAGACTTGTTTGCTGATTCATTTGATTTGTCTGATAGCGACAGATTAGAGAGAGTAAGTGAAGTGTTTTCGTATCTAGGTAATGACTCTAATCCACCAGATATTATGTTAAAAAATGGGGATGCTATAGAGGTAAAGAAAATTGAAAGTGATGGTGCAGCTCTTGCTTTAAATAGCAGTTATCCAAAACAAAAGTTATTTGCTAACAGTCCTATGATTAATAAAGCGTGTAAAAAGGCTGAAAATTGGACAGAAAAAGATATGATATATGTAGTGGGAGTTGTTAATAAGAAAACGAACGAATTGAAACATTTATGTATGGTCTACGGGTTGGATTATTGCGCAGTTGATGAATGCTATAGCAGAATAAAGAAAACTATCAAAACGGGAGTAGAGTCTATTCAAGGTATTGAATTTGCTGAATCCAAGGAATTAGGACACATAAATAAAGTTGACCCACTAGGTATTACTTATATGAGAGTGCGTGGAATGTGGGGGATTGCAAATCCATGGAAGGTATTTGATTATGTATATCAAAGAGATAAGACTAAAAATTTTAACTTTATGTGTATAATTAACGATGTTAAATGGAATACCTTTGATAACAAATCCGAATTAGAACAAATAGCAAGTGATAATGCTAATGTTGTGATTAAGAATGTCAAAATTAAGAATCCGGATAACCCAGCAAAACTAAATGATGCAAAATTAATATCATTTAGTCTATAAGTCGAGGTAATGATAATGAATATAATTAGTTTGTTTAGTGGTTGTGGAGGTTTAGACTTAGGCTTTGAAAAAGCTGGTTTTAATATTGAAGTAGCAAATGAATTTGATAAAAATATATGGGAAACATATAAAATAAATCACCCAAAAACAAAATTGATTGAGGGTGATATAAGAAAAATTAAAACTACTGATTTTCCTAATGATGTTGATGGAATAATAGGAGGTCCACCTTGTCAATCCTGGTCAGAGGCAGGTGCTTTAAGAGGAATTAATGATGATAGAGGCAAATTGTTCTATGATTATATAAGAATTTTAAAGTCTAAAAAGCCAAAGTTTTTTTTGGCTGAAAATGTAAGTGGAATGTTGTCAAACAGACATTCTGAGGCTGTAAAACAAATCATAAATTTATTTGATGAATGTGGGTACGATGTTAGTCTAAATTTAGTTAATGCAAAAGATTATGGTGTTGCTCAAGAAAGAAAAAGAGTTTTTTATATTGGGTTTAGAAAAGATTTAAATATAAATTTTGAATTTCCTAAAGGCTCAACTGAAGATGACGAAAATAAAATAACTTTAAAAGATATTTTATGGGACTTGAAAGATACTGCAGTACCAGCGTTAAAAGGCAATAAACATAATCCGAAAGCTATAAATAATAATGAATATTTCATTGGTTCTTATTCTCCTATCTTTATGAGTAGAAATAGAGTAAAGAGTTGGGATGAACAAGCATATACGGTTCAAGCATCCGGTCGACAATGTCAATTACATCCCCAAGCACCGAAAATGGTGAAATATGGTAAGAATAATTGTAGATTCGTAGCCGGAAAAGAAGATTTGTATAGAAGAATGACAATTCGAGAAATTGCTCGTGTTCAGGGTTTTCCAGACACATTTGAATTTGTTTATAAAGGTGTTAATGATGCTTACAAGATGATAGGTAATGCAGTACCTGTAAACCTTGCTTATGAAATAGCAGTTGCTATTATGAATACTTTGAAAGAATAAAAACTGACCTCCAACTAGGAGGTCAATTTTATTTTCTGGGTATTTAATAATGAAAGGTAGGTTAATGGTGAATGTGCAAACATAGCACAAGAGTTGTTTGCGTTACCTTGAGAAAGTAACATAGGTACATCAATACCACTTGAAAGAAATTCGGTAAGTGGTGCAAATTCCGATAGCTTTGTGGCAAGTAGTGTTATACCGGCAGAAAAACTTTCTTTGTCATTAAAAATATCACAAATAATTTGAAAGTATTTGTATAGGGTGATATATTCTTCATCTACTAAATATCCTTTGTGGTAGTATTCATAAGGGTTACTTGCCAGGTGTAATGTGGTATCAATAAAGTTATCCACACTTTCGTTGCAATCTTTGAAAGAAACAAAGTTACTTCCTGAAAGTTCATTGAAAGATTTTTTCAGCTTTTTGTAGTTAATATCCCTTAATTTAAATTTAATTGTGTTACCGTAACGGTTATAACCCCATTCTCTGAGAGGACAATGGGTAATAAAGTCATCTTCGTACACAAAGTTATATATATCGGAAAACCTATGACTGTATGTGTCATCCTTTGAAGTAACATTAGGACAAGCAAAGGTATAGGCAAATACATTTTCTCTGCCGTCTTTGATTAATTCCGATGCCAGTAAATTTGCCAATGCACCACCACGGGAATGACCGGTAAAAATAATGTTGTTTGTTGTGTTAATGTATTTCCTAATAAGTGGCTTTAAAAATCCTATTGTGTCGTAATAACCTTGGTGAGTGTCCTCAAGTCCTGTACGAAAATTATTGTACCATTCTTCACCTAAAGTACCTCGGATAACAATAAAAACATTGTTATCCCTTTTTGCTATAGCAATTGATGCAGTATTTTCTTGTGGCTTAAAGTACAGAAGTTCTATGTCAGTAAACTCAGTATCTAAAAATGCCTTTTTCATACATTCTTCATCATAACTGCAACAACAGAAAGTGCAACATAACCTGGCTAAGTTAAGGTCAAGTGTTTTAGATTTTAAGTATTCATCACTGTAAATTACGGGAATAGTAATTTCTTTCTTAAAGTATTCATCAGTAAATTTAACATTATACTTGCTTAAAGCTTCTATCATAATCATCACCACTAAAAGTATGCCCTGTATTGTGTATATTTTTCATAAAATGTATATTTTTTAATATTTATTCTTGACTTTATCTGCCCTTAGTTGTATATTAGTTTATAGAGTTAGCACTCTAAAGTTGAGAGTGCTAAAAATTATTTAAAAGAGGATTGATTAAAGTGGCTAAGAAACAGTTTAAATCAGAGTCAAAAAGACTACTTGATCTTATGATTAATTCAATTTATACAAACAGAGATATTTTTCTAAGAGAAATTATTTCTAACGCAAGTGATGCCATTGACAAACTTTGTTTTAAGAGTTTAACTGACCAAAATGTTGGTATGAGTAGAGAAGATTTCAAAATTGAAATCGGTACAGATAAAGAAAACCGTACAATTACAGTTAGTGATAATGGTATCGGTATGGATGAAGATGATTTGGAAAATAACTTAGGTGTTATTGCTTCTTCAGGTTCATATAAGTTTAAGCAAGAAATGGACAAGGACGATAAGGAAGACATTGATATTATCGGTCAGTTCGGTGTAGGTTTCTATTCTGCATTTATGGTAGCTAAGGAAATCACAGTTATCACTAAGAAGTACGGTAGTGACAAGGCTTATAAGTGGCAGTCAACAGGTGCTGACGGTTACACAATTGAAGAATGTGACAAAGACACAGTTGGCACACAGATTATTATGAAGTTAAAGGATAACACAGATGAAGAAAACTATGATGAGTACCTAGAACAGTACAAGTTATCTTCATTGATTAAGAAGTATAGTGACTATATCCACTATCCAATTGAAATGGAAATGAAGAAGTCCAGAGTAAAGGAAGACAGTAAGGATAAGGAACATCCTGAGTATGAGGATTACTATGAAAAGGAAACTCTAAACTCAATGGTTCCAATTTGGCAAAAGCCTAAGAAGGATGTTACAGAAGAAGAGTACAATAACTTCTATATGGAAAAGTTTATGGACTATAACCCACCACTAAAGGTTATTACAACTTCAGTTGAGGGTGTTGTAACATACAAGGCTATGCTATTTATTCCATCAAAAACTCCATTTAACTACTTTACTAAGGAATACAAGAAAGGTTTGCAACTTTATTCTTCAGGTGTCCTAATTATGGATAACTGTGAGGACTTGTTACCTGAACATTTCCGTTTTGTAAAGGGTGTTGTTGATTCTCCTGATGTATCTCTAAATATTTCAAGAGAAATGCTACAGCAGGATAGAGTTCTAAAGCAGATGGAAAAGACTCTTGAAAAGAAGATTAAGAACGAACTTGCATCAATGCTAAAAAAAGATAGAGAAAATTACGAAAAGTTCTATTCAGCATTTGGTGTTCAGCTAAAGTACGGTTGTGTTGCCGATTACGGTATGCATAAAGGTGAACTACAAGACCTATTGATGTTCTATTCTGCTAAGGAAAAGAAGAACATTACTCTAAAAGAGTATGTTGAAAATATGAAAGAAGATCAAAAGTATATTTACTATGCTACAGGTGAAAGCATTGAGTCTATTGACAGACTACCTGTACTTGAACTTCTAAAGGAAAATGACTACGATATTCTTTATATGACTGATGAAGTTGATGAATTCTGTATGCAGTCACTTAGAGAATACGGTGAAAAGGAAATTCGTTCAGTTCTTAACGATGACCTTGGTTTACCTGAAGAAAACAAGGAAGAAACTGAAGAAGAAAAGTCACAGAGCGAAGGTACAATCAACTTTATGAAAGAAACTCTCGGTGACAAGGTTGCTGATGTTGTTGTAAGTAAAAAGCTAAAGAATTACCCTGTTGTACTAACTGCTAAGGGCGGAGTTAGCTTTGAAATGGAAAAGTACTTTGCTCAGATGAACCCTGAGGGTGGTATGAAAGCACAGAGAGTTCTTGAGATTAACCCTAACAGTGACAGTATCAAGGCTATGATGGGTTACATTGATACCGATATGGAAAAGGCAAAGTCCTATTGTAAACTACTTCTTGCACAGGCTGAACTAATGGCAGGTCTTGAAATTGAAAATACTGCCGAATATAGTGAACTTGTACTATCATTAATGAAGTAATTTTTGAAAAATAAAAATAAATTTTTAAACTACCTTAATTTTTGCCAAAATTAGGGTAGTTTTTTTGCTATTTAACCTTAATTTATCTTGAAGTATTACCTTTCCCGTGATACAATAAACAGAGGAGTTGGGTAATATGTTCACTTGTCCTATTTGTAAGGAAAGTTTACAGTTAAATGGAAAATCTCTTGTATGTGAAAATAACCATTGTTTTGATTATGCAAAACAAGGCTATGTAAACCTTTTGCCGGTTCAGCAAAAGAAAAGTTTACATCCGGGAGATAATAAAGAAATGCTACTTGCAAGAAAGAATTTCTTGTCAAATGGTCATTATGAGAAAATTTTAGATAAAGTTGCAAGTTTGATTAAAGAGTATTGCAGTTCTTTTGATTGCTACTTGGATTGTGGTTGTGGAGAAGGCTACTATACTTGTGGTATTAAGGAAAGAACAAATTTTGCTAATGTTATCGGCACGGATATTGCAAAGGATGCAGTGAGAATGTGTTGTAGCAGAAGTAAAGATATTAACTGGGCAGTTGCTACTGCATCCCATCTACCTATAAAGAATAACAGCGTAGATGCAATTACGGCAATATTCTCACTTTTAGTACCGGAAGAATATAGTAGGGTGCTAAAAAGTGGTGGTATAGTGGTAGAAGTTACTGCCGGTAATAATCACTTAATTGAATTGAAACAGCAGATTTATGATACTGTTTTCAAACAAGATAAGCATCAAAAAGATGTTGGTGATATTTTTGATACATTGTATCAAGGTAACATAGACTTTAAACTTCATATAGAAGGTGATGATTTAAAAAATTTGCTTACTATGACACCGCATATTAATAGAATAAAGGAAGAGAAGAAATCAAGGCTATTTTCTCTTAACTCGTTGGACCTAACAGTTGACTGTCAGGTCAGAGTTTTGAAAAAGCCATAAAAGAAGTGAGGTACAAGGATTATGAGACAAACAAAAATCATTTGCACTATTGGCCCTGCGTGTAATAACAAGGAAACTATCCTAAAGATGATTGATGCAGGTATGAATGTTGCTCGTTTCAATATGTCACATGGTGACTATGGGGAACTTGAAAAAACTTTTGCTACTGTAAAAGAAGCTATTGCTGAAAGTGGCAAGAATGTGGCACTTCTTTTGGATACAAAAGGTCCTGAAGTAAGAATCGGTCACATTGATGGTGGCAAAACAGAAATCGTTGAAGGTCAAGACTTTACTTTCTTTAGAGATGAAGTTGTTGGTAACAACGAGGGTGTTTCTATTAGTTATCCTAAACTTATTAAGAAGCTAATGAAATACAACAAGGCAAAAGGTTTGAAGCTGCTTCTTGATGACGGTAAAATTGCTATGCAAGTCAAGAAAGTACTGGAAGACAGAATTGTTTGTAAGGTTCTTGTTGGTGGTGAACTTGGTTCTCGTAAGAGTATCAATATTCCTGATTACAACATTGATATGCCTTATGTTAGTAAGAAAGACAGAGAAGATATTGATTTTGGTATCAAAATGGGTATCAATGTTATTGCAGCATCATTTGTTAGAAACGGTGATGATGTTCGTACATTAAGAGATTATGTTGAGTCTATCGGTGGTGAACATATCGGTATTATCTCAAAGATTGAGTGTCAGTCCGGTGTTGATGATATTGATGAAATCCTTGATGAATCCGACGGTATTATGGTAGCAAGAGGGGACATGGGTGTTGAAATTCCATTTATGGAAATTCCTGAAATCCAGAAGGCACTTATCTTTAAGACTGTTTTAAGAGGTAAGTTTGTTATTACTGCTACTCAGATGCTGGAAAGTATGACTACTTGTCCTAGACCTACAAGAGCAGAAATCTCCGATGTAGCTAATGCAGTTTATGACGGTACTTCAGCAGTTATGCTTAGTGGTGAATCTGCTGCCGGTATGTATCCTGTAGAAAGTGTTAAGGCTCTATCATCTATCTGTGAAGAAGCTGAGGCACATAGAGAGTTCTCTAACCTAGAGTCTTTAATTCAGACATATGAAATCGGTTCTTCACTTCGTCAAAACCTATGTTACAGTGCAAAGCAGATTGCCGAAAACATTGGTGCAAAGGCAATTATTGTAGAGTCAGCAACAGGTCATGTACCAAGAATTATGGCTCACTTTAGACCAAAGTGTCCTATTATTGCAGTTGTTACTGATGAAACAGTATGCAAGAAACTTTGCCTATATTGGGGTATTGTTCCTATTCTTTGTGATGAGAAAAAGACTATTGAAGAAATCACAAATCAAAGTAAAAAGAAAGCACTAGAAACAGGTCTTGTTAAGAAAGGTGACACAGTTATTGTTCTAACTTCAACTCGTGCATTAAACAGAGCAGGTACTGACACTCTAGTTATAAGAGATATTTAAGTATGAATAATATAGTTTTGATAGGTATGCCGGGCAGTGGTAAAAGTACAATAGGGGTAATCCTTGCAAAGAGGCTTGGATACGACTTTGTCGATACTGATAACTTAATCAGCGACAGAGAAAAAACTACATTACAAGATATTATTGACAAAAAAGGTGTTAGCGAATTTTTGAAGATTGAGGGCATTGTCGGTGAAGAACTAAACATTGACAACACAGTTATTGCGACAGGTGGTTCAATGGTTTTTTCCGATAGTGCTATGAAAAATCTTTTACATGGCAGCAAGTGTGTGTTTATTGATGTTCCTTTACCCGAGATTAAACGCAGAGTAAAGAACATTGATACAAGAGGTATCGCTATGGGAAAGGATGATACCCTTGATACTTTGTATGAGAAGCGTATGCCAAAGTACAGAGAATATGCCGACATTACTGTTGAAGTTAAGCAGAACAGCAAGATTGATAATGTTGTCAGCAAAATACTTGATAAGCTAAAATAATTTTCATCCCTGCAACAAGGAAGTTGCAGGGATTTTTTGTTTTCTATAGTGTTTTAATTTTCATAATTTGAATATGAAACTAGATTTGTAAAAATGTACAATAGGTATAGTAAGCTATGACTAACTTATTTAATAATATGCTGAAAATCAGTCTATATGGGAAAAAATCAGCTTTTATTGTTGACATTAGCATTAGCTAACTATATAATTAAGTGTAGGTTAGTTGATACTAACCTTTTATTTAGACTTATAGGTTAGTCTAAACTAATTTAAATTAGTCTAAGCTAATCGCAAAAACCATATGAATTAGAGGGATGATTATGATGCCATTAACATTTCTAAACCCAGGTGAACAGAACATTATCAAAAGAGTAGGTGGCACACCTGAAATGAAGAAACATCTTGCTGACCTAGGATTTGTAGTAGGTGGTAATGTTACAGTAATTAACTCAGTAGGTGGTAACATTATCGTTAATGTTAAGGAAACAAGAGTAGCCATCAGTAAAGAAATGGCTCAAAAAATTATGGTCTAATATTTTTAATAATAAATATACATTTATTAGCAAGGAGGAAAAGTATGAACACATTGCGTCAGGCTAAAGTAGGCGACACAGTAAAGGTAAAGAAACTCCATGGTGAAGGTGCTGTAAAGCGTAGAATTATGGATATGGGCATTACCAAAGGTGTAGATGTAAAAATTCGCAAGGTTGCTCCACTTGGCGATCCTGTTGAAGTTACTGTTCGTGGTTATGAGCTTTCTCTAAGAAAAGCTGATGCCGAAATGATTGAAGTAGAATAATTTTTTACATAATAGTTAGCTTTTGCTTACTATGATTATGAAAGAGAGGAAATTACACAATGGATTTGAGAATTGCCCTTGCCGGTAACCCAAACTGTGGTAAAACAACATTGTTTAATGCCTTAACCGGTTCTAACCAGTTTGTTGGTAACTGGCCAGGTGTTACAGTAGAAAAAAAGGAAGGTAAGCTAAAGAAACACAGTGGTGTTGTTATCACTGACCTTCCGGGTATTTATTCACTTTCTCCATATACACTAGAGGAAGTTGTTGCAAGAAACTATCTAATCGGTGAAAGACCTGACGCAATCCTAAATATTGTTGACGGTACTAACCTTGAAAGAAACCTATACTTAACAACTCAGCTTGTTGAACTTGGTATTCCTGTTGTTGTTGCCATCAATATGATGGATGTTGTTAAGAAAAACGGTGACACAATCCGTACTGACCAACTTGCTAAGGAACTTGGTTGTAAGGTTGTTGAAATCTCTGCTCTAAAGGGTACAGGTATTACAGAAGCTGCCGAAGCTGCTATTGCTAGTGCAGAAAGCAAGAAGATTGCTCCTATTCATCCCTTTACAGGTTCTGTTGAACATTGTCTTGCTCATATTGAAGAGGCAGTTGTTCACGATATGCCTGAAGAACAGCAGAGATGGTATGCAATTAAGTTGTTTGAAAGAGACGAAAAGGTATTAGCTCAGCTAGACCTTTCCGATGAAATCAAAAATCACATTGAACACGATATTGCAGAAGTTGAAACTGAACTTGATGATGACTCAGAAAGTATTGTTACTAACGAGAGATATATTTATATTTCTTCTATTATCCACGATTGCTACAAGAAGAAACATAAAGATAAGATGACAACTTCCGATAAGATTGACAGAGTTGTTACAAACAGATGGGCTGCTCTTCCAATCTTTGCAGTAATTATGTTTGCAGTTTATTACATTGCAATTTCAACAGTTGGTGCTTGGGGTACTGACTGGGTAAACGATAACCTATTCGGTGACGGTTTCCACCTATTCGGTATCGGTTCTTCTCAGTATGAAGAATTAGATGAAGAATTTGCCGGTGCTGATGAAATCGTTAACGGTTACATTTCATATGCTAAAGAAAAAGGCTATGATACAGAGGCAGTTTCTACTGCTCTTGATACTGAGGCTGATGACTTTGACTCAGCTAAAGCAAAATCAGCTTTAACTGCTTTTGCAACAGATATTGAAAACTACAAGGGTATTGACTTCTCAAAGGCTACATATTCAGTAGAAGATGAAGAAACTCTTGCTACAGAAGATGTTACTGCTACACTTGCTGAATTTAAGGATGCAGTTGCTACAGTTGAAAAGTATAACTGTGAAGCTCCTGACCCTGCAGAATACGGTGTATGGGTTCCCGGTATTCCTGAACTTGTTTCTAACGGTCTAGATAGTATCGGTTGTGCTGATTGGCTATCAGGTCTAATCAATGACGGTATTGTTGCCGGTGTTGGTGCAGTTCTTGGTTTCGTACCTCAGATGCTTGTTCTATTTATTCTACTTGCATTCCTAGAAGCTTGTGGTTATATGGCTAGAATCGCATTCGTTATGGACAGAATTTTCCGTAAGTTCGGTCTATCAGGTAAGTCATTTATCCCTATGCTAATCGGTACAGGTTGTGGTGTTCCGGGTGTTATGGCATCAAGAACAATCGAAAATGAGCGTGACCGTAGAATGACAATTATGACAACTACATTTATCCCATGTAGTGCTAAGACACCGTTTATCGCTATGATTGCCGGTGCATTGTTCGGTGGTTCTGCTTGGATTGCTACATTTGCTTACTTCCTAGGTGTTGCTGCAATTATTGTTTCAGGTATTATGCTAAAGAAAACAAAGATGTTCTCCGGCGACCCTGCTCCATTCGTTATGGAACTTCCTGCTTACCATATGCCAACAGTAGGTAATGTTCTTCGTTCAATGTGGGAAAGAGCTTGGTCATTCATTAAAAAAGCCGGTACAGTTATCCTACTTGCAACAATCCTTGTTTGGTTCTTATCATACTTCGGTTTTGTAAACGGTTCATTCCAGATGCTAACAGAAGACCAGATGGATGATAGCTTGCTTGCTATTATCGGTAACGCAATTTCTTGGATTTTTGCACCACTTGGTTGGGGCAACTGGCAGGCAGCCGTTGCATCAGTTACAGGTCTTATCGCTAAGGAAAACATTGTTGGTACAATGGGTATCCTATACGGTGGTACAGGTGCTACAGTATATCAGGCAATGGCAAATGCATTCACTCAGGTTAGTGCTTTATCATTCCTAGCATTTAACCTACTATGTGCTCCTTGCTTTGCTGCTATCGGTGCTATTAAGAGAGAAATGAACAACGCTAAGTGGACACTATTTGCAGTTGGTTATCAGTGTGTATTTGCTTATGCAGTAGCACTAATGATTAACCAGTTCGGTAACCTATTCACAGGTAATGTTCAGGTTATTGGCCTAATCTTTGCAATTCTTGTACTTGCATTCATTATCTTTATGCTTGTTAAGCCTTACAAAGAATCTAACAAACTTACAGCTAAGGTTAAAGTTTAATATTAAAGAAAAATTTTAAGGGAGGATTTATATATGTTTACATGGTTATTAAATAATTTAGCAACAATTATAGTTGGTCTTGCTTTACTTGCAGTAGTTATTTTGATTGTAAGAAAGCTACGCAGTGACAAGAAAAAAGGTAAATCTTCCTGTGGTGGTAATTGCTCAGGATGTGCAAACTGCCAATATTGCCATCATAAATAAGAAGAAGGGGATACTGTGGTATCCCCTTTATTTGCCTTTATGGTTAGCTTAAGCTAACTATTTTTTTAAAACCTATTGACTTTGGAAGAAACTGAGAATATAATAAGAATAACATATGAGCATATATTCATATGAATATATGCTCATAAATTAAAATAGAGGTGAGATTATGACATTAATCCTTGAAGATATTAAGAAATCTTTTGGTGATGGAGAGAACAAAACAGAAGTACTAAAGGGTATTTCTTGTGAAATCAAAAACGGCAATATTTGCGTATTGCTTGGACCTTCCGGTTCAGGTAAATCAACACTGCTTAACATTATCGGTGGAATTGAAAATTCCGACAGTGGCAAAATCAAAATCGGTGATGAAGTTGTGGGCGAAATGAAAGAGAAAAAGCTAACTCAGTACAGAAGAAAACATTTGGGTTATGTTTTTCAGTCCTACAACCTTATTCCTAATTTAACTGTTAAAGAAAATATTGAAGTAGGTGCTTATTTAAGTGACAAGCCACTTGATATTGATGAACTGCTAAAAACTTTAGGTCTTTGGGAACATAAGGACAAGATTCCTAATCAGCTTTCAGGTGGTCAGCAACAGAGAACTGCTATTGGCAGAGCAATTGTAAAGAACCCTGATATTCTTCTTTGTGATGAACCTACAGGCGCTTTGGACTATAACACCTCTAAAGAAATTCTAAAGTTGATTGAAGATGTGAACAAAAAGTTTGGCAACACAGTTATCCTTGTTACGCATAACGATGCAATCAAGAATATGGCAGACCAAGTTATTAAGCTAAAGGACGGTCAAATTCGCCATAATGATATGAATGAAAAGAAAATTCCTGCTATGGAACTTGATTGGTAAGGGGGTATAAAAAATGAAAAACCCTTTGTATAAACGAGTTCCCAGAGAGTTGAAAAGTGATTTTGGTAAGTACATTGCATTGTTCCTATTCTTGTGCTTAACTATCACTTTAGTTTCAGGCTTTTTAGTTGCCGATGGTAGTACACTTTCTGCTTACAATGAAAGTTTCAGTAAGTACAATATTGAGGACGGTCACTTTACTTTAGCACAAAAAGCTGACAGTAAATGGTTTAGTGACCTAGAAGATAAGGAAGATATTAAGGTTTATCCTATGACTTATAAGGATAAAATCATCAACAAAAATCATACAATCAGAATTTACAAAAACAGAAAAGATATTAACAAAGTTGATGTAATGAGTGGAAAACTTCCTAAGGTAGATAACGAAATTGCCATTGATAGATTGTATGCAGAAAATAACAACCTTGAGATTGGTGACAACCTAAAGATACAAAACAAAAACTACAAAATAGTAGGTTTAGTTGCACTTTCCGATTATACAGCATTGTTTAAGAATAATACGGATATGATGTTTGATGCAAATAAATTTACTGTATCTGTTGTTACCGATAAAGGCTTTAATAAGCTAAATGACAATGGTATTAAGTATTGCTACTCTTGGAACTACAACCATAAGCATATGACTGAGGATGAAATTAATGACAAGGCTGATGATATACAAGATGAAGTAGCTAAAACAGGTATGGTAACTGACTTTGTAAAAGAAGCCGATAATACTGCAATTCACTTTGCAGGTGATGATATGGGTGGTGACAGAGTTATGTTTATCTGGTTACTGTATATCATTATGATTGTACTTGCATTTGTATTTGCAGTAACTACCCGTAATACTATTGAAAAAGAAAGTTCTGTTATCGGTACACTTAGAGCATCAGGTTATTCAAAAGGTGAACTGCTAAGGCACTATATTGTACTACCTGTTGTGGTAACAATTCTATCGGCTATTGTAGGCAATATTTGTGGTTATACATTTATGAAAGAATATATGGCAGGTATGTACTACCACAGTTATTCACTTCCAACATATGTTACAAAGTGGAATGGTTATGCCTTTGTAATCACAACTATTGTACCGGCATTAATTATTTTTGTAGTAAATGTTATTGTGCTTGCCTATACACTTTCACTTTCACCACTTAAATTCTTAAGACATGACTTAAAGAGAAAGAAGAAGAAAAAGGCAGTTAAACTTCCTAACTGGAAGTTCATTACAAGATTTAGAGTGAGAATAATTTTACAAAACCGTTCAGCATATATTATGATGTTTATTGGCATTATCCTTGCTAATGTGCTACTTGTGTTTGGCTTAATGATGGCACCACTGTTAACTCATTTTAAGTCAGAAGTTATGGACTCTAAGATTGCAAACTATCAGTATATCCTAAAAGCACCTGTTGATACTGACACAAAAAATGCAGAGAAGTATTGTGTTAGAACTCTGGAAAATGATAACGGTGAAGAAATTACTGTTTATGGTATTGAAGAAAATTCAAAGTACCTAAAGGATAAGGACTTGCCAACAGGTGATAAAGAAGTTCTGATGGCTAGTAGTGTTATTGAAAAGTACAGTTTAGATACTGAAACAGACTACACTTTAACAGATAAATATACTCACGATAAATACAAGTTCAAAATAAAGGACAGCTATAAATACCCTGCAACAATGGCAGTATTTATGACCAGAGATGAATTTAATAAAGTATTTGATAAGGATAAGGACTACTACACAGGTTACTTCTCAAATACAAAGATTAAAGATATTGACGAAAGCTATATAGCATCAACTATAACCGAACAGGACTTAACAGTTATGGCTGACCAGCTGGATGACTCAATGGGTCAGATGTTTATTATAATCGGTGTTTTCTCTATAATGCTATTTATCTTGGTAATTTATCTACTTGCAAAGATAGTGGTAGAGAAAAACGCAAAGTCAATTTCTATGGTAAAAATTCTTGGATATAATGACCATGAAGCAAGTAAATTGTACAACACCTCAACTGCAATTGTAGTTGCAATATCATTACTGTTAAGTATGCCAATATGTAATTATATTATTAAGGGTTTGTACTTTGCTATGATGCAAGACTTTAACGGTTGGTTAACTTATTATATTGCACCGTATGTACTGCCTTTAACAGTAGTTATCGGTGGATTAAGTTACATTGTGGTTCACTTTATCCAAAGTAAAAAGATTAAGAAAATCCCTATGTCACAAGCACTTAAGGATATGGAATAATTTAAAATCAAGGAGAGAAGATTTATGGATGTTTTTCAGAAACCTGCTTTTTGGGGAATTATTGCAGTTGTACTGATTGTAGTATTTGCAATTTTCGTTATAAAAAGCTATGTGAAAAAGTTATCGGAAGGATGTTGTGGTTCTTCCGGTGGGGATAAAGTAAAGAAAATTAAGGTTAAGGATAAGGACAAAAGTCACTATCCATATAAAGCAATTCTTACTGTTGACGGTATGGTGTGTCAAGGATGTGAAAGCAGAATTGAAAACACCCTCAATAACCTTGAGGGTGTGTGGGCAAAGGCAAATGCCTCTACTAAAGAAGTAACTGTATTGATGAAAAATAAGATTGATGAAAAAACCTTAAAGAAAACAGTAAACACCATTGGTGCTTATACTGTTATGAAATATAGAGAAGTTTAATTTATAGGCAGTTGTACTGTTACCTTTTTACATATGCTACACCAAAAGCATTAGGTCCGGTATGACTGCCTATTACTGCACCTACATTTACTAAGGAATGATTGTTAATTGGTAGTTTGTCCGATAGTAGCTTTTCTTTCAGCTTAACACCCATAGAGTGGTTATCGGCATACATAATGTGAAATGGATAGGAAAAGTCAGGATGATTTTTCACAACCTTATTTGCAATATAGTTTATTCCTCTTTGAGTGCCGATACACTTGTGAATAAGTGTGATTTTTCCTTGCTCAATAGAAACAATAGGCTTAATGGTAGACATCATAGAGGCTTTAATTCTGCCACCCTTTAGTAGATATTCAGGTGAATCAACACAAGCTATAACCACAATTCTTTTCTTTAGTTCCTCAATTTTCATAACAATTTCTTTAGCTGAAAGACCTTGATTTTTCAGCTTGATACTTTCTTCAATAAGTATCCTCATACCGGCAGATGCAGTTTCACTGTCTATAGGGTAACAGTTAAAGTCAGTACAGCAGTATTTTGCATTTTGATAAGTGCCACTAATTTTGGAGGACAAGAAAATTCCAATATAGGTGTCACCGTTATTCTCAAGTAAATTAAAGAAATCCTCAGGGGACGGTTGTGATGTTGTTGGCTTTTCTTTCTTTAGCTTTAGTAGTTTGTAGAAACCTTTTTTGGTAAGGTTAATGTTCTCTTTGTAAGTAATATTGTCAAAGGTAACTGATAGTGGAACACATTTAATATCCAGAATTTCAAGTTCATTTGGTTCTAAGTCAGCACCTGAGTCGGTAATAATTTTTATCATTTTTATCCCTCATAATATAAATTTTACCTTAATATTATTTACCGAAAATTTTTGAATATTAAAAAAGCGACCTTCCGTTTTGAAAGGTCGCTATAATTTTATGTTGATTATTTAATGTAACCGATTTTCTTCATTACCTTGTCAAGAGTTCTTTGGCTGAAGTTCTGAGCAAAGGCATCTGCCTTTTTCCATGTTTCTTCCATATATGCTCTATCCTTGATAATTCTGTTGTATTCATCTTGGATTGGTCTTAGGTGTTCAACAACTGCTTCACCTACAGCAGTCTTAAAGTCACCGTAGCCTTTACCGTCAAATTCCTTTTCAATCTGTTCCATTGTGTTGCCTGTAACTGCACCGTAAATTGTCATTAGATTGCTGATACCCGGCTTATCTTCACTAAAGTAAATCTTAGTGTCTGTGTCTGTAATAGCTCTCTTAAACTTCTTCATAATAGTTTCAGGCTTATCAAGAACATATACGCAACCGTTAACATTTTCATCACTTTTACTCATCTTGCTTGATGGGTTCTGTAGTGACATAACTCTTGCACCGTTCTTAGGAACAAAGCCCTCAGGAATCTTAAATACATTGCCATATAGACCGTTAAATCTTGTTGCAATATCACGAGTGATTTCAAGATGTTGCATCTGGTCAGCACCAACAGGAACTTTGTCTGCTTGATAAAGTAGAATATCGGCAGCCATTAGTGCAGGGTAAGTAAACAGACCTGCGTTAATGTTATCGGCGTGTTTACGGCTTTTATCCTTAAACTGTGTCATTCTTGAAAGTTCACCAAACTGTGTGTAGCAGTTTAAAATCCAAGCTAACTGTGCATGAGTTGTTACATGGCTCTGAATGAAGAAAACACTTTTTTCAGGGTCAATGCCACAAGCTAAAAGAAGTGCATACATATCAAGAATATGCTTTCTCATTTCTTTAGGGTCTTGTCTTACTGTAATTGTGTGTAGGTCAGCAAGAGCATAAAAGCAGAAGTATTCGTCCTGCATAGTAATCCAATTCTTAATTGCTCCAAGATAGTTACCAAGAGTCATGGAGCCACTTGGTTGAATAGCACTTAAAACAATAGGTTTCTTTTCTCCCATTTTATTTTACCTCACTTAATATATTTTTCAGCAGTTTTTGCAAGTAGTTTAATTCCTTTTTCCAACTGTTCATCAGTAGGTGTTGAGAAGTTCACTCTAAAGGTGTGACATTCTTCACTTTCATCAGTTAGGAAAGCATTTCCCGGAACAACACAAACTTTGTTTTTGATTGCGTCTTTACAAAATTCTTGCATATCTACATAATCCGGTAGAGTACACATTGTGAATAATCCACCGGTAATTTTTGCATAAGTAATGCCCATTGGTACAAGATATTTGTCCATAAGGTCCATCATAAACTGTGCTTTTTTTCTGTATAGGTTTCTTAGCTTTTCAAGGTGACTGTCAAAGTCATACTTTGTCATTAGTTCGTTACAAACCATCTGTGACCAAATGTTTGTATGAACATCATTACCTTGTTTGCATACAACCATCTTCTGGAAAATAGGCTTAGGTGCAATAACATAAGCAACTCTAATTCCCGGAGAGATAACCTTACTCATTGAACCGGCATAAAGTACAATACCCTCATCATCAAAACTTTTGATACAAGGAATATACTCACCACTGTATCTAAGGTCACCGTATGGGTTGTCCTCAAGAATAAGCACATTATATTTCTTTGCAAGTTCATACATTTTCTTTCTTTTTTCAAGACTCATTGTAATGCCTGATGGGTTCTGAAAATTAGGAATAGTGTAGATAAATCTTGCGTTTTTGTGGGTTTGCAGAGCCTTTTCAAGTTCTTCCATATTCATACCGTCATCGTCAATTTTTACACCTACAAGTTTTGCGTTATAACTTCTGAAAGTGTTTAATGAACCGATAAATGACGGTGCTTCTGTAATAACCACATCACCCTCATTTACAAGGGACTTTGTAGCTAAATCCATAATCTGTTGTGCACCTGTTGTGATTAAAATATCATCAAAGTCTCTACCTACATTGTGGTGACTTTTCATATATTCCTTTAGTGTTTCTCTTAACTGAGGATAACCCTCGGTAACACTGTACTGTAACACACCGATTGGGTTTTCTTCTAATAATCTTGAAGAGATTTCCTTGATTTCTTCAATAGGAAAAGCCTCAGGACTAGGGTTACCTGCTGATAAGGATACAACCTCAGGGTCAGCAGCATATTTAAAAATTTCTCGAATGGCAGATGGCTTTAGTGCCTGAACTCTGTCGCTGAAAGAGTATTCCATAAGATTTACCACCTTTATTTATATAAAATTATTCTATCATATTATTGCGAAAAGTGCAACAATCTAGGTTTCTATAATATGTTTTGCAAATTATCGTATTTTCTGTTGTAATTATGTTGATTTTGTATTATAATTATATTACCTATCTATGGATATTATTTATATGAAATATGAGTAAAACGGAGATAATAATATGTCAAGTAAAAGATACTCTGATGAAGACAATGTAACTCGTTCTTATAGTGATGATTTTTATAAACAATTTGCTGATAAATACGGTGAAGTAGATTTAGAAAGCAGTGCTAAAAGAAGAAGAGACAGAGCAAGAAAAAGAGAGGCTAAGCGTAGAAGAAGAAACAACAGAATTAAACTTATTGTTTCCGGTATTGTGCTTATTGCAATTGTAGTGACAATTGTTATATTTATTTGCACAGGTATCAAGAGTTGTGTAAACAGTAATAAGGATACTCAGGCAGGTGGCTTTAAGACAGTTGAAAGTTCTAAAGTAAGCAAGACAAGCAGTTCTTCAAAGGCTACTTCAAGTAATATTGATGACAGTGACCCATTACAATTCCTTACACCTGAAATTAAGGATGACAACAGTAGTGGTACATTTAGCTCAGTAAACGGTGCAGTTTACCTATGGAAAGACTCAGCTTACGAAATCTTTGGTGCATCTGCCGACAGAAGTGATATGTACTCAGATGTTATTAACAAAGCTACCGAAAAGCTGGGGGATAGCATTAAGGTATACAGTATGATGATTCCACTTCATACGGAAATGAACCTACCTGAAAGACTAAAGAATGAAGCCGGTGCAACGAGTGAAGCCGACAACATTAAGAATGCTTACAGTAAGTTTGACAAAGCTCAGCCAATTAATATTTATAATACATTAGCAAAACATAATAGTGAATATTGTTACTTTAATTCCGATCACCATTGGACAGGTCTTGGTGCATATTATGCATACACAGCATTCTGTGAACAAACAAACCAAAAGCCAATGACAATTTCAGAAGAAGGTACACACAAGATTGAGGGCTTTACAGGTTCATTCCACACATATGGTTCAGGTCTGACAGATACAGTTTATTATTACGATTTACCATATGAAACATCTTGTAAGCTATATGCTGACCCTAACGGCGAACCACAGGATGCTGACATTTACTACGAAAATGAAACATCAGGTGAAAACACATACGGTGTATTTATTAACGGTGACCAACCTAAGTTTATTATTAACTCTCAGTGTGGTACAAATAAAAAGATTGCAGTTGTTAAGGAAAGTTTCGGTAATGCATTCGTTCCGTATCTATCAGCTAACTATAGCGAAATCCATGTTCTTGATATGAGAAGTTGTGGTGTTACCAATTTGAAGAAATATTGTGAGGACAACGGAATTACAGAAGTTCTGTTTATGAACAATGTAATGTCAGCTAACTCTGCTGACAGAATTGCCGATATGGAAACTGTTATCGGTAAATAAGATACTTTGTTTTTTAAGGAGGTGAAATCAGTGCTTGGAAGAAAGGTAAGCGTAAATTTATTTGGACAACTAACAGATGGTTTGTATAGTGGTTATTTTACCGATGAAAAAGGTGATAATGTAAAGGCATTTGTACTTTCAAAAAAAGAAGTTGAGTTTGTAGTGTCAGGTCAAGTTATCGCCATTATTACTCTAAAGAATAACGAACAAAGAGCCATTGTTGCACCGGATAGAGAGATTTACTATGAACCACAGATTCTTGATATTATCAGCAAATCAAGTAGTGTTGAGATTAGTAACATTAACTGCCTTTACGAAAAAAGTTGTGGAGCATTGATTTTCTACCGTAATAAACAAGGTGTCAGAATACTACTGGTTAAGAATCACAATGGCCGTTATTGGAGCTTCCCGAAAGGTCATATGGAACTTAATGAGTCCGAAAAAGCTACTGCTATTCGTGAAATTAAGGAAGAAACAAACCTTGATGTTAAGATTATTGATGGCTTTAGAGAGGTTAGTGACTATTGCCCATTTGGCAATATTAAGAAGAGGGTTGTTTTTTTCTTAGCACAAGCCTTTACAGATGATGTTGTTGACCAGCCGGAAGAAATCGACAGTCATATTTGGGTGGATATTCAACAAGCAAGAAAGAACTGCACCTACGAAAACGATTTGCGTGTAATTGATAAAGCCGAACTTCTTATTAATCAGTCAAAGTGATTTTTAGCAAGTGACTGTCTCAATTAAATAATTGTAATTTTTAGGCGTACATTGTACGCCTATTTTTTTACCCTTATATTTGATAAATTGAAAAACCCAAATTTAATAAACTAACCTATTCCACCACAATCATAAAATTGAGAAACTTAAAACTAAAAAGAAAAATATCAAGCAGACCGAGAGGGAGCAAAATGGACTTTTGCCTCACAGTCTTTGATTTATTAATTTATTTTATTTATTTAATTTATTATATTGTTGTGTTTTGATTGGGAAGTGATTGGGTTCTGTTTGGGTTTTTAATGTGTTTTGACTGTTTGTAAAAAAATAAATATCCGAAAAAAGCTAGATAAAATCTATCCTACGGAAATTAAATTGAATGTTAGAAAATTAATAAATGATTGGGTGATGGGTACTGAAGAATTTTAACTTTAGTGAATGTAATGAAAATTATAAAATAGGTGCAATTATTTTAAATATATACATATAATTGTAGGCTGATAATACAATCATTTCAATGCAATTATTGCATTTTTAGAAGAAAATTTTCATAAAAATAACGGCTATAACTTGTGATTATAGCCGTTTAATTATGTGGTTATTAAGTCGAAATTCACTTAAAATAAATCATTCAAGGAATGCAAAGTCCTTGTCAGCTAGGAAGTTGTCAAGTTCCATACAAACCAAAACTTTGTCAAATTTAGTCTTTGAACATATTTCTTCACTGACAGATTTTTTGTAATATCTCATATCAACCAAAGTAACTTCACTAAAGTTTTCGCTTAGGAATGGTGCTAAACAATGACTAAAGCTATCTTTGATGATTAGTAGCTTTTTGTTGTTTTTACAATCAGGATTCTTAATTGTAGTAACTGGGTTGTTACCGTTTAGGAATACTGCATATTTGTCAGCACCCTTTAGTTGGTCAGTAAAGTACATTGAGTTGTACTTTGTGGTGATACCGTTTGCAGTAATACTACAAGTTGACTTGTTGTTAAGGTTGTTCCAAATCTCGATAGTATCACTTTCATTTAGCCAAAAACCTGATGTGTTGTATGTTGTGCCTAAAAAGTCATTGGCAGTTTGAATAGTGAACTTGTCCCTAGTTGCAGGTTTAATATTCCATTTACTGCATAGCTGATTATAAGCTAAATAAGCACCCTTAGTAGTCCAATGGTGGTCAGTTTTGTAGTAAATCTGAGTATTATCCTTGTTGGCCTTAAAAGTGTTTCTAAGGTCAATATTAGAAAGATTATTCTCACTACAATACTTGTTTATGGTGCTGAAATATTCATCATCATTGTACTTTTCGTGAATATGTGGTAGTACATTATCCATTATGTAACCTGTTGACGGTACAATCATTAGAGAAGTATCAATGCCTGTCTTTTTCTGAAAATCAGATACAACAGAAAGGTTAAGGTCAAGTCTTTCGTTAGTAGCAGGTTTGTTGATTAAGTAGCCGTTTTTGCACTTATAAACACCATCACTGCCGTTGTTAAGTACAAGCAAGTTAGAGTAACTGTTGATACCCATAAATGCATCACGCATAACCATATGGTCATTTATGTAGTCCTCAAACTTAGTTTCAAAAGAACCGTCAGTTAGTGTTGTTGCAGAAACTTCCGGAAAAGTCTGTAAGTATCTTTTTTCTTTTGGGCTAAAGTCACTTTTAGGTACAACCCAAAATAGTATAGCAAATACCCCAATAAAGGCAAGGAACATTATAGTTATAAAATATTTTGATTTGTTGGTCATAACTCCACTCCATTCTCATTTAATTTTATATCTTTTCACATATTAAGTCAATTAATTAATTGTATTAATTTTTGGTGCAGTGTATAATTATATTGGTGATTTTTATGAAGAAAAAGTTATCTCCCGAAAAATTAATTGTAATAGTTGGAATTATCTTTGCAACGGTTCTTGTTTTGGTCAATGTGTTCTTTGACTTTGTACCTCATACAGTAAAAACTGAAAATATTAAATCTGCTAAAAATGAGTTTTCCACATATTACAACCAAAATGTGAATAAAAAGACCTATACAACTACCCAAAAAGTAATTGTAAATATAAATACTGCATCGGTACAGGAACTTTGCACCATAAGAATGATTGGTGAAACTAAAGCTAAAGCAATTGTAAATTATAGAGAAAAGTATGGTGCTTTCAAAGATAAAGGGGATATTGTAAAGGTTTACGGTATCGGTGAAAAGACCTATGAAAAAATAAAGGATAGTATTTGTGTAAATTAAAGTATATAATTACAAAACCACTCTCATTGAGAGGGAAATTTTTTGTTAATTTTCAGTTTTTCTATATTCCAATAAATCTGCCGGTTGACAGTCAAGTGCCTCACATAATTTTGCTAAGGTGCTAACTCGAATTGCTTTTGCTTTGCCGTTTTTCAGTACAGATATGTTGGCTAAAGTTATTCCTACTTTGTTGGCAAGTTCAGTAACACTCATTTTCCTTTTAGCCAACATAACATCTATGTTAAAAATTATTTCTCCATCCATTTTATATTCTCCTTATATTGTTAGGTCATTTTCTTCTTTAATTGTTGTTGCCTTACTTGTGAGATATGAAAGAACAAATGAAGTAATAGCAATGGCTATGCCAATAACAAATATTAAAATCTCACATAGGTATAGTGGAGTATTGATTGTGCCTAGTAACAGAAAAGTTGTGTCACCAATAAAGTGATACACTGATGTGATTAATGCCAAAATACCTATAACTTTAAGCCTTCTGGAATTATCCTTGCAAAAAGCACCATCTGTTGAAATGGTATTAGCAATTCTCCAACCTTGATATAAAACTGCATAGCAAGGAATACCGGTAATAAGGAGAAAAATCATCCAAGGTAAATTTTTTGTTGCGTTAAGTGGATAGCCGTTTATAAAGTCAAAACCTTTGAAAACAGTAATGCCATAAAGTACTATGCCACATATACCGAAGATTATAATTATAATTTTCATTAGGTTAGATAAATTTTTACTTGTCATAAAATCACCACAAAATCATATTTTATTACACATATATTATAGCAACTGCTATCTTATAAGTCAATAATTATTTATCGTAATTCAATAAATTGTTATTGACTTTTGTGCTTTTGTGGAATATACTTTAGCTAAAGACAAATGTTTTTTATGGAATGAGGTGCATTTTATGAAAAGTAGTAAAGGTAAAGCTATACTGATTAGCATAGGTGCTTGGGTACTGATAGTTATAATTTTGATTATGAAAATTTACCTTCCTTTCTTTGCTTTTTTTACTGTTTGCGATGTAATAGACTCCTTTACCAAAACACCTATTATTGATGTGGTGACTGTAGATAAAGGTGATGTACTTGATAAATATGATATTGATATTTTGAAAAGTGATGTTATAAAGAATAAGTCAATTGAGAAAAATTATTACAGAATTTACTCTTCAGATGATCTTATTGATAATTTCCTTGATACTGATGTTGACTTAAAGTCAATAGAGCCTTTTGAAATAGATAATGCTGAGATATATTCTTATAGTTATTTTACTTCCTATAATGATGATGAACCTGTACCATCAAGTAAATTATCTGACGAAACCGGAAAGACAGTAGAAATAACACCTGTACTGGATGATATTCTTGATGCAATTGAAAATGTAAAGCATGATAAAATCAATATGAAAATATTTAATGATAACAGTGACTATTATGTTTATCTTGAACTTAATACAAATTGGTGGTATCCTTGTGAACTGTATCATTATGATAAGGACAGTAAGTCATTGGATTTGATTTATCAATTTGATGGGGAAGAGATTGTAGGAATAAAGAAAATTAGGTAACAGAAAAGGGTTGAAGTTTTAAAACTTCAACCCTTAATTTATTAGCTTAGATTAAATTATCTTCTGCCGTTTCTGTTGTGATTGTTATGAGGTCTTCTTGGTCTATCTTCAAGAGTATTTTCAGGAGTTAAACCGTCAACTTCAATTAGAACAGCTCTTCTTGAAAGATTTAGTCTGCCCTTATCGTCAATTTCTTCAACCTTAACTCTGATAACATCACCAACATTAACAACATCAGTAACCTTTTCTGTTCTCTTAACATCAAGCTTACTAATGTGGCATAGGCCTTCCATACCCGGAGCAATTTCAATAAATGCACCGAAGTCCATAATTCTTGTTACCTTACCAATATAGATAGCACCGATTTCAGGACCGTTAGCAATCATTTCAATGATTGAAAGAGCCTTCTTGCACTTTTCTGTATCAATACCGGCAACAAATACATTTGCACTTTCGCCTTCTTCTGTAATGTCAACCTTAACTTCACATTCAGCCTGAATTTCCTTGATAACCTTACCACTCTTACCGATAACTTCAGAAATCTTATCTGCAGGAATCTGAGTAGTGAACATCTTAGGAGCATACTTGCTTAGTTCATGTCTTGGTTCAGGAATAGCCTTTAGCATAACTTCATCAAGAATATAGTTTCTTGCTTTGTGAGTCTTTGCTAGAGCTTCCTTAACCATTTCAGGTAGTAGACCTGAAATCTTAAGGTCCATCTGAATAGCTGTGATACCGTCCTTAGTACCGGCTACCTTAAAGTCCATATCGCCGAAGAAGTCTTCAACACCCTGAATGTCAACCATTGTCATCCAGCGTTCGCCTTCAGTAATAAGACCACAAGAAATACCTGCTACAGGAGCTTTGATTGGAACACCTGCGTCCATAAGTGCCAGTGTTGAACCACAGATTGAACCCTGAGAAGTTGAACCGTTAGAAGAAAGAATTTCTGATACAAGTCTTAGTGTATATGGGAATTCTTCAACTGATGGAATAACAGGCTTTAATGCTCTTTCTGCTAAAGCACCGTGACCGATTTCTCTTCTGCCCGGACCTCTGCTTGGCTTTGTTTCGCCTACTGAGTAGCTAGGGAAGTTGTAGTGGTGGATATATCTCTTTGTTTCTTCTTCATCAATACCGTCAAGATACTGCTGTTCTGAAACAGAACCTAAAGTAGCAACTGTAAGAACCTGAGTTTGTCCTCTTGTGAACATACCTGAACCGTGAACTCTTGGAAGAATACCAACTTCAGAAGCTAGTGGTCTAATATCGTCCATGCCTCTGCCGTCAACTCTCTTCTGTTCGTCAAGTAGCCATCTTCTTACGATTGTCTTCTGAGTTTTGTACATACATTCGTCAATCTTAGCCTCTTGTTCAGGATAGATTTCGTCGAACTTTTCATGAACTGCATCATAGATTGGAAGTAGTCTTTCGTCACGAATATTCTTATCGTCTGTATCCATAGCAACCTTAACATCAGCTTCAGCAAAGTTGTAAATTGCTTCAAACATATCGTGGTCAGGTTCATTTGATGGATAGTCAAACTTTGGCTTACCGATTTCTTCCTGAATATTTTTGATGAACTGAATAATTGGCTGGTTAGCTTCGTGACCTGCCATAATTGCCTTGTACATTGTGTCATCATCAACACAGTTTGCACCGGCTTCAATCATAGCAATTCTTTCTGATGTTGAAGCAACTGTTGTTGCCATATCAGAAACTGCTCTTTGTTCAAGTGTTGGGTTAATAACGATTTCGCCATCAACTAAACCTACTGAACAAGAAGAAACAGGACCGTTCCAAGGAACATCAGAAATTGAAATAGCAATTGAAGTACCAATCATAGCAGCAATTTCAGGCTGACAATCCGGGTCAACTGACATTACTGTACATACGATTGAACAGTCATTTCTCATATCCTTAGGGAATAGAGGTCTGATTGGTCTATCAATTACACGAGAAGTAAGGATAGCCTTTTCTGAAGGTCTGCCTTCTCTCTTTAGGTAAGAACCGGGAATCTTACCTACTGAATACATTTTTTCTTCATAGTCAACAGATAGTGGGAAGAAGTCAACTCCTTCTCTTGGCTTTTCAGAAGCAGTACAAGCAACATGTACAACTGTTTCGCCATATCTAACAAGACAAGCACCATTAGCTAGCTGAGTCATCTTACCTGTTTCAACAACCAGTGGTCTGCCTGCAAATTCTGTTTCAAATTTTCTGTACTTATCAAATACCATTGCTTTGTTCATATTTGCAATACCTCCTATAAATAAATTTTGTTTACAGGATTTTCGGTTTTAGCAATAAAACCACCACATAAAAATATAAATAAAAGGATAAATATGTGTTCGTTTTACTGCTAAATGCACTTGGAAAATCCTGTAACTACTTATTGCAAAAAAGTTTTTTTATCAAAACAAGGGCAAAGGGAAAACCCTTCGCCCTAAATTTTTACTATTACTTACGGATACCAAGTCTCTTAATGATTGAACGGTATCTTTCGATGTCAACCTTTGTAAGATACTTAAGTAGGCTCTTTCTCTGACCAATCATCTTGTATAGACCTCTTCTTGAGTGATGATCCTTTGGATGCTGCTGTAGATGAGCAGTTAGGTCCTTAATTCTCTTTGATAGAAGTGCAATCTGTACTTCAGGAGAACCTGTGTCGCCTTCGTGAGTGGCATATTCCTGCATAATAGCAAGCTTTTCTTCTTTTAGCATTGTGTTTTCCACCTTTCATTATTTATCGCTTTTTTCACAGGTTAAGGAAACAGGAAATCCACATTGTGGCATACTCCATAATCCGTGATTAAGCTATCTTGTGTATTATAACACAGTAAAGATAATTTGTAAATAATTATTACAAATTATTTTAAATTCTTTAGAAATTCTTCTCTCTCTTCAGGACTCATTGCTCTTAGAGAGATAATGAACTGCTGTTCCTCTTTAGTTAGGTTATAAATCGCCTCATCACCCTTTGCTCTTAGGAAAGAATCCTTAATGCTCTTTGGGTTCTTTTCTGATGGTAATAAATCATCATATGTGATACCGAAAATCTTGATAAGCTTGTGTAAGGTATCAATAGATGGTTCTGTCTTACCGGTTTCGTAATAAGTGTAGGTTGTACGATTTATGTTTAAAGCGTCAGCAACCTGTTGCTGAGTAAGTAAAGAATTTTTACGATAGATTTTTAATAAATTACCTAGATTTTTATTTGCCATAACAACACCCCTATTTTAGTATTAGATTTCAGCTATTTTAATATTACATAAACAAAAGTAATTATTATTAGGTGAATTTTATATACTAAATGATTATAAATTTATTATAGCTTTTTATTATAGGTATGTCATATATTTGCTATATTATTTTCACTTTTAGTGAATAAGTTTTACTGTTCCTTGAACAAATATATTAATATCTTTCTATATATTGACAAAATAGTGAGGAAAGCTTATATTATTTATGTTGCCTAGTGTTAAATAATTATTAGTATTTGTACTTAAACATATAATTAATCACATATTGTGCTAGAGTAGTTCAGTGATATTGTGCTAGAATAGTTTAGTGATATTATGCTAGAGTAGTTCAGTGGTAGAATAATTGCCTCGTAATCAATAGGTCGTGGGTTCAATTCCCATCTCTAGCTCCAAAATCCAGTAGGGAAACCTACCGGATTTTTTCTTTTGTCTTTTAATTTTGATTGTGTTAATCTATAAAATTGAAAAACCCCAATTTATACTACTGATTTGTCTTAACCAACAGACAAAATCGAAAAACAAAAATTTTATATGAAAGTGAAAATAGCCGATAGGGGATACCTATCGGCTATTGTGTTATAAAACTTAGTATTTGACTTAATTTAAATTACTTCTGGGTTTCACCTTTATCGGCTACAAGGGTAACATTGATTGTAGCAGTTTTGCTATTGCTTGGGTTGGAACTGTCAACCTTACAGATTTCAACATTAATTTTGTCACCGACTTTATGTTTGGCAAGAACTGAATAAACCTGATTAAATGTTTTAACTCTTGTGCCGTCAACCTTAGTAATAATGTTCTTAGGTTTTGCACTTGAATTAGCAAAACTACCGTCATCGGCAATTTCTGTAATCAAGATACCCTGAGGAATACCAAGAGCAGTAGAAGCAGTTTCGTCAACTGCAACACCCACAATACCCAGTCTTACTCTGTTTTCAACATAACCGTATTTAATAATATTGTTTACAACTGTTTCTACAGTATCGGTAGGAATTGCAAAACCCATACCTTCATATGTTGCAGAGTTAATCTTAGCAGTTGTAATGCCGATTACTTCACCGTAAAGGTTGCATAATGGACCACCACTGTTGCCCGGATTTACTGCTGCATCTGTCTGAATATATGATACTGTACTGTCGTCTAATGTTCTGTCCTTAGCTGAAACAATACCCTTAGTTAAGCTATTTTGAAAGTCAAGTCCACCGGGATTGCCAACTGCAATAATATCTTCACCGACTTGAAGACGACTTTTCTTAACAAAGTGTACAGGCTTTAGATTTTTACCTTTAATTTTAAGAACTGCAAGGTCTGTACGGGTATCATATCCAACAACATTAGCAGTATATTTTTTGCCATCATTATTGATTACCTGGTATTTGTATGCTGTCTTGCTGTCACCGATAACATGACTGTTTGTAACAATATAACCGTCACTACTAACAATAATACCTGTACCTTGACCCTCAGCATTTTCTTCACTTGAGATTTTATCTTCAAAAGTTAGAATTGCTACTGTAGAGTCGGAAACCTTTTCATAAGCTGATTGTGCTGACTTTTCACCACTTGACTTAGTATCAATAATAATGCCATCAAAGTTTTTGTCTGTGTAGTTCTTTGCAGTATTATTTGTAGTTGTTGTACTGTTTACTGCATTTTTTACAAGGTCATTATAGTATTGGTCAAATGTATAGTCAGAGGTGTAGTCGCCACCTGCAGGGTTTGTAGCTTGTTGTTCATACATATTGCCACTTGTATTGCCCTCAACCTTAACTGATAATCCCTTGCTACCTGTCAATACAGAATAAGCAAAGAAACCACCTGTCATAATAAGTACAGTTACAATAACGGTTATCAGGATTGTTACACCTTTTTTGGAACTTTTTTTCTGTACAGTAGGTACATTGAATTTACCCACAACATTTTTTTCAATATTTTCTGAGTTGTCGGTAGTTTCAATAGGCTTAGGGTCACTTAGAAAAGCACTGTTATTCAGCTTTTCTTCGGTAGGCTTTGCAGCTACAACGGTTTTTTCTTTCTTTGGTGTAAAAGAAAATGTGTCGTCAGGTCGGTTAGGTCTTTCCTCACCAACAGTAAAGATTGGCATTTCCTTTACCGGTGAAGGCTTTTTATCGGTGCAAAATCTGTTAGCTACACCGTTAAAGCCACCATCCTTAGTTTTTTTCTGTAATTCCGGCAATGGCTCCGGAATAGGAGCAGGTGCCGGATTATTTAATTCAAAATCATTATTGTTTTCCATATATACTTCTCTTACTTCTAAAAATTATTTGTTAGGTATCCAGAAAGCAAAACAGGTTTCTTTGTCAATTTCACTGGTAACAGTAATTTCACCACCATGTAGATTGATAATAGTTTTTACAAGGTAAAGACCAAGTCCCATGGACTTTTTGTCCTCACTTCTTGATTTGTCTGTTTTGTAGAATTTATCAAAGATAAACGGTAAATCTTTCTGTGAAATACCCTTACCTGAATTTTTAACACTAAAGTAAAGCTTATCACCTTTACTTTCAGCATGGAAAGTGATTTCTCCACCCTGTGGTGTAAACTTTGTAGCGTTTTCAATTAGGTTATAAAGAACTTGATGTAGTAATGCTTGGTCACCGTAAACAGAAAGACCATCAGCAGTTTCAAGTCCTACAATTTCAATTTCCTTTTCTTCCAGTCTGTCTTCAAATGTTAGAAGAATATTTACAATGGTGGAAATTAAGGAGAATTTAGTTTTGTAAATTGTAGTCTTGCCACTGTCAATTCTTGCAAGGCTTAGCATTGAGGCAACAAGTCCTGAAAGTCTGGATATTTCTTCAGAAACAATAGTTAGGTAGTGTTTCTGTTTGCTTTCCGGAATAGTGCCGTCAAGAATACCGTCAATAAAACCTGCAATAGTGGTCATAGGTGTCTTTAATTCGTGACTTATGTTTGCAATAAAGTCTCTTCTGACTGATTCTTCCTTGTCAAGAGCATCAGCCATATCGTTAAAGGCTCTGGTTAGCTGACCAACTTCATCCTTACCTTTTACAGGAATACGACCTGAAAAATCACCCTTTGCAAATTTCTTGGCTTGTTCACTCATTTGCTTTAGCTGTTTAGATTGAGTGTAAGAGAAGACACCGGCTAATAAGCAAGATACAAGTACAGAAGCCGAAACTGCATAAATAAGGATTTGGAAAATTTGATTAGGTAATTCATTTTCTATTGTATGTTCAGGTACACAAACAAAGATATAACCGGCTATTACCATATCTTCATTTTTATTTTCGGTTACTTTTAACTTAAAAGGTGAGGCAACAGTTAGCTTTGTGTCACTATAGAAAAAGTTTGTTTTTGTTTCACTTTCGTAATACTGGTCTTTTATCAGTGCATTGGTTACATAATAAGGCATTTGATAGCCTTTTTTGATGTTTTTGTCCGGCCTTGTAATTTTGTAAACCGTACCTGCTGCATTTGTAATAATAAGATTGTAAGAACTGTTTCTGCTTAAATCAATCATAAGGTTAAAGGTTTCTTGGTCTTTAACTTCAAGCTGACCGTTATTATTTTCCAGAGCTTTTGTGGTTAACAAAACATAGGAATTAAGGTCTTCCTTAGCTTTTTTTAGGTTTCTTGTATCCCAAAACTGATTGACAAAAACCATAAGAAAAGTGCCTAGTATAATAAAGGCTATTAATATGATACCCATTGTTATGGATAGGTATTTTTTAAACAAAGAAATTTTCATTATTTTGCGTCAAACTTGTATCCGACACCCCATACAGTCTTAAGACTCCATTGATCGGATACACCGTTAATTTTTTCTCTTAGTCTTTTAATATGTACATCAACTGTACGGCTGTCACCGTAATAATCAAAACCCCATACTTTGTCCAAAAGTTGGTCTCTTGTAAATACCTTGTTAGGGTTACTTGCTAAATAGTAAAGAAGTTCCATTTCTTTTGGTGGAGTATCAATGTACTTACCGTCAACTCTAAGTTCATAATTAGTTAGGTTTATAGAAAGTTTATCCCAGTTAATTTCCTTAACCTTTTCTTTTTCTTCGCTAGTACTTGTTCTTCTAAGTACTGCGTGAATACGAGCAATAACTTCCTTTGCTTCAAAAGGCTTAATAATGTAGTCATCGGCACCTAGTTCAAGTCCCAGAATTTTATCAAAAAGTTCACCTTTGGCAGTTAACATAATGATAGGTCTGTTGCTTGTTTTACGAATTTCCTTACAAACCTGCCAACCGTCCATCTTAGGCAGCATAATATCAAGCAAAACAAGGTCAGGTTGTTCTCTGTTGAAAAGTTCAACAGCCTGTTCACCGTCATTGGCTATTACAACCTGATAGTCATCTCTTTCAATATATAAACGCAAAAGTTCGCAAATGTTGACATCATCATCAACAACCAATATTTTTTCTTTGCTCATTGTTTCCCTCTTTTCGATTTTTATTTCAAAAATCCTTTTCTTTAAAATAGTACAAACTATCCCTTATAACTACATTATAATATAAAATTAGAAAATTTCAATGAATATTATTTAAAATCTGATTTATTTTTAATAAAAAATAACACCACTTGCATTTTACAAGTGATGTTACAGAAGTTTTACTGTTAATTTTCTTCAGCAGTCAGTTCAGCATAAACTTTTTTGAATGTATCAATTACATATTGTGCATCATCAAAGCTCATTTTACTGTTCATTGGTAATGTTAGCTGATTTTTGTGCATATTGTATGCGTTAGGATAATCGGTAATGTCAAAGCCCTTTACTTTATAAGCAGTAAGCATTGGTAAAGGCTTAAAGTGTACATTACACATAACACCGTTTTCAGCCATCTTGTGGTAGAATTTATTTCTAAATTCAGCACCTTTACCTAGAAATCTTACAAAGTAAAGGTGACCTGATGAACGGCTGTTCTCATCATGATGATTTAGTACCTGTAGGTTCATATCCTTAAATGCCTCATTGTACATATCAATCATCTTGTGTCTTTTATCAAGAATTTCATCATATCTGCTAAGTTGTGCAAGACCTAAAGCACCCAGTACATCAGGCATATTACATTTATACTGTGTATCTACTACATCATATTCCCAAGAAGTACCATGGTTTTTAGCAAAGGCATCCTTAGTCTGTCCATGTAGAGAAAGTAGCATATATTGCTTATATAGTGCCTCGTTGTCAATTCCTTTGTGGTTACGCCAAGTAACTGCACCACCTTCGGCAGTAGTCATATTCTTAACTGCATGGAAAGAAAAGTTAGTAAAGTCAGCTACAGAACCACACTTTTTGCCGTTTCTCATAGCACCAAAAGCATGAGCACCGTCAGCCATAACAATAATTCTGTCAAAAGCATCTTGAATAGGACTGTTAGGCTTGAACAAATCTTTCTTGCTTTCTACAATGTCAAAGATTGTGTCATAGTCACACATAACACCGGCAAGGTCAACAGGAATAATAACCTTAGTCTTTTCGGTAATGGCATTGGCCATTTTGTTGTAATCCATTTCAAATGAATTTTCTTTACAGTCTATCATTACAGGTGTAGCACCAACATGACAGATAACAGAAGCAGAGGCTGTGTATGTGTATGCAGGTACAATAACCTCATCCCCAGGACCTACTCCTAAAATTCTAAGTGTCATTTCGGCACAAGCAGTTTGACTGTTTAAACATACTGCAATATCTGTATTACACCAATTTGCAATGCCTTTTTCAAAGGCTTTTGTTTTTGGTCCGGTTGTAATCCATCCTGATTTTAATACTTCTACAACAGCATCAATCTCTGTCTGTGTAATATCAGGAGGAGAAAAAGGTATATTTCTCATAAATAAATCCTCACTTAATGACAAATTGTCAAAATACCTATATAGGAGTGATTATACTACTATTATTTCCAAGTGTAAAGTAAAGGTATAGAAATATATGTAAAATGTTGCTTTTAGTCGAATATTTATGTGTGGAAATTTACGAAAATATACAAAAAACAGAGGCCTTTTTATGTAAGACTTCTGTTTTTATAATGTGATATTTTGTTTTGTTTATGTATTTTCTCTTTGCTTTCTAAGGTTAAGATACTTGTTTTTTGTGGCAATTCCACCACGGATATGACGCTCACTTTTATTTATTTCAAGAACTTTTTTTACATCAAGGTATAGCGATGGGTTGATTTTTTGTAATCTTGAAGATACATCTTTGTGAACGGTACTTTTGCTAATGCCAAATTTTTTGGCAGTTTGCCGTACAGTATCTCCACTTTCTGCAATATAATTGCCTAGGGTAACAGCTCGTTCTTCCACAATTCCTTTCACATATTAACCCTCCCTTTAAGGATAGTTAAATTTATGCTATGGGAATTTCTTTTATTACTGTTATTTGCCCTTAATTGTAACTACTGCAACATCAAGTGGATTGAAAAATCTTGGAATACCTCTTGAGGTGTTTAGTCCGGAAGTGATGATTAGGTTAACATTTTTTTCTTTAAAGTAGCCTTTGGTGTATTTTGGAAAGTAACCTTGTTCAGGAGCATATACACCACCGACAAATGGAATTCTAATTATGCCACCATGAGTATGACCTGAAATCATTAGGTCAATGTTGTAGTCTTTAAATGACCAAGTGTAGCACTCAGGCTTATGACAAAGTAAAATTGAGAAATGACTGTTATCCTCTTGCTTTAGGTAGCTTTGAAAAAGTTTATTTTCATCATTGTTATAGTCAGGTGCATAGTATTCAAAGAATGGATAGTCCTTTATACCTGCTATTGTTAATTTATCACCTGACTTAGTTTTGTAGTCTACCATTTTATTGTCTAGTAGAGTAATACCTGTTTCAGAAATTTTCTTTTCAAATGACTTTAGTTTATCTTTTAGTCCTACTTCGTGATTACCCAGTGCATAATAAGTTGGGTATTTTTTTGCTAAATCTTTACAGATAGAAATTGCACTGTCATAATTATCAGAGCCTTTTTCTACCATATCACCCACAATACAAACTATCTCAGGACTTGCATTATCAATTTTCTTAATAAGTCTTTTGTTGTCTTTGCCAACAAAACCACCCTCAGTATCGGAGATTACAACCATCTTTACCGAACCTTTGATTTTGTTAGTTTCAACAGTATAATTGCTATAGGTTAAACAGTAGTTGCTATATATTATGTTGCCTATTATAAATAGAATAATTGCAAGAAAAATGCAAAGTAAGGTAAAAGAAACCTTATGTTTCTTAATCTTCATATATACCACCAAAAATATTTTATCACTATTTTTTGTAATATGCAAAAAACTATGAAAAATAATATGGTAAATTTGAACTTTATATGTTACAATTAGTCTGCATATTTAAAAATAGAATTTGTATAGATTTTGATTTTGCTATAATTTTTAACTATAGCAAACATAAATAATAAGTATTTTTGTATATACTAAAAGCTATGGTAAAATACTAAATGTCTTAAAGATATTAATTAGAAAAGACAAGGTGAAAAAATGAACGAACCCTTAGAGATAGAGAGAAAATGGCTGATTGAGTATCCATCTGTTGATATGATGAAAAATATGACAGATTATGATTATTCGGAAATTGAGCAAACCTATACCAATTATATGGAACATTCTGTTTACGGTAGAATTCGTAAAAGAGGTAAGAAAGGTAATTATAAATTCTACAAAACTTTTAAGAAGAAGATTACCAACCTAACAAGAGTTGAATACGAAGATGAAATTACTGAGGAAGAATATAACAAAATAATGAAGCATAAAAGAGAAGGCTTTAATACTATCAACAAGGTTCGTCATACTTTTATTTATGAAGGGTTAAAGTACGAAATAGATGTGTTTCCTTTTTGGAATGACAGAGCATTTATGGAGTGTGAGGTAAATAGTGAAGATGCAAAAATTCCTATTCCTCCTTGTGTAAAGGTTATTAAAGAAGTAACCGATGACAGCAGATATACTAACTCAAACCTTGCACAAAAAATTATTACTGAGGATTTAAACTAAGGAAAGATATAGAGGTATAATTATGAAACTAAGTAACTTATATACAAAGGCTAAAGAAGAGGGAAAGACAGTATTATCATTTGAAGTTTTCCCACCTAAAAAGACAAGTGGTATTGAAACAGTTTATAAAGCAATTGATGAACTTGCAAAGATGAATCCTGCTTATATTTCCGTTACATACGGAGCAGGTGGTACTGAAGCTAACAATACTGCAATTATTGCAGAAAAGGTAAAGTCACTTGGTGTTGAACCACTTGCACATTTAACTTGTGTTAACAATGACAAGGTTTCTGTAGAAAAGGAACTTGATGAATTTAAGTCTAAGGGAATTGAAAACATCCTTGCTTTAAGAGGCGACATTGTTCCCGGTGTTGAACCAAAGAAGGACTTTTTACATGCAAGTGATTTGTGTAGTTATATTAAGGCAAGAGGTGACTTTGAACTTGCCGGTGCTTGTTATCCTGAAGTGCATATGGAAGCAAAGGATATGGTTGAAGACATTAAGAACTTAAAGCATAAGGTTGAGTGTGGTGCAGAACACCTAATTTCTCAGCTATTCTTTGACAATGAAGTGTTCTATAAATTCCAGGATATGGCTAGATGTGCCGGTATTGATGTACCTATTGCAGCCGGTATTATGCCTGTTACAAATACAAAGCAGATTCAGAGAATGGTTTCAATGTGTGGTGCTAGTCTTCCGGCTAACTTCTCAAGAATAATGCAGAAGTATGAGAACAATCCTGAGGCTTTAAGAGATGCCGGTATTGCTTATGCAATTCAGCAGATTGTTGATTTAATTGCACATGGCGTTGACGGTATTCACCTATACACAATGAACAATCCTTATGTAGCCGGAAAAATTACAGAAGCAATTGGAAGTATGTTATGATAACATTATCAAATTTAAATAGGTCAGAGGCACTTCGTTATATGGGTGCTAAGGCACTTAACCCTGACAAAATGACAAGTGACATTATGGATGAAGTGGAAAATGAACTGTTAAAGGTTTGTAGACCTGCATATACCTTTACAGAAATTCCAAAGGACAGTCCGGCACTTGGTGGCAATGACATTAAGAAAGTTGTAGCAGAAAGCGAGAAGGTCTTGCTTATTGCTGCAACTTTAGGCATATATGTAGAAAAACTTTTGAGGAAAACTCAGATAACCGATATGGCAAAGGCTGTTGTAGTGGATTCAATGGCATCTGTTGCTATTGAACAGTTTATGGATAAGATTGAGGATGAACTAAAGGAAAGATACAAAGGACTTTACTTTACCAACAGATTCAGTCCGGGTTATGGGGATTATCCTCTTGAAAAACAAAGAGAAGTTGTTAAAATCTTAAATACAGAGAAAAAGCTGGGACTAAGCCTAACAGACAGTTTGTTGCTTAATCCTACAAAGTCTGTTACAGCAGTAATCGGACTAAATAAAAATGAAGTAAAGGGAAAAATCAACTGTACTTCAAAGTGTATGAAGTGTGGAAACAAGAATTGTCCATATAGAAGGGAGAACTAATGGATTTCAAAACATTACTACAAAAAGACTTTATTATATATGACGGTGGTATGGGTACAATGCTACAGGACAGAGGTCTTGAGATGGGTCATAACCCAAATGTACTTAATATTACAAATCCTGAAACTATTGTTGAAGTACACAGAGAATATGTAAATGCAGGTAGTGACATTATTTGTTCAAACACATTTTCTACCAACAAATATAAATTGGAAGATACAGGCTATGGTGTTAAGGAAGTTGTAAAAGCTGCCCTTGATTGTACTGAAAAAGCAGTAGAAGGTACTGATGCTTTAGTAGCACTTGATATTGGTCCTATCGGTCAGCTACTTCAACCTAACGGTACTTTATCACCGGAAGAAGCATATGAAATCTTTAAGGAAATTGTTACTGCCGATGATAGATATGATGTTATTGCTATTGAAACAATGACAGACTTACTTGAAATGAAAACTGCACTTTTAGCTTGTAAAGAAAACAGTGACAAGCCTGTTCTTTGTACAATGAGTTTTGAGGAAAACGGCAGAACATTCCAAGGTGTTTCACCGGAGGCAATGATTCTTACACTAGAGGGACTAAAGGCTGATGCTATTGGTCTTAACTGTTCCTTAGGTCCTGATGAAATTGCTCCTATCCTAGAAAGAATTTGTAATAAGTGCAATGTTCCTGTTATTGCAAAGCCGAATGCCGGACTGCCTGACCCTGTAACCAACACTTATACAATGGGTGCCGAAGAATTCGGTGAAAAACTTTCTGCACTTTCTAAGCTGGGGGTAAAGGTACTTGGTGGTTGTTGTGGTACAACTCCTGAATATATTAAGTGTCTAAAGAATGACTTGAAGAATTATAAATATGAAAAGAATGTTCACCCATATGTAACTGCAGTTTCTTCCGGTACAACTGTAGTGGAAATTAATCAGCCTAGAATTATCGGTGAGAGAATCAACCCTACAGGTAAAAAGTTATTTAAACAAGCACTTGTAAATAACGATATGGACTATATCCTAGGTCAAGCTATCAGTCAGCAAGAAGACGGTGCTGAAATTCTTGACATTAATGTAGGTCATCCTGAAATTGATGAAAAAGAAATGATGGTTAAAGTTGTTAAAGCAGTACAGGGTGTTGTTGATTTACCACTTCAGCTTGACTCAACAAAACCGGAAGTTCTTGAAGCCGGACTTAGAGCATATAACGGTAGAGCAATTGTAAACTCTGTAAATGGTGAGGAAAAGTCCTTAACAGAGATTTTACCTATTGTTGCGAAGTACGGTGCATCTGTTGTAGGTCTAACCCTTGATGAAGACGGTATTCCTGAAACAACAGAAAAGCGTGTTGAAATTGCAGAAAGAATTATCAAGAGAGCAACTGCCCTAGGTATTAGAGAAGAAGATATTTACATTGACTGTCTAACACTTACTGTTTCTGCTCAGCAGAGTGGTGCAGTACAAACCCTTGACGCTATTGAGATTATTAAGAGCAAATACAAGGTAAAGACAGTTCTTGGTGTCAGTAATATTTCATTCGGTTTACCTCACAGACCTTTGCTTAACCAAACATTCCTAACAATGGCTATGGAAAAAGGTCTTGACTTGCCGATTATCAACCCTAGTGTATTCGGTATGGCCGGTGCAGTCAGAGCATTTAGGGTGCTAAAAGGATTTGACCAAGAAAGTCGTGACTTTATCGAAAAGTACAGTGACTATGTAATTGAAACAGTTAAGGATAGTCACGAAATGACTTTAACTCATGCAGTTATGAAAGGTTTAAAGAAAGAATGTCACGATATTACTGCTAAGAAGTTGGAAGATACTGACCCTATGGAAATTATTGATAAGGAACTTATTCCGGCACTCGATAAGGTTGGCGACCTTTTTGAACAAGGTAAAGTTTTCTTACCGGGACTACTTTCATCAGCTACTGCAGCACAACAAGCCTTTGAGATTATTAAGGAAAAGTTAGCGTCCTCAAATGAAGAAAGTATTTCTAAAGGTAAAATTATCCTAGCTACTGTTAAGGGTGACATTCACGATATTGGTAAAAATATTGTTAAGGTACTACTTGAAAACTACGGCTATGATGTAATTGACCTTGGCAGAGATGTTGAACCGTCACTTGTTGTTGAAACTGCAGTAAAAGAAAATGTTAAGCTGGTTGGACTTTCTGCTCTAATGACAACAACTCTAAAGAGTATGGAAGACACAATTGCACTTATCAGAAAAACACCTGAACTAAAAGATACAGCAGTTTTAGTAGGTGGTGCTGTGCTTACTGAGGAGTATGCTAAGAAAATTGATGCTGATTATTATTGCAAAACTGCTGCAATTTCAGTAGAAACTGCCAATAGGTTTTTTGGTAATTAAAACATAAACAACACATAAACATTTAATGTAGCAAATGTTTTAAAAATATTATATTATATACGAACAAATTATTATCACTGTATTGGACATATATATAGAAAAAATCACTTTACATTGACTTTACAATTTATAAGTTATATAATTTACTTGTGGAGTACCTTTATGTGAGTTGAGGTTTAGAGGGAACTCCGGAGAGGTAAATATGCGAATTTCAAATTTTAATTTCAGAAAAGTGATGCTACTTATTGTTGATGCAGTGATTATTTCAATTTGTGGCGTTATATCAAACTTTATTTTACAAGTATTAGATTTCCAAACAGGATTTAGAAGCATCGTGGAAACACCTTATGTTGTTGTTTCTATACTTATAAATGTTATTATATGTATTTGCTGCTTGTTTATATGTGGAGCATATAACAAGGCTTGGAGATATTTTAATGCAAAGGACTATCTGTCTTGCCTTATCGGTATGGTAGCCGGTGTTGTATTAAGTACATTAGTCCTTTCTTTAAGATACAATTCATTTAACTATGTTCTTCCATATACACTTATTAGTGGTGGGCTTTCAGTAGTTGGTGTTGTATTATTTAGATTGATTTTTAAACGAGCATTTATTAAAATTAATGATGCCGGTGCTATTGATGTAGGCGAAAGAACTCTTATTGTGGGTGCAGGTAATGCCGGTAGGATTATTCTGGAAGATATTTTCAATGCAAAGCAAGACTCAGATAACCCATCAAAATCAATTTTCCCTGTAGGTTTTGTTGATGATGACATACTAAAGCAGAACAATGTTATTAACAGTGTTAGAGTTTTGGGACAAACTACCGATATTCCCAAAATTTGCGAAAAAGAAAATATTTCACTTATTATCTTTGCTATTCCTTCATGTGAAGAAGAAGAAAGAAAGAGAATTCTTGATATTTGTTCTAAGACAAAATGTAAAATCAAGATTATTCCTTATATTTCAAAGCTTCTCCTTGATGAAGGAGAAGACGGTACAAGACTGCTAAACCAAGTTAAGGATATTAGAATTGAAGATTTACTTGGCAGACCACCTATTACATTTGATAAGTCATCAATCAAAACTTTAGTTGATGGCAAAGTTTGTATGATTACCGGTGGTGGTGGCTCAATCGGCTCTGAACTTGTAAGACAAATTGCACAATATAACCCTAAAAGAATTGTTATAGTTGACATATACGAAAATAACGCATATGATATACAACAAGAATTACGCCTTGAATATGGTGATAAGGTAAACCTTGATACAATTATTGCTTCTGTTAGAGATTATGACAAGATGGAACAGATTTTTGCACAGGAAAGACCTGACCTTGTGTGGCACGCAGCTGCCCATAAGCATGTTCCACTAATGGAAACAGTCCCTTGTGAAGCAATTAAGAATAATATTTTCGGTACATATAATGTTGCAAGACTTGCACAAAAATATGGTGTAAAGAAATTTGTAATGATTAGTACAGATAAGGCAGTAAACCCTACTAATGTTATGGGTGCAACAAAAAGATGTTGCGAAATGATTATTCAGTATATGAGCCAAAACACAACAGGTACAGACTTTGTAACTACTCGTTTCGGTAATGTGCTTGGAAGTAACGGTTCGGTTATTCCTATTTTTAGAAGACAAATTGAAAACGGTAAGCCTATTACCGTAACTCACCCTGATATTATCAGATACTTTATGACAATACCTGAGGCTGTATCTCTTGTACTTGAGGCTGCAAGTATGGCTAAAGGTGGAGAAATCTTTGTACTTGATATGGGTGAACCTGTTAAGATAACAACTCTTGCTGAAAATCTATGTAGAATGTACGGCAAGATTCCTTATAAAGATGTTGAGATTAAGTTCACAGGTCTTCGTCCCGGTGAAAAATTATTTGAGGAACTTTTGATGGATGAAGAAGGACTTAAACAGACAGATAATGAAAAGATTTTCATTGGTAATCAGATTCATATTGACAAAGATAAGTTACTTCATTCACTTGATGAACTTAAGGAATGTGCCAGTGAAAATGATGACGATGAGGCTCTTAAACTGTTGGCTGAGATTGTGCCAACTTTCAACCATCAAACAAATAAATAATTTATTTTAAGTATTGGAGAAAAATATATGTGTGGTATTGTAGGTTATGTAGGACCTAGAGATTGTAGTGATGTGCTTGTTTCAGCTTTAACAAGACTTGAGTACAGAGGCTACGATTCTGCCGGTATTGCTGTTTTTGAAAATGGCAAGATTGAAGTTGCTAAGACTAAAGGCAGATTAAAAGATTTATCAGAAAAAATGGAAAGAGAGGGTAAGCCACTTGGTCATGCCGGTATCGGTCATACTCGTTGGGCTACTCATGGTCAGCCTTCTGACATTAACAGTCACCCTCATTCCGGTAAGAGAGTAACTATCGTACATAACGGTATTATTGAAAATTATATTGAACTAAAGGAATATCTATTAAAGAAAGGCAGAACTTTCCTTTCCGAAACAGATACTGAAGTTGTAGCTCAGCTTCTTGACTATAAGTACAACGGGGATCCTATTGATACAATTCACAATGTTATCCGTATGTTAAAGGGTAGCTTTGCTTTTGGTATTGTATTTGCAGATTTCCCTGATGTTGTATATGCAGTCAGAAGAGAAAGCCCTCTGATTGTTGGTATCGGTGAAGAAAAGAAAGAATGTTTCATTGCTTCCGATGTACCTGCAATTCTAAACTATACTAAGAAGTATTACCTAATGGACCATGATGAAATTGTAAAACTTTCTCATGATGGTGTAGAGTTCTTTGACAGCCATATGCTACCTGTTACTAAGGAACTTCAAGAGGCTGATTGGGATATGGATGCTGCCGAAAAGGGTGGTTACCCACACTTTATGATTAAGGAGATCCATGAACAGCCTGACTCAATTAAGAGAACTATTATTCCTAGAATTGTAAACGGTATGCCTGACCTATCAGAATGTGGCATTACTGTTGAAAAGCTAAGAGAATTTAAGAATATCCACATTGTAGCTTGTGGTACTGCTATGCATGCCGGTATGGTTGGTAAGTATGTTATTGAGCAACTTGCAAGAGTTCCGGTTAATGTTGATATTGCTTCTGAATTTAGATACAGAAACCCACTTGTGGGTGAAGGTGACCTTGTAATTATTATTTCTCAAAGTGGTGAAACTGCCGACAGTAAAGCAGCAATGGCACTTGCTAAGGAATATGGCGCAAAGACACTTGCTATTGTAAATGCAAAGGGTAGCTCAATTGCAAGAGAGGCAGATATGCTTATCTATACTCATGCAGGTCCTGAAATTGCCGTTGCATCTACAAAGGCTTATATGGTACAGATTGCAGTTATGTATCTGTTTGCTTTCCAACTTGCTTTTGCTAAGGGCAAGATTACTGAAGAAGAATGTAAGTCACTTGTTTCTTCTTTGCTAGAAGTTCCTGATAAAGTTAAGGAAACACTAGACAAGGTTAAGGATGATTGTCAGTATGTTGGTAGTACACTAATCAATGCTGATAGCCTACTATATATAGGTAGAGGTCTTGACTATGCACTTTCTATGGAAGGTTCACTAAAGCTAAAGGAAATTTCTTATATTCATAGCGAAAGCTATGCAGCAGGTGAACTAAAGCATGGTACAATTTCTCTAATTACTAATGATATGCCTGTTATTGCAGTTGCAACTCAGAACCAACTTCTTGAAAAAACAATTTCTAATGTTAAGGAAGTTAAGGCAAGAGGTGCATATGTTATCCTTATTTGTGACGAAGATAACACATTTGGTGAGGATGTAGCTGACCAGATTATCCAAGTACCTAAGTTTAGAGAAGAGCTTATGCCTATGCTTGCCATTGTTCCACTTCAGCTTATTGCTTACTATACTGCTTTATCAAGAGGTAACGATATTGATAAACCAAGAAACCTTGCAAAGTCAGTAACAGTTGAATAAGAATTTTTTAGGTCGGGAATAGGTTAAGTCTAGTCCCGACTTATGTTATTTGTTGACAATTTTTAAGAATGATGTATAATAACCACAAGGAGAGGTGGTGCATTAATGAGCTTTCAATGGCTACTAGATACCGGTGTAGTTGCAGTCAGAGTGGTATTACCACTATATGCACTGGTAATTATTTATTCAATTTTTGCATCAATGCGTCGTCACAGACGACCACAAAAACCACTGCTTACTTTACATAATGTAGAAACCGGTGAGAAAATTCCGGTTCTGTTTTGGGAAAATTCTATCGGTAGAAGTAGAGGCAGTGATATAAGGGTTAACGACCCAGCCGTTTCCAGAGACCATTGTGTTCTTTTGCGTAGACAAGAGGGCTGGATGATTACCGATGTTGGAAGTACACAGGGTACTTATGTTAACGGTGAAAAAATAGTCAGTAATGGTAGAGAGAGAAAGTTATCTTTCTTTGCCAGTATTATCGACTCAGTAAAAAGCAATATTCAAAAGGGTATTAAGGCAGTAGATGATACTACTGTTAACCGTACCAAACTTTTGATTGGTGATGAAATTCAAGTTGGCTCAAACCTGTTCAGAGTTGAACGAGGTGACGAGTATATTGAGCCTATTAAACCAAATAGATTTATGGGAAAAATCAGCAATAAGCCTTCTATGAAACAGTATAAGCTTATGATCATGATTACTATTTTCCATTTTCTAATGGCTATAGAGGCTTGTTGGGATTATTACGATAAAGACTTAATGCCATTTGTTTATTGTGGCGTTTTCTCAATTATCGGTTGGGTACTGTTCTTTGTGTCCAGCAATATTCTTAAGAGAACTAACTTTGAGTTAGAGGCTTTGGGACTTTTCTTGACGGGACTTGGACTGATGTTACAAGTTAGGCAAGAAGCAAAAATGTCTATTATGACTATTGTAACTGCTGTTGCAGGTATAATAGGATTTATGATAATTGTTAAGCTGCTTGAAAAACCCGATTGGGTTCAGCGTTTCCGTTTTTGGGGAATGATTTGTGCCGTAGGTCTGCTTGGACTTAACCTTGTATTTGGTACTGTACAGAACGGTGCTGCTAACTGGATTTCTGTTGGTGGTATCTCAATTCAGCCATCAGAAATTGCAAAGATTCTTTATATCTTTGTAGGTGCCGGTACTCTTGACTCAATTATGACAAGAAGAAATAAAATTGAGTTTATTATTTTCTCAGCAATTTGTGTTGGTGAACTTGCCCTAATGGGTGACTTTGGTACTGCACTTATTTTCTTTGCAACATTCCTATTTGTTGCATTTATGCGTTCCGGTGATATTAAGACTGTGTTACTTGCACTTGCTACAGCTATTGGTGGTGGTGCTTTGATACTAAAGATTAAGCCATATATTGCAAAGAGATTTAATACTTGGGGACATGCCATTGAATATGCCTCAGACGGTGGTTTCCAGCAAGCCCATGTGTTAACTTATTTAGCATCAGGCGGACTTTTTGGTGTGGGCATCGGTAACGGCTTTTTGAAGTATGTATTTGCATCCGAAAGTGACCTTGTATTTGGTATTGTTTGTGAAGAACTTGGCATAATAGTAGGCTTTGTACTTATTATTGCAATTCTTTGTCTAGCAATTTATACAAGAGATATTGCCACAAGAAGTAGAAGTACATTCTATTCTATCTCTGCTTGTTGTGCTGCCGGTTTATTTATTGTACAGATGTCACTTAATGTCTTTGGTGCAACAGATATTTTGCCACTAACAGGTGTTACATTCCCATTTGTATCAGCCGGTGGTTCTTCAATGATTTCTTGTTGGGGGCTTTTAGCATTTATCAAGGCAGCAGACGAAAGAACTTATTCTCAGAAACGAGGATAAATTTATTTGATTATTTAGTTAAAGGAGGAATTGTATCCGATGAAAAGAACATTACGCAGAAGTGGTATGATATTTATTGTTGTACTGCTTATTATCGGTGGATTAGGATACCTTTCCTATAGAATATTCTTTAATCAAAACACTTGGATTAATATGGCATATAACCGTCATATTTCTTCCGATGGTGGTTTAACTCAGGCAGGTACTATTACAGACAGAAACGGTGTTGAACTTGCAAAGTCAGTTAACGGTAAGAGACAGTACAATGATGACGAAAATGTCAGAGAAAGTATGCTTCATATTGTTGGTGACGATACAATCAACATTGGTACATCTATTCAGTCAATGTACCGTATGAGCCTTACAGGTTACAGTCCATTATTTGGGCTTGGTCTGCCATCATCACTAAAGGCTAACAGTGATATGCGTCTAACTGTTGATGCAACAGTTAATTCAGCAGTTTATCAGGCTTTTGGTAATAAGACAGGTTCTTGTGTTGTGTTTAACTACAAAACAGGTGAGATACTATGTGACGTATCAACACCTTCATATGACCCTAACGCACCACCTACAATTACCGAAGATAACCAGGATGACTACAAGGGTATCTATATTGATAACTCTGTAAGTAGTACATACACTCCCGGTTCTATCTTCAAGATTGTAACAACTGCCGCTGCACTAAAGTACATTGACGATATTGATACTCGTACCTGGGAATGTGCCGGTGTAGAAAAAATCGGTGGTGATGACGATAGTAGTGAGGTTTACTGTAATGACGGTGAGGCTCACGGTACAGAAACTTTAGCACAGGCTTTCGGTAATTCTTGCAACATTGTTTTTGCTGAGATTGCTACAGAGCTTGGTAAAGAAAAAATGACTGAAGTTGCCAACGAAATGGGTATTAACGGCTCATTCTCTATTGGTGATATTCCTATAAAAGACGGCAGTTATGATGTTAGTAAAGCAAGTAAGAACCAACTTGCATGGTCAGGTGTCGGTCAGTATACCGACCTGGTAAACCCTATGCAAATGGCTATTATTTGTTCAGCTATTGCAAATGACGGTAAACCGGTTTTACCATATTTGCTAGGCAGTGACGAAAGCATTTTAACTTCACTTCATATTACAACCGGTGGTGGCACAGGTAGTAGAATGATGGACAGCTCTATTGCAAAGAAAATTGCAGAAATGATGCGTAACAATGTTCAGAACTATTACGGTGACGGTAGTTTTCCGGATGGTCTTGAAGTTGCAGCTAAGACAGGTACAGGTGAAACTGTAAAGTCTAACGGTTCAAGTAGCGACAAGAACAATGCTTGGACAGTTGGTTATTGTCAGAATAGTGACTATCCACTTGCCTTTGCAGCAGTTGTAAGTGATGTTGAGGGTTATGGCTCTACTAACGCTATTCCTATTCTAAATACTGCACTATCTGCTTGTATGTCTTCTATGGATAAAAAGTAATTCTTTACAAGAAGTCGTTAAAGTTTTTGTATAAAAATGATAGATTTTTCTATATGCGACCTCTTGCAAATAAGGATATACAATATTTGATATAAATAATTGTATTATAAATATTATTAAGGGGAAGTATTTGTGTACTTTCCCTTTATTTTTTGTAATAACTATGCTATAATATAACCTATAATCGGAAATTATAGGCAAATTTCTAAATAAAGGATGAGAAAAATGAACATACTTAGAAAAATGTTTGGCTCTTACAGTAAGAAAGAGTTAAAGAGAGTAGAACCTATCACACAGAAGGTACTTGCTCTTGAAGAAAAATATAAAAATATGTCTGAAGAAGAACTAAAGAATCAGACAACAGTTCTTAAAGAAAGACTTGCTAACGGTGAAACAACTGATGATATTCTACCGGAAGCATTTGCTACTTGTAGAGAAGCATCATGGCGTGTACTTGGTATGAAGCACTTCCCTGTACAGATTACCGGTGGTATCATTCTACATCAAGGTAGAATTGCTGAAATGAAAACAGGTGAAGGTAAAACTTTAGTTGCTACACTTCCTGCTTACCTAAATGCCCTAACAGGTGAAGGCGTTCATATTGTTACAGTCAACGATTACCTAGCTACTCGAGACAGTGAATGGATGGGTAAGGTTTATAAATACCTAGGCTTAACAGTAGGTCTTATTACTCAGGATATGGACAACGATACAAGAAAAGAAATGTATGGTTGTGACATTACATATGGTACAAATAACCAGCTTGGCTTTGACTATCTTCGTGACAATATGGTTGTTTATAAAGAAGATAAGGTTCAGCGTGGTCATGCATTTGCAATCGTGGATGAAGTTGACTCAATCCTTATTGATGAAGCCAGAACTCCACTTATTATTTCAGGTCAAGGTGACAAGTCAACTGACCTATACACAAGAGCAGATAAGTTTGCTAAGACTTTAAAGAAATATGTATTTACAGAAGTTGATGCTAAGGAAGATAAAGAAGATTTCTATGCTGAAAACAACATTGACTACATTGTTGATGAAAAGGCTAAGACAGCTACACTAACACAAATCGGTGTTAAGAAGGCTGAAGAATTCTTTAACCTAGAAAACCTAACTGATCCTGAAAACCTAACAATTCAGCACCATATTAATCAGGCTATCAAGGCTAACGGTGTTATGAAGAACGAAGTTGACTACATCGTAAAAGACGGTGAAATCATTATCGTTGATGAATTTACAGGTCGTCAGATGATTGGTAGAAGATATAACGAAGGTCTACATCAGGCTATTGAAGCTAAGGAAGGTGTAGAAGTTCAGAATGAAAGCAAAACACTTGCTACCATCACATTCCAGAACTACTTCCGTCTATACAAAAAGCTTTCCGGTATGACAGGTACTGCTCTAACAGAAGAACAGGAATTCCAGGAAATTTACAAACTTGATGTTGTTGAAGTTCCAACAAACAAACCTTTATTGCGTAAGGATTTACCTGATTTAATTTTCCCAACAGAACAGGGTAAGTTCCATGCAATTATTGAAGATATTATTAAGTGCCACGAAAAAGGACAGCCTGTTCTGGTTGGTACAGTATCAATTGAAAAGTCAGAATTACTATCAAAGATGCTAAAGAAGCGTGGCATTAAGCACAATGTTCTAAATGCTAAGCATCACGAAAAAGAAGCTGAAATCGTTGCTCAGGCAGGTAAACTTGGTGCAGTTACTATTGCTACTAATATGGCAGGTCGTGGTACCGATATTATGCTTGGTGGTAATGCTGAATTTATGGCTAAGACTCAGATGAAGAAGATGAAGTTCTCTGAAGAACTTATTGCTGAGGCTGATGCTTATTCTGAAACAGATGATAAGGATATTCTATTTGCAAGGAATACATTTAAAGAACTTCTTGATGAATATAAGGATGAAATCAGTGAAGAAGCTGAGAAGGTTCGTGAAGCCGGTGGCCTTTACATTATGGGTACAGAAAGACATGAATCTCGCCGTATCGACAATCAGTTAAGAGGTCGTGCAGGTCGTCAGGGTGATCCCGGTACTTCAAGATTCTATCTATCAACAGAAGATGACCTAATGCGTCTATTCGGTGGAGATAGAATGAAGTCAATTATGAATACGCTAAAGGTTTCTGATGATACTCCTATCGAAAACAAGATGCTTACAAATATTATTGAATCTTCACAGGAAAAGGTTGAAGCAAGAAACTTTGGTATTCGTAAGAATGTTCTACAGTATGATGATGTTATGAACAAGCAGAGAGAAATCATTTACGGTCAGAGGGATCAGGTTCTTAATGGCGAAAATGTACATGATGACATTATCAAGATGCTAAAGGATACAATTGAAGAAAATGTTAGCCTATATGTAAATGACCATATTCTTCGTGAATCTTGGAACTTAGCTTCACTAAAGGAAACTTACAAGTGGTTAGTTCCTGATAAGGACTTCCTAGTATTTACAGGTGATGAACTTGATAAGCTAGACAAGAAGGACATTATTGAACTTATCACAAACAAGGCTCTTGACTTGTATAAGGAAAATGAAGAAGTGCTTGATGCTGAAACAATGGAAGAAATGGAAAGAGTTTATCTTCTAAAGTCAGTTGATACACATTGGATGGATCACATTGATGCTATGGAACAGTTAAAGCAGTCAATTTACCTAGCATCATACGGTCAGAAAGACCCTGTTGTTGAATACAAACTTGTTGGTTTTGATATGTTTGACGAAATGATTGCTGCAATTCGTGAAGATACAGTTAAACTTTGCCTACTTCAGCCAAAGAGAATTGCAAGAGTTAAGGCTCAGCAGGAAGAAATGGCTAGAATTCGTGAAGAAGAAGAAAAGAAAGCAGCAGAGGCTCATCAGGTTCTACTTGAAAAGCAGAGCAAAGCTCCAATGCCAAGCCCAATCAGCTTAGCACTAAAGAGAGAACAGGTAGCAGTACCAACTCAGGCTGGTGTTAGTGAAAATGGCGAAAAGCCAAAGAGAAAGCCAATCGTTAAGAAAAACAAGGTTGGCAGAAATGACCCTTGTCCTTGTGGTTCAGGTAAGAAGTACAAGAAGTGCTGTGGCAGAGATGAATAATTTTTAATTCATTTTCTAATTAAAATCAAATAGCTTTATAGCAAAAAAACACCACTTACCTTTCGGTAGGTGGTGTTTTTGTTACCTATTATTCGTACATAATAGAGTTTGTTTGCAGTTCTTCAAGTCGCTTTTTGTATCTTTTCTTTTGTTTTAAAAGTGAAATAAGTCCCAATATAAATGTTATAGTAAAAAATATGTAGATACCTGCTATTGTATATAGAACAACTGATTTAGCTAAAATTGCTGTTAAAGTAAGGAGAAGTGTTGCTATAAAAAACAGTATTAACATAGCCCAATATAATTTGCAAAAATGAGAGAATTGCTTTTTCATTATTGTGTAAAAGTTAATTTTAGAGTCAGTATCGTTGATAAAGTCAGCATCAACTTCAGATTTTTTACCGGTTAAGTAAAGTAAATTACCAAAACCATCCATAGTGTGAGGGATAGATTCATAACCATACTGTGCAACAAAGGCAGAGATTTGAGAAACTTTTTCTTTTTCCACTGCATAAAAAATTGTTGTGTATTCATCAGGTTGAGTTTTGATAAAGGTGTATAGACATCCACTTTTTATGTAAACCAGCTTATAGCCTTGCTTGTTCATTTCATTAATATATTTTAACTCTTTTTCTAGGTCAAAATAAAATCTACATTGTGTGATTTTGTCCTTATTTTTCATTTTGCCCCTCCAATATATGTTTACCGTTATTAAAAAGTTCTTCAAGTCTTTTTACCTCGTTATTAACTGCATCTTTACCTAGTGGAGTAATAATATATTCCTTTTTGCTTAGGTCATTACTTTTCTGTTCAACTATAAATCCTTTTTTTGTCAATGTGCTTAATGCACCGTAAAGTGTACCGGCACCTATTGTTAGTCTACCGTTAGTCATTTTCTGAACATTTTGCATAATGCCATATCCATGAAGTGGTGTGTAAAGAGAAAGCAAAATGTAGTAAACTGCTTCAGTTAGTGGTGGATATTTTGAGTTAGGCATAGTACCAATCCTTTCTATGTATTGTTAACTGATATATCGACAACTGATATATCATACTGTGAGTATATCATACGCCGATATAGTTGTCAACATTTTAAATTAATATTGTGGGAAAATAAAAGGTGATGCACAATGTACACCACCAAAAAAATTTTATTTTTATGTAATTATAGTTAATCTGCTTTCTTAACTTTACCACAGAACAGGAAGAAAATTCCCACAACTGCAACTAGGCAAGATGCCATACCGGAATAAGTTGACATATCATTAGGTTCTAGTGAAAATATTTTTAAACCATCAATATTTCCAAGTGCAGTACAAGTGATTGAAAATATCAGTAGCAAAACGCTAAGTGAAAATAGCATTACACCAACTCGGAAAATCCAATTCCACTTTGTTTCTTTTTCTCTTTTTGTGAAAATTTTAAAAAATAGTGCTTTAATTTTCTCCATTGCAATACTCCGTATAGCAGTCTGTCAGTCTGCCAAAATCTTCAAGTGAAAGTTTCTCTGCTCTAATAGACGGTGCAAGATTTGCATTTTCAATAAGACTGTTTGCATCTTGCTTTGAAATGCCTAAGCCTGATGAAAGACTGTTTGAAAGTGTCTTTCTACGCTGAGAAAAACCTGCCTTTACTACCTTTCTAAAGTCCTTTTCATTCTTAACTTCAACATTAGGTTTGTCCGAAATATTTAGCTTAATAACTGCACTGTCAACATTAGGACTAGGCATAAATGAACCTCTTGAAACATTAAACAGAAATTCAGGTGTACTGTAATATGCTACTGCAACTGTTACTGCACCACTTTCTCTTGAACCTACCTTTGCAGTTAGTCTGTCTGCTGCCTCTTTCTGTACCATTACAGTTAGGGACTTTATTGGTAGCTTTTCTTCAAGAAACTTCATAATAATAGGGGAAGTAATGTAGTAAGGTAGGTTAGCACACACTACTACATCAAGACCGTTGAATTCTTCTTCAATTAGCTTTCTAACATCAATTTCCATAATGTCACCACTGACTAATTTGAAGTTCTTATGTTCTGCTAAAGTTTCAGCCAATACCTCAGGTAGCCTTTGGTCTAGCTCAACAGAAACAACCTTGTCTGCTCTTAAGCAAAGTTCGTGAGTAAGTACACCAATACCCGGACCTACTTCCAAAACACCGACTCCACTATCTGCTCCACATTCTTCTGCCATTCTGGGGCATACTGATGGGTTAACAAGGAAGTTTTGTCCCAGTCCTTTGCTAAAGGTAAAACCATGCCTACCTAAAATTTCTTTAATTGTACCAATGTTTGATAGTCCATTCATATTATAAATTCCTTAATCCCTTTGGATATTTGTTCTTTAGTGTGCCGTTACTTGCTTTGCCAAAGCCTGTAACAATGCCATTTACTGCAACTGCTGTGTAACCTTTAGTTTCTTTAGGTACAGGAATTTCCTCACCATGTAGAAACTTTTTGATTTCCTCACTGTTAATGTCAAGGTCAACATAGCTTTTGCAATCTTCTGTTTTACTTGCCATAAAAGCACTATGACAAGGTTCAATTCTATTTTTCTTGATTTCACCCAACAAAATACCTGCCCTTAGAACATTCAGTCCTTTAATGTTAGGCATATTGTTTGGCAATAAGTAAATTTTATCCTTAATAACTTCTAGGTTACTGCCAAATGGTCTGTTATTAAAAATACTGTCGTAAAATTCAAGATACTTCTTTTCATCTTTAGGTTTAGTGTATTTGTATGGTTCTGTGTAGCCGTCATTTGATGATGTTTTTCTAAGTCTACAACAGAAGTGACCCTCACCACCATCATTGATGAAAATTCTCTTTGCATATTTTAGAGTGTTTCTACCGTAAGTTTTGCCACTGTCCTCGATTATAAAGTCAGGATTTTCTTCAATAAACTTTGTGATAACACCTTCATTTTCTCGCTTATTGTATGTGCAAGTTGAATACACCAACACACCGTTTTCTTTTAAACAGGTTTTTGCACTGTTTAAAATTTCTAATTGTCTGACACTACAAGTAACTGTGTGTTCGTAACTCCATTCTTGCTGAGCCTCATTGTCCTTTCGGAACATTCCTTCCCCTGAACAAGGTGCATCAACTAGAATTTTATCGAAAAAGTTTGGTAACTTTTCTGCAATTACCGTTGGATGGTTTGAGGTTACAATTGCATTTTTAACACCCATTCTCTCTATATTAGAAAGGAGAATATTTGCTCTGCTTTTTATAATCTCATTACAAACTAAAAGCCCTCTGCCATTTAGCAAAGATGCAATCTGTGTACTTTTGCCACCCGGTGCTGAGCACATATCAAGTACAAAGTCACCTTCTTCTACACCAAGCATAGGTACTGCCGAAGTGGCTGACGGTTCTTGAATATAGAAAGCACCTGCATGATGAAGTGGATTTTTCCCAAGTCCTTTTTCTTCGTTGGGATAGTAGTAACCGTTATCACAGAAAGGTGTTTTCTTTAGTGGAAAGTCCAGAAGTGACAGCAACTTTTCACCGGTACATTTTAGGGTATTTACCCTTAAACCTTTGTATGGTTCTTCATTGTAGCATTTTAAAAATTCATCATAATCATTCGGTATTAAATTTTTTATTTCTTCAAAAAATTTTTCCATATGTATATTTCCTTTATATTTACAGATACTGTTTCTGTAAGGGAGGTGTTCTTATGAACAATAGATACAGACAGAATAACAATCAGAATCAGAACCAGAACAACAACCAGAACCAGAACAATAATCAAAATCAAAATAACAATCAGCAGAATCAGAACCAAAATCAAAACTGCCACAAAAATCAGTCTAACAATCGCAAGAACAATCAGAACATTTAATTCTTAGCAATATGATTTTACATTTTAGCGTGTAGAAAGTTAATTCTACACGCTTATGTGCTGAATTTACATAATTATATTTTACCTTATTTTACGGTGTAAATCAATGTTTATTTAGGTTCAACAAATGGCACATTAAAATATTCTGCAACACTCATTGCAAGTACTCTGGCAATGTTCCCAATGTTATCCCTAATCCATTGTGCATCTTGACGGTTATCATGATAAGCAACTTCAATCAGCACACTAGGGGCTTTTGTCTGCCTAACTTCTCCTAAAGATGTGGTAGGGATAATTTCTATACTTCTGGGGTAAATGGTTTTGTAGTTTTTTGCTATGATTTCAGCAAACCTTTTACCATTAACCGAAGTAGGGTAGTAGTAAATATCTGCACCTGTATTTTGTCCTTTCACACTTTCAGGAGAGGCATTACTGTGTATTGCTAGGTGTAGGTCATAGTTGCCACTGTTGCTTTGTGCAATAACCTGTCGCACATTATCGGTAGGGTTGTTGCGAACAAAATTAATTCCTGATGCATAAAGGTAAGGTTCCATTGCATCAGCAATAAGGTTCATATAGTATTCTTCATTGCCACCATCAACAAATGGATTGAATTCTTGTGTTGAGGGACTTAAAAATAAAGTAGGCATAAAAACACTCCTTTTCTGTTATCTTTAAAGTTTATGAAAAAAAATTAAAAAAATTACTAAAAAGGTCTTTACAAATGAAAAACTTTGTGCTAATATAATATCAAATCAGTAATGATTATCAATTTTACAGATAGGAGGGTGTTTATGAGAAGAAACTTTAGTGCTAAGCGTCAAGCTATTTATGATATGCTTATAAATAGAACTGACCATCCATCAGCTACTCAGATTTATGAGGACTTAAAGGAAGATTATCCTGACCTTAGCCTTGGTACTGTTTATCGCAATATCTCACTTTTTAAGGATGAGAAAATGGCAATTTCTGTTTGCTCCTTAAACGGTGAAGAAAGAATAGACGGTAACACTACACCTCATACACATCTGGTATGCACCTATTGTGGTAAGATTACTGACTTATTCACAAACGATATTGGCACAAGAAACAATGTTGTAGGGGATGGCTTTATAATAGAGAAAAGAGCTATCACTTACTACGGCAGATGCAGAGAATGTGACAATCGTTTGAAAAGTAAAAACATAGAAAATTAAAATTTATATTATCTTAGGAGGAAAATTATTATGGCAAAATGGGTTTGTGCAGTATGCGGTTATGTTCACGAAGGTCCTGAACCACCGGAAAAGTGCCCACAGTGTAACGCACCGGCATCAAAGTTTAATGAACTAAAGGAAGGTGCAGGTTTCGCTTGTGAGCATCAGGTAGGTATTATTGATGGTGTTTCAGAAGATATTATTGCAGATTTAAGAGCTAACTTTAACGGTGAATGTTCTGAAGTAGGTATGTACCTAGCAATGGCAAGAGTTGCTGATAGAGAAGGCTATCCTGAAATCTCAGCAGCATTTACAAAATATGCTTTTGAAGAAGCTGAACATGCAGCAAAGTTTGCTGAAATTCTTGGTGAAGTTGTAACAGACTCTACAAAGAAGAATCTACAGTTAAGAGCAGAAGCTGAAGCAGGTGCTTGTGAAGGTAAGCTAGACCTAGCAGTTAGAGCAAAGAAAGCTAACCTAGACGCAATCCACGATACTGTTCACGAAATGGCTAAGGATGAAGCTAGACATGGTGCAGGTTTCCAAGGTCTGCTAAATAGATATTTCGGCTAATTTCTTAATATCAATATTATAAAATTAAGGCTAGTTACTATAACGGTAACTAGCCTTTTTGCATGTTGAAAATGTGTATATTTGTTTATGTTTTTATTTGTAGGTTAAGATGATTCAGTTTAACAAAATTGAAAAGCCCAAATTTATATTACTAATCCATAAAAACAAAAATCAAAATTAAACATCCCTAGGTTCGACATAAATTCTTTTATAAAACAGGTTATACAAGATTTTGCCGAAGAAGTTTTTATTAAGGTAGAAGAATTCCTTTTCTGTAACGGTCTTATTATCCTTATTGTAGCCTAGCATATCGTAGGTAACTGACTGTTCTGTCATTGTAAAGTTAAGGTCATAAAAACCGTTTTTGATGTAGAAATTCTTTCTCTTAATTCGTTCATCAATGTTAGGAGCATTTTGGTCAAGCTGTTCAATAGCCAACAAAATTCTGTAATTTTTGTACTTTTCTTTTAATGCTGAAAGGAAAGCTGAACCGTAGCCTTTGCCTCTTTGCTTTTCATCAATAGCAAAGAAAAATAAATATGCAGTGTCCTTGTATGTAGCAACATATGCCAAACCTACAAAGTCGTTTTTGTCATAAATACTGTAAAAATCTGCTGACTTTTTTCTGCTTAACAGTTTCATCATCCAATATGGCAGTTGTTCATCTTTCGGAAAAGCTGAGAAATACAGTTCCTTTACCTTATCTTTGCTTTCTTTTGATATGTTGTATTTTCTTAGTCTTAAATTCATAATATCCTCTTGCTAAAATGAAAAATGACTCCGAAGAGCCATTTCCCATTTTGTTTTCATTATTTTATTCCGGTGAGTCTGCTATTTCAAGTTCAAACCAGAAGTTACTTCCTTCACCAACAACACTCTTAACACCATAGTGTGCGTTGTGTCTGTCAAGAACATTCTTAACAATTGAAAGTCCTAAACCTGTACCTACAACAGAACTCTTATGTTCCTTATCAACCTTGTAGTATCTGTCCCAGATATTTTCCAAATGTTCTTGGTCAATACCCTCACCATGGTCAATAACTTCAATAAGTACATTTTTGTCTTTTCTTGATTGACGAACAATAATATGTTTGTCTGTTCTTGAATAGTTAATTGCGTTGTTAACTAGGTTGTAAATTACCTGACTTATCTTGCTATAGTCAGCATTTACATAAATATCTTCATCATACTCAAAGTCTAAGGTGTAACCCTCTTGTTCCTTTAGCTTGTTGTAGCGTTGGAACATTTCCTTGATTAATGTTGTAATTGAGAAAACTTCCCTGTTGATTTTTGTTGCACCTGACTGTAGCTTTGAAATATCAAGTAAGTCTGTTACAAGCATATTCAGTCTGTTTGCTTCATCAATAATAATTTGGATATTCTCCGGAGTATTTTCTCCCGGTAAATCCCTCATTACTTCACCGTAACCTGTAATCATAGTCAGTGGTGTTCTTAGGTCATGGCTAATGTTAGCAATAAGTTCTCTCTGTAATGAGTCAACTTTCTTTAATTCGGTTGCTGCATAATTTAGTGTGTTGTTCAGTTCGGTAACTTCAAGATAACCTGTGCTGTTAAACTGAACATCATAGTCTTTGTTAGCAAGTTTTAGTGCTGACTTTGTTGTGTCGGTAATAGGCTTACTAATCTTCCTTGCTGCAACAATAGCAATAAATACACCGATAAATAGCAAGATAAATGTAACAGTTACAAGCTGGTATCTTAGTGTGTTTACAACACTGTCAACAGGTGAACTTTGTGAAGTGATAATCAGCATATAGTTATTGTTACTGTCATCATCAAACAGTGAAGTATATACAACACCTTTGGTGTTTAGCTTATCCATTGGTGGTGTGTGACCTTTGATTTTGTGTAGTAGATTATCCTCACTGTTTTCTTCTTCGTCAATGTATCTTGTGTAGGTTTTGTCATCACTTGCTTTAGCTTGGCTATAGTAGTTATATGGACTTTCACCCTTAATTAGCTGATTGGTGCTAAATGATACATACTGTCTGTGAGTAATTGAACTGTTGCTATCACTTTCGTCGCTATCGGAATTTTTATTTGATGAACTGTTATCTGAAGATTTTTTGTCAGATGAATTTTTATCGGAACTGCCTGAACTTTTTGAACTGCTACCTGAATTGCTATCATTTGATGAACTGCTTGAACTGTCATAAATCATAATTTTCATAAATGATTTATCGGTAGAATAAACAGGTCTTACTGTAGAATCTGTAGTGTCATAAACATAAATCATAACATCATTTTGTTCTGCTAAGTTCTCTACCAATGTAGTAATGTTATTTGAATTAATATTTTCTTCAATTGATGATGCACATTTCTTTACTTGATTTACCCTAACCTTGCTATATACACTTCTAAAGCAAACTGTTTGGAAAACCCATAGTAAAACCAGCATTATCAAAGAGAAAAGTACAAACCACAACAATATTTTGTAATGTAGTGGTAGGGAAGACATTTTGCTTTTAAACTGTGTCAAACCTGTAGCCAACTCCTCTCAGAGTAACAATGCACTTGCTATATTCACCTAGGCTTTTTCTAAGTAGCTTAATGTGAGTATCCAGAGTTCTGTCATCACCAAAGAAGTCATAACCCCATACTTCTGAGATTAGTTTTTCTCTTGTTAGGGCAATACCCTTGTTTTTAACCATATAGAAGAATAGTTCATATTCCTTAGGTGTCATATCAATTCTTTCACCGTTAACAGTAACAATTCTTGCAGTAAAGTCAACAACAAGGTTCTCATACTTAAACACATCCTGACTAGGAGTGTCAGCACCGTTACTTCTCTTTAGTACTGCATTAACTCTCATCATTAGCTCCTTAGGTGAGAATGGCTTAACAACATAGTCGTCAATTCCAAGTTCAAAACCATGAATCTTGTCATACTCTTCACCTCTTGCAGAAAGCATAATAATAGGTGTGTTACAATGCTTACGGATTTCTTTACAAGCAGAAAAACCGTCAAGCTCAGGCATCATTACATCCATAATAATTATATCAAAAGTTTCTTTGTTGCAAATTTCAATAGCAGACATACCGTCAACTGCCTCAGTTACTTTATGACCTTCAAAATTTGCATATTTCTTAATAATCTCTCTAATTCTAAATTCGTCATCAACTACTAAAATCTTACTCATAATATGACCCTCACTTTCTTTAATTATAGAATAAAATCTAAATGTGATGATTTTATGTTGAAAATCTTAATATTTTCTAATAGTATTTTCTACATTTTATCATATTTTCAAATCCTTTTAAAGGAAATATTGAAAAGTTAGAAAAATAAAGTTATAATAGGTTAATGTGGGTGATTATATGGAAGCAAGAAAAATTAAAGCATCATTAATAACAGAAAAGGTTAAGAAGTTGTTTATGGATTGCAATTACTTTATAGGCAATGACATTTACAACGCATTACAAAAAGCCAGAGATACTGAAGAAAGCGAAACAGGCAAAAGTATTCTTGACCAAATTATTGAAAATGATGATATAGCAAGAAAAGAAGAAATACCACTTTGTCAAGATACAGGTATGGCAATTCTGTTTGTTAAGTATGGTGACAAAGTTATTGTTGAGGATGGTTCATTTAATGAGGCTGTTACCGAGGGTGTTCGCAGAGCATATATTGACGGATACCTAAGGAAAAGTGTTGTCAGTGACCCTGTCTTTGATAGAATAAATACTAAGGATAACACTCCTTGCATTATTCATACTGAGATTGTTCCCGGTGATAAGATTGAAATTCTTGCCGGTGGCAAAGGCTTTGGCAGTGAAAATATGTCAAAGATTGCAATGCTAACACCAAGTAAGGGCATTGAGGGTGTTAAGGAATTTATCCTAAATACTGTAAGAGAAGCAGGACCTAATCCTTGCCCGCCTATGGTTGTAGGTGTTGGTATCGGTGGTACTTTTGAAAAGTCAGCTTTACTTGCTAAGAAAGCAACCTTTAGAAGTATTGATACTCATAATGAGGATAAACGATATGCCGACCTTGAGGATGAACTGCTAGAGTCTATTAACAAAATGGGCTTTGGACCTGCCGGTCTTGGTGGTACAACAACTGCCATTGGTGTAAATATCGAAACTTATCCTACTCATATTGCAGGTATGCCTGTTGCAGTAAATATTTGTTGCCATGCAGCAAGACACAGTACAACAACAATATAAGGAAAAATTTATGAAAAGAACAATTAGAATTACTATAATAACAGTTATTATTATTGCTATTGGTTTAGTTACAATGTTTGTAACTCCCGGTACTTGGAAGTTTGGTACTAATGTATATTCAAATGATTTTCAGAAAACACCGGAGGATAGCCTTTTTCATTACTACGATACAGTGCAGTTACAACAATCTATAGGTAAAGCTGAAACTGACAAAACTTGTCTTTATCTTTACTTTAATGGTAGTTCAATCAATGTGTGTGAAATGATAAAGAACAATGATAAGTACTGCTATTTCGGAGAGAAAATTAAGTTTAAATATGGCACAGATTATATGAGGTTTGACAGAAATCAAACTGTTATAAATGATGATGTGTATTATTGGGATATTATTTACGAGAACAGAAAGTACCTTATTAAGGATGACAAGTTTAAGTCCATTGACTTTACTGTTACTATCGGTAATGAAACCCGTAATCTGTCCTTTGTATATTACATAGATAAAAAGTAAGATGGTGAAGAAAATGAAACGATTAACTTTGCCTTTATCGGATAGCGACATTAAAGACCTAAAAGCCGGAGAAACTGTGCTGCTTTCAGGCACAATGCTGACAGGTCGTGATGCTGCCCATAAAAGGTTGTATGAACTTGTAGAAAAGGGAGAAAAGTTACCTATTGATATTAAAGGTGAACTTATCTATTATGTAGGACCTGCACCGGCAAAGCCCGGTTTTGCAGTAGGGCCTGCCGGACCTACCTCCAGTTATAGAATGGATAAATATGCACCTACACTTTTAGATTTAGGTCTAAAGGGGATGATAGGTAAAGGTGCTAGAAACCAAGATGTAATAGATGCTATTGTAAGAAATGGCTGTGTTTATTTTGCTTGTGTTGGTGGTGCTGCTGCCTTAATAGCAAAATCAATTAAGAAGGAAGAGATACTTTGTTATGAGGACCTTGGTACTGAGGCTATCAGAAGATATACAGTAGAGGACTTTCCTTGTATTGTGGCAATTGATAGTTATGGCAACAATGCTTATACCGAAGGTCAGAAAGATTATTGTAGAGAGTGATTTATGTTATTTGCTAGTACAGTTTTTATATTTGTATTTTTACCGGTAGTTCTGTTGCTGTATTATACAGTTTTCAGAAAATGGAGAATGGGTCAAAATGTAATGTTGCTTATTGCAAGTTTGATTTTCTATGCTTGGGGTGAGCCAAAGTATGTTTTGATTATGATTGCATCAATTATTGTTAACTATGCTTTGGGACTTTTGGTTGATAAGGTAAGGCACAGGAAAGTACTTTCAAGGCTTGTAATTGCACTTACAGCAGTGCTTAACCTTTCCGTATTGTTTATCTTTAAGTATCTAATGTTTACTGTTGACAATATTAATTCAATTGCCGGTCTTAACTTGTCAGTACCGAATATAGCATTGCCTATTGGTATCAGTTTCTTTACTTTCCAAGCAATGAGTTATGTAATTGATGTTTATAGGGAAAAGGGTGAGGCTCAGAAGAATCCACTGAATGTTGGTCTTTATATTAGCTTTTTCCCTCAGCTGATTGCCGGTCCTATTGTTAGATACGAAACAGTTGCTTATCAGATTAAGCACAGAGTTGAAACCTTTGATAACTTTTCAACAGGTGTTGTAAGATTTATTATCGGTCTTGCAAAGAAGGTTCTTTTGGCAAATACAATGGGCGTTGTTGCCGATTATTCATTTGATATGCCAAACAGTGAATTAACTGTTGTAATGGCTTGGATTGGTGCAATTGCTTATTCACTACAGATTTTCTTTGACTTTAGTGGTTATAGTGATATGGCTATCGGCCTTGGTAAAATGTTCGGTTTTGACTTCTTAGAGAACTTTGACTATCCATACATAAGTAAGTCTATTACTGAATTTTGGAGAAGATGGCATATGTCACTTGGTACTTGGTTTAGAGATTATGTATATTTCCCACTGGGTGGCTCAAGAGTAAAGAGCAAAGTAAGACTTGTGTTTAACCTATTTGTAGTATGGTCATTAACAGGTATTTGGCATGGTGCAAACTGGACTTTCCTATGTTGGGGCTTAATGTACTTTGTTCTACTTGTAATAGAGAAATTAACAGGTTGGGAAAAGAAATATCCTGACAAAATGATTGTACTTAGAAGAATCTATACATTGTTCTTTGTATTGATGGGTTGGGTACTGTTTAGAGCAGACAGTATTACAGATGCTTGGGCATATATTTGCACAATGTTCGGTAACGGTACTTTGATTAATGACAGTACAATCTACTATGCAATGAATTATTTTGTATATTTCCTAATTGCAATTCTTGTCAGTACACCTATTTTTAAGAATTTCTCTCTAAAGATAAAGGGGACAAACCCTGTTGCATATGTGGCTAGTTCTGTGGGACTTTTAGCATTGCTAGTTGTTTCTGTCAGCTACATTGTTAAGGGTGCTTATAATCCATTTATTTACTTTAACTTTTAATTTTAAGGGCAGACCTTTTGGTTTGTCCTTTTCTTTTAGTGATTTATAACAAATTGGTGATATATATTTTGTAAAGTTTACCCATTCAAAAAAAGTTAAAATATGGTATAATTGAGTTATAAAGAAATAGGGTGATATTATGAAAAAACTATTTAAAAATATAATTACTATGACTTTGGCAACAGTAATGGCAGGTTCTTTTATGGCTGTTTCGGCTACTGAAAATAATCCTGAAAATTACCTTGCAGGTGATATTGTAAGTGATGGCAAAATTAATATTAAAGATGCAACGGAAATTCAAAGGTACTGTGCAAACTTATCTACAAAAGGACAAACATTAGAGAAATATGTAACTATGGACTTTAACGGTGATGGTGTAGTAAATATTCAAGATGCGGCAGATATTCAGAAGAAGACTGTTAAGAAAAAGTATAACTATGCAAATGATATTTATCCTGTAAATTATGTTGCAGATAAAGTGGATGGCAGTAAGATTGATTTTTCTTTGATGTATAAAAACAACGATTATAATGATGAAGATAATAATTGTTTAGGTTACAATAGCTATATGGAACATTACATTACAACTGTGATTAAGTCTTATGATGAATATACATCTTTCTTTAACAAGGGTGATAAGTTTGATGAAAACTTCTTCAAGGATAATGCTTTGGTTTTTGTTTATAGGAGAGATGCAAATTATCAGAATAGTTATGAATTGAAGAATATATCAGTAAAGGATAATCAGCTTAACCTTGACTTTGATGTAACATACAAAACTAAATATTTCGGTGAGTCATTTACAAGTTACAACTTCTTCTATTCGGTTAAGAAGTCTGATGTAGAGAATATTGATACAATTAATGTGTATCAAAATATGATACCGGAATAAAAATAAGGGCTGTTTCGTTATGAAACAGCCCTTTGATGCTTTTGTAACAAATTATTCTTTAACAAGTACCTTTTCAATTTCTGAAATGTACATTTTGTGGTAGTCACTACCGTCAGGTGCATATGCTGAGAATACACTTTCATCAACAACACTGTCGGAATTTAAACTTTGACCATACATTTTACGACAAATCAGTACAACCTTGCTTTCAGCAAAGTAAGGTGCTTTCTCATCGGTTACAGGTGTTAAACCTGTTTCCTTAACCTTGTCAATATCTCTGCCACTTTTTGAACCACAAATTTTGTGTACATCATGGTATTCATCAGGTAGGAAAGAAATAGCAAAGTACTCGCCGTTTTCAAGGTAGTCAAATGTGTATCTCTGTGGACGAATGAAAGTAAATGCTACAGGCTTATTCCACATAATGCCAACACCACCCCAAGAAACAGTCATCATATTGACCTTTTCTTTAGTGTCAACAGTAACAAGACCCCAATCATCACCAATAAGCTTAAATGGGTTTTCCTTTAGTTCTTTAGCAGATATTTCTTTAAACATTTTATTATCTCCTTTGATTATTTTATAAGATAAATATATCACATTATGGCTATCTTTTGCAAGAAAATGAATAACATACATTAAAAATGTATAATTATGCATAAAATTTGCATATATTCATTTTAAAAATCAAGGAAAATCTAGGTTGACTAGGGATATATTTGTATAATTCTTTGTTGTGATTGTATAAATTTACTGCAATATTCTGTGTATATGCAAACTTGTTGTCTTAATTCTACAAATTATTGGAAATTTGAATAAATATGCAAATAACCCTTGATTTTCTGTATAATTGGTGTATAATAAAAACATAAATTAATTATTAACCTCATTGAGGACGAAAGGAAATATTATCATGGCAGATAAAGATATTAAAAAAGTTGTTCTTGCTTATTCAGGTGGACTTGATACATCAATCATTATTCCTTGGCTAAAGGAAAACTACAATAACTGTGAAGTTATCGCAGTTTCCGGTAATGTTGGTCAGGGTACAGAATTAGACGGTCTTGAAGAAAAGGCTATCAAGACAGGTGCCAGTAAGCTATACATTGAAGACCTAACAAAAGAATTTATTGAAGATTATGTTTTTGAAACAATTAAGGCTGATGCAGTTTATGAAGGCAAATATCTTCTAGGTACTTCTTTTGCTCGTCCTATTATTGCAAAGAGATTAGTTGAAATTGCTAAGGCTGAAGGTGCTGATGCAATTTGTCACGGTTGTACAGGTAAGGGTAACGACCAGGTTCGTTTTGAACTTGCTATTAAGGCTTATGCTCCTGATATGAAGATTATTGCTCCTTGGAGAACATGGGAATTTAAGTCAAGAGAAGACGAAATTGAATACGCAGAAAAGATGGGTATTCCTCTAAAGATTAACAGAGAAACAAACTACTCAAAAGATAAGAACCTATGGCACTTAAGCCACGAAGGTCTTGACCTTGAAAATCCTGCAAATGAACCTAAGTATGATGACCCTAACTTCCTAGAACTAGGTGTATCACCTGAACAGGCTCCTGATAAGGATACATATATTACAATTCACTTTGAAAAGGGTGTTCCAACAGCTATTGACGGTGTTGAAATGGACGGCGTTTCTATTGTTAAGAAGCTAAACGAAGTTGGTGGTGCTAACGGTATTGGTATTACAGATATGATTGAAAACCGTCTTGTTGGTATGAAGAGCCGTGGTGTTTATGAAACTCCTGGTGGCACAATCCTTTACTATGCTCACAAGAAACTAGAAGAACTAACACTTGACAGAGATACATTCCACTATATGGAACTTGTTTCAAACCGTTTTGCTGAATTAGTTTATTATGGTCAGTGGTACACACCACTAAGAGAAGCTCTAACAGCTTTCGTTGATCAGGTAAACACAGTTGTTACAGGTGATGTTAAGCTAAAACTTTACAAGGGCAACATTATTGATGCAGGTGTTACTTCTCCATATTCACTATATGATGAAGATATTGCAACATTTGACGAAGACGAAGTTTATGACCAGAACGACAGTGCAGGTTTCATCAACCTATTCGGTCTTCCAATCAAGGTTCGTGCTAAGAAGGGCTTCATCAAATAATTGATGAAATTTCTTTAAATTGTAATTATAAAGTCCGTATGACCCATACGGACTTTATGTCATTTTCTAGGGGTATGAATTTTCTCCTATTTTTCGGTGTTTTTACATAAAAATACCTATAATTTTGCAAAAATAGAGGTGTAAGCAATGCAGTTATGGCAAGGAAGATTTAAGAAATCTCTTTCTAAAACAACTAACGATTTTAACTCATCCATTTCTTTTGACTCAAGAATGTTTAGAGAAGATATACAAGGCTCAATCGCTCATGCTACTATGCTAGGTGAAACAGGCATTATCAAGAAAGAAGAGTCACTTCATATTGTTGAAGGTCTAAAAGGTATTCTTGAAGATTTACTTTCCGGTAAACTTCACTTTGATATGGAATGTGAAGATATTCACACATTTATTGAGGGTGAACTAACAAAGAGAATCGGTGATGACGGTAAAAGACTTCACACAGCAAGAAGTAGAAATGACCAAGTTGCTGTTGATGTTAAGTTATATTTAAGACACGAAGTAGAAGAGATTATTTCTTTGCTAAAGGACCTAATCAAGGTTATTGCATCTAAGGCTAAGGAATATTATGACACAGTAATGCCTGGTTATACTCATCTTCAGAGAGCACAACCTATTACATTCGGTCATCACTTATTAGCTTACGGTGAAATGTTCCTAAGAGATTTATCAAGACTTCAGGATTGTCGCAAGAGAATGAATATTAACCCACTTGGTTCTTGTGCATTAGCCGGTACAACTTACCCTATTGACAGACATATGACATCAGAACTTTTAGGTTTTGATGCTCCAACAAACAATTCACTTGACGGTGTTTCCGACAGAGATTATTGCTTGGAAATTGCAAGTGACTTGTCAATTATTATGGTACACCTATCAAGATTTTCCGAAGAAATGATTATGTGGTGTAGCTGGGAATTTAAGTTTGTGGAACTTGATGATGCTTTCTCTACAGGTTCATCAATTATGCCACAGAAGAAGAACCCTGATATTGCAGAACTTGTCAGAGGTAAGAGTGGTCGTGTATTTGGTGATACAATGGGACTGCTTACTGCTATGAAGGGCATTGCATTAGCTTACAACAAGGATATGCAAGAAGATAAAGAGGCTATTTTTGATGCAGTCGATTCTGTAAAAATGTGCCTAATTTCCTTTACTCCAATGCTAGACACTATGACAGTGTTAAAGAATAAAATGAGAAGTGCAGCAGCCGGTGGATTTATCAATGCTACCGATTGTGCCGATTATCTAACTAAGAAAGGTATCCCATTTAGAGATGCTTACAAGGCTACAGGTGCTTTGGTTGCAAGATGTATTGACCTTGGTACTGACCTTGAAAATTTACCTATGGAAGAATACAAGAAAGTACATTCTGCTTTTGATGATGGTGTTTATGAAGCTATCAACCTAGAGAAATGTGTTGCAGACAGAACATCCTTTGGTGGTCCTGCTCCACAGAATGTTATGAAACAAGCAGAAGATATGCTAAAGAAGATTGAGGATTAATTTATGATTAAGGTAGGAATTATTGGTGCAACAGGCTATGCTGGTGCAGAACTTGTTCGCCTTATTACAACTCACCCACAGGCTGAAATTGTGGCTATTAGCTCAGTTAGCTTTGAGGGTCAGAAAATTAGTGATGTATATAGAAGTTATGTAAATATAAACGATATGATTTGCGAAAATGCAGATGATGTTGTAGAAAAGGCAGAAGTTATCTTTGCTGCTTTACCACATGGTTTAAGCCAAGAACTTGCAAAGAAATGTTATGACAATGACAAGGTGTTTATTGACCTAGGTGCTGACTTTAGACTAAAGAGTGAAGAAGAATACAAAGAATGGTACAAAGGTGAATATGTACACAAGGAACTTCACGATATGGCAGTTTACGGTTTACCTGAATTTTATCGTGACAAGATTAAGGGCGCTAAGATTATTGCAAATCCGGGTTGTTATACAACTTGCTCACCACTTGCTCTTGTTCCTGCACTTAATGCAGGTGTTATTGACACTAAAGGTATTATCTGTGACTGTAAAAGTGGTGTTACCGGTGCAGGTCGTTCACTTTCTCAGGGTAACCACTATCCTGAACTAAACGAAGGTTTCCATCCTTATAAGGTTGCTTGTCACCGTCATACACCTGAAATTGAACAGACACTTACTTCTTTTGCTGATGAAAAGGTAACTATTACTTTCGTTCCACATTTGTTACCTGTAAACAGAGGTATCCTTGCTACTTGTTATGCTCCTTTAAAGAAGGACATTACAATGGAAGAACTAAGAAAGATTTATCAAGATTTTTATAAGGGTGAATACTTTATCAGACTTCTTGATGATGGTCAAGTAGCTGATATTCACAATGTTAAGTACAGCAATTTCTGTGATATTTCTCTTCACCTAGACAAGAGAGCAAACTTGCTTGTTGCAGTAGCTGCCATTGATAATATGGTTAAGGGTGCTGCCGGTCAAGCAATTCAGAATATGAATATTATTTTTGGTTTAGACGAAAAGACAGGTTTGGAAATCGTTCCTCCTGCGTTCTAATATTTACAAATACTTCTTTACAAGGCGTAATAATAAATAAAAAATGAGGTATATTTATGGATTTTAGATTTATTGATGGAACTATCACAACTCCTCAAGGCTTTACCGGTGCAGCTATCTGTGGTGGTATCAAAGAGGGTAACACAACTAAGAAAGATATTATGATGGTAAAGTGCGACACTTTGTGTAATGCTGCTGCTGTTTATACAAAAAACCTTGTAAAGTCAGATGCTATCCTAGTAACTCAGGAACATTTGAAAAACGGCAAAGCACAGGCTATTGTTGCTAACAGTGGTAACGCAAATACTTGTAACGCTGATGGTTATAAGAAAGCATCAGATGTTTGCAAACTTTGTGCATCAACACTTAATATTGCCGAAGATGATGTTATTGTTGCATCAACAGGTGTTATCGGTGTGCCACTACCACTTGAACCATTTGAACAGAAACTTTACCTAATGAAGAAAATGATGAGTAGCGAAAATGGCTCTGACTGTGCCGAAGCAATTATGACAACAGATACAGTTAAGAAAGAAATGGCAATGGAAATGACTATTGACGGCAAAACTGTTACTGTTGGTGGTATTGCTAAGGGCAGTGGTATGATTCATATTAATATGGGTACAATGCTTTCTTTCGTTACAACTGACTGTGCTATCAGCTCAAAAATGTTGGAAGAAGCACTTAAGGAAGCAGTAGAGGACAGCTACAATATGGTTTCTGTTGACGGTGATACTTCTACTAACGATACACTTGCTATTATGGCCAGTGGTAAAGCTGGTAATAAGGAAATCACAACTAAGAATGAAGATTACAAGACATTTGTTGCCGGTTTAACAGAGGCTTTCAAGTCACTTGCAAAGCAACTTGCTAAAGACGGTGAAGGTGCAACAAAGTTACTTATCTGTGATGTTATTGGAGCTAAAACGAAGAAAGATGCAGTAGGTGTTGCAAAGACAGTTATCGGTTCTTCACTTGTAAAGACTGCTATGTTTGGTGCAGACGCTAACTGGGGCAGAGTGCTATGTGCTATCGGCTATAGTGGTATGGATGTTGACATTAGCAAGGTTAAGGTTACTTTCAAAAGTGAAGGTGGCGAGGTTCTTGTTTGCGAGAACGGTGCCGGTGTTGGCTTTGATGAAGATGAAGCAAAGAAAGTCCTTTCATGCGATACTGTTATTATCAACATTGAACTTAATGACGGTGAAGGCTTTGCCGAAGCTTATGGTTGCGACTTAACATATGATTATGTAAAAATCAACGGTGACTATAGAACCTGATAATTATAATTTTGATATAAAAAGCAATCCGTTATTATGGGAAGATGATTGTTTTAGAAAAATAAGATAGAGAAAGAAGTTTGAGAAATGGATAGTAGTTTAACAGCAAAAGTGCTTACACAAGCAATGCCATATATTCAGAAATATGCCGGTGAAACAATTGTTGTAAAATACGGTGGCAATGCAATGCTTAACGAAGATTTAAAGGCTGCTGTTATGAGTGACATTGTACTAATGCAACTTGTTGGTGTAAATGTTGTTCTTGTACATGGTGGTGGTCCTGAAATTTCTTCAATGCTAAAACGAGTTGGTATTGAAAGTAAATTCATTAACGGTATGCGTGTTACCGATAAAGAAACAATGGATATTGTTCAGCAAGTTCTAGCCGGTAAGGTAAACAAAAGCTTAACTCAGCACCTTAACCATGCAGGTGGCAAGGCTATTGGTCTTTGTGGTCTTGACAGCAATATGCTTATGGCTGAAAAGATGGTTACAGGTGATGACCTAGGTTATGTTGGCGAAATCACAGAAGTTAACAGTGAAGTTATTAACGATGCTATCAGTGACGGTTATGTACCTATTATTGCTACAGTAGCCGGTGACTATAAGGGTAATGTGTATAACATTAATGCTGATATTGCTGCTGCCCATATTGCATCAAAGATTGGTGCAAAGAAACTTATTCTTATGACTGATATTAGAGGACTACTTCAAGATAAGGATGATGAAGGTTCACTTATCTCTGTAGTAAATGTAAGTGAAGTCAGTCAGCTAAAGAGAGAAGGCATCATCAGTGGTGGTATGATACCTAAGATTGATTGTTGTGTTGAGGCAGTTCGTCAAGGTGTATCAAGAGCGCATATTATTGACGGTAGAATTGAACATTCTATTCTTATTGAATTGTTCTCCGATGAAGGTATCGGTACAATGTTCTATTAATAAGGAAATATATATGGATAATTTACAGATTAGAGAAATGACAATTGAAGACTATGATGAGATTTTTGCTCTTTGGCAAGTAACAACAAAGAGAGCCTTGTCGGATGCCGATAGTAGAGAAAATATTGCAAAGTACCTTGACCACAACAAGGGTATGTCGCTTGTTGGCATAGTTGACGGTAAGATTATTGCTACTGTACTTGCAGGTCATGACGGCAGAAGAGGTTTTATTCATCATATGGCAGTTAGCCCTGATTACCGTAGAATGGGTGTTGGCAGAAGTCTTGCTACTGAGGCTGACAAAAGAATAAAACAAGCCGGTATTAAGAAAACTCACATTTTCTGTTACAAAAACAATCAACTAGGTCAGCCTTTTTGGAAAGCAATGGGCTTTACAAAGAGGGATGACATTGATGTATTCTCATTTGATTGATAGGATTGATTACAATGGATAATAAAAAGATTAAAGAATTAGATAATGAAAATATTATGCATACATACGGCAGATATGATGTTTGTCTAACTAAAGGTAAAGGTGTGTATGCTTATGACGATAACGGTAAGAAATATATTGATGTTTCTTCCGGTATAGGTGTAAACAGTCTTGGTTACTGTGATGACGGTTGGGTAAAGGCAGTTAGTGAACAAGCCGGTACAATTCAGCACATTAGTAACTATTACTACAATAAGGTTGCCGGTGTTCTTGCTGAAAAGCTAACTAAGGCAACAGGACTTTCAAAGGTATTCTTCGGCAACAGTGGTGCTGAAGCAAATGAATGTGCAATTAAGGTTGCAAGAAAATATTCATTTGATAAATACGGTAGAGGTAGGGACCATATTATTACTTTGGTAAACAGTTTCCATGGCAGAACTATTGCAACATTGTCTGCAACAGGTCAGGATGTTTTCCACAACTACTTTTTCCCATTTGTAGATGGCTTTGATAATGCTATTGCTAATGATATTGAAAGTCTAAAAGATACAATCACAGATAAAACTTGTGCTGTTATGCTAGAAACAGTTCAGGGTGAGGGTGGCGTAAATATCCTTGACTCTGAATATTTACAACAGGTAAGAAAGATTTGTGATGAAAAAGACATTTTGCTTATTGTTGATGAAGTACAGACAGGTGTTTGCCGTACAGGCAAACTTTACGGCTATATGCACAGTGGCATTAAGCCTGATGTAGTAACTTCTGCAAAAGGTCTTGGTGGTGGACTTCCTATTGGCATTTGTATGGTTAACGACAAGCTAAAGGATGTTATGGGTCCATCAACTCACGGTACAACATTTGGCAGTAACCCTGTTGTTTGTGCCGGTGCTAACTATATTATTGATACAGTAAACACTCCTGAATTTATTGAAGAAGTAAATAAGAAAGGTACTTACTTTAAAGAAAAACTAGAAAAAATCAAAGGTGTTAAGTCAGTTCGTCAACAAGGCTTAATGATTGGTATTGAAGTTGAGGGTAACGCAGGTGATATTGCAAAGAAATGTACAGAAAACGGTCTTCTTGTAATTACTGCAAAAACATTACTAAGAATGTTGCCACCACTAAATATTAAGTATGAAGAAATTGATGAAGCACTTGCTATACTAAAGAAGGTAATGGAGGAATAAAGGATGAAGCATTTATTAACACTTGAAAGTCTATCAACAGAAGAAATTAAGGATATTCTTAACCTTGCTGATCAGCTAAAGTATGAACTAAAGCATGGTATTGAACATCATCACCTAAAGGGTAAAACACTTGGTATGATTTTTGAAAAGTCATCAACAAGAACAAGAGTTTCTTTTGAAACAGGTATGTATCAGCTAGGTGGCCACCCACTATTCTTGTCATCAAATGATTTACAGATTGGCAGAGGTGAACCTGTAGAAGATACTGCAAGAGTTCTTTCAAGAATGTTAGACGGTATTATGATTCGTACATTTGCTCAGGCAGAAGTTGATGCACTTGCTGAATACGGTTCAATCCCTGTTATCAACGGTTTAACAGACTATTGCCACCCATGTCAGGTACTAGCTGACCTTATGACAATTCGTGAATTTAAGGGTAAGCTAAAGGGTCTTAAGTTAGCATTTATCGGTGACGGTAACAATATGGCTAACTCACTTATTGTTGGTTGCTTAAAGTGTGGTATGAGCGTTGCTATTGCTTGTCCTAAGGGTTATGAACCTCCAAAGAACATTCTTGACTTTGCAGACAATTACCCTGGTATGTTTGAAATGACAACAGACCCTCTAAAGGCTGCTGAAAATGCTGATGTTGTATATACTGATGTATGGGCATCAATGGGTCAGGAAGAAGAAAAGGCTATTCGTGAAAAGGCATTTGCCGGTATTCAGATTAATGCTGAACTAATGGAAAAGACAAACAAGGATTGTATGGTTCTACACTGCCTACCTGCTCACAGAGGTGAAGAAATTACTGCTGATGTTTTTGAAGCTCATGCTGATGAAATCTTTGAAGAAGCAGAAAACAGACTTCATGCTCAAAAGGCTGTTATGGTTAGACTAATGGCTGACAAACAACCTGAATAATCAACTAAATTTGACTTTATGGTGTGGATTTGATATAATCTATCCACACCAAAATGATAGGATTTGAATTTATGATTAAAGACATTCAAAAGCAGATTTTAAAATTAAAAGAAGAAAATGATGTGTGTATTCTTGCACACTCATATATGGCTCAGGAGATTAAGGAAATTGCCGATTTTACAGGTGACAGTTATGCACTTGCAGTAAAATCAGCTAAAGTACCACAGAAAACAGTTATTATGTGTGGTGTTCGTTTTATGGCAGAAACAGTAAAGATTCTTGCTCCTGAAAAGAAAGTTATCCTAAGCAACCCTGATGCCGGTTGTCCAATGGCAGAACAGATGGATAAGGAAACTATTTCTCTTGTAAAGGAACAGTATCCTGACTATGCAGTAGTCGCATACATAAATACCACTGCAAGTTTAAAAACTATATGTGATGTATGTGTTACATCATCTTCAGCTGTTGAGATTTGTAAGAAGTTAGATGCTGACAAGATTTTGTTTATTCCTGACTGTAATCTAGGTTCTTATGTTGCAAAGCAAGTACCTGAAAAGGAATTTAAACTTCTTCATGGCGGTTGCCCAACTCACGCAAAGATTTCTGAAAGTAAGCTACTTGAGGCTATGGAGAAACACCCAAATGCAAAGGTGCTTGTTCATCCTGAATGTCAGCCTGATGTTGTACAACATGCTGATTATGTTGGTTCAACTTCCGGTATTGTTAATTTTGCTAAGCAGAGTGAGGACAAGGAATTTATTATCGGTACAGAAATTTCTATTGCTGAAGAGTTACAGTATGCTTGTCCTGATAAACAGTTCTACCCAATGTCAAAAGACTTAATCTGTCCTAATATGAAAGCAACTACGCTAATGGATGTTTATGGTTGCTTAAAGGGTACATTTGGTGATGAAATCACAATGGACGAAGAAAAGCGTTTACAGGCTAAAAAATGTATTGATGAAATGATAAGGTTAGGCTAATGAAAAAGGCTATAATTGCAATGAGTGGCGGCGTTGATTCCAGCGTCGCAGCTTTTATTATGAAAGAAAAAGGTTATCATATCATTGGTGTTACAATGAAACTTTATGATAACGATGACATCGGCATTGATACAGAGAGAACTTGTTGTTCACTTTCTGATATTGAAGATGCAAGAAGTGTTTGCTATAAGCTAGGTGCACTTTATTATGTTTTCAACTTCAAGGCTGATTTTAAAGAAAAAATAATAGATGATTTTATTCATACTTATGAAAACGGTGGTACTCCAAACCCTTGTATCCGTTGTAACAGATACCTAAAGTTTGATAAGCTAATGCACCGTATGAAAGAGTTACAGTATGACTATGTTGTTACAGGTCACTATGCAAGAATTGAGAAGAAAGGTGACAGATATATCCTAAAGAAAGCAGTTGACCTTTCTAAGGACCAAAGTTATGTTCTTTACAATATGACTCAAGAACAGCTTGCTCATGTTCAGTTTCCACTAGGTGAAATGGAAAAAAGTGAAACTCGTAAAATCGCAGAAGAAAATGGCTTTATCAATGCTGATAAAAAGGATAGTCAGGATATTTGCTTTGTGCCAAATGGTGACTATGCTGCATTTATTGAGGACTATACAGGCAAAAAGTATCCTGAGGGCGACTTTGTAGATACAAGTGGTAATGTTCTGGGTAAGCATAAGGGTATTATCCGTTATACTATCGGTCAGAGAAAAGGCTTAGGCCTTGCTTTGCCTTGCCCTATGTATGTTAAAGAAAAGGACCTTAAGGATAACAAAGTTGTACTTTGCCTAAATGATGAACTGTTCTCTAAGGAACTTTATGCTAATGATTTTAACTGGGTATCTATTGAAGAACCAAAGGAAGAAATCGGATGTAAGGCTAGAATCCGTTACAACCAAAAGGAACAACCTGCTACTGCAAAGGTAATGGAAGATGGTAAAGTTAAGGTTACCTTTGATGAAAGCCAAAGAGCAATTTGTAAAGGACAGGCAGTTGTACTTTATGATGGTGATGTTGTTCTTGGTGGTGGAACAATTCTGTAATTAGGTTGACAATTACCCTTAGGTTAACAATTGTTAACAATAATCAATATTAAGGTTGACAATACTATAATTATGAGTTATAATACTCCTTGTGATATACACAGGGGGTATTTTTTATGAAGAACAATAAAATATTTGATATGGTAGTGTGTGCATTGTTTGCAGCTATCTGTTGTATCTTTTCAATCATCACTATTCCAATTGGTATTGTACCGGTTTCACTTGGTATTTTGGCAGTAGTATTTACAGCAGTAGTACTTGGTCCTGTAAAAGGTCTAATCTCTGTTGTTGTTTACTTACTATTAGGTTTATTCTTACCACTGTTTAGTGGTGGACAGACAGGTCTATCTACATATGCTAACATTACCGGTGGTTATGTTTGGTCTTACCTAATTGTTGTAGTAGTTGTTGGTTTGATTTGTAAAATCCCAACTAAGAATAAAGTACTTGAAATTATTGTTAGTATTTTAGCTTGTGCAGTTGGTGTTGTAATCTGTTACGCTTGTGGTACAATTCAGTTTATGGCTATTACAAAGTATGACTTAAATGCTTCTTTGGCAGCTTGTGTAATTCCATTCCTACCATTTGACGCAATCAAGTGTGTTATTGCCGGTGTGGTTGGACCTTTACTAAAAATAGCACTTAGAAAATCAGGCTATATGAAATAATCGTTATTCTACCTTGGTAGTAAAATATTCATCAATCCCTTTGAAGAAAAGACCGATTTTTATCGGTCTTTTTTCTTGAAATTTTATATAATTAATGTTATAATCACTTTACTATTTAAGCATATAATGTATTATAAACTAGCAAGTTGTTTATACAACCGGGCCAAAGGGCAACAGAATTTTCTGTGGGACAGTTTTTACTGCCCCACTTTTTTATTATATATTGAAATGAGATGATTTTATGGAAAGTACTGAGGAAAGAAACAGAGCAAAGGTAGGCAAGTTAGCCGGTATAGTGGGAATAATCTGTAACTTTGCTTTAGCCGGTGGTAAGTTTGTTGTAGGTACACTTGTTTCATCAATGTCAATTATTGCAGATAGTGTCAACAACCTTTCTGATGCAGCAAGTTCAATTGTCACTTTACTGGGCTTTAAGTTAGCAGAAAAACCGGCTGATAAGAAACACCCATTTGGTCATGCAAGGTTTGAATATTTAGCAAGTTTAACTGTAGCAGTAATGATTTTTGTTATTGGCTTTGAACTTGCAAAAAGTTCTGTAGAAAAAATAATTTCACCAACTCCTGTAAAATTTTCTCTGGTCACAATTCTAGTGCTTGTAGTTTCAATTCTTGTGAAACTGTGGATGACATTATTTTATAAGAAAAAGGGTAAACAAATCCATTCCACAACATTACTTGCAACAAGTGCCGACAGTAGAAATGATGTGTTAACAACTACTTGTGTACTTATTGCAATGGTTGTGGAATTACTGACAAAGTGGCAGATAGATGGAATTATGGGTGCTTTGGTGTCACTGTTTATTTTGTATAATGGCATAGGACTTATTAGACAAACAATCTCACCATTGTTAGGTGAAGAGGCAACCCCTGAATTTAGGAAAGAAATTATTGATTTCGTTAATTCATATGACAAGGTGTTAGGCTGTCACGACTTAATGATTCACGATTATGGTCCTGCAAAAAGATATGCAACTATCCATGTTGAAGTGGATAAGGATGAAGACCCTATGAATTGCCACGATACAATAGACAGAATAGAAAGACAATGCCTGAAGAAATTCGGTATTCATATGGTTGTACACTATGACCCTATTGTTACCGATGACTTAAAAACTGAAAAGTTGCAACTGAAAATTATGGAGTGCTTAAAGTCAAAGGACAGTAGGCTTTCAATCCATGATTTTAGAATTGCTAATTGCAGTAGTGGCACACTTCTTGTGTTTGACCTTGTTTTGCCGGAAGATATGATGAGCCAGGGCAATCAAATAAAAGATTATATCTTACATTCAATTAATAAAGGTAAGTCTAAGTACCTACTTGATGTTACCTTTGACATTGATACAAATGATTAATAGGGAAAGGTGATGTTGATGGTTAGTAATATTCTTTACTATAAAGGCTACTATGGAAAGATTGAATATAGTGCAGAAGATAAAGTTATTTATGGGAAGATAATGGGTATACATTCATTGATTAGCTTTGAAAGTGAAAGTGCAACTGATATTGAAACTGAATTTCATAATGCAGTTGACGACTACCTTTCATATTGTGAAGAAGAAGGCATTGAGCCTGAAAAACTATCTTAATGGAAGATTAAGATCACATTTCTGAAAACTTTCAAATAAAATAATATTTAGATAAAAAGAAAGGCTGAAACTTTAATAAGTTTCAGCCTTTTATGTTGAGTATTAAATTCTAGTTTAAGTTTAATAAAATGCAATTTTTAGATTAGTGCAATCAAAATTAAAACAGAAAATTAAAAAATTAAACATTAAATCTAAATAGAACTACATCTCCGTCTTTCATAACATAGTCCTTACCTTCTGAACGAACAAGCCCCTTTTCTTTACAAGCAGTCATACCACCGTTTGCGATAAGGTCATCATAAGAAACAACTTCTGCTCTGATGAAACCTCTTTCAAAGTCTGTGTGGATTTTACCTGCAGCTTGAGGAGCTTTTGTACCCTTAGTGATTGTCCATGCTCTAACTTCAGGTTTACCGGCAGTTAGGTAAGAGATTAGTCCAAGTAGTGAGTAACATTCCTTGATAAGTCTGTCAAGACCACTTTCTTCAAGACCTAGATCAGAAAGGAAAAGTTCCTTTTCTTCCTTGTCCATATCAACAATATCCATTTCAATCTGTGCACAGATTGGTAGTACTGCTGCGTGTTCTTCACTTGCAATATCTCTAACTGTTTGTAGCATTTTGTTGTCCTGAATACCGTTAGTAAAGTCATCTTCACTCATATTTGCAGCGTAGATAATTGGCTTTGTTGTAAGTAAAGCAACTTCCTTTAGCCATTCTTCCTGTTCTTCTGTTGTTTCAACAGTTCTTGCACTTTTACCTTTGTTTAGTGTGTCAAGAACTTCCTCAAAGAAGTCAATCTGTGGTTGTAGGCTCTTGTCACCTTTAAGTGCCTTTTTAAGTCTATCAATCTTTCTTGTTACCATTTCTACATCAGAAAGGATAAGCTCAATGTCAATTGTTTCAATATCTCTTGCAGGGTCAACAGAACCCTCAACATGGATAATGTCATCATTTTCAAAACATCTTACAACATGAACAATAGCGTCACATTCACGAATATTGGAAAGGAACTTGTTGCCAAGACCTTCACCCTTTGATGCACCTTTTACCAGACCGGCAATATCAACAAATTCAATTGTTGCCGGTGTGATTTTATCCGGATTATACATTTCTGCCAGTTTGTCAATACGCTTATCAGGTACTGCTACAACACCAACATTTGGTTCAATAGTACAGAACGGATAGTTTGCGCTCTGTGCTCCTGCATTAGTGATAGCATTGAAAAGTGTACTTTTACCTACATTAGGTAAGCCTACAATTCCTAATTTCATTGTTTTTCTCCTTTTATATTGTATTGAATTAATTTATCAGATGATGTATTATTATACCATAGAAATTCTAATTATACAATGATAATCATTAATTGGAGGTTTAATTATGGAAAATTTTGTAATAGAAAAAGTTGTAACAGAGGATATGTTGGCAGTAAATGTTGGTTCAGGTAGCCTAAGAGTATTAGCTACACCAACTGTTGTTGCACTTATGGAAGAGGCATCAACAAAGCTTGCCGATACTTTTCTTGATGAGGGTTTAACTACTGTTGGCACAATGGTAGAAATTCAGCACATCAGTCCTTCACCAATCGGTGCAAAGATTAAAGTGGAAAGTAAGCTAATCAGCAATGACGGTAGGTCATTTAAGTTTGAAGTTACTGCTTATGATAATGCCGGTATGATTGCAAACGGTACTCACAACAGAGTATCTGTAAAAAGTGAAAAATTCCAGAAAAAGGCAGATGAAAAGTTTGAGTAAGTATGATATTATTTTGTTTGACTTAGACGGTACAATTTCCGAAAGTGCTACAGGTATTCGTTATAGTCTTGAAAAAACTATAGAGCAAGTTGGTTGTGATACATTTGATACAAGTAATTATAAGTTGTATATAGGTCCACCATTACTTGATACTTTCACAAACCTTTGCCATCTAAGTGGAAAACCTGCCGAAGATGCAGTTGAGGTTTATCGTCATTATTATGATACTGAGGGTAAGCTGATGAATAAGCCATATAAGGGCATAAAAGAAACTTTATTGGAAATTAAATCAACCGGTGTTAAGGTTGCAGTTGCTACCTCTAAGTATGAAAAATTTGCAGAAGAAATTGTTGAGAACTTAGGTTTAACAGAATGTTTTGATGCAGTATGTGGCTCTTTAGCCGATGGTAGCAGAAAAGATAAAAAGGATATTATCCCTTATGCAGTAGATAGATTAGGAAAAGATTTTAACAGTAAAATCGCTATGGTAGGGGATACTTATTTTGATGCAAAAGGTGCTAGGCTTTGTAATGTTGACTTTGTTGGTGTACTTTATGGCTATGGTGACAAAGAGTCAATGGAAAATGAAGGTGCTACTGTATTTGCAGAAACTACGGAAGATTTAAAAAATTATTTACTATAACATTTTATAGCAAGTCCTTGCATATGTATTTTATATGGAATACGGAAGGACTGATAAAATGTTTGTACTAACAGTAAAAACAAAGATTAATAACAAAAAGAAATTTTTATTTATGTGTGCTTTTGGGCTGATACTGATTTTGGCAGTAGTGTTTGTGTCTTGTGACAACACACCTAAAAGTGCATATTGTAAAGAAATAGGTGAGTATTCTCTCAGCTTTTCAACAAGTAATGATAAAAAAGCTTTCTTGTCTTACTTTAATGTTACCGGACAACCTGTTACTATTGATAATGTGAGAATACCGGAAAACTTTAACTCTACATACGAAAGATATAATAAGATACAAAAAGTTATGGGCCTTGACCTAAATAACTTTAAGGGAAAGACCACTAAGCGTTACGTTTATAAAGGAAAGGACAACTACTTTGTTTCTATACTTACTTATAAAGGTAAGGTGGTAGGCTGTCACAAATCTAAGGAACTTTATGGAAGTGACTTTGTATCTTTGCTAAAGGAGTAAAATGAGAATTGATAAATTCCTGGTGTCACAAAACATTTGCACAAGAAAAGAAGCACAAAAATTAGTTAGAAAAGGACTAGTAAAAATTGATGGTGAAATTATAAAAAAGCCTGAAACTAAACTTGACCCTAATGTAAATAAGGTTACTGTAGATGGCAAAGATATTTCTTATCAAGAATATGTGTATATTATAATGAACAAGCCTAAGGGTTATATCTCTGCCAGTAATGATAAAAATGCAGAAACTGTTGTTGACCTTGTGCCAAAGGAAATGAAAAGGAAAAATCTTTTTCCGGCAGGAAGACTTGATAAAGATACTACAGGTATGTTGATTATTACTGATGACGGTGACTTTGCCCATAGAATGTTGTCCCCTAAAAAGCATGTTGAAAAGGTGTACAAAGCAACCCTTGACGGTGAAGTTACAGATGAAATGGTAGAGAACTTCAGGAAGGGTATTTCTTTCTATGATGGCACACTTTGTCTATCGGCAAAATTACTTCCAAACAAGGGAAATCCCCATATTGCAAGGGTAATTATACGAGAAGGCAAGTATCATCAGGTAAAAAAGATGTTTTTAACACAGGGATTAACAGTAAAAGACCTACACAGAGAGCAAATCGGTATGCTAAAATTGCCCAAAGATTTAGCCCCGGGTGAATGTAGATTTATGCAAGAGGATGAGAAGCGTAATATATTTTTGTAAGTTATAAACAAAAAATATGAACATTTTTTATATGTGTGGCTTTTTGCCTAAAATCTTGCGTTAATATTTAGTCAAAAATATAGTAGCCAAATCAACAAAAAAATGATATACTACATTATGATATACGAAACTATTGGTGAGGAATGGTAAAATCCTTGCTTATTTATACAGGGAGGTTATAGTTAGTATGGCAAATGTATCTTTAAGACACGTTTATAAAATCTATGACGGTGGTGTAACTGCTGTTACAGATTTTAACCTAGAAATCGAAGACAAAGAATTTATTATTTTGGTTGGTCCTTCAGGTTGTGGTAAGTCAACAACTCTAAGAATGATTGCCGGTCTAGAAGACATCAGTAAGGGTGAACTTTACATCGGCGATATGCTAGCAAATGACGTAGCACCAAAGGATAGAGATATTGCAATGGTATTCCAGAACTATGCTCTATATCCACATATGACAGTTTATGATAATATGGCATTCGGTCTAAAGCTAAGAAAGACACCAAAGGAAGAAATCAAGGAAAGAGTTCAGGAAGCTGCAAGAATTCTTGGTATTGAACAGTACCTAGACAGAAAGCCTAAGGCTCTATCAGGTGGTCAGAGACAGAGAGTTGCTCTTGGTCGTGCTATCGTTCGTGACCCTAAGGTATTCCTACTTGACGAACCACTATCTAACTTGGACGCAAAGCTACGTGCACAGATGCGTACAGAAATTTCTAAGCTATATCAGAGACTAGGTACAACATTTATCTATGTTACTCATGACCAGACAGAAGCTATGACAATGGGTACTAGAATCGTTGTTATGAAAGACGGTTTCATTCAGCAGGTTGATACACCTCAGCATCTATATGATTTACCTTGCAACGAATTCGTTGCAGGTTTCATCGGTTCACCTCAGATGAACTTTATTGATGCAACTCTTGCTAAGAAGGGCAATCAGATTTGTGCTGAATTTGCAGGTCATAGCATTCCACTACCTGCAAACAAGAACGAAGGTGGCAAGCTGGACGCTTATGTTGGCAAGGCTGTTAGAATCGGTATCCGTCCTGAACATGTACATGACGAAGCTGAACACCTAGAAAGACTAACAGAAAGTGTTCTTGAAGCTAATGTTGATGTTACAGAACTTATGGGTGCAGAAATTTACCTATATGTTAACATTGAAGGTATTCCAATTATCGCTAGAGTTGAACCAACTTCAAAGGCTCAGCCTGGTGACAAGATCAAGATTGCATTTGAAACTGAAAAGATTCATGTATTTGATCCTGAAACAGAAAAGACTATCACTAACTGATAACTTGATATTTATAACCCCCTCATTTGAGGGGGTTTGTTGTTATAATAAAAATTTTCTTTGTTAAGCATAACACAGAAATCACCACAGAAAAATTACTAAAACGGACAAATTGGTAAAAATGTATCACGAATATACCCACAAAATAGGGTGATTTGTGATTTTAGTGAAAATTCTCCCTGAAAATTGAAAATAAATATTGCAATTTTCTGAGTTTTTGTGTAAAATGTATATGATGAACAATATAATTATATGACTTGTAACGAAAGCGTTAGTCATTATCACCATATAATCAGGGAGGAAAATAATATGTCAAATAGACTCTTTCAAGGAGTAATACACCAAATGAGAGATACCATTGATAGAACAATCGGTATTGTTGATGAAACATCAGTAGTTATTGCTTGTTCAGAACTTGGCAGAATTGGTGAAGTAAACGAAAGTATAAATGCCGAAACATTGTCATCTACTGTTCCTTATGTTATTAACGGATATACATACAAATCATTTGGAGCAAACCAAAGACCAGAGTATGCAGTCTTTGTTTCCGGTACAGATGAGGCAGCCCAAAGATATGCGGGCCTTTTGGCTATTTCCCTGAATTCTATTAAGCAGTATTATGATGAAAAGTATGATAGAAGCAATTTTATCAAAAGTGTTATCCTAGATAATATCCTACCGGGGGATATTTATCTAAAGGCAAGAGAACTTCACTTTAACTCAGAAGTTACAAGAGTTGTTATGTTAATCAGAATTACATCCAAGACAGATATTTCTGCTTATGATGTTCTTCAAAACCTATTCCCGGATAAGTCTAAGGACTTTATAATTAACATTAACGAAACTGAGATTGCTCTTGTTAAGGAACTAAAGCCGGGTATTAAAGAAAAGGACCTAGAGAAGTTAGCAGGTTCTATTGTTGATACACTTTCTTCTGAATTCTATACTCATTGTACAGTTGGTATCGGTACTATTGTAATGGGTATCAAGGATTTGGCTCATTCATTTAAGGAAGCACAGGTTGCCCTTGAAGTTGGAAAGGTATTTGATAACGAAAGAACTATTGTCAGCTATGATAACCTTGGTATTGCAAGACTTGTTTATCAGCTACCAACTACTCTTTGTGAAATGTTCCTAAAGGAAGTTTTCAAGAAAGGCTCAATTGACAGTCTTGACCAAGAAACTTTGTTCACAATTCAGAAGTTCTTTGAAAACAACCTAAATGTTTCTGAAACATCAAGAAAGCTATTTGTTCACAGAAACACACTTGTTTACAGACTTGAAAAAATCAAGAAGTTAACCGGTCTTGACCTAAGAGAATTTGAAGATGCAATCGTCTTTAAAGTAGCATTAATGGTAAGAAGATACCTAGATGCTAACCCTACAAAATACTAAAATTAATAAGGACTCGCTTCTCAAATTCATTTGTGGAGCGAGTTTTGTACACATTGGTAAATAACATTTGTTACCATTTTGGAGAGATTTTTTTATGATAGAATTTAAAAATGTATCAAAGGACTACCCTTCAGGTACTCATGCGTTGCATAATATCAACCTAAAGATTAACAACGGTGACTTTGTGTTTGTTGTTGGTTCTTCCGGTGCCGGTAAGAGTACATTCCTAAAGCTAATTATGGCTGAAGAAAAGTTGACAAAAGGTGAAATTGTTGTTGATGGAATCAGAATGAGTAAGCTTAAGAGAAGAAAAGTTCCTTTCTTAAGAAGAAAGATGGGGATTGTTTTCCAGGACTTCCGTTTGATTGAGAAGATGACAGTTTACGATAATGTTGCTTTTGCTATGAGATGTGTTGGTGCATCTAACAAAACAATCAAAACTCGTGTTCCTTATATCCTAAAGCTAGTTGGTCTTGGCAGTAAGATTAAGAGTAAGCCTAACCAGCTTTCCGGTGGCGAACAACAGAGAGTTTCACTTGCAAGAGCTTTAGTAAATAACCCTGAGATTATCATTGCCGATGAACCTACAGGTAATGTTGATCCTGAAATGTCACATGAAATTATTGACCTGCTTTCTGAAATCAATAAGCAAGGTACAACAATCATTATCGTTACCCATGAACATGACCTTGTTAAGGAATTTGGCAAGAGAGTTATTGAAATTCATAAGGGTAAGATTATTCACGATACAAAGCTTGAGCGTAAGTCTGCTGAAGATATTGAGCTTATGTCATCATATGATCAGGAAATTTCCGATGATGAACTTAGCCCACTTCTAAAGATTGACCAAGAGTCACCTGAAGAAGTACAGGAACTACCTGTTCAGAAGCTAAGAATGTTAAACAAGATGGCAGAAGAATATACTACACCTAAGAAGCCTAAGACTAAGGTTGAAGAGGCTGTTGAAAACATTGACAAGATTGTTGAAGAAATCGAAACAGATGACAGAGAGGACTTAATCCATACAGTAACTCTTGATCCGGCAAAAATTAAGAGAATTATTGCTGCCGATAGAGAGAAAAAGGAAAAGGATGCTCAGGTAGATTCTGTTATTGATTCACTAAGGTAAAATAGAAAAGGAAATGTAAAAATGAAGCTTAGTAATTTAGGTTATTTAATCAAAGAAGGTATCAGAAATATCTGGTCAAATAGAATGATGAGCCTTGCTTCCATTGGTGTTCTTTTATCTTGCCTTGTACTGACAGGTGCTGCTGTTATGGCATCCTTAAATGTTAAAACAATTGTTGACAAAGTTGGGGATAGCAACGAAACAACTGTTTATATGGAAGATAAAGCAACTGATGCAGAAATCACTAATGCCGGAAAACAAATGGAAGGCTTAAGTAATGTTACTTCTGTTTCTTTCTTCCCTAAGGAAGAGGCTATTAAGGACTATAAGGATGTTCTTGGTGACAAGGTTTTTGCTGAAATGGAAGGTGACGGTAATCCACTTCCTGATGCTTATAAGGTTACTGTTAAGGACTTATCAAAATATGAGAGTACGGTAAAGCAAATCCAAAATATTAAGGGGGTTGCTACTGTATCATCTCAAACCGATGTTGCAGATAAATTAACAAGTCTAAACAAGATTATACAGATTCTTTCTGTTGCAATTGTTTTGGCACTTGTAATTATTTCACTGTTTATTATTTCTAATACAATTCGTATGAGTATGTATGCCAGAAGATACGAAATCAGTATTATGAAGTCTGTTGGTGCAACAGATACATTTGTTAGAATACCGTTCCTTGTTGAAGGTATTATTATTGGTGCATTGTCCGGTGTTATTTCAACATTTGGTTTAATGCTCATTTATGATTTGATTATAGAAGCATTGCAGTATGTAGTACCATTTAAGGCAATAACATTCAACTCAGTAATGTGGCCATTCCTTGGTGCATTTATTATTGCAGGTGTATTTGTTGGTATTTTAGGTGGTCTTATCAGTATTGGTAAGTACCTAAAGAAAGAAGGTTCAATTATCCTTGGTTGGTAATTGACTTTATCTCTGAAAGGAGTATAGCAATGAAAAAAGAGATAATCTCGGCGATATTGGCTTTGACTGTAGTTGGTGGCACATTTGCTATTGGTGCAAAGGTACAGCCTAGCACAGTTGTTGCTCAAGACTCTATTTCTGAACTTGAACAAAGACAGGCTGAACTAAGGCAAAAGTCAGAACAATATCAGAAAGAATTAGAGAAAAACAACAGTAAGATTGCTAAGACAAAGCAGTATCAAAAGACTTTGCTTAACAGAATTGATGCTGTTAGTGATGAAATTGTTGTAAGCCAAGAGAAAATTACAACACTTAACAATCAAATTTCAGCTAAGACAAAGAAAATCAAGAAACTAAATAGCGATATTAGTTCAAGAACAAATACTCTAAGAAAGAGAATCAAGACTATCTATATGTCAGGTGATGTTAGTTCTCTGGAAATTATCCTAGGTGCTAAGGACTTTAGTGATTTTCTTGATAAAGTTGAACTTGTTAGAAATGTAAGTAACTTTGACGAAAAGTTAATTTCTGATATTGAAACAGATATGAAAACTGTTAAGTCAGAAAAAGCTGCTTTAGTAAAGGATAAGGCAAAACAAGTTAAAGAAAAGAAAAATCTACAGGCTAAACAAGCTGACTTGCAGTCTGTTGTTGATGAAAACAGTAAAGTGTTAAACACTCTTTATACTCGTAACAAAAAGCAAGAGGCTGCTATTAAGGCTAATAACGGTGCTTTGAATGGTATTGATGACCAAATCCAATCATACTACGAAAAACAGGCTAAGAAGGCTGCTGCAAAGGCTAGAAAGAACAACTCAAGCACTGGTTCTAATGGCGGTTCAAACGACAATGGTTCTTCCAACAATGGTGGTGGCAGTTATACACCTGTAACACCATCAGGTTCAGGCTACACATGGCCTGTACCGGGACATACTGCACTTTCATCAGTATTCGGTGAGGACAGAGGTACTTATGGTCACGGTGCTATTGATATTTCAGACGGTAGCATTATGGGTGCAACAGTAGTTGCTGCTGACTCAGGTAGAGTTGTTGTTTCCAATAACTCTTGTACACATAACTGGGGTAAGTCCGGTTCTTGTGGCTGTGGTGGTGGCTACGGCAACTATGTATGGATTGACCATGATAACGGTAAATGTACAATCTACGGTCATCTTACAAGAGCAGTTGTAAGTCAAGGTTCTTATGTTTCAAAGGGTCAGGTTATCGGTTATGTAGGTTCTACAGGTTGGTCAAGTGGTCCTCATCTACACTTTGAATGCAGAATTAACGGTACAAAATACGACCCAATGTCAGAGTTCTAATTATGAGCAATAGAAGAGAAAGACGACCTGTTAAAAAGGGTGTACCGGTAGGTTTAACTGTTACTATAGCAGCAGTTTGTTCTGCTATTGCTTTTTCCGGTGCTTATGTTTATGCAATGCACACCTTTAATTCAAAGGTAACTGACTTAAACGAAAAGCAGAGAATGTTTACAAAACTTTATGAGGTTGACTCAGCAGTTAGAGAGAACTACAAAGGTTCAATTGATGAAGAAACTTTGAGAGAGTCTTTATCCTCTACATATGTTAAAAGTGTTGATAATGACAACATTCTTTATGTTCCGGAAAGTGACTATAATGAAGGTAAATACAGTAAGGACTACAAGAGTTTCAAAATTTCTGACGGTTCATATGTGCTAATTAAAAAATCTTCATTAAAAAATAATTAGTTCAACAAAATAAGCATAATTTTTCCCTCTTTGCATACTATTATAGAAATAGCGCAAAGGGGGATTTTCTTTGTTAACAACATTTAGAATTGAAAAAAGGAACCTAAAAGGATTGAAAAAATTAGTAAAGCCATTTATAAAGGATAAGTTACTTGAAGATTATGGGGAAGAAAAAAACCTTATTATCCGTCAGATGGTTTACATAAGCTATAACGACAAAATTAATTGGAAAGTTGTAAAGAACAGAGCAGGTTATCAATCAAAGTGTTTAGTGTGCAGTGAGAATATTTCTTTCCCAATAAACTCCAGATTACAAAGATTTGTTGACAGTACATTTTCAAAGATTATGACTAATAACTTTGCATTGTCACTACTGAAAACGATGGAAAATCCAGAGAAATTGAAAATTGTATATTACGATATTGACGGAAACAATAAATATTTTTTAAATGAACTTTGTAAGTTAACTGACAATTTTATTGTAGTGACAGTTAACAAGAAAAAGTACAAGGAAATTTCCGATAAATTGATGGATGAAATGGGTGTCAGTTTAGTTTATACCGACCGACTTTCAAGGATGAAAGATGCTGACCTTGTAATTGCTCCAACTCAAATCAGAAAAATTCTTGATTTAAACAGTAAAGCTATTGTGCTAACAAGTGAAAGACCTTGCTTTGATATGAATGCACAATGCTACTATGGATATAGTGTTGAAATTCCGGAAAATTTAGAAAAATACCGTCCTGAGGATATGGACAGTTTGTACTTTGCATCAGCTTTATTTTCAAAAGGTAGGCAACATTATATGGCTGAACTTATCCCTAAAACAACTTATAACGAAAATTGTACCTGTACGGTGAAAAGTATGGGAAAATATCTTGCTAAAGCAGTGGTTTAGGGGATTGACATAATCCTTATTAATGATATAATAAAATAGTATATTTATTTGAAAAAGGATGTGTTTTTAATGGCAAAGCAGGTTATGCTTACAGAAGAAGGCCTTAAAAAATTAGAGGCTGAACTTGAAGTCCTTAAAGGCGAAAAAAGAACTGAAATCGCAGAAAAAATCAAGGTTGCTCGTTCATATGGTGACCTTTCTGAAAACTCAGAATATGATGATGCAAAAAATGAACAGGCTATTCTTGAAGCTAGAATTGCAGATATTGAAGCAAGCCTTAAAAATGCAGTTATTATTGATGAAAGCGAAATCAGCAATGATAGAGTACATCTAGGTAGTACAGTAAAAATTAAAAATCTTGCTAACGATATGGAAATGACTATTCGTATTGTTGGTTCAAATGAAAGTGACCCTAAGAAGCTACAGATTTCTGATGAAAGTCCTGTTGGTATGGGACTTCTAGGCAAGTCAATTGATGATGTTGCAGAAATCGAAACTCCAGGTGGCGTTGTAGCTTACAAGGTAATGGAAATTTCAAGATAACTTAGATTAAATTGATAATTAAGGGCAGTTCTTGATACTGCCTTTTATTATGGAAAGGAAATAAAAAATGGGTGAACAGAATAACCAGAACAAGAACAACGGTGGTGACCTATTAAAGGTTCGCCGTGACAAGTTAGTAGAACTACAGGCTGCCGGTAACGACCCTTATATGGTCAATACTTCAGCCAGAGATACACTAAACAAAGATATTTCAGATAACTTTGAAAAATACGAAAACCAGACAGTAACAATTGCCGGTAGAATTATGTCTAAGCGTGGCAAAGGTAAGGTTATGTTTATGGATGTATATGACCGTACAGGCAAAATGCAGGTTTTCGCAAAGTTTGATGACCTTGGTGAAGAAACATACAAAGGCCTTAAAAAGTGGGATATTGGCGATATTATGGAATGTACAGGCTTTGTTTTCAAAACAAAGATGGGCGAAGTTTCTGTTCACGCAACAGGTGTTAAGCTTCTTTCAAAGTCACTTCTTCCACTACCTGAAAAGTATCATGGCTTAAAGGATGTTGACCTAAGATACCGTCAGCGTGAAGTTGACCTAATTATGAATCCTGAAGTTAAGGAAACATTTATCAAGAGAGGTAAAATTGTTTCTACTATCCGTAACATTATGGATAGCAAGGGCTTTGTTGAAATTGAAACTCCAACACTGAACACAATTCCGGGTGGTGCATCAGCAAGACCATTCGTAACTCACCATAACACACTTGACATTGATATGTATATGAGAATTGCTACAGAAATTCCTCTAAAAAGACTTATTATCGGTGGTATGGAAAGAGTTTATGAAATCGGTAGAATTTTCCGTAACGAAGGTATGGACCCAAGACATAACCCTGAATTTACTACTATCGAACTATATCAGGCATATACAGACTATAACGGTATGATGGATATTACCGAAGAACTTATCAACAAGTCTTGTATGGCTGTTAACGGTACTGAAGATATTACATACGGTGATTATGAAATTTCTCTAAAAGCTCCATTTAAGAGAATTACAATGATTGATGCAGTTAAAGAACAGACCGGCGTTGACTTTGGTGAATTTATGGGCGACACAGAAAAGGCTAAGGAAGTTGCAAAGGAACTTAAGCTGGAGGTTAAGCCAACTGATACTTGGGGTAATGTTCTTGCTGAAGCATTTGATGAATATGTAGAAGATAAGCTAATTCAGCCTACATTCGTTATTGACTATCCGGTAGAAATTTCTCCTTTAACTAAGAGAAAGAAAAATAACCCACTACTAGTAGAAAGATTTGAGATTTTCGTAGCAGGTGGCGAACTTGCTAACGCATATACAGAGCTTAATGACCCAATTGACCAGAGAGGTCGTTTTGAACATCAGATGATGCTTCGTGAAAATGGTGATGAAGAAGCTAATATGATTGATGAAGATTTCCTAACTGCTATGGAATACGGTATGCCTCCAACAGGTGGTATGGGTATGGGCATTGACAGACTTGTTATGCTACTAACTAACTCACAGACAATTCGTGATGTTATTGCATTCCCAACAATGAAGACCCTCGGTGGTGTAAAATCCGAAAATGGTGTAAATTCTAAAGAGGTTTCTACACCAAATTCAGAGCCGGAAAAGATTGATTTCTCTAATGTAAAGATTGAGCCTTTGTTTGAGGAAATGGTAGACTTTGATACATTTAGCAAGTCAGATTTCCGTGCAGTAAAGGTTAAAGAGTGTGTTGCAGTACCGAAGTCAAAGAAACTGTTACAGTTCACTCTTGATGACGGAACAGGCACAGACAGAACCATTTTAAGCGGTATTCACGCTTATTACGAGCCGGAAGAACTGGTTGGAAAGACTCTTATCGCCATCACAAATCTTCCACCGAGAGCTATGATGGGCATTGACTCCTGCGGTATGCTCCTCAGTGCTATTCACGAAGAAGAAGGCGAAGAAAAGCTTCATCTTCTGATGGTTGATGACCACATTCCGGCAGGTGCAAAGCTCTATTAAGAAGTACCGTTTTAACCTACAAAACGGGATGTACTTCATTTGTGAAAAATCTCTGAAAATACACAAATACACCAAATTTACACCAAATGGTGCTTGAAACGGTGCAGAGCCTAAAAAATCGCATAATTACAGGCGATACAATAGAATTTATGAGGGCGGTGTCTGAATTAGCGGACATCGCCCTTTTCTCGACTTAAAAACCTATTTTTATCCCAAAACCACGACGGATGAGTTGAATGTTAATTTGCGTTGCTTGTAGCAATGGGCAGTCCAACATACAATTATGGTAACGACTCAGAGAAAGGAGGTTATCCATAATGTTAAACGAAAACATAAAATCAATCAGGAAATCAAAAGGACTTTCACAAGAGGAACTTGCTGTTAAGCTGAATGTGGTTCGACAGACAATTTCCAAATGGGAGCAAGGGTTGTCTGTTCCTGATTCTGATATGTTGATTTCTATATCAGAAGTGTTAGAAACACCAGTAAGTACTTTGCTTGGAGAAACGATTTCCGAGTCGAAAGCTGATGATTTAAGAGCAATTTCTGAAAAGCTTGAGGTCATAAACCTTCAATTAGCACAAAGAAAACAAGGAAGGCAAAAAGCAATTCATTGGTTTTTTATTTTCTTATGTGTGATTATAGTAATTGCTTTTGCGGTTTTAATTTTGCTAAATAGTCCATACTTAGGTTGGGATTACAGTGACCCGGAAAACGCAGTTATTGGAATTGGCTTTCACGCAATGGAGTGGTTGTTCACAAGAATAGCACCACTTGTTTTGATTGGTGCTGCTGTTGGAGCCTTTTTGACACGAAAAAAATAAGACCCGCTACAAGTAAAACCTGCCCTGATGGAACGTAAATGCTCCGTCGGGGCAATTTTTATAGGAAGAATCGCAAACTACCGTGAATCTGTGTTTGTCAATATAATATGGATAATCACAGAGGAAGGAGTGGTTATGCTATGAGTAACACTTTACAAAGCGTACATCCGGAGCTTGTTTCGGAATGGTCAGATAAGAACCTGCCACTGACATCGGACAAGATAACCTTCGGTTCAAATAAAAGAGTTTGGTGGAAAGGTTCTTGCGGTCACGAATGGCAAGCAAGCGTTAAGGCTCGCTCCGGCGGAGAGAAATGCCCTATATGCTCCGGTGCGAGAGTGGTTGCAGGTATTAACGATTTGGCGACATTAGAGCCATTACTGGTAAAACAGTGGTCAAAAAAGAATAAGATAAAACCGACAGAAGTTTCTATTGGTTCTCATAAGAAAGTGATATGGAGATGTGAAAAGGGACACGAATGGATAGCCACCGTAAAGAGCAGAACCATCAACAAAACAGGTTGCCCTTACTGCTCCCATAACAAAGTGCTTGCCGGATTTAATGACCTTGCAACCCTGTTTCCGGAAGTTGCAGACGAATGGTCAGATAAGAATGAAAAGAAACCAACAGAAGTCACGGCGTTTGCAAACAGCAAGGCTTGGTGGAAATGTAAAATCTGTGGCTACGAATGGAATACGCTTATTTCCACACGCTCAGGCGGCAGTAAATGTCCTTGTTGCAGTGGATATACATTTATAAAAGGAAAGAATGACCTGAAAAGTACACATCCACTAATAGCAAAAGAATGGTCAGAGAAGAATTATCCTCTGCAACCGGATGAGGTTAATGCAAAGTCAAGAAAAAATGTATGGTGGCATTGCAGGAAATGCGGTAATGAGTGGAAGTCAGTTATTAATGCTCGTGTGAAAGGAACGGTCTGCCCTGTTTGTGCAGAACGAGAGGTACTTGCCGGATACAATGATTTGGCTACGACGGATAAGCAGCTTCTGACAGAATGGGATTATGAATTAAATAAGTTGAAGCCGACGGAAGTTTCAAGAAATTCAGCAAAGAGAGCGTGGTGGCAATGCAGATACGGTCATTCTTGGAGTATGAAGATAAACGAGCGTACTGTTCTCAATAAAGGGTGCAGGATATGTGAGCAGGAGTATTTGTCATTGTTCCCGGCTCTTGCAATCAGTTATTATGCCAATTTGAAAGGATTGAAAGTTGAACTTGGTTCTGATAGGTTATTCGGCATTCCACTTGATGTATATATCCCACTGGAGCAGGTTGCCATTCAAGTGAATACGGACTCGGAGAAGATAGACATACTAAAGAAACATCTCTGTAAACAACGTGGAATCAAACTCATTAAGTTGCCGATGAAGCCAAACGAAGCGGAACCCGATTATGCACAGCGTATCAAAGCGGCATTTCAGAGCGTACATATATTTATATCTTCCGACACACAGGAAGATGTCAGGATAATAAGGAAAACATTTGAGAACTGGAGGAGCAGCCGATGAGAGAAAAGAAATATCATATTTATCTAACCGATGACGAGCAAAGCAGAGTGATACAGTCGCTTATCAACCTAAAAAATAACTTGATAGCACAAGGCAGATACACTGATGCAGTTGACGATGTCCTTTGCAAGGTGCTGACAGCCAAGAAAAAGAAAGTCAAAATCTAATATATCTAAACACACAAAAGACCGCCTACACCTTTATAATGTAAGCGGTCTTTAATTATGCTTCGTGAAACTGAAATTTTACGGTAGTTAATTCAATTTCAAACGAAGAATTATTACCTGTTTCTTCTTCTCTGCAACCTTCATAGATACTTTTGTAACAAAAGAAAGTTTCTTCCCTAACATCTTCAATGCTTCTGGAAAGAATGTCTTTTCTTCCAATAATTCCATACTACATTTGTTTGCAAATTCTTTGCTATCGTTAATACCAAAATACATAATAGCACTTGCATTTCCTGTACGTTTGATAAACCAGTTCGTAAACTTTAATCCACTCTCACTTGTAGCGTCAAACAACATCTCACCTTTTGGAAATGCTTTTCCACACCCCTTAATAAATGCTATGATTTCTTCTTCATGGAAATATTGGAACACACCTGACACAATTAGCAGTGTAGGAAGCGAATTGTCTATTTCCTTTACCCATTCCAATTTAAACATATCGCCTGCAATGAGCGTTTCATTTTTTCGCTGACCAAATACTTTTTTTCTTGCCTCTATTACTTCTGGCAAATCAGTCTCATACCAATGTACAGTTCTGTTTTCAATCTTATCACTTAAACGGTCATAAGCAGTCTCTAATCCTGCACCAAGATATACAATATTACTTTCTGCGTAACTTTTTGCAAACGCAATAACTGTTTTGTCCATATTGTAATAACGTGCTACCGATGCCATATTGCTATATTCAGAAGAACCTTTATCTACACCTTGTGGTAAATACTTCTCCAACTCAAGAGCCTTTTCATCCATAAAATATTCTGGAAATTTTTTAGAGATATTGATTCTTGCCACTAACGGAACAAATAACGTATTTGCAACACCATCAAATTTATTCATAATCTACCTCTTTCTTTAGTTAGTTTTTGCTGACCAATCTAACATATGAAGTTTATTTTGTAAAGTATCTATCACTTAGAAAAATTCAAATTTAATAATTAGTTTTTTTCGCAATCAAAACTCCAACAGGAGCTAAACCGCCATCCACCAAATTCACTTTGACGACTGTAAAGCCATAATCCGCAATAAACTCACAAAAATTTTCCTTGTTCCATTCTTTGTATGCTTTAAATCCTGTAATAGACATCAATCGCTTTCGTAAACCACTTGATTTTTTCTCTGCCCATAAGAAGGTTGGTGCGTACAAAATACCATCTTTTTTTAATACTCTACGAATTTCCTGCATTGCTTTTTCAGGCTCTGGCATAATGTGCAGTGCATTTGAAATTACTACACAATCAAAATTTTCATTCTCATATGAAAGTGCCGTTGCATCGGCTACGCAAAAACTAAGTTTTTCTGTTGTACCTCTCCTTTTCGCTTGCTTAATCATATTTTCCGAAAAATCGGTTGCCGTCCAGCTATTAGTACAATCAGACAATGGGAAAGATAGCTGCCCTGTTCCACAAGCTAATTCTAATACATTCATATCAGATTTGAGATAATCTCTAATATATCCGCAGATTGCATTATAAAATTTCTTATCTGACTCCATCAAAGGTGCATATATTTTTGCAAGTCGTTGCCAATAACCCTTGTTTGCCTTGTCTTTCATATCAAAATCTCCATTTTATTCAATAATACAACTTCAAATATTCCTCTGTGTTTTATTATACATCATAAATGTTAAAATTTCTACCCGACGTCTATTGACCTTGATTGTGAGGAAAATAGGCGGCTTTTTTTGTCGCCTAAAAATTTTTTGAAATTTTTTCGGAAAAGCAGCGATTTTGGGTGTCCAAAATGAAGCCTTTTGTGCAATGAGTGAAGGGGTTAATTCCTGATGATGAAAACGGAAGCCTTTTCAATTGTTCTTTGACAATTGAATACACAGGTCGTTAAGACTTTAATTCTGATGATAGCCACTTTAGCAGGTACGCCGAAACTTCTGAAAATTTCAGAACAGCGAGAACTCCTGCTATGAGTATCGGATTGCAACCGATATGGCGATGACGGTCAGAAAGATAATGATACTTCTCTACGGAGCTGGCGGAGTACCCGGCAGAGGTTAGATTCCTATGATACAGATAAGCAGTCTGTTCCTTAACGACTTCCCGAAAGCGATATGCTTGGCAAGGGATATTGAGAATAAATATTGCCACGACCGTTTAGGAAATGAAACGGTCAAGTACATAGTCATATTTTATTGGCTATGAATAAATTGAAAGGAGGACGCAAGGGGTGTCAAACTGCAAAACGATTGCCATATGCAATCAAAAAGGCGGAGTCGGAAAGACAACGACAACGGTTAATCTTGGTGTTGGTCTTGCAATGCAGGGTAAGAAAGTGTTGCTCATAGACGCAGACCCACAGGGAGATTTAACTACTTGTCTCGGTTGGAGAGATACAGACAACTTGGGTATCACGCTTGCAACGAAACTTACAGATGTGATTAGTGAAACGATGAATGACCCGACAGACGGTATTCTGCACCACGAGGAAGGTGTTGACCTTTTACCGGCGAACCTTGAACTTTCGGCGATGGAATATAACCTGATGAACGCTATGAGCAGAGAAACCACTTTGAGGAATTATTTGAGTCAGGTCAAAGACAGATACGATTTTGTCTTGATTGACTGTATGCCTTCTCTGAGTATGGTAACACTCAATGCTCTATCTGCGGCAGACAGCGTGATTATTCCGGTGCAGGCACAGTATTTGCCGGCTAAAGGTATGACCCAGCTTGTGCAGACCATTTCAAAAGTCAAGAAGTATATCAATCAGGATATTAAGATAGACGGTATGCTTCTTACTTTGGTGGATAACCGCACAAACCTCGCCAAAAGTACGGTGGAAGCGTTGCGGGAGAATTTCGGAAATCAGATTAAGCTGTATCGCACATCTATTCCGATTGCTGTAAAAGCCGCAGAAACTTCTTCCAAAGGGAAGAGCATTTTTGCATATGAGCCAAACAGTACGGTGTCTAAGGCATACACCGAATTTACGAAGGAGGTGTTAGCCGATGGCAGAAAGAAAGAGCGACTTCACTCTCACGAGGCTCGATGACCTTTTTACAACGCAGGCACAGAGAGAGGAAGAAAGACTTTCTAAAATCCGAGATATTCCATTAGAGCTGATTGACGATTTCCCAGACCACCCGTTCAAGGTCAGGGACGATGAAGATATGCAGCAGCTTGTCGAGAGTATCAAGGAACGTGGAGTAATTACTCCGGCAACGGTAAGGCAGAAAGAGGACGGAAGATATGAACTCGTATCCGGTCACAGACGAAAACGAGCAAGCGAACTTGCCGGTTTTGAAACGTTAAGATGTGAGGTTGTTGACCTTAATCGAGATGAAGCCACAATTCTAATGGTGGAAAGTAATTTCCAAAGGTCGCAGATACTTCCCTCTGAAAAAGCCTTTGCCTACAAAATGCGTTTGGACGCTATGAAAAGGCAAGGATTTCGTTCTGATTTAACTTCTGCCCCAGTGGGTCAGAAGTTCTCGGTGGAACAAATTGCAGAAAATTCTGCTGATAGTAAAACGCAAATCCAGCGTTATGTTCGCCTTACAAACCTTGTTCCCGAACTGCTTGAATTTGTCGATGAAGGGCGAATTAAAATGCGACCGGCGGTAGAGCTTTCGTATCTTGACGAAGATTGTCAGCGTGATGTGGTTGATGAGATTGATATGAACGACGCAACTCCCTCTCACGACCAGACTATCCGTATGCGAAAGTTTTTCGATGAGGGCAAACTGACAACCGAAGCTATCCAAGCCATTATGTCGGAGGAAAAGCCAAACCAGAAAGAGAAGATTGTGCTAAGGGGCGACAGAGTGCGACAACTCATCCCGAAAAATATCCCAATCAGCCAAACGGAGGACTTCGTGTGCAAGGCATTGGAGCATTACAACAAGTATCTCAGGCAACGGGCAGACCGTGATAGCAGATAGCCGATTTTGTTACTCCCCCTTCTCACACTCTACCCCCTAATACCTACTGTTTACTTGCTGAAAAGATATATTCTATCTCACTTGAATATACCTATCTCTCATAACTTATAGCTGTCTAATAAAGGGTTCGCACATTTGAAGTGTAAACAAAGTGTCTGATACGATAAAAAGTTAGGATATTCGCACCTTTGCTGTTTTTTGTCTGATTGATTACGATTAAGGCGAAAGGAGCGATAGCTTATGAGAAAGAAATGGATGGTTTGTATGATTGCCTGCTTGATGATTTTGTTTGCCGGATGTAACGGTAACACAGCCAAAGAAACCGCACGAAATGACACGGATAAAAGGATTTCTTTTACGGCTGGTAATACCGAAACAACGAACGGAACAGAAAAAGCAGAGGATACAAGTGTTGTTCCTGAAACGGAGCAACCAGTATCAAGTGAAGCAACAACAGAGCCAAGTCAGCAGGAAAAGTCGGATGTTTCTTCTACGGCAGGTAGTAGGGCGGAAACTGCAAAAAGCTATGAATCCGTTCAGGTAACGAAAAAGCCTGACAGTATTCAAGAACAGGAGCAGCCACAGCAACAACCGAAGCCAGAGCCGGAAACACCGCCAGTTAAGGAAGAAGTGAAACCCACAAAGCCAAAACCGACGGAAGAAGCGAAGCCGAGCTTTGATGTTAATCCTTATTTGAGTTACGCCAAGAGTTATGCTCAAAGTATCGGTTTGGAGTTGGACAGTACCGCAACGGATTGTTGGGATAATCCGATAACCGCCAATGCCAAACGCACAGGCATTAAGGACGATATTCAAAGCAGGCTGAAGAGATACAAAAATGTGGAAGGATTTACCGCAGTGTGGGTATGGGCAGAAAAGGTATCCGATACGGAATATGAAATCTATATCGGCTACTGCTAAAAAACAAAATAAAATACAGTATCGGACGCACTGAGATAATCGGTGCGTTCTTTCATTTTAAGGAGGAAACTTAGATGGTAAAGACGAAAATCAAGAGAGCCGTATCGTTTGTTATGGCGACGGTTCTCAGTCTCAATGCTTTTATGAGTATTGGGACAAGCACAGCGTTTGCTGCAAGCGGAGAAAAGACCAAAGTGTATATGGTTGATTTTCCTCGTGACGGCGACGCAAATTACGACGGTGTGTGGGGACACAGTAACCTTACTTTGAAGAACGGTTGGCATACCGGCAGTTCTACCCACACTAACTTAAAGGCAATCGGTTCATATTCCGGTAATATTGCCTATTGTATCGAGCCGGGTGTTTCACTCAGCTCCGGTCAGAGTATGAACAAATACGATGAAAATTATTTTAACAATATCACAGCAAACGGAGTTATCTCCGGCGATGAAATCAGACTCTTTATCGGTCGTATCTTGCAGCACGGCTATCGAGGAACGATTTCAACAAGCTGGAGGTCGCAGAACGAAAGTGCGGCAAACAGTATTGCTCACGCTTATGCAACACAGCTTCTTATTTGGGAAACAGTCGTAGGAGAGCGTGACGCAAACTTTAATCACAAAGCAGCCAGTGGTTGCAGCAATGTGAAAGATGTTATCAATGCCAAACATCCGCTTCGCAGTAAGATTATGAATTACTACAACAGTATGGTCAGCAGTGTGCAGAATCATACAGTTGTGCCGAGCTTCTGTACTAAATCAAGCGGTTCAGCGAAAGTAAATGAACTTGAATGGAACGGAAGCAAATATGTTGCGACTCTTACAGACTCAAACGGTGTACTCTCCAATTATGATTTCAAGGCGAATATCAGTGGTGTAACATTTTCCACAAGCGGAAACAAACTTACGGTGTCAATGGATAAAGCACCGAGTAAGGAATTTACTATTACCGCAAGTAAGAAAAACGGTGTCCGCAGAGGTGTCATCGTATGGTCTGAGGGAAAGCACGGTCAAAATTCAAGTGTGCAGGATGTTGTTACTTACGCACAGGAAGTCAGCGACCCTGTAAGCGGATATGTAAAGATGAAAGTCAGCTACGGTTCTTGTCAGATTGTGAAAACATCTGAGGACGGAAAGGTTGACGGTATCAATTTCACTATTTCAGGCAACGGAGTAAATCAGACAGTTACCACAGCAAACGGTGGTAAGTTCCAGATTGACAACCTTATGCCGGGCGTATATACGGTAACAGAGCAATCTATCGACAAATATGTACCGCAAGAGGTTCACAGAGTAACCGTTGTTGCCGGTCAGGTAGCAACAGTAAACTTCAATAATGTTCTCAAAAGAGGTAATCTTCAGGTCATTAAATCATCGGAAGATAATCTTGTTGAGGGTGTGAAATTCCACCTTTACGGTACTTCCCTTGCAGGTATTGCCGTTGATGAATATGCGGTTACTGACAAAAATGGTGTAGCAACATTCAAAGATGTGCTTATCAGCGGAAGCACACCATATACGCTCGAAGAAGTGGATACAGAAATCCGTTATGTCGTTCCTGAAAAGCAGACTGCACCGATTAAATGGAACGAGGTTACAAATCGAGACTTTACCAATATTCTTAAAAAGTTCAGCGTTACAGTAACAAAGAGTGACCGAGAAGAAGGCACTGCTCAGGGCGACGCAAAACTCTCCGGTGCTGTTTACGGAATTTATAAAGGCGACACACTTGTGGATAAGTATGTGACAGACAGCGAGGGGCAGTTCACAACAAAGGAATATGTCTGCGACAGCGATTGGACAATCAGAGAAATCACACCGTCCGAGGGTTATCTCCTTGATAAGACAATCCACAAGGTAGGTGCAGAGCCAAAACTCTTTACGATTGAACACAATCTTGTGGCAAATGATGTGACAGAGCAGGTTATGAAAGGCAATATCGCTATCATCAAACATACCGATGATGGGGAAACCAAGATTGAGACACCGGAAAATGGTGCTGAATTTGAAGTGTATCTGAAATCTTCCGGCTCATTTGAAAAAGCCGACAAAGATGAAAGAGATACTATTGTTTGCGATGAAAACGGATTTGCTCAGACAAAGGATATGCCGTATGGTGTATATACCGTTCATCAGACCAAAGGTTGGGAAGGTCGTGAGCTTATGAAAGACTTTGATGTTTTCATTTCTCAGGACGGTCAGACTTACCGTTATCTCATCAACAATGCCAACTTTGAGTCATATATCAAGGTCGTAAAGGTTGATGCAGAAACAGGCAAGACAATTCCGTATGCAGGTGCAGGCTTCCAAATCTATGACCCTGCCGGTAACAAAGTAAGTATGACATTTACTTATCCTACACCGACAACCATCGACACATTCTATACCGACGCAGACGGTCAGCTTGTTACACCTGAAAAACTGGACTATGGCAAGGGATATTCACTTGTTGAGGTTCAGGCTCCGTATGGATATGTACTCGACAGTACTCCTGTTTCTTTTGATGTGACAGAAGAAAATTCCACACAGGAAGGCGGTATCACATTGATTAAGGTGGATAAGCCGAATATGGCACAGAAAGGTACGATTTCCGTTGAGAAAACCGGCGAAGTATTCTTTGGTGTCAATGTATCCGGCGAGGAAGATAAAGATGTGATTTATCAGCCAGTGTATAAGGTCAAAGGACTTGCAGGTGCGGTTTATGAAATCACTGCCGACGAAGATGTTATCACACCGGACGGTACACTTCGTTATCACAAGGGCGATGTGGTAGATACCGTAACAACAAATGAGGATGGCAAAGCCAAGAGCAAGGAACTCTATCTTGGTAAATATACTGTTGTTGAAACCAAAGCACCAAACGGTATGGTTATCAATAAAGAAAAACATTCAGTAGAACTCACTTATGCTGGACAGGATGTAGCGGTAACAGAAACCGCAACCAGCTTCGTAAACGAGCGACAGAAAGTGAAGATTTCCCTTGAAAAGGTGCTTGAACAGAATGAAACCTTTGGTATCGGCAAGAATGATAAAATCAAAAACATCAGCTTCGGTCTTTACGCAAAAGAAGACATTGTATCTTCGAGCGGTACAGTAATTCCGGCTGACGGTTTGATTGAGATTATCACGCTTGATGAAAACGGAACAGCGACTGCAAATACAGACCTTCCGTTTGGCAGTTACTATATCAAGGAAATTGCTACGGACGAACATTATATCCTCTCCGACACACAGTACCCGTTCACATTCGAGTATGCTGGTCAGGATACCGAAACGGTTGAAATCAAGGTAAATGACGGTAAGCCGATTGAGAACAAACTCATTTACGGTTCTGTATTTGGTAAGAAGATTGACGAGAACGGAGAAGCACTGGGCGGTGCTTTAATCGGCATTTTCAAAGCAGATGAAACCGAGTATACAAAAGAACACGCTATTATGACTGCCACATCTGAAAAGGACGGCAGTTTTTCTTTTGCCAAAGTTCCTTACGGAAAATGGATTGTAAGAGAGATTGAAGCTCCTGAAGGCTTTGTGCTTGATGATACTTCTTACGAAGTAAATATCGGGGAGAATGAGCAGGTCATCGAAGTGGAAATTACCGACGAGTATATTTACGGTAATATTGAACTTACCAAAGTGGACGCTGATTATCCGGATAACAAACTGACAGGTGCAACTTTTGATGTGTATAAGGATGTTAATGGCGACGGTAAACTGGACGATGGCGATGAACTTATCGGAAATCTTGAAGAAACCGCAACCGGTATCTATGAGATGAAAGAAATTCTCTACGGTAAATATCTTGTACAAGAAACCAAAGCACCGGAGGGATTTGTGCTTGATAAGGGCGTTTACTCCGTATTCATTGAAAAAGATGAAACCACCTACAAGGTAGAAAACAAAGCGGGAGTCGGCTTTATCAACGAAGCGATGAAAGGCAGCCTGAAAATCAAAAAGACATCTTCCGACGGTAATGTGGAAGGATTTACTTTCAGAGTGACAGGTGTAAACGGTTATGACAGCACCTTTACAACCGATAAGAATGGCGAAATCTCCATAGATGGACTTCGTATCGGAGAATACACAGTGTCCGAGGTCAGCGACAATGTATCTGCCGGATATATTTTACCTGCCGATAAGAAAGTGACCGTAAAGGTCGGCGAAACGGTAGAAATCGAGATGCATAACGAACTTCGTGACACACCGAAAACCGGTGATGACAAAAAGACCGGTCTTTGGGTAGCACTTGCAGGTGCTTCTGCACTCGGTATTGTTGCAACGGTTGTTGCTTCCAAGAGAAAGAAGAAAAAGGAGGGCAATGAATAATGGACGCAAAGACAATCGTAGCAGTTGTTTTGGTCGCCTTTATTATCGGCGGCTTTATCTTCTTACAGATTAAAAACAGAAAGAAATAAGAAACAAAATGGTGGGCGGAGCGTAAAAAACTCCGTCCATTTACTTTATGGAGGTGCTTTATGAATAAGCAGAGAACGGTTGACAGCAAGGTGCTTGCAATCCTCAGAGAATGCCCTGAAACAAGGTATGACGATATGCAGCTTATCCTCTGCTATTACAACCGATACAGTTATTTGAAAGTCGGCGACTTATCTCTTGAGAATATAGTCAACAACTATAAGGGCTACGGTTTACCGTGCTTTGAAACTATCCGCAGGTCAAGACAGAGGGTGCAGTCTTTGTTCCCGGAACTTTCCAGACAGTGCAGTGGCTGCGACAGCAGTATTCGTGTAGTCATAGAAATTGAATAAGGAGGACGGAAAGATGAGCAAACCGACATTTCAACAGAAAACAAAGCTAATGGCGAAATTGTTTGATTCCGGCTGTAATACAGAAAAGAAACTACAACAGCTTGATATGGAGAGTATTTTGAAGATTCCGGGTATCACGATACCGGATATGGCACTCATCATCGAACTTCAGAAAGAAACCAAAGCCAACAAGTTGTTCTCGTATTTGGGAGGTGGAACGGATGAGCAGTCAGGAACATAAAGAAAACAGTATCCGCTTTATTGACAGTGGATACAACGAAAAATTTCGTGTAAATGACGGAGAGAAAATCCTGATTCACACAAGAAACGGAACAACACTGGAGCGTGAGTGTAAATATATCGACGACTATCACACACAAATCGGCTCGGATGTTTTCCATATCTGTGAATTTGCAGAGCTGTGTGAAAGAAACGGTCATACCGTTGAACCAGCCGGAAAGGAAAAGATAAAACCGGCAAAAAGCAAAGAAAAAGAACGATAAGGAGGTGCAAAGTAGTGTCAAGAAAATATGAACTCATATCCGAACTCTATGACAGAACCTGTAAGACGGTTGTTTCCAATCCGCAGAACTGGCAGAATTTCTTGCGGTCTGCGTGCAGAAACTACAAGCTGCGATATGATGAGCAGTTGCTTATCTATGCACAGCGACCGGACGCTACGGCGGTTCTTGAAATCGAGCGTTGGAACAGGAGTTTTGGACGATGGGTAAATAAAGGTGCAAGAGGCATTGCGGTATTTGCCGATGAAAACAGAGCAAGACAAAGACTTACCCACTACTTCGATATTTCCGATACTCACGAGAGCAGATATTCCCGTCCTGTTCCGCTTTGGAATATGAGGGACGAATACACTGACGATGTTATTGAAACGCTTGAAAGCACATTCGGAGAACTGGATAACAAAGTCACTTTGGGCGAAGCAGTTATGAGTGCCGCACAAAATGCCGCCGAAGATAATTTGCCGGATTATCTTAATGACCTCATCTATGCTTCCGAGGACAGTTTCCTTGAAGGACTTGACGAAACGATGATTGCAAGTCTGTATAAAAAAGTTGTAACAAACAGCGTGGCATATATGATGATGACAAGGCTTGGAATTGATACCGGCGAATATTTTGAAGCCGATGATTTTCGAGATGTTACCAATTTCAATACGCAGGATACGATGAACGCTCTGGGATTTGCCACAAGCGATATTGCAGAGATGGGGCTTTCGGAAATCTCAAAAACAGTGATGGCACTGAACCGTCAAAATCGCATAATTGAAGCAAACAGGCAACCGGAATACAATAAAGACATCAAAGACGAAAGGAGCAGCGATTATGAACGAGATAACATACACGATGGTCGGGGATTACAATCTTCCGAACCTGACTCTGCCCGAACAGCCGGAGGTCATTCAGGGCAAATGGTCGCAGATGAGGAGAACTTATCTGAAAGAACACCACAAGGTTCAGTATTACAATCTCCTGACGAAAGGGATACTGAGCAGTCATCTGTCGGAAGTCCAGCAGAGGGCGACCGAGTTGGAGGAGACGCTTATCAGGCAGATGGCACAGCAAGAGGGGCTGACGGAGCAGATGAAAGCGGACGATATGATGAATTGGATTCGCTTGATGAACAACATCAGGAACTCGGCACAGGAAGTCGTGAAAGCACAGGTAATATTCATTTAGAGTATTATGACAGAAGCAACGAGGACAAGAGCCTGCCGTTTTTCGGCAGAGATGATACTATAAGAGAAATACTCGGTACTACACCGCATTTGTTGGCTTCTCTCGAAGATATTAAAGACTTCTATGAGAGAAATACCGATAGCGATACCCGTACCGAATATATCAAGAGCATCTTCAATAACGACTATACGGAACTCACATTAGAGGATGGCAGAACCGTAGGTTACAAGACATTTCAAAATGTTTTGCACCTTTGGGAAGGTCATTATGACAGCAGAACTGCACAGAGTTTCTATAACTGGAGCGTGATTGCACAGCACTTTGAAGCAATGCGTCTTTTGGGAGAATTAAATGATAGAATGAAACCACTACCGTCGGCAGACGGACAGATGAGCTTCATATTAGACGGTCAGGCAGAGGAAAACAAAACCTCTGCCTTTACTTTTTCTCAGGAGATTATCGACGCAGTTTTGACTCGTGGAAGCGGTATTCACGAAGGTAAAATGCGTATCTATGAGCAGTTTCAAAAGAGTTTATCTTCAAAAGAAAATGCAGACTTTCTCAAAAACGAATACGGTTGGGGAGGTTCATATCCTGTCATTATCGGTGCAGGTATTGATGAAAACCACGATGGGAAAGGCATAACTCTTTCAAGAGGATTTGGAAACGACGCACCGAAACTCACTCTTAAATGGACACAGGTGGAAAAGCGTATCGGGGAGCTTATCCGTGCAGATAGATACTTAAATCCAAAGGAAAAGGAGCAGTATCCGCAGTGGCTTGAGAAGCAGGAAGCAAGACGGGCAGAAATCGAGGAGCAGAAAAGAAATCGGGAAATTCTTTCTACTGCACCACCGGAAGAAGCTGAGCAGGCAAATGATGACGATATTATCGGTAAGAAAATTGTGATTGATGACCGCCGATTTGTTATTGAAAGCGTCGGTAAAATCAGTGGCGATGTTTCTATGCGTGATGTCACTTTTGAGGACAGCGTAGGCTTACCGATTAACCGTGTGGAGAAGATTGATTATGTCCGCAGTCTGCTTGCAGTGCAAACACAGGAACAGCAATTACCTGATACCCGATATGAATATCATCTTGGAGACACGGTATATATCGGTGCAGCGGAGTATGAAATCTTATCTTTTGATGATGAGAGAGTAATGCTTTATGATACCGAAATGCCATTGTTCAACAAGGAGTTTGAGCGTGCTGAATTTGACCGTAAGGTGCAGGAAAATCCGCTTAATGACCATTTGAGAGTAACGGTATTACCAGCAGCAGAAAAAGCCGATACAGACGAAAATATCACGCATAGTGATACCGAAACCGAACAGAAAACATATTATGAGGATGCGTTTTTCATTAACAGAGAACAGGAAAGCGTTACTTGGATGTACTTTAATCCGGACAGTAATGCCGGCGGTCAGTATGTTACAAATACGCTTTCTTTTGATGAAATCAGAAAAGCGGCACAAGACAATAAGTCGGCAGATGAGTTCTTTGATTACCTCGGCAGTATCGCAAATCAAACTCTTGCCGATGTAGGTACAGAATGGTTTGAAGAAGCAGATAATGCTTTTAGACAGACACCGGATTTTACCGACTGTACTTCAGCCACAATGGAAGCACTCATTGAAAATGCCGAAAGAAGTGATATGGTAGTAACCAATATCGGCAATGTTCCGATTGAGGATTACAGAGAAATCATTGCAAATCAGAATGGCTTCGACAGCTACGTTGAAATGTATAACGAGGGCATTCGTATCGGCAACGGCTATGATAAAGAGCCTGAACCGATAAAACCGCAGTGGGAGAATAAAAAGAGCAAGGTCAAGAGTTTTGATTTGCACCCGGATATTCCGATGGCAGAGAGAAATACTTTTGATTTGCGTTCCAATCCGGTAGAACCGGCAGGCAAGAAAGAACGCTTCCGCAGAAATATGGAAGCGATAAAAGTTTTGAAAGAGTGTGAGTTTGAAAACAGATTTGCCACACCGGAAGAACAACTTATCTTGTCTAAATATGTCGGCTGGGGAGGTTTGTCCGAAGCCTTTGACGAGAACAATTCTGCTTGGGCAGATGAATTTGTTGAGCTATATACAGCACTGTCTTCCGATGAATATGCCGCCGCAAGAGAAAGCACATTAACCGCCTTTTATACTCCACCCGAAGTTATCGACGCTATATACAAGGCAATGGAACAGATGGGCTTTCGTGAGGGCAATCTGTTAGAACCGTCCTGCGGTATCGGTAATTTTATCGGTATGCTGCCGAATTCAATGGAAAACACAAAGATTTACGGCGTGGAACTTGATAAGATTTCGGCAGGGATTGCTCAGCAACTTTATCAGAAATCATCCATAGCAGCACAGGGATTTGAAGAAGTCAATGTGCCGGATAGTTTCTTTGACGGAGTTGTGGGGAATGTTCCGTTTGGCGATTTCAAGGTGCTTGATAAGAGGTACGATAAGTATAACTTCCTTATTCACGATTATTTCTTTGCCAAGTCTTTGGATAAATTAAGACCCGGCGGTGTGATGGCACTTGTTACGAGCAAAGGCACGATGGATAAAACCAATTCGTCGGTCAGAAAATATATCGCACAAAGAGCCGACCTGTTGGGAGCAATTAGACTTCCAAATGATACTTTCAAAGGCAATGCCGGTACAGAGGTTGTATCGGATATTTTGTTCCTGCAAAAGCGTGACAGGCTCATAGATATAGAGCCTAATTGGGTACAACTTGGCACAACCGATGACGGTATCACGATGAACTCGTACTTTGTGGAACATTCCGAAATGATACTGGGCGAGATGAAAACAGTAAGTGGACGCTTTGGAGAAGAAGTAACTTGTGTACCGTTTGAAAATGCCGATTTATCCGAATTGTTATCGGAAGCGGTAGCAAATATCCACGGAGAAATAAACGATTACGAAGTAACCGACGAGTTGGAGGAAGAAGATAATTCTATCCCTGCCGACCCTACGGTAAGGAATTTTTCTTACACAGTGGTGGACGATAAAATCTATTTCCGTGAGAATTCTCGTATGACTCCGGTGGAGGTGTCGGCAACCGCCGAGAACAGAATCAAGGGTATGATTGCGGTTCGTGACAGCGTTCGCAATCTGATTGAACTTCAAACCGAGGACTATCCGGACGAAGAAATCAAAGCCGAGCAGTCAAAACTCAACAGTCTTTATGACAGTTATACCAAGAAATATGGACTGATTAACAGCAGAGCAAATATCTCTGCTTTCAGTGATGACAGTTCCTTTGCCTTGCTTTCTGCACTTGAAGTCATTAACGAAAACGGAGAACTGGAACGCAAGGCAGATATGTTCTTCAAGCGTACAATTAAGCCGCATAAGCCGGTAGAAAAGGTAGATACCGCCAGTGAAGCACTTGCTGTTTCTATGGGAGAAAAAGCCGGAATTGATATGGAATATATGTCAAAGCTCACAGGTAAAAATGAAGAAACACTCTATCAGGATTTGAAAGGTGTTATCTTCTTAAATCCTCTTCACGGGTACGGGAATGTAACCGAGGCAAAGTATTTGATGGCAGATGAATATCTCTCTGGTAATGTCAGGGAGAAACTTATCACAGCAAAAAAATCTGCCGAGGTGTATCCTGAAGATTATAAAATCAATGTGGAAGCATTGGAAAAGGTTCAGCCGAAAGACTTGACTGCAAGTGAAATATCTGTAAGGCTCGGTGCTACTTGGCTACCGCAGGAAGTAATCCAGCAGTTTATGTTTGAGTTCCTTGATACACCGAGATATGCACAGTGGAATATAAAAGTTCACTTCTCTCCCTATACGGGCGAGTGGAATATCGAGGGTAAATCCTATGACCGTTCCAATGTCAAAGCATATAGCACATACGGCACAGGTCGTATCAATGCCTACAAGATAATTGAGGAAACGCTGAACCTGAAAGATGTCCGTATCTTTGACTATATCGAAGATGATGAGGGCAGGAAAAAGGCTGTCCTTAATAAAAAGGAGACGGCAATCGCACAGGCAAAGCAGGAACTTATCAAGCAAGGTTTTCAGGATTGGATATGGGCAGACCCTGACCGCAGAGAAAAGCTGACAAAGATGTATAACGAAAAATTCAACAGCATAAGACCTCGTGAGTATGACGGAAGTCACATCACATTTAGTGGTATGAATCCGGAAATCACATTAAGGGAACACCAGAGAAATGCTGTAGCTCACATTCTTTATGGTGGAAATACCTTACTTGCACACGCAGTCGGGGCAGGCAAGACGTTCGAGATGGTAGCGGCATCGCAGGAGTCGAAAAGACTCGGACTATGTAATAAATCGCTGTTTGTTGTACCGAATCATCTGACGGAACAGTGGGCGGCGGAATACTTGCAACTTTATCCGTCGGCAAATATACTGGTTGCAACGAAGAAAGATTTTGAAACAAAGAACCGTAAAAAGTTCTGTGGCAGAATTGCAACAGGAGATTATGACGCAGTTATCATCGGGCATTCTCAATTTGAGAAAATTCCGATGTCCATTGAAAGGCAGAGGGCAATTCTTGAACAGCAGTTGAATGAATTGACGGAAGGAATTGCAGAACTAAAGCGTAATCGAGGGGAAAACTTCTCTGTCAAACAGCTTGAAAAATCAAGAAAATCCGTCAAGCAAAAGCTACAAAAACTCAACGACCAAAGCAGAAAGGATGATGTTGTAACCTTTGAAGAATTAGGTGTGGACAGGCTTTTTATTGACGAAAGCCATTACTACAAGAACCTTTATCTTTACACAAAAATGCGTAATGTAGGAGGTATCGCACAGACGGAAGCACAGAAATCTTCCGACCTCTTTATGAAGTGCCGATACCTTGATGAGATTACCGGCGGGCGAGGAACTGTATTTGCGACAGGTACGCCTATCTCAAACAGTATGGTAGAACTTTATACCATTCAGCGATACTTGCAATATAATACCCTTGTAAAAAATGGATTACAGCACTTCGATGCTTGGACTTCCACATTTGGAGAAACGGTAACAGCAATAGAACTTACGCCGGAAGGAACGGGTTACAGAGCGAAAACACGCTTTGCTAAATTCTATAATCTGCCCGAACTTATGGCGATGTTCAAAGAGGTTGCAGACATTAAAACAGCCGATATGCTTAATCTTCCTGTGCCGGAAGCAGAGTATCATAATGTGTCGGTAGAACCGTCCGAAATGCAGAAAGAAATGGTTGCCTCCCTTGCAGAGCGAGCCGAGAAAGTTCGTGGCGGAGGTGTAGATTCAAGCGTAGATAATATGCTTAAAATCACAAACGATGGAAGAAAACTTGCACTTGACCAGCGTATGCTAAATGCTATGCTGCCGGACTTCGAGAACAGCAAAATCAATGCCTGCGTTGATAATGTGTACCGCATATGGGAGGAAAACAAAGATAAAAAGTCAGCACAATTAGTGTTCTGCGACTTATCGACACCAAAGAATGACGGAACATTTTCTGTCTACAATGACATCAGAAAGAAGCTCATAGAGCGAGGTGTTCCCGAAAGCGAAGTCCGATTTATCCACGAAGCAGAAACCGATGTGAAAAAGAAGGAACTGTTTCAGAAAGTTCGTAAAGGAGAGGTCAGAGTGCTAATGGGTTCAACACAAAAGATGGGTGCCGGTACGAATGTTCAGGACAGGCTTATCGCACTTCACGATGTTGATTGTCCTTGGCGACCGGCAGACTTGGAGCAACGCAGTGGTAGAATTATCCGTCAGGGCAATTCAAATCCAAAGGTGGAAATCTATCGTTATGTTACAAAGCAGACCTTTGACGCATATTTGTATCAGCTTGTTGAGGGTAAGCAGAAGTTTGCAAGTCAGATTATGACGAGCAAATCTCCTGTTAGGAGTGCAGAAGATATTGATGAAACCGCACTGTCTTATGCCGAGATTAAAATGCTTGCAACAGGCAATCCATATATCAAGGAAAAGATGGATTTGGACATTCAGGTACAGAAATTGAAGCTTTTAAAATCCAATTTCTTATCTGAAAAGTACAGCCTTGAGGACAAGATAATTAAATATTATCCGCAGCGTATCACTTCTCTTGAAAACCGAATTAACGGTTTGACGGCAGATGTGGAAACTGCAAAACAACACCCGAAACCAACAGATGACCGCTTTGTCGGGATGGAGGTTAAGGGTGTTTTTTATTCCGAAAAAGCAGAAGCCGGCAAAGCAATCATTGCAGCCTGCAAGGAGATGACAAGTCCTGCACCTGTTCCTCTGGGCAGGTATAGAGGATTTGAAACAGAACTTTCTTTTGATACGACGGAGCGTTTTTATTGCGTAACAGTCAAAGGAGAAACCGGCAAACAGGTATCGCTTGGCGATGATGTTTTCGGTAATATCACTCGTATTGATAATGCGGTTGAGCGTTTTGCAGACGACCTTGAAAAAGCAAAGGACAGTCTTGCTGATACGAAAAATCAGTTTGAAACTGCACAAAAAGAAGTCCAAAAACCGTTTGTGCAGGAAGAAGAATTGAAGTCAAAACTTGCCCGTTTGGACGAATTGAATATCTTGCTCAATATGGATAAAAAGGAAAATGAAATTGTGGGCGGCGAGCCTGATGAGGGCGAATCCACCGAGAAGCGAAAGGAGAAGTCGTATGAAAGATAAGAAAGAAATGTGAGGTGGTCAGTATGCCATATATAGCACCGGAAGTCATAACCGAAGCAAAGAGAATGGATTTGCTGACCTATCTTCGCACCTATGAACCGGGCGAACTTGTCCGTTACAGCGGTAACACTTACTGTACCAGAGAACACGACAGTTTGAAGATTTCAAACGGGAAATGGATGTGGTGGTCGAGAGGTATCGGTGGTAAGTCTGCCCTTGACTATCTTATCAAAGTCAAAGGACTTGATTTTGTAGAAGCGGTTGAAACCATTATGGGACAGTGTGCTGTTTCTACTCCGGTCTATGAAAAAGAAAGCCGGAGTTATGAAAATCAGCCGCTTCTTTTACCGCATAAAAGTCCGAGTAACGATGTGGTTACGCAGTATCTCTTCAGTCGGGGGATTGATTATGAAATCATAAATTACTGCCTTGATAAGGAACTTATCATTGAATCACTGCCATATCACAATGTTGTTTTTATTGGTTATGACGAGAAAAAAGAAGCAAAGTATGCCGCATTTCGGGCAACAAACAGCAGTCGTATTATGGGCGACTGCACCGGTAGCAAGAAGCAGTTTTCTTTCAGGCTGACAAATGAAGAAAGCACAGAGGTACACCTGTTTGAATGTGCTATCGACCTGCTATCCTATGCCACATTAGCGAAGATGGCGGGCAGGGATTGGCACAAATTAAACCTTGTTTCTCTCTCCGGCGTGTATTCGCCTAACAGAGAAACAGAGAAATCCAAAGTGCCGATTACACTTAAAAATCTGCTTGAAGAGAATAAGAACATTAACCGTATCGTGCTTCATTTTGACAATGATATTGCCGGAAGAAAGGCGGCAAATGCACTGAAAATAAAATTAAAAGACAGATACGAAGTCGTTGACGATCCGCCCAAGTGCGGGAAAGATGTCAACGACTTTTTGTGTATCAAATTAGGAATTTCCAAGAAAAATGAAAGGAGTTTTGAGAGATGAGCGAAAAAATAAATGTACTTCTCATTGAACCGGGCAAGTATCCGAAACAGATTGAGATTGAGGATACGCTGGAAGCAATGCAGGAAACCGTAGGCGGGTATATTGAGGAATATATGCCTTTTGACGATGAGATTGCAATCGTATGTAACGAGGAAGGGAAGATGAACGGTGCTGAGTTAAACCGTGCAATTTACTCCGATGATAAAGAAATCCTCGACATTATTGCAGGAAAATTCTTTATCGCATACGCACCGATTGAGTCGGAGAGTTTTCTCAGTATGCCAAAGGATTTGATGAAAAAATATGAGGATAAGTTCCGGTATCCGGAGCGTTTTTATCAGACGGACAAGGGCATTGAAGCGAAAGCATATAAGCCAATTTCAAAAGATATGGAGCGATAAAAAGACAGACGATGGGGCAACCCGGAGAGTCTGTATATTCTTAGCGAGCAGTGTATTTGGATAGCACACTACCAAATACCTCGTTAGGGGTTGCCCCTAATACCCCAAGAGAAAGGAGAACGCTATGCGTGAGATAGCATTGGTAGCCGTCGGTGTAATTGCCGGCGGCTTTACAGGAGTTACTTTTATGTGTCTGTTCCAGATAAATAAGGACAGACATTATATCATCACAAGAAAGGATGGCACAGAAAATGAGGAAAAGAAACATTCAGAAGATTGTTAGGTTCAGTAGAGACGAAGCACAGGATTTGCAGAAGAAGGCAAAAAAGGCTTGCCTGAGTGAAGCGGGACTTATCCGTTTGCTTCTTCGAGGATATGAGCCGAGGGAAAAGCCGGATGAAAGATTTTATGATGTGATGCGTGAGCTTTCTTCTATCGGCAACAACATCAATCAACTTGCAGTTAAAGCAAACGCTCTTGGCTTTGTTGACGCACCGCAGCTTAAAAAGGAAGCGGAGCGTTGGCATAAGTTTCAGGCAGATATTGAGCGTACTTATTTAAGACCCGATAAGAGTGAAATGAAATGGCAGTAAGCAAGTTGTGGGCAGTCAATTCAAGGCTTGGTCAGGTTATTGATTATGCCGCTAATCCTGAAAAGACAGCGGCAGATATTTATACCGAGGAACAATATCAGGCACTTGCAGATGTTCTCTCCTATGCAAAGGACGAAGAAAAAACCGAACGAGAATATTTCGTGGAAGGTATCAACTGTAATCCGACCACTGCCCGTGACCAATTTGTTTCAGTCAAGCAGGCATATGGGAAAGAGGACGGCATACAAGCCTATCACGGATATTTGAGTTTTAAGGAACAAAATATCACACCGGAGCTTGCACAGAAAATCGGAATGGAGTTTGCAAACGAAGTGTGGGGGAAAAGATTTCAAGTTGTTGTTACAACGCACCTGAACACCAAACACCTGCATTGCCACTATGTAATTAACTCTGTTTCATTCAAAGACGGCAAGCGATGTCAAGATACCTCGTGGTTTAAGTTCAGAAAAGTTGCCGACCGTATTTGTGAGAAATATGGATTATATTACAATCCGAATCCGAATCGCAGTAAACAATCCTCTTACTACTATAAGCAGGAACAGGCGGGAATGCAGACCAGATATTCTATGGTGCGAGAAGCCATAGATGAAGCGATTGCCCACAGCACAAATATCAGAAGTCTTGACTACGCACTTACGCAGATGGGATATGAGCATTATCTAAGCGAGAGCCGGAAGTATTGGACGATTGTACCGAAAGGGTACACGAAACCCATACGACTTAAAAATCTCGGAGAAGATTATACCGAGGAAGCAATCAGGCGTAGGCTTATGGAAAATCAGAGAGTACGCATAGTTCCGTTTGTAAAGCATACGGTGGTTATCAGGCAGTACCGATTGCCTACAAGAGAAAATAAAATCAAAAAAGTGGGCGGACTGTATGGCTTGTATCTGCATTACTGTTACAGGCTCGGTTATCTGCCAAAATATAAAAAACAGAATACAGCAAGGCTTCACTATCTTTTGAAAGAGGATTTATTGAAGCTGGATAAAATCACAGCAGAGACAAGGCTGCTCGGACGAGAAAATATTTCTACGGACGAGCAGCTTTTCTCATATAAAGAGTCGCTGAAAGGTCAAATTAATACTTTGAATGACGACAGAACGCACCTGCGAAAAAAAGTAAGAACAAAGATGAGTGACGATGAGCTGTCTAAGGTCAAAGAACAGATTTCGACGGTAAGCGACAAAATTCGGGAACTGAACAAAGAGGTTCGACTCTGTAACGACATTGCCGAGAGGTCAAAGGGTATGGAGCAGAACCTTGAAACAATCAGAGCCGAAGAAGAAAAACAACAGCGAAAGGAGCAAAAGCGAAATGACAAATTCAGGTGACGCAGCCGAACAGGTCGTCAGGTTATCCGTTGAAGGCTTTGAAGTTGCTGCAAGACTTACCGGTTCAGCCGCAAAGAATATCGCAATTCTTCTTGCTTCCGTATTAAAACAGGAAGCAACGCAGGCGAACAAGACCAGAGGAAAAGCCCGTCTTACCAATATGATTAAATCGGGCAAAGAATTGAAAGTGTTTTCTATTCCGAATAAGGACTTGAAGAAATTCACCGAACAGGCAAAACGCTACGGTGTTCTCTATTGTGTTCTTCGAGATAAGAATACAAGGGGAGATAATGTCCCGATTGATATTATCGCACGTGCGGAGGACGCTTCTAAAATTCAGAGAATCGTTGAGAGATTTGAACTCGGTAAGGTGGATAAGGCGGCAATCGTAACAGAATCGCAGAAGGCGGTTGAAAAACGAGAAGCCGTGGAAAAAGATAAGCCGACAAAATCCAAGAATGAAATCATCACGGAGGAAGCTGTACGAAAACCACTTCAGAAAGAGGAAAACGCACAGTCAAACCCCACAACCGCCAAAACGGACAAAAACCCTCCGTCAAGGCAAAACTCAGAGCCGGAAGATATGCAAACTGATAAGGGTATTGCTGTTGACAGACAGAAGAAGCCATCGGTTAAAGAGAAACTTGACCGCTATAAGGCTCAGGCAAAACAGCAAAAAGAAGCAGAACGCAAAGAGCCGGAAACAGATAAGGCAAAGCATCCTTCTGTACCGAAGCAGACGGTACACCAACAGCCGAAAACAAAATCCAAGAAACCGAAAGAGAGGTAATTACAATGACAGAAAATTTTACTCCTGCAAAAGCAGGCGGTCAGCGACCGAGACTTTCCAAAGAGGAATATGCTGAGAAGAAACGAGCCGAGAAAGACGGTGTGTATCAGCTTGCGGATGAAGCGGCGAAAGAGATTGTATCTTCGCCGGAGAAATTCAAAGCGTTCCTTGATACACAGAGCCGACTTGACAGATATTCGGCAGTCAACGCACTTTTGATTTACAAGCAGTATCCGCAGGCGGTACAGCTTAAAGATTTTGATGACTGGAGCAAAGACAACATTAAAATTACAAAAGGTGCTAAGAGCATATCCATTCTTGAACCGGTAGAATATGCAAAGCGTGACGGAACAACAGGCATTTCCTACAATGTGAAGAAAGTGTTTGATGTGGCACAGACCAATGGGAAACGACCGCCTGCACCGACAGCTAATCGTGACCCGAAAGCACTGATTACCACAATGCTTGATTCTTCTCCTGTGAATGTAGAAGCAACAAACGACCTCCCCTATCCGAATATGGCAGCGTTTTACAACAATGAGGAGCAAACCTTGTATGTAAAACGTGATGTGGGAGACAGCGTAGCGATTGCTCAGTGCGTAGCACAGGAACTGGGACACGCACAGCTTTCCATCAACAGCGACAGTTACAGTCGTTCCGATATGGGCTTTCAGGCGGTGTGTATCGGATATATGCTTTGCAAAAAGTACGGTATTGATACACAGAATTTTGCCATCAACCGTATTCCGGATAAGCTGGCAAACAAAGAGCCGAAGGACATTCGTTTTGAACTATCCAAGACGAGAAATGCGATGACAGATATTCATTCCCGTGTGTCCGATGAACTGTATAAGAAAAAGCAGGCACGCTCAAAAGATTATGAAAGATAAGAGGTACTGATATGGCAAAAGAAGAACTTTACCATATAGCGTTGGATGATTATGAACACGGTATCGTTATCCGTTCTCTTAATGATGAGAAAACAGATTTAATGAACGAGGGGAAATCAACCGATGCTGTGGACGACCTGATTATCAAGGTCGGGACTGCCCCAAAGAAAAAATTCAAGGTTATCGAAAAGGAACGCTCCGGCGATGCGAGATAACGAAAGACAGTCTGCGATTATTCTTTCTGTCATCGGTATTGTTCCGGTTGTGTGGCTGGCACTTCTCATAGCTCCGTCAGTTAAAGGCGGATTGCCGGAGATATTGCCGAGCCTGATGAATGTATTTAACAATCCGTTTCATATAGAAGTTTGTGAGGACAGTGTGAAAACTGTCCTCATTTTGCTTTTGTGCTATGGAATGGGTATCGGGATATATTTCTCCACACAGAGAAACTACCGCAGGCGGGAGGAACACGGTTCTGCAAAATGGGGCAATGCAAGAGCCGTGGATAAGAAGTACAGACAGTCTCCGTATTCCGATAACAAGCTGATGACGCAGAATGTCCGTATCGGATTGAATGCGAAAAAGCACAGACGAAATCTGAATACACTGGTATGCGGCGGTTCCGGTGCAGGTAAAACAAGATTTTACTGTAAGCCCAACCTTATGCAGTGCAATACCTCTTTTGTAATCCTTGACCCGAAAGGCGAAATCGTGAGGGATACGGGAAAACTTCTTGAGAAAAAAGGATATGAGGTCAGAGTTCTTGACCTTATCTCTATGGAAAAGAGCCACTGTTACAATCCTTTTGTGTATCTTCAGAACGACAACGATGTGCAGAAACTTGTAACTAACTTATTCAAAAGCACCACACCAAAGGGCAGTCAGTCCCAAGACCCGTTTTGGGACACTTCAGCTTCTATGCTCCTTTTGGCGTTGGTGTTTTATTTACGCTATGAAGCACCGGAGGAAGAACAGAACTTTGCAATGGTTATGGAAATGCTCAGAGCCGGTTCGATTGAGGATGAGGAAGATACAAGACCATCTCCTCTCGATGAATTATTTGCAGAGCTTGAGATGAACAATCCCGACCATATTGCTCTCAAGTATTACCGTTCCTATCATTCCGGTTCGGCAAAGACACTGAAATCCATTCAGATAACGCTTGCCGCAAGGCTTGAGAAATTCAATCTTGAAAGTCTTGCTTCTTTAACTTCGACAGACGAGTTAGACCTGCCCTCTATGGGCGAGAAAAAAGTCGCCTTGTTTGCCCTGATACCCGATAACGACTCCAGTTTCAATTTTCTGGTGTCGATTTTATATACCCAACTGTTTCAGCAGTTATTCTATGCCGCCGACCATATCCACGGAGGTTCGCTTCCCATTCCCGTCCATTTTCTGATGGACGAATTTGCCAATGTTTCATTGCCGGATGACTTTGACAAGATACTGTCGGTTATGCGTTCCCGTGGGGTATCTGTAAGTATCATCTTACAGAACTTGGCACAGCTTAAAGCCTTGTTTGAAAAGCAATGGGAAAGTATCGTGGGCAACTGCGATGAATTTCTGTATCTTGGCGGTAACGAGCAAAGTACACACAAATATGTGTCGGAACTGCTCGGCAAAGAAACTATCGACACGAACACTTACGGTAAGAGTTCCGGTCGAAGCGGTAACTACTCCACCAACTATCAGATAAGCGGTCGAGAACTTCTCACACCGGATGAAGTGCGTATGCTGGATAACCAATATGCGATTTTATTTATCCGAGGGGAGCGACCAATTATGGATTTTAAGTACGACATCTTGAAGCACCCGAATGTGGCACTGACCACAGACGGAAAAGAGAAACCGTACAAGCACGGAGAAGTAACGATACCGCACTCATCTATTTCCGTTCTTGCCATTGACCCTGATGAGGTTGAGGAAAGCAATTACGGAGAAACCACTTATGAACTTCTGTCCGATGAGGATTTTGAAGTAGATAACAATTTTTAATCACAGGAGGAAATGACAATGAGATTTTTTAAGAGAAACACAGAAAACAAAGCAACCTCTAAACTGCCTATGACCGGAAAGGTTAAGAAAGGCTACCGTGCATATTGTGTGGCGGTACTGGCAATGACCATTGTACTCGGCACAGGTGTTACCGCATTTGCGGCAAACGACCCTATCACGGTTGTAAACAATCTGTCCGATTTCATTTTCGGACTTATCCGTGCAATCGGACTTATCCTGCTCGGCTTCGGTATCGTGCAGGTCGGACTTTCTTTGAAGTCCCACGACCCGTCCCAGAGAGCAAACGGTTTTCTTACTCTTGCCGGAGGTATCATCATTACTTTCGCAAAAGAAATCCTTACTCTTATCACAGGCTAAGAAGCAACAGTTATCACGGGGCATACTCGGCAAAACGGGTATGCTCCCATTTTTACAAGGAGGTGCGAATGAATGAGCGATAACTGGGTAGTTCAAAACCTCGAAAACGCTCTTGAAACTTGGAACGATAAATTAAGCGAGATATGGCAGCTTTTAACCACAACACCGCAGGATTTCAAAGGCGGAAGCATATGGAATGTGATGGTAACAATTAACGGAGCAGTTCAGGCAATCGGGCTTGCACTATTAGTGCTGTTCTTTGTGGTAGGCGTTGTCCGTACCTGTGGCAGCTTTACCGATGTAAAAAAGCCGGAACACGCATTGAAATTGTTTGTTCGCTTTGCCATTGCCAAAGGTGTCATAACCTACGGTATGGAGCTTATGCTTGCTTTATTCAATATCGTTCAAGGTATCATTTCAACCATTATGACATCATCGGGATTTGGGACACCGAATCAAACGACGCTCCCATCCGAAATGGTAACAACCATTGAGGACTGCGGATTCTTTGAAAGCATTCCGCTATGGGCAGTGACTCTGATAGGCGGTCTTTTTATTACGGTGTTGTCATTCATTCTGATAATGACGGTTTACGGCAGATTTTTCAAACTGTATATGTATACGGCATTAGCACCGATACCGCTATCTACCTTTGCCGGAGAACCAACGCAGAATGTGGGCAAGAGTTTTATTAAAAGTTACTGTGCGGTACTGCTTGAGGGTGCGGTTATCGTACTTGCCTGCATAATCTTCTCACTGTTTGCGTCAAGTCCGCCGGTGGTAAACCAGGACGCTGCGGCAGTCACACAGGTATGGTCATATATCGGAGAACTTGTATTTAATATGCTTGTTCTTGTCGGTGCAGTAAAGATGAGTGACCGTATTATCAGAGAAATGATGGGCTTATAACGGAGGTTCAAGAAAATGAAAAACACAAACAGGACAGGTCGGCAGAAATATTTCTCTGCTGACCGTAGATGTAAAGCCTGCGTGTATAACGGCGGTAAAAGAAGGGGCGAGCGTATTTGTCTTACGGATATTTGTGTCGTGCCTTCTAAAATTCGACCGATTCGCAGAGAAAGGAAAAACAAATGAAAACAGTACAGATATATAACTTACACCTCGTTACCGGCGAGGTTGTTCAGGCGGCTGAAGATTTTGAACTTAAAGGGAAGAAAACAATCGTCAGCCTTTTTCAAAGAGCAGATGATGAGGATATTTTTCTCATTACCGATTTGCTCTTAGGTTCTTGCTATATTCCGAAAAAGAATATTGCGTATATTGCAACCGGAGATGTCAGAGTTGATGCCGAACCTGACCGATTTAAAACAAATACTTGCTTGTTAAGGAGAGTGAAGAACTGTGGAAGTGAAGATTAACAGAGAAATACGAAATTACACAGAATCAATGTTTTTCGGACTGTCGCTCAGACAGTTCATTTTTTCTGTACTTGCGTGTGGTGTGGCAGTAGGGTTGTACTTCTTACTCAAACCGCATCTTGGAACAGAAACAGTATCGTGGGTGTGTATTTTGGGAGCAGCACCATTTGCAGCTCTCGGTTTTGTGAAATACAACGGAATGACAGCAGAGAAATTTATCTGGGCGTGGATTAAGTCCGAATTTCTTATGCCCAAGAAGTTGGTCTTTCACTCCACAAACACCTATTTAGAGTTGATGAAACCGAGCATTGAGAAAAAGACAAAGGAGGCTTACAAAAATAATGATTAAGACATTAAACAACATCTTTAAGCAGGATAAGGAAAAATTCGTTGTGCCGAAGGGTGTGCAGGACTGTATTCCGGTTACTGCCATCTATGACGACGGTGTTTTCAGAGTGGGCAAAGATAAGTATTCCAAATCTTTTAAGTTTACGGATATTAACTATGCGGTTGCCAGCCGAGAAGATAAGGAAGCGATGTTCCTTGAGTATTCGGAACTGCTTAACTCTCTTGACAGTGGAGCAACAACAAAGCTCACTATCAACAACAGACGACTGAACCGTTTGGACTTTGAGAAAACAATCCTTATTCCTGAAACCGGAGATGAACTTGATGAGTATCGAGAGGAATACAATAAAATGCTTCTTGATAAGGCGACGGGAGCAAATTCAACGGTGCAGGATAAGTATGTGACCATCTCCATCAACAAAAAGAATGTAGACGACGCAAGAACTTATTTTGCCCGTGTAGGTGCGGATTTGATTTCACACTTTTCACGACTTGGCAGTAAGTGCGTGGAACTTGAAACAGATGAGCGACTTCGCATTATTCACGATTTCTTCCGTGTGGGAGAGGAAACCTCGTATCACTTTGATGTTAAGGAAACCCGAAAGAAAGGACACGATTTCAAGGACTATATTTGTCCGGACTCTTTAGAATTTGAAAGTGATTATTTCAAAATCGGCAATCGTTATGGCAGAGTTATCTTTTTACGTGAATATGCGTCCTATATCAAGGACAGTATGGTGGCGGAACTTACGGATATGAACCGAAATCTGATGATGTCCATTGATATTGTACCTGTTCCTACCGATGAAGCAGTCAGAGAAGCCGAAAACAGATTGCTCGGTGTAGAAACCAACATCACGAACTGGCAGAGAAAGCAGAATATGAACAACAACTTTTCGGCTACCGTTCCCTATGATATGGAACAGCAGAAAAAGGAAATGAAGGAATTCCTTGACGACCTTACTACTCGTGACCAGAGAATGATGTTTGCTGTGCTTACGATGGTGCATACGGCGGATAGTAAAGAACAACTTGATAATGATACAGAAGCGTTGCTCACAACAGCGAGAAAGCATCTTTGTCAGTTTGCGGTTCTTAAATTTCAGCAGATGGACGGACTCAATACCGTTATGCCATACGGTACAAGGAAAATTGATACCTTCAGAACCCTTACAACCGAGAGCCTTGCAGTGTTTATTCCGTTCAGAGTTCAGGATATTTACCACGAGAACGGTATTTACTACGGTCAGAATGTTATCAGTAAAAATATGATAATTGCCGACCGAAAACAGCTTCTTAACGGTAATTCCTTTATCCTCGGTGTATCCGGTGGTGGTAAGTCCTTTGCGGCTAAGGGGGAGATTGAAAATATTATCCTTTCTTCTGACGCCGATGTAATCATCATCGACCCTGAGAGGGAGTATTCCCATCTTGTAAATGCACTTGGTGGCGAGATTATCAATATCTCCGCAACATCGAATAACCATATCAATGCAATGGATATGAACAAGGACTATGGCGACGGAGCAAATCCTGTTATCTTGAAATCCGAGTTTATTATGTCCCTTTGCGAACAGCTTATCGGCGGTACAAATCTCGGAGCAAAGCAGAAGTCCATTATTGACCGTTGCACTGCAAGCGTTTACCGCGCATATCAGCAGAATGATTACACCGGTCAGGTTCCGACCTTGCAGGATTTCAGAGATGAACTTCTCAAACAGGATGAGCCGGAAGCAAAGGAAATCGCTCTTGCTATTGAGTTGTTTACCCACGGTTCGCTGAACACATTTGCAAAGCAGACAAATGTAGACACTCACAATCGACTTATCTGTTATGACATTCTCGACCTTGGTAAGCAGCTTATGCCAATCGGTATGCTTGTCGTCCTCGATAGCATTTTGAACCGAATCACACAGAACCGAGCAAAGGGTAAGCATACCTTTATCTTCATTGATGAGATTTACCTCTTGTTCCAGCACGAGTATTCTGCAAACTTCCTCTTTACACTCTGGAAGCGTGTAAGAAAGTACGGTGCATACGCAACCGGTATCACGCAGAATGTGGACGACCTTTTGCAGAGCCATACTGCAAGAACAATGCTTGCGAACAGCGAGTTTATCATTATGCTCAATCAGGCTTCTACCGACAGACTGGAACTTGCAAAGCTTTTGAATATCTCCGACCTTCAGCTTTCGTATATCACAAATGTTGACGCAGGACACGGACTTATCAAGGTTGGCAGTTCTCTTGTACCGTTTGCAAACAAGTTCCCGAAGAATACGAAGTTGTACCGCTTGATGACGACGAAGCCCGGTGAAGGCTTATAAGGAGGTGTTTTCTATGGCAAAAATTCAATTCAGAAACAAAGCACACAGAGATTTCGTCTTTGAAAATCTCGAAAAGTGCAGACACAATGACTGCTATCATCAGGCGTTTTTCTATGTGATGGGCATTTCAGAAGAAACCAGAATGAATATCGGAAAAATGTTTGATTTTAAGAACGATTGCATTGTGCCGGAGGGGATGTATGGTGGCTGGCAGACCAGTGGAACAGTCAAGGTCTGCCACCTTGCCTTTAATCTTTGGAACGGTTTTACGGAGGAGGGAAAAGAAAACCTTTTCACACCGTATGAATTATTCTGTTGCGGATATGCTCCCTACTTTATGGAGGGTATCAAACTCAGGTATCCCGAATATTGTAGAGATTTGACTCCGTCCAAACGAAAAGATATGGAAAGGTAAAGGTATAAAACGATGAATAAGAAATTAAGAATTGCGGTTATATCGCTATTAAGCGTTGTACTTGCTGTGAGTGTTGGCTTCTTGGTCAAAGACTACTGCGACTCAAAAAAACAGGCAGAACTCTATGATAACTTGATTGAAGCCATCGAGGATACAGATGATATGGAAGATGCAATGTCCTATTCCGAAGATAAGGACTTTCTGCCGGACTATCAGGAACTGTATATGCAGAACAACGATATGGTCGGTTGGATAAAAGTTGAGGATACAAAAATCAACTATCCGGTTATGCAGTCAAAAGACAATCCGAATTTCTATCTAAGACACGGATTTGATAAAGGCTACACAGTTTATGGTTGCCCGTATGTGCAGGAAAACTGCGATGTGGACGCTCCGTCAGATAACCTTGTTATCTACGGTCATCATATGAACGACAAGTCGATGTTCGCCGGATTGATGAAGTATGCCGATAAATCTTTTTGGGAAAAGCATAAAACTATTCAGTTTGATACACTGACCGAGAAAGGCAAATACGAAGTAGTGGCTGCTTTCAAGACAGAAGTATATACAGACAGTCCAAATAGCTTCAGATACTATGATTTTGTCAATGCAGATACGGCAGATGATTTCAATGCGTATATTGCTAAGTGCAAGGAACTTGCTATATATGATACAGGAGTCAATGCAGAATATGGAGATAAATTGATTACGCTTTCTACCTGCGAATATTCCCGTAACAACGGAAGAATGGTTGTCGTGGCAAAGAAAGTGGCTGAGTAAGGAGGGATAAGCCTTGTATGATTAGTTTAATAAATTTAGCGGTGTTGTTTGTAGCTAAGGTTGCGGACAACGCCCTTAGTACAACAAAAACAATATTGGTACAGAGAAGTCGGTGGATACTTGCAGGCATTGCGGTTATCATATCCGACTTTATTTATTTTTGGATAACGAAAAGAGTTGTTTCTGCGAATAACGAGATTGCGATGCTCGTTGTTGCCGTTGCAGGTGGTGTGGGTTGTTCTCTCGCCTGCTTTATCAATGAGAAAATGTCAAAGGACAGAACCTATGTGAATGTGATTATGTCCGATGACCTTGAAGAAATGAAGCATTTACGAGATTTTCTAGCACAGCACCACATCACAAATGTTGCAAGCGACGCTACACTCTTGACTGGAACGCAAAGACAATCTCTATTACCGCTTATCCAGAAACAAAAGCAGAAAGCCGATTGATTAACGAGTATATTGCCGACAGTTCGACAAAATTCAAGAGAGTGATTCAACCGGCTTAGGAAGGAGGTTTGATGTGGCTGATATTAAAACAAGAGATACGGTCAAAGGTACAATAAAGACTTTGGATAAAGCTGCCGTTGCCGGTCAGAAAATGAAACAGGCATATATCGCCACAAAAGACAAAGCAGAACATTCGGTAAATACAAATGAGAATACTGCGGAAGAATATGCTGCCGATAAGACGGAAGCCGGAATTGATGAAATCGCACATAAAGGTGCGTATGCTTTTGATAAAGCCGGACGAAAAGGCGTTCAGGAAACAAAGCAGAATATTCAATCTGCCAAAGAGGGCATACAGCGTTTCAAACAGCAGAGAGCAGAAAAGGCAATGAACGCTCAGAAAACGCAAGGTAGACCTACAACGGTTGGTAGTTCTTCAGCACAGACGCAAACAACATCGGCAATCAGGACACTTGAAAAGCCGGAGAAAATGGTCAAACAATCTGCGACTTCCGCAGGAAAGAAAAATATTAAACTTGCAGGTAAGGAAGCGGCAAAAACAACGCAGAGGTCTGTTAAGACTGCCGAGCATACCGCAAGGGCAAGCATTAAGACCAGTCAGCAGACGGCAAAAGCTGCACAGAAAACCGCTCAGGCGACGGTTAAGGCTTCACGGAAAGCAGCTCAGGCGGCAAAGAAAGCGGCAAAAGCTACAGCAGATACCGTCAAAGCCACAGCGAAAGCTACCGTTGCGACAGTCAAAGCGATTATTGCAGGGACAAAAGCACTTGTAGCAGCAATCGCAGCAGGCGGATGGATAGCGGTGTTAATTATTATGATTGTCGTGTTGTTTGGTGCTGCCGTAGCAATGTTTGGAGGAGGAAGTGACAGTAATTCCTATACTCCGGTAAGTGCAGAGGTAGAAGCCTATGAACCTATCATACAGAAATATGCCAAAGAGTACGGCATTCCTGAGTATGTAGAACTTATCAAGGCGGTTATGATGCAAGAAAGCGGCGGCAGAGGACTTGACCCTATGCAGGCAGCAGAGGGAAGTTTCAATACGAGGTATCCGCACGAACCTAATGGAATTAAAGACCCTGAATATTCTATCCAGTGTGGAGTTCAGGAATTGAAAGCAGCTCTTACCTCGGCAGAGGTGGAAAGTCCGATTGATATGGAGCGTATCAAACTTGCTTTGCAAGGCTACAACTTTGGTAATGGATATATTTCGTGGGCAAAATCGAAGTATGGTGGATATTCTTATGCCAATGCAGTGGAGTTTTCCACTCAGCAGGCACAAAGACTTGGTTGGGACAGTTATGGAGATACCCAATATCCGGCTCATGTTCTGAGATACTATCCATACGGACGAGCCTTTACTGCCGGTAGCAATCAGGCGATTGTTGAGGTTGCTCTTACTCAGATTGGCAATGAGGGCGGACAACCTTACTGGAGTTGGTATGGCTTTGACAGTCGAGTAGAATGGTGTGCTTGCTTTGTATCTTGGTGTGCCGACCAGTGCGGTTATATTGATAGCGGACTTATTCCGAAATTTGCGGGTTGTATTGACGGTGCAAATTGGTTCAAGTCAAACAACAGATGGAACGACCGAAACTATGAACCGAAAGCCGGAGATATTATCTTCTTTGACTGGGAGGACGATGGTACAACAGACCACGTTGGTATCGTAGAGAAATGCGAGAATGGCACAGTTTATACCGTAGAGGGTAACTCAGGCGACGCTTGCAGACAAAGACAATACACAGTCGGAAGCAGAAATATTTACGGTTACGGTATTCCGGCGTATTAAAAATTCCAGACGGTGTCTGGAAAATCGAAAAGATGGCTGCTCGCTTGAGTAGCCATCGGGTACATTATGAGAAATCGGTTGTTTCTCTGTTGTTTAGGAAAATATGATGTGTGTGATAAGTAAAACTGAAAAGCATATCGGCATTTTCTTTACTGCCGTCTAAAAAGGAAATATCATCGGCAAGGATAAAAAGAATTGCTAATAACTTCTTGATATATCCAGTGTAGCAGGCATAATCTACATAAATCTTGGCGGCATATCCCTCGGCAAATTCTATCAGGTCAGCGTCAATTTCAAAACTGTTGGATAGCTCGTAAACGGTCTTGATGAATTTGTCTTTGTCAGCAATTCGCTCTTTACTTGGAACACTTCTGCGGTTCTTCTGTATAAATTTCAAAAAATCATTAGCTTCTGAAAAAGTGGGAGTGATTGCGTTGCCAGTTTCCAAATCTGTTTTGTAATCCTCAAATTTCTCTTTTTCAAACCGATTACTGAATATTATCTTTTGTTCGTCCATTCCTTTTTACCCCTAAGTTTATTCTATGGAGATTGTTTAACTTGGCTCTTGGGTTGTGATTTGTCTTTCGCCATTAACAATCGTGAATTACTACTTTTATAGTATAACATAAAAATAGTTGAGAATCATCACTAATAGTTGGTTTGACTTCCTTTGAGTGCGTGTGATTTGAAATCGACTTAATCTATACTGTTAGTTATGGAAACACACTAAGGGAGGTGATGTGATGAAGCTCGATACAATCGGCAAGAATATAAGAAAGTTCCGACTTGCGAAGAAATTACGCCAAGAAGATTTGGCTGAGAAAACAGATTTGACAACAAATTATATTGGTATGGTTGAGCGTGGAGAGAAAATTCCGTCACTCGAAACTTTCATAAAGATAGTAAATGCTTTAGGTGTATCATCGGATATGGTTCTTACAGATGTTCTGGAAACGGGATATACAGTCAAGAACTCAATGCTGAATGAGAAGCTTGAAAAACTTGCTCCTGAAGATAGAAACAGAATTTATGAAGTCATAGATACACTTGTGAAGCAGTCAAAGCAAATACTTCCATAAAACACAGAAGTTCGTCCTAATCGACGAGCTTTCTTTTTTTCAGTATAAAAAATTTCTGCTATCGACAAATTTTTCGGGACTTCGACAGAGAGAATATGCTATAACAACAACTGTCAGTGATAGACACATACTAATAGACATAGGAGGAAGTAGAAATGAACGACATTTTCAGAGAAATAGCGAAAGAAAATGGAACAACCGAAAAAGCAGTAAAAGAGGAAATGCATTTTGCCATTCGGGAAGCAATGAAAAGTGCTGAACCGGAAGCAATAGCTTTTTGGAAAGCGGTTGCACCGGACGGAAAAGAGCCGGCGATAGAAAAGGTCATAGCAATGATTGCTTTGAACGTTAATAATAGAATGTATAATTGAGGTGCTTCGGCATCTCTTTTTTATTATTATTTAAAAGAGTTGCATTAGGTGTTTGTAAAAAGTGACACCTTGATAGATAAAAGTTGCGAATAAATCTCTATATCTTGAAAAAATAGATTGTTCATAGTATAATATTAAATGAGTAACTGTAACCAAAAGGAACGGAGAATACGAAGGAGCGTTACAGATGAGAATAAGCTACAACAAACTTCAAAAACTTATGATTGATAATCAAATGAAAAGACAAGATTTAATGCGTGCTGCGGAAATTTCATCGTCTGTTGCAACAAAATTAAATAAGAATGAAACAGTATCCCTTGATGTGCTTATGAGAATTTGTAAAGTATTTCATTGCGATATTGGGGATATATGCGAAGTTATTTTGGATGAGTGAATTAAGGAGGTCTGGATATGGCAGGCAATGGTAAGCGTAATATGTTTAACGAGGCTACTCGTGTGCAAATGCCGGCAATGGTTCATCTCACGAGAATTGGATACACCTATTTTGGAAAGATAACCGAAGATATGGCTGGGACTATTTATGACCCGGATACGAATATCTTAATCAATGTTTTCAAGGAACAATTTGTTAAACTCAATCCCGAACATAAGGGAGAAGCAGAACAGATTTTGAAAATGATAAGGCAGGAACTGGATAACGACGACCTCGGACACAGCTTTTATAAAAGACTTTCTTCAGTTTCGCCAATCAGATTGGTGGATTTTGAAAATCCTAAGAATAATACATACCATTTTACTGCTGAATTTACCTGTAAGCGTGACCAAGATGAATTCAGACCGGATATTACTTTGTTTATAAACGGATTGCCACTTGTTTTTGTAGAAGTTAAGAAGCCGAATAATCACGGCGGTATGGTTGCAGAAAGCAAGAGAATGAATAATCAGAGATTTCCGAACAAGAAGTTTAGGAGATTTTTGAATATTACGCAGTTAATGATTTTTTCAAATAATATGGAATATGACACAATGGGCGGCATTGTTCCTGTTCAGGGTGCGTTTTACTGTACAACAGCGAGACAATCTGCACCATTTAATTGCTTCAGAGAAGAAAATCCAACCAACTTAGATATTGCACCATATAATAAAGAATTTCCATATAAGGATACAGATAAAGAAGTAGAACGCAAAATCTTATCTGATTTCAACTGTCAGGTTATTCATAATACACCTGAATACCAGACAAATTTGGATACATATACACCGACAAACCGTGTACTTACTTCTATGTGCAGTCCTGAAAGGCTACTTTTCATTTTGAAGTATGGCATTACTTATGTCCGTTTTCAAAAAGAGGTTGACGGAAAGATTGAGGTTACAGACCAAAAACATATAATGCGTTATCAGCAGATGTTTGCTGCCTTGATTGTCAGACAAAAAATTGATGAAGGTGTAACTTCCGGTGTGATATGGCATACACAGGGAAGCGGCAAAACAGCCTTGTCTTACAATCTCACATATGTTCTCTCAGATTACTTCAGTAAGCACGAGAAGGTGGCGAAGTTCTATTTTATTGTTGACCGATTGGATTTATTGAAACAGGCATCTGATGAGTTTGAAGCTCGTGGATTGGTTGTCAAAACTGCAAATTCCCGAGCTGAACTTATGGAACAATTTCGCACCAATCAGGCACAGGAGGGAAACTCCGGCAAGCCGGAAATAACAGTTGTTAATATTCAACGATTTGAAGAAGATAGAAAAAAAGTTGACTTACCTGCATACGCAACAAATTTGCAGAGAGTTTTCATTATAGATGAAGCACACAGAGGATATAAGCCGGAAGGCTCATTCTTAGCAAATCTTCTTGATGCAGATAAGAATGCCATTAAGATTGCGTTGACCGGAACTCCGTTGCTAAAAGAGGAACGAGAGTCGTGGAGAGTATTCGGAAACTATCTGCACACTTATTATTATGATAAATCTATCTTAGATGGATATACGCTGAAAATCATTCGAGAAGATATAGAAACTCAATATAAAGAGCGTCTTTCGGAAATCTATGAGAAACTTGAAACATTGGTTGAAAAGAAAGATGTTAAGAAAAATCAGATTGTTGAACACGATAATTATGTTAAAGAACTGCTCCGGTATATTATCACTGATTTGAAACGATTTAGACAAATTCAAGGAGATAATACTCTGGGCGGAATGATTATCTGCGAAACAAGTGAGCAGGCAAGAAAACTATTTGCTTATTTTGATGAAATCCAAAACGAACTTAATAAAACAGCTTCCTTAAAGAGCAATTTGAAAGCAGGACTTATTCTGTATGACAGTGATGATAAAGATACGAGAGATACTATTGTCAATAACTTCAAGAAAAATATGACGGTAGATATTCTTATTGTCTTTAATATGCTGCTTACCGGATTTGACGCACCAAGATTGAAAAGACTGTATTTTGGAAGAAAGTTAAAAGACCACAATCTTTTGCAGGCAATCACAAGAGTGAATAGACCATATAAGGATAACCGCTACGGATATGTAATTGATTTTGCTGATATTAAGCGTAATTTTGATGAAACCAATGCAGCCTATTTGAAAGAACTTAATCGCTTCAACGACCCAAATGAAGTTGGAAAAGGTAATGAAATGGATACGTTTAAGCAGGTTATTGAAGACCCGCAGGAACTTATTCAGCAAATGCAGGAAGTGCAGCAGGTTCTTTTCAATTACACGACCGATAATGCAGAAGCGTTTAGTACCGAAATATCTACGATTGAGGATAAGCAAGAACTGCTGAAACTTAAAAAGATTTTGATTGCGGCTCGTGATTGTTGTAATTTGGTAAGAACTTTTGGCGATGATGAGCTGAAAGAAACTTTTGCAAGAATGGAACTGACAAAGTTGCCTTCTCTTATTTCAGAAGTTCAGCACCATATCGACAATATAAATCAAAAGGAACTCTTTGCAAGCGACGATACAACGAAATTGCTTGTAAATGAAGCTATGGAAGATATTACTTTCAACTTCAGTAAAATCAGCGAAGAAGAATTAAAAATTGTCGGTGGCAAAGAAAATGTTACTGAGAAATACAGAAAGACAGTTCGTGCTTTTACCCAGAATATTGACCCCGATGACCCAGAGTTTATGACATTGCAGGAAGCATTTTTGCTTCGCTTTAAGGAACACGGTTTTGAACCGAAAAGCATAACTGAGATTGAGGAACAGGGAAAAGAACTGGAGGAAATTCTAAAAAAATTGGATGAACTTCAGAAAAAGAATAATGTATTGCTCCGTAAATATAATGGCGACGCAAAATTTGCAAGAGTTCATAAGAGAATCCGAGAAGAAAATCTTGCTCGTAAAGCAGCTAATAAACAACCGATTGTTTCGGAATATGACGCATCAATTATGGATGTTTTGAAGTCTATTAAGTCTGATATAGACCAAAAGGTCTATGACCGAAACGACATATTGAAGAAAGACGCATATTTTGAACAAACGGTTATGACACAAATCAAATTAGGCATTGATAGGCTTGGTATAGCGAGTGCTCGTGATGACAGAAAATTTATTCAAAGTAGAATAACGAAGCAGTATCTAGACCAGTATAATCAAACTTATTCAGTTGCATAAAGGAGAACACGATGGCAGAAACAAAAACCATAAAAGAAAAAACCGTAGAGCTGATAGACGCATTGAAAGCGACTTGTCAGACTTATGGTATGGGAAACGACGGTAATGAATACAAGATTATTACACAGGTTTTCCTTTATAAATTTCTTAACGATAAATTCGGATATGAGGTAAAGAAAGTAAGTCCTGCTTTAAAGAATGCAGAAAAGTGGGAACTTACTTATGCTGAAATGTCAGAAGATGACAGGCTTGATATTTTTGATACATTATCATCGGATATTCCACGTTTATATCCGGAACATTTGATTGCAAATCTTTGGAATCAGCAGGCAAAGGGCGATTTCGACCTGATTTTTGACAGCACAATGACAGACATAGCGGATAAGAATATAGATATATTTTCTACGCAAACTGCGCAGAATACAAAGATTCCGCTTTTTGAAAAACTGACGCAATATGTAACTGATGATGCTGCAAGAGCACCGTTTGCCCGTGCATTGGTAGATAAGCTTGTTAATTTCTCTTTTGAGGAAGCATTTGAGCAGCATTACGATTTCTTTGCAGATATATTTGAATATTTGATTAAAGACTATAATACCGCAGGCGGCGGAAAGTATGCAGAGTATTATACTCCACACGCTATCGCAACGATTATGGCAAGATTACTTGTTGGTAAAGCAACTGATTTGCACAATATAGAATGTTACGACCCGTCGGCAGGGACAGGAACACTTTTGATGGCTCTTGCTCATCAAATTGGAGAAGATAAGTGTACGATTTTTGCACAGGATATTTCACAGCGAAGCAATAAGATGTTAAAACTTAATCTTATTCTGAATGGTCTGGTATCTTCTCTTGACCACGCTATTCAGGGAGATACGCTTGTTGCTCCGTATCACAAGAGCGACAACGGTACAGAACTCAGAACTTTTGACTATGTAGTATCCAACCCTCCGTTCAAAATGGACTTTTCAGATACAAGAGAGCGAATTGCTGCAATGCCAGTTCGCTTTTGGGCTGGTGTTCCGAAAGTTCCGGCGAAGAAAAAAGAGAGTATGGCGATTTACACCCTTTTTATTCAGCACGTTCTTAATTCCCTTAAAGCAAAAGGAAAAGGTGCGATTGTTGTACCTACCGGTTTTGTAACAGCGAAATCCGGTGTCGAAAAGAAGATATTACAGCATATTGTAGATGAACATATCGTGTATGGCTGTATCAGTATGCCATCAAATGTATTTGCAAATACCGGTACGAATGTGTCTGTCCTGTTCTTTGATAATTCCAAAGAAACAGAAAAAGTTGTGCTGATAGACGCTTCAAAACTTGGCGAGGAATACAAAGACGGAAACAATCAGAAACGCAGACTTCGTGATTTTGAAATTGATAAAATCGTAGATACTTTCCTTAATAAAGAAGTTGTTGATGATTTCTCTGTTGCAGTCACTTATGATGAAATCAAGGAAAAGAAGTATTCCCTTTCTGCCGGACAGTATTTTGATGTAAAAATCGAATATGTGGAATTATCGCAGGACGAATTTAATGCTCGTATGACAGCATATGCAGACAAGTTGCAGGAATATTTCACAGAGGGAGACAAACTGAAAACAGAGATTATGGAGCAGTTGAAGAAGGTGAAGTATGAATAAAGTTAAGCTGGGAGAAATACTAAAAATTAAACACGGATTTGCGTTCAAGAGTGAAAACTATGTTGATGAGAGCGAGTATGCACTTGTCACACTTGCGAATATTTCATCAACAAATAACTTCCAATTCAACAAAGATAAGACAACATTTTATGGGGCTTCATTTCCAAATGACTTTATCTTGAAAGAGGACGATTTAATTATGCCGCTCACAGAACAGGTTGTTGGATTATTTGGAAATACTGCATTTGTACCTAAAATGCAAGGAATAACTTTTGTACTTAATCAGCGTGTTGGAAAGGTTGTTCCTGTTGATGACAAGGCGGATAAATATTATCTTCATTATTTATTGGCTACGAATTTAGTGAAAGACCAACTTGAATTCAGAGCCAGCGGGACAAGGCAAAGGAATATATCACCCGATGATGTTTATGATGTTGAAGTGTTCTTACCGGATATTACTACTCAAAGGAAAATTGGCAAATGTTTGTATGATATAGAGAAAAAAGTGAATTTGAATAATGCGATAAACGATAATTTACCGTATCAGTCACTAATGGTGGCTTGACCGTTCATTAACATAGGCAGAAGCCAGTCACGGAGTGTAATCAGTGCCTGATTTTCTCTCGTATTCTCAGAAATAATATTGAACATAGGATTTACCTGCTCATTAAAGGTTTTGAGTTTCTCAAAATCCGGAATATAAATAGGTCGGTCTTTCAATAATGGTTTTTGTAAATGCTTTAATCCTGTTCCTTGAAAGAATTTTTGGTTAAGTTCAGGCTTTATTGATACCAAAAGCAGATACAAATAATCTGACATATTGTTATTGGTAGAAATACACCAAGTATCCGTGGAATAAGCTGCTTCGCCAACATAGAATTTGACATCGGCATTACCTCCGGTATTCAAAAAGCAATTTCGTCCATTTATAAATGGTATATCCCATTTCAAAATAGCCGAGCCACTTGTAAAAAACGGATATTCTCCGGTAGATTGCTTTGCTTCGCCTACCTGAACAGATGATTTATCTGCTTCTATGAGTATATCTTTTAGCTTACCATTAGGCTTTTTGGAGAAAAATGTGTGCATATAAATGTCGTAAGCCATTGAAGCTAAATTATCGTTTAACATACATCCCATAACTCTTGTGGGTGGCGAGAGTTAAATCAGGGGACTACCCACTCCGTAGTCGTTCTCTAAGTTAAATAAAAGGAGAATTGACTAATGAAACAAAATTTAATTACAGATGTTGTTCAGGCTATGTTACCTTTCTTGAATAACGCACAGACAGAACGCTTGCAAGAGGTATTGCAACATACACTTTTTGATTATGAGGTAACAAAAAATGAAAGTGAAAAAGAAATCTCGGAGCAGGACTATATGGAGCTGTTCCTGTCGGCAAAGCGAATTGAGGGCTGTTCCGAGAAATCTCTTAAATACTACAAAGCAACTATCGAAATGATGATTGCAACCGTCGGCAAAAGCGTAAAGCACATTGAAACTGACGACATAAGGCGATACCTGACCGAGTATCAGGAAAAGAAAAAATCAAGCAAGGTTACGATTGATAATATCCGCCGTATTCTTTCAAGCTTCTTTTCGTGGCTTGAGGACGAGGACTATATATTGAAAAGTCCTGTCAGGCGAATACATAAGGTCAAAACCGGCACGAACATTAAAGAAACATACTCCGATGAAGCGTTGGAGCTTATGAGAGATAACTGCACCGAGCCGAGAGATTTGGCAATGATTGATATGCTGGCTTCAACGGGTATGCGTGTCGGAGAAATGGTGTTGCTCAACAGAAATGATATTGATTTTAACGAGCGAGAATGTATCGTGTTCGGTAAAGGCAACAAAGAACGAGTGGTCTATTTTGACGCAAGGACAAAGATACACTTACAGAATTACTTAAACAGCAGAACCGATGATAACCCGGCACTTTTTGTATCGCTGAAAGCACCGCACGAAAGGCTAAAAATCGGCGGTATAGAAACAAGGCTCAGAGAATTTGGAAAGCAATTAGGATTGCACAAGGTACACCCACACAAGTTCAGGCGTACCCTTGCAACTATGGCAATAGACAAAGGAATGCCCATTGAGCAACTGCAACAGCTCTTGGGGCATAGGAAGATAGATACGACCTTGCAGTATGCAATGGTAAAACAAAGCAATGTAAAAATTGCACATAGGAAATATATCGGATAAGGAGAAAAGGATGGTTTACAACGAAAGTAAATATAATAAAAATTGGAAAACTATGAAACTTTCTGATTTAGGTGAATTTGCAAGAGGAAAATCAACACACCGTCCAAGGAACGACAAGAACTTGTTTGAGGGTGGCGGGTATCCATTAGTACAAACAGGTGAAATTAAAGAAGCAAACCTATATATTACGCATCACACTCAAGAATACGGGGAATTTGGGTTACAACAAAGCAAATTATGGGATGCAGAGACTTTGTGCATTACGATTGCGGCTAACATCGCAGAAACAGCATTACTTGCTTATCCTATGTGTTTTCCGGATAGTGTAGTTGGTTTTAAGGCTTATAAAGAAGTTTCATCTGAAAAATTTATGTATTATGTATTTGATTTTATTAGAAATTCAATACAGAATGCAGCTTCAGGAAGTACACAGGATAATATAAATATTGATTATCTAACATCCCTTGATTTTAAGGTGCCTGATAAAATAGCACAAGATAAAATGGTTGAATTATTATCAGCGATTGATGAAAAAATTTTAATGAATAGTAAGATAAACGATAATTTAGAGCAGCAAGCTAAGCTTCTTTACGATTATTGGTTCACTCAGTTTGATTTTCCAGATGAGAACGGAAAACCATACCGTTCATCAGGCGGTAAGATGGTTTGGAATGAACAGTTAAAAATGGAAATCCCGTTTTCTTGGATATGTTCCAAAATGGAAAATGCTATTGAAGCTGTCCGAACCGGATTAAATCCCAGAAATAATTTTCAATTGGGCAATGGTAATATACAGTATATTACTGTTAAAAACTTATGCCTTAATGGTTCATTAGATTTTTCTGGTTGTGATACTATTGATGAACAGGCAAGACAAATCGTTCATCGTCGCTCTGATATTCAGAGAGATGATATTTTGTTTGCAAGTATTGCCCCATTGGGTAGATGCTATCTTATACAAGAAAATCCGACCAACTGGGATATTAACGAGTCTGTTTTTTCCATTCGTTATAATAGCTCAGTCCTTACAGCAGAATATCTGTATATGAATCTCCAAAGTGAAACTTTCGTCAAAAGAGCAACTGCGTGTTCAACAGGTAGCATTTTTAAAGGTATTCGTATCAATTCCTTGATGGATAGTGAAATTATTCTTCCACCGCTATCCGTTACAAAAGAGTTTTCTAAAGAAATCAAACCTCTTTTTGCTTTACAAAAGGAATTAGATAGGGAAACTCACACTCTCATTCAGCTTCGTGATTGGCTGTTGCCTATGCTGATGAACGGTCAGGCTACCATCAGTGATTGATGTGGTAAATTATCGTTTAGAACGGAAATCACAGAAAGGAGCATAGAATGATGGCAAAGCAAAAGACCTATATCGCAATCGACCTGAAATCATTCTACGCTTCTGTGGAATGTAAGGAACGAAATCGCGACCCATTGACTACAAATCTTGTGGTTGCGGATAAAAGCAGGACAGAGAAAACTATCTGCCTTGCGGTATCTCCGTCATTAAAAAGTTATGGGATACCCGGTAGACCAAGATTGTTTGAAGTTGTTCAAAAGGTCACGGAAGCAAATAACAACCGCAGATGGAAAGCACCAAACAGAACATTTACCGGTTCTTCCGATGACAAGGCAGAGTTGGATGCAAATCCTACATTGGAGATAGATTATATCGTTGCTCCTCCTCGTATGGCATATTATATGGAGTATAGCACAAGAATTTATAATGTTTATCTCAAATATGTTGCACCAGAGGATATATTTCATTATTCAATCGACGAAGTGTTTATGGATGTGACTGATTATCTGAAAACCTATCGTATGACTGCAAGAGAACTTGCTATGACGATGATACAGGATGTCTTGAAAACAACTGGTATAACTGCAACCGCAGGAATCGGTACGAATATGTATCTCTGCAAGATTGCGATGGATATTGTGGCAAAGCATATCGAGCCAGATAAGAACGGTGTGCGTATTGCTGAACTTGATGAAATGTCATACCGTAAGAAACTATGGAGTCATCGCCCGATAACCGATTTCTGGAGAGTCGGAAATGGTTATGCGAAGAAGTTAGAGGAACACGGACTTTATACAATGGGCGATATTGCAAGATGTTCTATCGGAAAGCCGAATGAACTGTATAACGAGGAATTGCTGTACAAGCTGTTCGGTATCAATGCGGAACTGCTCATAGACCACGCTTGGGGATATGAGCCTTGTACAATGGAGCAGGTCAAAGCATATAAGCCAGAAACAAACAGTGTATCTTCCGGTCAGGTGTTGCATTGCCCTTATGATTATGAAAAGGCAAAGTTGATTGTAAAAGAAATGACCGACCAAATGGTGCTTGATTTGGTGGATAAAGGAGTTGTAACTGACCAACTTGTGTTGACAATCGGCTATGATATTGAAAATTTAAGTAATTCGAACCTAAAAAATCAATACAAAGGCGAGATTACGATTGACCGATATGGACGCAAAGTTCCAAAGCACGCACACGGAACAGCAAATCTGAAGAAAAAGACGTCCTCTACTCGATTGATTACCAATGCTGTGATGGATTTATACGACAGAATAGTTGACGAGAATTTACTTGTCCGCAGGATAACAATAACAGCAAATAAACTTGTAGATGAAAATTCTGTCAAACAGGAAGATGAATATCAGCAGCTTGACCTGTTTACCGATTACGAAGCACTGAAGAAGAAGCAAGCGGAGGAAGAAGAAAAATTGGAACGGGAAAGGCGTATGCAAGAAGCAATGCTTAGTATCAAAAAGAAGTTTGGTAAGAATGCTGTGTTAAAAGGAATGAGCCTTGAAGAAGGTGCAACCGCCAAAGACCGAAACGATCAAATCGGCGGTCATAAGGCTTAAACAAATCTAAATATGAAGGAGGAATATTTCAATGAGCTTTTTTGAAAATACTCGTAAGCCACAAGGATTCGGTGGAAAATTGATGACAAAGATGATGAACAGCGGCCACTACAGGCTATCACAATGGGGGTTCTCGAATATCTCTGTAAATCCGGACGCTGAGGTGCTGGATGTTGGCTGCGGAGGTGGTGCAAACATTGCGGTCTGGCTGAGCAAATGCAGGAATGGCCATGTGACAGGATTGGATTATTCGGAGGTTAGTGTGTCAGAATCTGGAAAATTGAACGCTGCCGCTATTCAACAGGAAAAATGCAAGGTTATTCAGGGAGATGTATCTGACATCCCATTTTCAGATGCAAAATTTGATTATGTCTCAGCTTTTGAGACGGTTTACTTCTGGCCAGAATTGAAAAAATGCTTTTCTGAGGTAAATCGTGTTCTGAAAGACGGAGGAACCTTCCTAATTTGTAACGAGAGCGACGGAATGAATGCCTCAGACGATAAATGGACAAAGATAATTGATGGTATGAAGATTTATAATTGTGATCAACTTGTCACCGCTTTAAAAGAAGCAGGTTTTATGGAAATAAAACCATATGCAGATTCCAAAAAGCATTGGCTTTGTATTGTGGCAACAAAATAGATAAATATACAATTTGTAGAATTCAAAAATTTAATGTGAATTGAAATTTGCGTGGAGGAAAAGGTTGAAAGAGTTTTTAAAAGAAACCCATATGCTAGATTTTAATGATTCCAGAATTCAATCACTAATAGAGAATAGAGGCTGGAAGGATCTGGAGCAGTTTGAATGCATTAAAGCCATATATTTATACGTTAGGGATGAGATTTTATTCGGCTACAATATTGATGACAGCATATCTGCATCCAAAGTTTTAAGTGATGGATATGGTCAATGTAATACAAAAGGTACTTTATTTATGGCGTTGCTTAGGGCATGTAAAATACCATGTAGGGTGCATGGGTTTACAATAGATAAGCAATTGCAAAAAGGAGCAATGACAGGAATTGTTTATAAAAATGCTCCGCAGAATGTTTTTCATAGTTGGGTTGAAGTGTACTTAGATGATACATGGTATGAACTTGAAGCATTTATTTTAGATAAGAAATATTTGAATAAGCTGCAAAAAATAAATAGCCAATGTTCTGGTGCATTTTGTGGTTATGGTGTGGCGGTAAAAGATTTTCAGAATCCAGTGATTGATTTTGAAAGAAATAATACTTATATACAAAGTGAAGGAATCAATCAAGATTTTGGAATATATAATTCACCAGATGAGTTACTTACAGAGCATCATCAGGAAATGTCGATAGTAAAAGCATTTGCATACCGTCATTTCGGTAGACATCTCATGAATAAAAATGTTAAGAGAATCAGAGATGCGAAAGTTTAAAAATAATGCTTAGTGGCAAAATCCAGTTTGCCGAGTAAAGGAGGTGCTGCAACAGATGGACAATCATTCTTATGATGATATAATCAATCTTCCACATCCGACATCAAGGAACCATCCTCGTATGTCGCTTCACGACAGAGCAGCACAGTTTGCTCCTTTTGCGGCACTTACAGGACACGATGCAGCTATTAAGGAAACTGCAAGGTTAACGGATGAACGGTTAGAGTTGAGCGATGAGGTCATTATGAAATTGAATGACCAGTTAAATATGATTAGAGATAATATCGGCACAGAACAGGAAGTATCAATAACTTATTTCGTGCCTGATGACAAAAAATCCGGAGGAGCATATCTCACGCATTCCGGTATAGTGAAAAAGATTGATGAATTTGAACGCAAACTGATTATGCAGGATGAAACAGTTATCACGATTGAACAAATCAGCGAGATACAGGGAGAAATGTTCAGAGGACTATATGAGTCATAGCTTGGAAAGGGCAAACAATGGAAACAAAACCAAGAATATTATACTTAAAGAAAATATTAGAGGAACGAACGGACGAGGAACATCCGCTTTCGACGACGCAGCTAATCAATATATTGGCTGATGAATACGGGTTTTCAGCGCATAGAACTACTGTTACGAAAGACATTGCAGCACTTCAGGAGTTTGGAATGGATATTGTTACTATCCATTCTACTCAAAGCAAATACTTTGTAGCCAATCGTAAGTTTGAATTGCCGGAACTGAAACTGCTGATAGACGCAGTAGAGTCATCGAAGTTCATTACAAAGAAGAAAAGCGAAACTCTGATTGAGAAGATACATACGATGACCAGCCCGGGGCAGGTGGCAAAGTTGAAGCGTAATAACTATGTGGTCAATCG
>OBVH01000062.1_pt1 | contig 103392 bp, 82 predicted proteins | sample 1495001 | NCBI WGS metagenome assembly OBVH01 (sample SAMEA2579959, study PRJEB22360) | human gut metagenome
AATTACCGTATTATTTATGAGAATATGAGAAATGAAAATGAAAAATCGTTTGCAGGGGGCGCGCTGATATAAATGCAGGAAACTATCATACCAATGTTTTTCAAGAAAATGATAAATCGGATAAGTCCATATCATAGATTTATTTAGTACCTTTGCCGTCCTATTTATATAAAAAGAAAAAATGAGTAAAGAATACACACTCGCAGATTTCACAGATATTTTCGATTACTCCACAGGCTGGTTCAGCGACAGTAGCATTTGTAGTCTATTCTATCAGATATTCAAACGATTCCCTTCTATGAAAATGGTGAAATATAAAGTAAACCAGGATTTCCTGAAAGAAATCAAAGAACTTTATCAGCAAGACGATGCGTTCGATATATTCGAGCATATATATTGCAATCATTTTGAGAATGAAAAAGAGGAAGAGGAGGAAGAAGAAGATACATCTACAAAAGAGTTATATGATTGCATCGTTATCTGCAAGAAGAATTTAATGATTGGCTATTTTGATAATTGCATAAAAATAGCCTATTCCAATATTGATAAGGAAGAAATCGATCGTATCAATCAGATTTGCGAAAACCACAAAAAGGAGAATGAGAAACTGAACAACCTATTTATAGTAACATACGCTCATAACTACTTCAGCCTGAAACAATCGCAAATCAATAAGCCGGCCATTCAGATTGACCGCCACTATAACAATGATTTTGCTCCCGTAGCCGCTGAAATCGAAAACTTCCTATTAGAGGAGAATAAAAGCGGTTTAATCATTCTGCACGGGAAACAAGGTACGGGGAAAACAACTTATATCCGTCATCTTATCAATCTCGGAAAAAAGAGAATGATTTATATGAGCGGCGACCTGGTAGACAAACTTTCGGACCCTAGCTTTATCACTTTTATCCGTCAACAAAAAAATTCTATCTTTATCGTAGAAGATTGCGAAGAGTTATTGTCAAGCCGCAACGGAAGCAACCGCATGAATGCCGGACTAGTCAACATACTGAATATCAGCGACGGACTATTAAGCGATGAATTATGTATCAAATTTATCTGCACATTCAACGCTCCACTAAAAGATATCGACGAAGCCTTGCTTAGAAAAGGACGTCTGGCTGCCCGGTACGAATTTAAAGACCTGACAACCGACAAAGTAAACCAACTAATAAAGGAAGAAGGACTGGATATCCCCCAACAGACACAACCTATGACACTGGCTGAAATCTATAATTACGAAGGCATGGATTTCTCTTTAGGAAGAAAGCGGGTAGGATTCTGAACAAATCCTCCAAAGTAGAACTTTTAAAGAAAAATCGACTATTATTATTGCGAAATATAAGTATCTATATTTTACCTATCAACAAGAACGATTTGATATTTTTATACGTTTATTATACGTTAAAAGAGTTGCCCTATTACGGAGCAACTCTTTTAAATATTAAACTTCTTAAGTTCAAACTTTGCATGTGATACCTTATATCGACATTTTCTTACTTACAAGTTAACGGAAATCCAAAGATACTCACTCGCAAAATCTGTAATTATCCAAAGCTAAAAGGGAAAGTGCTTTCATCAGATAAAGCAATTAATCCGTTCTTTCGCTGGATACAAATTTTGTTTTCTCTTGCCAGCCAACCGGCCGCCAATGCTGTACTTTCTACGCTTAGGTTTAATCTTCTTGCCAATTCAGGTATTGAAATTTCACCAATTTCTTTCAGGGCACACCAAACTTTTCCGGCATTGTTCCCTACAATTGTTTTATCCATGGCTATTTTTATTAATAATTTGGTTACAATATAGTCATTTTAATAATTGTTTATAACAAAACCAAGTTTTTTGTTTTAGTTTTTGACATTATTTAAAACAAAGAAATCAATTTCGCGTCTAGTGATTAAAAACTTGGTAATAATTCGTACCATAACACCACTAAAAGGAACATTATATATCAAAATAAATTCTCAAAACAGGAATCGGGCAATCACAGAAAGAAAATAGGAAATTGACATTTCCGCAATATCGGACAAGTCATTTCGCTTTTTTACCAATACCTTTGCGGAGTGAAATACCAGAATAAGTTATGCAACAGAAAAAAACAACGAGAGAAGAATATCAAAAGTGCGTAAATGTTGTAGTGGAATACATCAACCAACATTTGGGAGAAGACATTGATTTAAAATCTCTGGCCAGAATTTCAAACTTTTCTCCTTTTTACTTTCACCGGATCATGAAAGCTTTTCTCGGTGAACCGATTGGTACGTTTATTGTCCGGACGCGGACAGAAGCTGCCGCACGTCTACTCCGCTACTCGGATGTTCCGATTGCCGACATAGCCTATCGGATTGGTTACTCTTCTCCTTCTTCGTTGTCGAAAGTGTTCAAGCAATTTTATGGCATTTCACCTTTAGAGTATAGAAACAATAAAAACTTTGTAATTATGAAACCAGCGATTATCAGGCCAGACCTGGAACTAAAAAGAGAGATCAGAAACGTTTCCGAACGGAATGTGATTTATATCCGCCTCACCGGCGATTACAAACTGAATGATTACGGTGGCACCTGGGGCCGTTTATTCCAATTCATCAAAGAACAACAGTTGCCGATGGGAGATTTCAGCCCGCTTTGCATCTATCACGATGATCCGAAAGTGACACCGGCAGAAAAACTGCGTACAGATGTATGCATGGTGATGCCTGCAAAGGTGGCCCCCAAAAGTGATGTCGGATTCAAGGTGATCCCGGCCGGACGTTATGCTATCTTCCTTTATAAAGGTCCGTATGACAATCTGCAAGCCGTATACGATACGATTTACGGAAAGTGTCTGCCCGAAATGGAATGTACGTTGCGGGATGAAGCCAGTGCGGAACGTTATCTGAACAATCCATGCGACACTGCTCCCGAAGAGTTATTGACGGAAATTTATATTCCGGTAGAATAATCGGGGCAGGCGAATGGCGGAATAAAGAGAATGAATAAAGATGTGATTTAACGTCTGACTTTAGGGGGCAATGCAAAGCCCTGATAAGTCTATCTTTTAGACGCGGATGACACGGATTTAGCAGATTTATAATCTTCTTATCCGTGTCATCTTGCGTTATCCGCATCTAAAAGCACATTATTATGCCATGACAGGCTGCCTTCCTCTCTCCTACCTGTTATTTTTCAGCATAAATGCCAATGCGGTTTCCTTCACTATCCATGAATACGGCAAACCATCCTTTGCCGTCTGCCTCGATCTTTGTTTTGGGAATGACTACTTTCCCACCTTTCAAAAGTACTTTTTCCAACGTCTGTTCTATATCCTCACAGTTGAAATGGATAAGCACTCCATGCGATGAAGGAAGAAAGTCGAAATTTGAAGCATAGGAGATAGCGCCGACAGTTTCACCTTCTTCGGTGAAACAAGCCATTTTTTCTGTTTCACATTCAAAAGTCGGAAGTTGCATACCTAACACTGTTTCGTAAAAATCGACTGCCCGATGGAAATCGGAAGCAGGAATCTCAAAAAATGCAATTAGTTTTTTCATCTCGTTTCTTTTTTATCGTTACTACTAAGCCTTTGCAAAGACACCGCAAAAGTAGGGTAACACGAGGAAGCCTGATAGGAAAAAAGGGACATCTTTAAAGTTCGGAGAAATAATCGGAATAAGGAGCGCAGACAGAAAGATACTCTACAGGGGTGTAACCGGAAAAGAGTTTGAATTCCTTTATCATGTGAGACTGATCGGAGAAGCCACATTCATAAGCTACTTGTACAAAAGGGATAGTGGCATCCTGCTGCAACATTGACAATGCCCGCTGCATACGGACAATGCGAATAAATTCTTTGGGGGTAGTGCCGACATAATCGGCAAAGATACGCCCAAACTGCTTACTACTCAAACAGGCTGTTTCCGACAGATGGGCAATGTTGATTTGCGGCTGGAGGTTTATTTCATGAAACACAGCAGACATCCGCTTGAGGTTATACTCCGGAAGGGTGTATAATCGACGAAGAAAAAACTGTTCGATCAAACGAATAGAAACGGCATTATCAGATGTGTCAGTGACCTGTTTTACCAAATCTGACAGTTCTACATCTTCCATCGCATCGGTATCTACATTTTGTCCGTGAAACAGATGGCTGGGAATATGAAACAATGCTTTGACTGCATAAGGTTGGAAAACAACAGTAATCATCTCTATCCTACCTGTCGACTGTACATCCGAGAAACCAACCGATTGTCCGGATATGAAGGATTGGGGTTGCAATGCCGACTCGCCCAACAAAAGGAGTTGTTTCCCTTTATGAAATACCAGTTGCATACAACCAATAGGCAGAGTCCGCTCGGAAACGGGAGTCACTGAATCGTCTTGCAATATCCAGTAATGCCGTATATAGGGAGCCAGCGCCAAACAGGGTTTTATGAGTTGAAATGATTGCATAGAGCAAAGATATTATTTCTTAATTCAAATGCAAAAGTAAAACTCCTGTTTAAAGAGGTATAGTAAAAAAAGGACTTTTTATAAAAAGACGGCAAACATTCTCTTACTAAAAAAACATCCTCTGTTTGAAGGAGCAGGATGGTAGCTCACATTCAAACAGAGGAAGATTCTTTAGATAACGGAAAGTCCGTATTCGTAGGCCTCCGACATCGCATTATAGTCCTCGTCGGAATATTTACCTTTATCTCTGGCTTTCTGCATATCTTTCATAAACGATTCTACGGAAGTCAGGAAGCTATAATAATTCTTCTGTTCTTCATCATAACCCGTGACAGCAGGAAGTTTCTTTGCTGCTTCGAGTTCTTTCTTCAGTTCGGCCATCTTCATATCAATACGCATACCATCCAGTGCATGTTTGCGCGAATAGAGATTCATGATGCTTTGCACGGTGCCGGACATCTTACGCATTGCCATGATTTGATCTTTCAACGGTTCGTCGGCAAGAAGTTCTTTTTCAGCTTGTTCTGTCAGAGGACTTAGAATATCAAAAATCACTTGTTTATATTCCGACATTTCTACGCTAAGCCGATAGTTCTCGTCGAGGAGCTTGCCGATCTTTGCAGTCTCTTTTGCCTGCTTGTAAGAGAGGAATTTATTAAAATTATCATAGAATTGAGTCCTTGCACTGAAAAGTCCTCGATAACTCTGCTTCAGATTCTGACGGACTTCTATATTAAAATAATCTCCCGGATCCATCAATTCCGCTGTATCTCTGGCAGATACTTCAGGTGGTGCAATCGGAGATACTTCAGGAACTTTTCCTGTCTGTTCCATATATCCCAAAACTGCATTTATGTCTTTCGCATTGGCTACATGCCTCAACACGATGAGCGATGTATGATAATAGTTTATCACTTTACTGGCATTGTCCAACTCCTCCGGAGTGACAGAGGACGCAGCCTGTTTCTTGTTTCCTCCCGAACAAGAAACCAACAAAAGAGCACCTACAAGTGCTCCGAAAAATAAAATGTTCTTCTTCATAATGGTTCGTTTATTAAGTCTTTCGTACTATAACAATAAAAATCGTTTTTTGTTATAGACAAACAATGCATATTCGAGAAGTGTTCTACATGATAGTAACTTAAAAATAAAACAGATATGGAACAATCATTTCAAAAAGGAGCTGTGCTCCATCTGGCTTCTCTCATCGAATATGCGGAAGGCGGCGTTATCAGCAAACAGTTAATCAAAAGTCCGGCAGGAAATATCACATTATTTTCTTTCGACAAAGGTGAAGGATTGAGCGAACATCGTGCTCCGTTTGATGCGCTCGTGCAGGTATTGGAGGGGGTAGCCGATATCACTCTAAACGGAACTCTATTCACTGTAAAGGCAGGAGAAAGTATTGTATTTCCGGCTAATGCACCGCATGCTCTTGTAGCAGTGGAGAAATTTAAGATGCTGCTAACGATGATTAAGGAATAAGCAATCAACGTGTATAAAAACAAAAAATGGCTACTCATCACGAGCAACCAATCTTTTGTTAACCTTAAATCTAATACTTATGAAAAAAACACAGTACAAAGGTACCATATTTCAGATAAATAGCAAATTTCAGAGTCCAAACTGACGATATTATAACAGGGTTTAATACTCCGCGGAGCGTATTAACATTTCAGACTTCACACGTTAACATTTAACATATTCATTCACATAAGTTGCTTCCCGGATAAGTAAGAATAGAAAAAGGGCCAATCATGGAAACTAGATTGTTTTTTCGTAACTTTGAGCTATGATAATCAGTGCCAGCCGCCGGACAGATATTCCGAGGTAGATTGTTGGATAAGCAATATTCGTTGTTTTAGTCTTCCTGATCCGCACCTGACTTACAGGGATAAAAAAAGGCTATCTATCCCAGACAGCCAATCTTTTGTTAACCTTAAATCTAATACTATGAAAAACACAGTACAAAGATACGGACTTTTCGGTTATCTCCAAATTTTCGGCCCAATGCGGCGTATCTTATAACATGGTTTAATAGAATCAGAACCGTATTAACAAATAAGCGGTCGGGCATTAACATTTAACAGTTTTCTTAAATAATCAAGGCATAAAACCGGAGGAGATGCAAATGTTTTCCAATCGGACACCTTATCTTATTAAAGAGAGTTTATGAGGGCTAACAAATTCCTCTGCCAGCTGTTTCTAATAGAAGGTAACTATCAAATTCCCAATATATGAACAGATTCGAAAATAAAGTAGTTGTCATCACCGGTGCTGCCGGTGGTATTGGCGAAGCAACCACGCGCCGCATTGTCTCCGAAGGGGGCAAAGTAGTCATCGCTGACCATTCTGAAAAAAAGGCGGAACAGCTTGCCAACGAACTTACTCATGCAGGGGCCGACGTGCGTCATGTCTATTTCTCCGCCACCGAACTCCAGAGTTGCAAAGAGCTGATTGATTTTTCTATGAATGAATATCAACGAATAGATGTACTGATTAATAATGTAGGAGGAACCGATCCCAAACGTGACCTTAATATCGAAAAGCTGGATATCAATTACTTTGACGAGGCATTCCACCTGAATCTCTGCTGTACCATGTACCTTTCTCAACAGGTCATCCCTATCATGACTACCAATGGCGGCGGAAACATTGTCAACGTAGCTTCCATAAGCGGACTTACTGCTGATGCTAACGGTACATTATATGGTGCCAGCAAAGCGGGCGTCATCAATCTGACGAAATACATCGCTACCCAAATGGGAAAGAAAAATATCCGTTGCAATGCTGTAGCCCCGGGATTGGTACTTACCCCCGCGGCATTGAACAACCTGAATGAAGATGTACGCAACATCTTCCTCGGCCAATGTGCCACTCCTTATTTAGGAGAACCGGAAGACGTCGCAGCCGCCATCGCTTTTCTGGCTTCGAACGACGCAAGGTATATCACGGGACAAACAATCGTCGTAGATGGTGGCCTGACTGCTCATAATCCGACCGTAACGTTATCATAAAACGATTGCTTAAGGCATTTAAGAACAAATTATAAGGGGGGATATGTCTTATTAGTTACAAATAGCAGATTTGTTTCCATATCATATTCCCTCCATTACCCAACCATTACAAAAAATAATCTCTTTTTCCTTGATGTTACCGATAGGAAACATATCTTTGTGACCAACTAGTAACAAAGATATAAACGTATGGAAAAAGAGATTACTAAAAACAGACAGGCTACAGAGATGACTCTGATTAAAGCCGTCAACGACATCATCGAAGAAAGTGGTTTCGAAGGATTAGGAATCAATGCGGTAGCGGCCAAGGCCAAAGTATCAAAAATGCTTATTTACCGCTATTTCAATTCATTAGACGGACTAATAGCTGCCTATATTCAACAAAACGACTATTGGATTAACTTCGATGAAAAGCTACCGGACACGGCTCATTTAGCAGAATTTATCAAGCAAATATTCAAAAGCCAAATCACGCGGCTGCGGGAAAGTTATACGTTGAAACGCCTGTATCGCTGGGAACTGACAACCGACAACAAGTTTGTGAAAGAGTTACGCAACCAACGCGAAGAAAAAGGTATCTGGCTGGTAGAAGCGGTCAGTAAACTATCGAAGCATCCGAGAAAAGAGACTGCTGCCGTGGCTTCCATTATCACCGCAGCCATCAGCTATCTGACATTACTCGAAGAAAACTGCCCTGTTTATAACGGCCTCAAAATACAGCAGGAAAGCGGCTGGGAAGAATTAGAAGAAGGCATCAATCTATTAGTAGACCTTTGGTTACAAAAATAATTTTAATACAATGAATAAAATGACAATAATGGGAATATGGCTTCTTTCGCTATTTATCAATAGCGGATGCAACCGGGATTTAGTAGAATACGACAGTAATGATCTTAAAATATCTATCGAAAAGGGGGAAGAGTGGATGCATGATTTTCCATTGTTTCTAGGTATCAACAAGAAAAATCCACCCCAGATTGCAATCTGGACAGAAGATATGGAAGGACATTATCTATCCACCATCTATGTGACACACAAAATAGCCACTCAATCCTGGCAAGTCTCCGGTGGTAACCGCCGAAAGGAAGCCTTGCCACATTGGTGTTACCAGAGAGGAATACAATATGAAGACGGATTATATCTTCCCACCAAAAAAGAACCGCTGACGGACGGTATCACCGGAGCCACTCCAAAAGGCAGTTTTAATGTGAAGATGTCGCCAACCGGGAAACTGAAAAAGTTCATAGTCAAAATTGAAATCAATCATTCCACAGATTTTAATGACGCATATCCGAAATCGGCTAAAGAAGGAGACGCTAATTATTCCGGCGGAAAGGAAGGAAGCGGACAACCTGCCCTTGTTTATGCAACAGAGGTGGATTTAGCTTCGGGTAAAAAAGAATTTGTAGCCAGTTTAATCGGGCACAGCAGTCCGGATGGCAGTAACGGGAATATTACAAAAGATACTTCTTCACTTACAACAGCACTCCATATCGTAAAAAAGATAACGATCTGCACACAATAATCATAGTAAGTAGATCTGTGAAATCATTCATATACAAATACCATTATAATACTCTATCACTACATGATTATGAAGAAATTTATATTCACACTCATTTTGTTATCCTGCATCACCATATATGCTGACGGACAGACAGATAACAAACACTTCTCTTACACTACCTATATTGGGACAGGCCTTTCGATGAGTCAACCTTCATGCACGCCTTTCACTTGGCAAATCATGGGGCATTATCACATTAACCAACGGTTGACCATCGGTGCGGGTAGTGGACTTTCCATCTATGAGAAAGCTCTTATCCCACTATATGCCAATGCGCAGTTTTTCATCATCCGTTCCAAAAAGCTGACTCCGTACTTGGAATGTAACATCGGAGGAGCGTTTTCCGCTGCCCAGAAAGCAAACGGAGGATTCTACTTTTCGCCATGTGCAGGAGCACAATTAAAAATGAGCCGGAAATTAAGAATGAATCTTGCAGTCGGTTATGAACTCCAAAAGCTGGAACGCGCAAAGGAACATACCGACCCGTATTTCCACACAGAATTTAAGGAAGAATTGTCACACGGCTCTATCACACTGAAAGTAGGTCTGACTTATTAGTACAATGACAAAAAAAGATAAAGAATCTGCCATTGCAAACAGAACAGTCCCAGTTCCAAACTTTATTCCCTCCCAAATAAAAAAGAAATAATTATTAATGATTAAGCCATTATATTATTCAACAAATACTAACTTTACGGCGTTATAGAAGATAAAGAACGAACGTCATGATTGTTAAAACACTACTAGATACAGACCTCTATAAGTTTACCACCTCGTACGCTTATATCAAACTGTTTCCTTATGCAATGGGTACTTTTAGTTTCAATGACCGGAACGAAACAAAGTATACCGAAGCTTTTCTGGAAACACTCAAGGCAGAGATCAAGAATCTTAGTCAGTTGAGATTCACGGAAGAGGAGTTGGAATACATGACGAAGAATTGCAGATTTCTCCCGAGAGTCTACTGGGAGTGGTTGTCTTCTTTTCGTTTCGATCCGAATAAGATCAATATTCATCTGGATGAAGCCTGTCATCTCCACATCGAAGTGACTGACTTGCTTTATAAAGTGACTTTATATGAAGTGCCTTTGCTCGCTATTGTTTCTGAAATCAAAAACCGGTTCTTCGGCCATGTAGCAGACATGAACGGGATTCTTTGCAAGCTGTCGGAGAAAATAGAGTTATCGAACCAACATCAGCTCCGCTTTTCAGAATTTGGTACACGGAGAAGATTCTCTATTGATGTGCAGGAAACTGTTATCAAAAGACTGAACGAGACAGCGCAATATTGCACCGGGACTTCCAACTGCAACTTCGCAATGAAATATGGAATGAAAATGATGGGGACTCACCCTCACGAATGGTTTATGTTTCATGGAGCACAGTTCGGATATAAACATGCCAATTATATGGCACTCGAAAACTGGGTGAATGTTTATGACGGTGATTTGGGTATCGCACTTTCCGATACCTATACTTCCGGCATCTTCCTTAGCAACCTTAGCCGTAAACAAGCTAAACTTTTCGACGGTGTGCGCTGCGATTCCGGTAATGAATTTGAGTTTATCGACCGACTGGTTGCCCGCTACAAAGAGTTGGGAATCGACGCGACAACCAAAACCATCGTATTCAGCAATGCCCTCGACTTTACAAAAGCATTAGACATTCAAGAATACTGCAAAAACAAAATCCGCTGCTCTTTCGGAATCGGCACCAATCTCACCAACGATACCGGGTTCGAACCTTCGAACATCGTGATGAAACTGACGCAATGCAAGATGAATGTCAATCAGGAGTGGAGGGAATGTATCAAACTGTCGGATGATGAAGGAAAACATACCGGCAGTCTTGAAGAAGTGCAGGCATGCTTGTATGAGTTGAGGTTGAACAGAAACCAATAATCAAGACAACGAAAAGGCTATAAAAAGAAAAGCAGAAGTACCTCGATAGAAAATACTTTCTGCTGTTCCTCCATATATGCCATACCGAAATACACCTGCATAAAACCAGCTATTTATATCATTGTAATAAACGATACATCATTTTCAGAATTTGAATCCTTTCACTGCTTTTTCCAATCTTTCCAAAGATAATTCGCCGGATTGCCGCCAAAGCTGTTGCCCTTTTCTAAAAAGAATAAAGGTAGGAGTCGACTCCACCGTATAAAAATCAGTAAGGGCAGGCTCCTGGTCGATGTCCACTTCCACCACTTCCAATGTTCCTACCATCAGTTTCTTGAACTCTTCAACAACCGGTTTCATGCGCTGGCAGTGAGGACACCACGTTGCGTAAAACTCTGCCATTACCCAATCACCGTTAGCCAGCTTCTCCTGGTTTCTTTCTTCACGAGCTATTTTCTTTTCTTTCATAATGAATATCTCCTTTTAATTAATAACTATCAACCTAACAATATCAGGAGAAAGATGGTTTAGAAAAGAAGCAAGGTTACACACAAATTAAAGAATCAAACCCGTTTACATTTCCCCGACCAACTATCAATATCCAGGCGAATAATCTCCGTACGGCGAAAAGACTTCTCCGCATCATACTTTGCTCCTATCACTTTATCTTCCGGACTAAGGACAAGCATTGCACAAAATTGAAACTTTCGTGCAAAAAAGGAACATCCTATTCAATATTTATTTATCTTTGCCCCCCAAAATGGTTCAGAATCCGTATCCAACGGACGATGATTAATAGGGAACCGGGTGTAAATCCCGGACAGTCCCGCTGCTGTGAAACTCTGTTCAATGTCTTATAATTGAACTAATTTAACGCCACTGATGTTATTCGGGAAGGCAAATAAGACAAGAGTCAGTCAGAAGACCTGCCATTTTGTGTAAGACGCCCCTCTCCTCGTGGATTAGGAGAAAGAGTATCACTTGTTAAGCCCCAAATCAAAAAAATACTGTTTTTCGTCGGGTGGAGTATGTCCATTAGACGGGAAGACATTAATAAGTATGTACTTAATTGAAAAAAGTATGATAAAAAAAATCTTAGTAGCCAATCGCGGTGAAATTGCCGTAAGGGTGATGCGTTCCTGCCGGGAAATGGAGATAACGAGTATCGCTATCTTCTCCGAAGCAGACCGGACCGCGAAACACGTGCTTTATGCAGACGAAGCTTATTGCGTAGGGCCGGCAGCATCCAAAGAGAGTTATCTGAATATAGAAAAAATCATCGAAGTGGCAAAAGCAGCTCATGCAGACGCCATTCATCCGGGTTACGGCTTCTTGTCCGAGAATGCCACCTTCGCCCGTCGATGTCAGGAAGAAGGAATCATCTTTATCGGACCCAATCCGGAAACAATGGAAGCTATGGGAGATAAAATTGCTGCCCGTATCAAAATGATTGAGGCGGGAGTACCCGTAGTTCCCGGCACACAAGACAACCTGAAAAGCGTGGAAGAAGCCATAGAGCTTTGCAATAAAATCGGCTATCCGGTGATGCTGAAGGCCTCTATGGGCGGTGGTGGAAAAGGTATGCGCCTCATCCACAGTGCCGAAGAAGTGGAAGAAGCTTATACCACTGCCAAGAGCGAATCATTGTCTTCCTTTGGCGACGACACGGTTTACCTGGAGAAGTTCGTTGAAGAGCCTCATCACATCGAGTTCCAGATTCTTGGTGACAAGCATGGAAACGTCATTCATCTGTGCGAACGCGAATGTTCCGTGCAACGCCGTAACCAGAAAATCGTGGAAGAGACTCCTTCGGTTTTCGTCACTCCCGAACTGCGAAAAGACATGGGTGAAAAAGCGGTAGCGGCAGCTAAAGCTGTGAACTACATCGGTGCGGGTACTATCGAATTCCTTGTTGATAAACACCGCAACTATTATTTCCTTGAGATGAACACCCGCTTGCAGGTGGAACATCCAATTACGGAAGAAGTGATCGGAGTAGATTTGGTGAAAGAGCAAATTAAAGTTGCCGACGGACAAGTGCTTCAACTGAAACAAGAGAATATCCAGCAACGCGGGCACGCTATCGAATGTCGTATCTGTGCCGAAGACACTGAAATGAATTTCATGCCAAGTCCGGGTATCATCAAACAGATTACAGAGCCGAACAGTATCGGTGTGCGTATTGACAGTTATGTATACGAAGGATATGAAATTCCGATCTACTATGACCCGATGATCGGTAAACTGATTGTGTGGGCTACCAATCGCGAATATGCGATTGAGCGGATGCGTCGTGTTCTCCACGAATATAAATTGACCGGAGTGAAAAACAACATCAGTTATCTGCGTGCCATCATGGATACTCCTGATTTTGTAGAAGGTTGTTATGACACAGGATTCATCGCCAAGAACAGCGAGTTTCTGCAACAACGGATTACGCGCACCAGTGAATATTCCGAAAATATTGCCCTGATCGCTGCTTATATAGACTATTTGATGAATCTCGAAGAGAACAACAGCGGTATGGCTGCCGACAACCGCCCTATCAGCAAGTGGAAAGAGTTCGGATTGCATAAGGGTGTGTTGAGAATCTAAATTTTAACAAAGAGAATTCAATTATGGAAATTCATATAGGAAACCGTGTGGCCGAAGTAGAACTGGTCAGCAAGGAAGATAACAAGGTAGTGCTCACCATTGATGGAAAAACGTTTGAAGCAGACGTAGTGATGGCAGAAAACGGTACTTGCAACATATTGATGGACGGACGCAGTTCGAACGCACAGCTGATTCGCCGTGATAACGGAAAAAGCTATAAAGTGAATACGCATTATAGCAGTTTCAATGTAGAAATAGTGGACAGCCAAGCAAAATATCTGCGTATGCGCAAGAAAGGGGAAGAAGAACAGAATGACTGTATCATTTCTCCGATGCCGGGCAAAGTAGTGAAAATACCTGTTGCAGTCGGCCAGGAAATGAAGGCGGGAGACACCGCTATCGTTATCGAAGCCATGAAAATGCAGAGTAACTACAAAGTGACTTCAGACTGCCGCATTAAAGAAATTCTGGTTCAGGAAGGTGATAACATTACCGGCGACCAGACATTAATAACATTAGAACCGATTGCATAATATAAGAACGGATTGCATTATGGAAGAAATGAATAAAGCATACGCCACGTTCGAGGAACGTGACCGCATCGCTTCTCTTGGTGGAGGCGTTGATAAAATAGAGAAGCAACACGAAAGCGGCAAAATGACTGCTCGCGAACGTATTGAGATGTTGCTAGACAAAGGTACTTTCGTTGAACTGGATAAATTGATGGTTCACCGTTGTACGAACTATGGCATGGATAAAAACAAAATTCCGGGAGACGGCATTGTTTCAGGTTACGGAAAGGTAGACGGTCGCCAAGTATTTGTTTACGCTTATGACTTTACCGTATATGGCGGCTCACTGTCTGCTTCCAATGCCAAAAAGATTGTGAAAGTACAACAACTTGCGTTGAAGAACGGCGCACCGATTATCGCTTTGAATGATTCGGGTGGCGCACGTATTCAGGAAGGCATCGAAAGTCTTTCCGGTTATGCGGATATTTTCTATCAGAACACAATGGCCAGCGGTGTGATTCCACAGATTTCGGCCATCCTGGGTCCTTGTGCCGGAGGCGCTTGCTACTCTCCTGCCCTTACCGATTTCATCTTTATGGTGAAAGAAAAAAGTCACATGTTCGTGACTGGTCCGGATGTAGTAAAAACCGTGATTCATGAAGAAGTAAGCAAAGAAGAGCTGGGTGGCGCAATGACACATAGCAGCAAGAGCGGTGTGACGCATTTTATGTGCAACTCCGAAGAAGAACTGTTGATGAGTATCCGCGAACTGTTGTCTTTCTTACCGCAGAATAATATGGATGAAGCCAGGAAACAACCTTGCGCCGACGAAACCAACCGCGAAGACGCTTCTCTGGATACAATCGTTCCGGCAGATCCGAACGTACCGTATGATATGAAAGACATTATCGAACGCGTGATAGACAACGGTTATTTCTTCGAAGTCATGCCGAACTTTGCAAAGAATATCATCATCGGCTTTGCCCGCATGGCAGGTCGTTCGGTAGGTATCGTAGCCAATCAGCCGGCTTATCTTGCCGGCGTTCTCGACATCGACGCCAGCGACAAAGCAAGTCGTTTTATCCGTTTTTGCGACTGTTTCAATATTCCGTTGATTACATTCGAAGATGTTCCGGGATTCCTTCCGGGATATACGCAGGAAAACAACGGTATCATCCGTCACGGCGCAAAAATAGTTTATGCGTTCGCAGAAGCTACTGTTCCCAAACTGACCGTTATTACCCGCAAAGCTTACGGCGGCGCTTATATCGTAATGAACTCCAAGCAGACAGGAGCTGATGTGAACTTCGCATATCCCAGCGCAGAAATTGCAGTGATGGGTGCAGACGGTGCAATCAACATTCTGTTCCGCAAAGCTGACGAAGCAACAAAGACTAAGGAACTGGAAGCCTACAAAGAAAAGTTTGCTACTCCGTATCAAGCTGCCGAACTGGGATATATTGACGAAATCATTTATCCGAGACAGACTCGCAAACGTCTGATTCAGGCACTAGAAATGACGGAAAACAAGATGCAGACAAATCCGCCCAAGAAGCACGGTAATATGCCTTTATAACAACTAGATAAGGTGTGCATAAAGCACCCTCCCATCAAGACGGGCTTACATAGATTCTACGATATACTTTAGAATCTTTGTAAGCCCTCTTTTTATGAGTAAGTCTTTTTATATACATAAAAAACGGCACCTCGATTCACATCGCAGCACCGTCACAACACAAACACAAAATAAAACACGACAAAACTACTATGCAATCTTCCTGTCATGCCGGGGAGGCATACCTTGCTTGACTTATCTATATTCGCATACACACAAGAAGCTTTATCAGGCGATTTGCACAATAAATAACATACACTTCCGGATTTTGTTCACAGGATTGATAATTTTATTCAATAATATGATAAGAAAATGAAATAACGTGCTCTTTAACGAATTCAAGAGAAACGAAAAAAACGGCACCCCGATTCACATCGCAGCACCGTCACAACACAAACACAAAATAAAACACGACAAAACTACTATGCAATCTTCCTGTTATGCCGGGGAGGCATATTCACTAGCCTATATATATTCGCATACCTACAAGTAGCCATCAGGCGATTTGCATATATAAAACATTCAGATTTTTATTTTGTTCACGAAAGGAGAAGCAAAAATGTTATTTCTTCTCCTTGTAATCTTTCAGGAAGCCTTCCATCAGCCATTTTGCGAGTGCCTGACGATTGGAATTTATCACCAACCGACGCTGATCGAACGTATTCTGGATATTGCCCAACTCCACAAAAACGGAAGCGGGAGTGGTATGGGAAAGCACGTATAAGTTGCGCCCGCTCACTGTGCCGGAAAAACCCCGATTAGGCTGATGCTTATCATATTTTGACTCAAACGTATCTTTCATATTATTCGCCAATCGTTTGCTGTCTCCTTTTTTATTCGAATAATAGAAAAAGACATCCGTTTGTTTTCCCTTACTACGGCTATCGATATGAATAAAAATCGCCCTGCAATAAGAGTGCTTCTTACGGTCTTTCCGGTAAAGGGCGTTTATTTTATCACAACGTTGCTGAAGGCGTTGCACCTGATTTAAAGGAATAGCATCCCCCATACAAGTCTCACGTTTACTGTTCGACAGATACGAATCATCACGAATACCATCTTTGGCATCTTGAATGATGATATGCACTTCGGCTCCTTCCTGCATCAGGTTACGTGCCAGACGGAGCGCAATATCATAAGCATATTCATCTTCATGCAGTTCGTATCTACCCACTTTTCCAATAGCTCCCGGATCGGGACCTCCATGTCCGCTGACCACATAGAAACAAGCACCGGCAAGACGGTTGGAAGTAACTTTCACATTAGCCAGTTGCTTGCCAAACAGAGGTTCGTTGATGGTGGTTCCTATTTTTGTCGATTTAGCTTTTGAAGATGATTGCTTTGTTTCTGTGCTTTCGGAAGTTGTGTTTTTGGCATCTGTGTTCTTGGCAGGAGTAGTCTTGCCAGAAGTAGTTGTTGATTTCTTTACCGGAGGAATAACATAAGTCACGCCTACTTTAAGCACATTATTCTTTCCCAGCTTCTGTTTATTCAGCTCTATAAAATCGTCGTAATACTTCTTCGGAGAACGGTTGTGCCTCAACAGAAAAGAAGAGATGCCCTCACCCGCCTTCGGAGTTGCCTTCTGCTGCGCCCAAAGAGTTGTACCCGAAAAAAGAAAAGCTAAGAATAAAAGAATATAGAGTTTATTTTTCATAACTACATTAACTATCTCCTTCGCAAGAGTTATCATTTCACTCATAAACAGGGCAAAAATACAATTATTTTCCCTACTTTTGCAGCATTAAAACATTTTTTGAAATAAAACATTAAAACCCGATAACATTATGGCAAAACAATTCAAACCGGAAACCCTGTGTGTACAGGCTGGATGGACGCCTAAAAAAGGCGAACCACGCGTATTGCCCATCTATCAAAGTACAACTTTCAAATACGATACCAGCGAGCAAATGGCCCGCCTGTTCGATTTAGAAGACAGTGGTTACTTTTATACCCGCCTGCAAAATCCAACGAATGACGCCGTTGCCGCCAAAATCGCCGCTCTTGAAGGTGGTGTAGCCGCTATGCTGACTTCCAGCGGTCAGGCAGCCAACTTCTATGCCATTTTTAATATCTGCCAGGCAGGAGATCACTTCGTTTGTTCTTCCGCTATTTATGGAGGTACGTTCAACCTGTTCGGAGTGACGATGAAGAAACTCGGCATCGATGTGACTTTCGTAAATCCGGATGCCAGCGAAGAAGAAATTTCTGCAGCTTTCAAACCGAATACAAAGGCTTTGTTTGGCGAAACAATTTCCAATCCTTCTCTGGAAGTGTTGGATATTGAAAAGTTCGCACGTATCGCACACAGTCACGGGGTCCCCTTGATTGTTGACAACACCTTCCCTACTCCTATCAACTGTCGCCCGTTTGAATGGGGAGCTGACATCGTAGTTCATTCTACTACCAAATATATGGACGGACACGCTACAAGCGTAGGTGGCTGTATCGTAGATAGCGGTAATTTTGACTGGGATGCTCACGCAGAAAAATTCCCGGGACTTTGTACGCCGGACGAGTCTTACCACGGGCTGACTTACACGAAAGCATTTGGCAAAGGCGCCTATATCACCAAAGCAACCGCGCAACTGATGCGTGACCTCGGCAGCATCCAAAGCCCGCAAAACTCTTTCTTATTGAATCTGGGACTTGAGACACTGCACTTACGTATGCCTCAACACTGCCGTAACGCACAGAAAGTGGCCGAATATCTTTCTAAAAATGAGAAAGTAGCTTGGGTAAACTATTGTGGTCTGCCGGACAACAAATATTACAGCCTGGCACAGAAATATATGCCGAACGGTTCTTGCGGAGTCATCTCCTTTGGTCTGAAAGGCGGACGTGATGTGTCTATCAAGTTTATGGATTCACTGGAATTCATCGCTATCGTTACTCACGTAGCTGATGCACGCAGTTGCGTGCTCCATCCGGCAAGCCATACTCACCGCCAGTTGACGGATGAGCAACTGATGGAAGCCGGTGTACGTCCGGACCTGATCCGCCTATCGGTAGGTATCGAAAATGCGGATGATATCATTGCTGATATCGAACAGGCTTTGAACGCATAACAATACCGTAAAGGTATCAAATACAAAGAGAAGGCACGGGAATGAAAGATTTTCCGTGCCTTTTTATTTACCACAAAAAGAAAGTTAATTTCGAAGAGAATCATTTCAAATGTGAACCGATAAATCCTTCCGGATGATTATAAATCCTCGGCAGACAAACTGGAAATCACTGTATCCACCCAATATACAACTGTTCTATCCGCTGGCAGAACTCCTTCCAGATAAGGTGAATCGGATACCTCCTCCAACCATGCCGTAGTAATCGGTCCTCTTTCTCTTGTAGAACTTTGAGTTCCTAAATACGGACTAAAATTAAAAAACGTGTGTTGTTGCTCTACATTATTTTTATCTATATATGTAAAGACAAAAGCCTTTTTCTGTTTTCCACCCAATGAAGCCCACTCTATCTGGTATGTTCCTTCAACAAGAATTTGCTCATCCTCTGTCTTATAAATGAATTTCCCTCCTGTTCCTTCTTCAGATAAATGATATACATCATCCGGCCGCAAAATACAGATATCTCCTTTATTTATAAAAGAATAAGAAGCCATTGCCACATTTACTTTTTCCTGCAACTCGCTTTCCGAATCCAATGACAACATATCTTCACTGGGTCTGGAAACCTGAAATTCAGGTTGGTCGACGCACATAAATGTCAATACGCCATAAGAAACAGTCACAGGCAGGGTGACATAATTACCATCCTTATCAGTAACGGTAACCGTTACTTTCCCTTTTTTACCATGCGAACTAAGCCATAATCGGTTGTCGATGACTGTTGCTGTCACAATTGTTTCATCGGAGCTTTGTGCAGAGTAGCCACCTTTTCCATTGGCTATCCCGATATTCTCCGCTTCCCATCCGTTAAGATACAAGACTGTAGAAGAAACAGTGTTTGTACAAGTTCCTGTTTCGTCAACCAGTTCGGAACCACTAAATAAGATAATCTCTGCATCATCTTGACAGGCTGATACACAAAAAGCCATAACAGAAAGAAGAAAGAAGCCCAATAAAGTTTTTGTTTTCATATTTTCAGTGGTATGGTTAAATCCCGGCATATGCCATTGTTTTGCAAAGATATAAAGTATTTGTAAAAAACACTATCTTTGTATGAAAAGTTACCAATAGTACAGATCCACTAGATTCTTCCATACAGTGTAAGTTATATGAGATATACAACAAAAGGTCATTGAAAAGGACGTTCCCGGGGGAAAAAGGGAATGGGAAATACGGGAACGTCCTCAAAACATAACAATACAGAAATATGGACTTTCACAAGGGCGCATTTCTGTCTCTCTTATGCAACATTCCCTTCTATAAAAATATGGAGGAAATATCTGGAGAGGATATTATTATGTGGGAAATTTAGTTTATAGTCTTAAAAGCAATCTGATTGCATCAAAGTGATGAACGATAGGCAGTCCGAATATATTCTCCTACTGCATTGTCATCATTGATTTCTATGTATTTTTTCAATAAATCCGCAAATCCGGATTTTATCTGTTCCGTTTGCTTGTTCTCGCAGGCTGTAGAATATTCATCAACAGCCATGAGAAAATCCTGCATTCGTTCATTCAGCATTGTTCCTCCTGTACAAACCACATCGGAAATATAGGCTTGGATACTACCATTTTCTATGACAACAGGGAGGCGGTATTCCAGTCCCGATTTGTTGGCACGAATAGAAAGCACTTTTACTACGGGCGACACAATAGTCACCGTATCGGAAAAATCAAACTTTCCGTGTATTATTTCTGCACTATCTACCGGCTGCCCGTTCGAAACATCTTTCATATAAACCATTTTTCCTTCGAATTCGGGCAAAGGTGCACTGCCGTTAATCTCGTAACCTTTTATCTGATGCCCGGTGCAAGCCACTATCAGACATATTCCCGGAAGAAAAGATAAAAGTTTCACATATCTGTTCATTAAGCTCTTCATTCTTCTTTAAAAAAGAAAAGCCGTCCGCACTATCAGCTGAACGGCTTTCTCTTTTCATTCATACATTTGTATAATCATTCATCCTTAGAATCTGAATCCCAGTTTCACTACAGGCATTTCAAATATTTTGATATTGTGGTGACTGGCGTTATATTTATCAAATCCTTTCGGGCAAATCTGTATCAAGTCATAGCGGTAAGCCAGAGGGTGCATTTCGAAACCGAAAACAAAACCTTTGGCAATGCTATACTCAATACCTGCTACGGCAGCTACTTTGAAACCGTACATCTGACCGGCTTTACTTCCGGAAACATAGACCTGTGACGGAAGTTCTTCCGAGTCGTCACTATCCTTGTAGGTGTCTCCGGTGTATGGTTCGGTCGTTTCAATGCGTGCCATCTGGAAGCCGAGTGCGCCTCCGAGATATGGATGAATACGTTCGTTGCGAGTCTTGAAATAGTAGTTGGAACCGACAGATACATACCAGTTGTTAGTCATCTGCGCATTGATATAACTTTGCGCAGGGATAATCATGTCAGGTACACTGTTGTCTCCTTCTACATAGTCTTTCTTAGGAGTGAGGCTAACGTTCATGCTGAACTGGAAATTTACATCCCAATTGTCAGACACGAAATACTTACCTTCAATTCCGGCTATATTGACCAGACTATTATTATTCAGACTCCCGATGTTCAGATAGCGGTTCAGATCGCCGGAGTTATCCTTCCCTCCATTGGGAAGTCCGACTACTCCTCCGTCATTGGAGAACTTAGGAAGCAGATAAGAGGTGTTCTCGTTAAAGAACTTTCCGCTACCAAGCAGGACTGAAACCTGCCACTGTCCTTTCTTCGGGGCAAACGACGCATCATCACTGCTGCTGTAACGCTGCGCCATTGAAGGCGCAGCTGTCATACAGGTCAGCAAAAGTAATGTGCATAGTTTTTTTATCATCTTGTTACTTTTACGTAGTTAGGGAATTATTTCAAGAAGATAGCAAGAAGTGCTTTCAATTGAGCGCTTGCAGCATCATAGTCTGCCTTGGCAGCATCATATTCAGCCTGTTTTACTTTGATCTTTTCCTGAATATTTGCAAATGTATCCTTGATATAATCATTATCAGTATAAGTACCTTCGGCCAACTTTTCTAAATTTCTTTCAGCAGTAGCCAAAGCTGCTTTTTTATCAAGAAGGCCAGTAACAGCTTTTAAATATTCAGCATTAATAGCTTCTTTGATTTCCTCCAAAGTCATATCTTTATAATTATCGCCCAACTCATCAAGGCTAGCAATATATTCAGAAATTGTAGACTCAATCTTATCTTTTATAGCATCTTTATAGTCATAATCCTCACTAACTTTCTTTATATTTGCCTCTACTTCCTTAAATACTTTATCATAAGCAGTTTTAGCATCAGCCAAAGCAGTCTCTGCTTTCGTTACATTTGCAGCCAATTCTGTTTTTTTCTTATCCAGCGTAGTTTGTTCTTTAGCTTTTTGAGCAGTAAACTCTGCTTTCAAAGCTTTATAGGTATCAGCCTGATTTATCACAGCTGTCAGACGTGCAGCTTCTGCCGTAGCATAAATAGAGATACCAAGAGTTCCATAGTCACCATTTTGCAATTCTGTTGCCAGTCTATTGCCATCAACTTCCTTAAGAACCATATCAGCTGACACAGCAACCCTTCTAGGTTCATTATCACGATTAAAGTTATCACCAAACACTTTTGTTGAAGCTTTTTTCCATGAGTCATATGGAACATCACCAGCAGATGCTCCAAGTTCAAGAAGCTTGTTTGCATTAGCTTGTTCTATTTTATTAGCTTTTGTCACAGCACCGGCTGTCCATTCTATTAAATTTAATTCTAGCCCTACAATTGACTTGAAGTTTGCCAAAGGATTAGCTATTATCCAAGCAGAAATTGCTTTTTTAGTATTGGTAGAAGCCTCTGTTGCTTCTGCTTTTGTACTTTTAAGCTCTTTATCCAAAGCATCCTGATAGTATTCAGCCAAGGCAGTAGCTAATTTACTGATATTAGCATCCTGTGTTCTAGCAGCATCGCCCAGTTTATTATAAGCAGCTATTGCAGTTTCGGCAGCTTTTTTTGAAGCATTTATATCAATAGCTTCAACTTCAATATATTTATCGCGAGCTTTCTCCCATGCCTTATAGTCAGCATCGTAAGTTTCATTCGCTTTTGTTGCTTCAGCATCTGCTTTCACGACTTCAAGTTTAGACCATGCAAGATCTTCTAAATCAATCCCTTGAGTAGCTGCATCAATAAGCTTATTCCAGCCATCAATCTGTTCTTGCGCCTTAGTAACTAGTACAGTTCTTGCATAGCTGAATTCACCTGTTGATTTATTATAGCCAGCTACTCCACCAGAAATACCATCAAAAGCATCATTCAGGCCTTTAAGAATGCTCTGATCTGCTTTCTTAGAATAAGCAGAAGCTACATTAGTAGTAGTATTAACTTTAGCAAGAGCATCCTTAGCATCGGCTAATTTTTTCTCTGCAGTAGTTTTGTTCTTTTCTAAGTTAGGATTAGCAACTTTTAATTCTTCTTTTTTAAGTTCATATTGTCGTTTCTGAACATCCAATGTTGCCATTTCATCCTTCAGCTTTTTAACCTCTGTTTCCCAATCAGCTAATGTAGTATATTCATTATCCAAAATAGCCTTATATCCATCAGCTGTTTTTTGTGCTATATTCAAATTGGATTCAGCGATTTCCACAGCATTCTTCAATTTAGCCTCGATGTTTCCATCAGCTACCCAATTAGGATAGTCCGCCAACTGTTCCTGAAGTTTCTTCAAGCTGCCTTCTGTATATCCGTTATTTGCATTATCCGGATTTTGTGTAATTACATAATATGTAATATACTTTTCATCAGTACCAGTAGTAGTTGTTGTTCCAGCTCCTTCGCCAACACTTGTCTGTGAACTTGTTGATTTAGATACAAGTCTTTGTTCAGTCTCAACTTCTGTCGTTGAATATCCATACATAGCCTTATCCATAGCTATCTTAGCATAAGCAACTTTTGCCTCTACAACATTTAAACGTAATTGTTCTTCATCTGTCAGCAACAACTTGGAAGCTTCAATCTGTTCCATAGCTTGTTTGTAAGCTTCCTGTGCTTTAGCAGTGGCAGTTTCGGCAAGAAGCATTTTTTCCTTATACTGCTCAACAATCAATGCCTTTTCATTTTCCCACTTAGTTTTGTCAGCTTCCGCTTTTGCAATGGCAGCTTCCGCTTCTGCTTTTGCTTGTGCAGTAGCAGCTTCTTCCTTTTCAATCAGGAGTTGCTTCAACTGAATATCCAGTTCATGCAACTGCAAATCAATTTCTGCAGATTTATTCTGAAGTGCCAAACCTGCATTAACTAACTCTTGCTCTGCAACCTGTGCTTTTCTCAATTCAGCCTCTACAAGCTCAACTGCAGCTTGAGCTTTGATAAAATCAGACTTTGCTCCCCTAAGTTCTGCAATGCCTTCCGGTTCATCGGTATCAATACATCCCGTGAATGTCGCTGTCGTACCTGCCATGAGCAAGGTTGCGACTAAATACGTCCATTTTCTCATAAAAGTAAATTAAATGTTATACAATTAATAAATAAAAAATTTGTTTGTACTAATTCATGATTTATTTCGCTTCACTCCCCCTCTTCCCGTTACTTTGTAGGTAACGGGAAAACCCTTGTGCCTGCTCTTTTAGAGTAGTCTATACTAGAAAATAATACGATATATGACGAATCTTCTTACCCCTGCTTATGAGAAAAAGTAGAGGGGCGGGAAATCTATTGCAAAATTTAGACGTTAACAAAGCTCTAAGACAAAGAATCCACGTGTTCTTCTGTGTTTATTCCTATTTTGAGTAGTTTATTAGAAAAAATGTACGATTTTGTTTGGATGTTTTAAGAAATATGCTCATATTTGCAGCGTCTTTTCTTCCCGTTACCTACAAAGTAACAGCACTATCAATCAGCTACTTGCCACAAACATAGCTCCTCTTCAGCGAAGATAGAATCGTCACATTCGCTTCATCTATTTTCTTATTCTTAAAAGGTTTTAGATAAGTCTCTGTGACGATAATGGATGAATGTCCCATCGCCTCTGAAATAATGCCTGGATGTATCTCGCAATAATATGCCATTGTAGCCCAAGTATGCCGAGCCGTATACGAGCTTAAATCAGAAGTCAATGCAAGTACTTGTTTCAGCAACAGAAGCTGATAGTTAAAATTACGCAAAGCTATCTGATATTCCCTGTAGGTAGCTTCGGTACTCTCTCCGCCAGTCAGTATGGGAAAAAGATAAGGAGAAGCAGAATCGGTGTTCATATACTTTTTTATTAGTTTCATAGTTTCCGGCAGAAGCGTCACAGTTAGAAGCCGCCCGGTTTTTCTACGACGATAAGTAAGCACATTCCCCACCATATCCTGCTTTTTAAGATAGGCAAGATCTACAAACGGCATACCACGAAGCATGAACATTAAGAAAAAATACGCGCGCGTACGTTGTAATTCTTCCCTTCCCTGATGAATTTGTTTGGGAAGCTCTTTCATCAATCGTTCCATATCCTCCTTTTCCAGTGCACGCTTTCTGTCAGCACGCGTTCCTGTATAAACATACCGGAAATGATGCGGTATATAAGATGCCATACGACGGTCAACCGCGCGGTTGTACACCGCCCTCAATGTACGCATATAGGTTGAAACCGTGTTCCAACTACAATCCTTTTCCCGCAAATACGTTTCAAAACTTTTAAGAAACTCCTGATTCACTTTCTTGAATGACAGATTCCTGCTCCCGTTAAATGCAATGATAGCATTCATGCTACTCCTGTAAACATGAGCAGTTCCATAATTCCCACTTTTTCGAAGCCCTTCAGCTACTTCCTTCATAAATGAAATCAAATTCCCCATTTTTATTAATTTTAGTTATCACTCAAGCACGTCCCTGAAGAAAAGCGCCCTCACCGCAATTCCCCCCAATGCTCTTAATTCAAAATCTCAAAGTATCATCATACAAATATGATGAATTATGTTTTCTTTATATACACCCGATGTGTTCCTCTGCCATCAATCCCGATACCGGAACCGGGCGTATACGCCCATTGGCGCAATTCATTGGTAGCCGCTGTGCGCAGCAGACCTGTCAGCTTCCGGTATTCGTAGACTGTCAAAAAAGGATGTTCCTCCAAATATCTGACAGCCAATGCAAGCCGTTGCTCCGGAGTATACTTCTGTGAAGAACGTTGCGACTTCCACGGAGCTCTTTCCAGCAGACATCTTCCATTGATACGCCTTATCATCTTCCTGTCTACACGAAAGTTCACGTTTCCCACCACAATGCTTCGTGCGTTACGATGGGTTTCGCCTTCTCCGGCCTTTTCACGCTCTTTATCTTTGCATAACGCCAACGAAGGAGAGAATGTTCCAATGCCATCCAGCTTCACAGACTTGCCTTCTGCCATCTGATGTGCCATCTCAATACCTATTTGTGTAATTACGCCTTCCACATCTCCGACATTAAAACCACTGCTGGATGCTATCTGACGTATCAGCTCCTCGGTAGAAACCTGATCCATCATTGCAAACCGCGGATAAAGTACTTGTTCACCCGTTCCATGGATATCGGGCATTTCTTCCATTACATACATTGCCATAGTACTAAAGTTTATTTGAAATATTGATTACTAATAGAAAACATCCTAGCTATAGGTAGAAAACTTGTTCTCCCCTAGAAGAAAAGTTCTTTTTCCCTTAGGGCAAACTAAAACCGCAAATTCTGGTTTTATAACTGAAACTTCTGATTACATAATCAAAAGTTCCGGTTTTATAATCAGAACTTGCGGTTATAGTTTTCTTACCAACAAAGATACGTTTTCCTGCCGGGATAAGCAAGTTTAATCCCTATGAAAAGGAAGTTTGATTACGATTCAGTTACTATCACCGTTTCTTTACTTTATATCCTTTCAAGGTAAAACCTACTTCAAACAAATTCAAAAGGGCTATCCGGATGTTATCTTCAATATAGGTTCCCATAGTATCATATTTCGCAAAGTTGACGGGAAGCAACCTGTTATTTCTCCTATAGTTTTCATCCGGTATTTTACCAGTAAACCGTTCTTTCTTCTTCACTCCCCAACGAACGGTTTTACTGCAAGGGAGAGGTATACCGATCGTCAACACTTTTTCTTTTGTTGCCGTATCGGTGATTCCATGTTTCCGGATACTGATATGATTGGCTCCCAAATAAGTACCGATATACAGGACAATTGTCAGCTTCCAATCGTCCAAAGCCTCATCGGTTTGAATGCCATTTACCAAATCAGAGAAATAGTCCTCAACCATTTCTCTGTCAAAACTGTTTAGTTCGGGCCATTCACATTTCTCAAACAACTGATGCACATTGACAGGAACCAGTAAAGTGGTTATTTCTAATTGATATTTCATTCATTTCATTTTTATACCATTGCATTTTAAATCGTCTCAAATATCTTACCGACTATAAATATACAATTTTATCAAATCAAATGCTAAAGAACAGAGCTTTTTTATCAAACCACTTTCTAAAAAGAAAAGACTGTTTGACATACCCTCACTTATATAAATAGGGTTTATCAAACAGTCCTTTCCTTTCGAGTTATCATTCGTTTTTTCCAGTGAAGAACGTTATCGTTTCCAGTCTTTACGGCATTTCAGTCTCCATTTGGAATTTACGGCTTACTTTCATTAAGTTGATGGTGTAAGTGACTACGTTCTGTGCTTCCTGAACCATCGTGAGATATACCATGCTAACCCGGATACTTCCTGATTGGCTTTGGATGCGTTGCAGTTCCTTACGTTTCAATAGCGAAAGCTGTCCGTTGAGGTCGTTGGCACGGCGGATTTCTTCTTCCAGATTGTTGTACTCGTTGTTTTCCATTTTCTTACGGCATTGCTGAATCAGATATGTAATATCTTCGGCAACATCGCTGAATTCACCTTTCTGAATGGCATCCAATGGGTTGAAGTTATTGTCGGTATGTTCCAGGCAAGGTTCGCAGAGACGAGAAATACTGTAAACCAGTTCGCTGGCAAAGTCGTTGCCTTGATAGTAATAAAGTCCCTTTTCAAGTACGGTGTTGTTGTCGAGGCGGCACATGGCTACGGTGCCGGAACGTTTCATCTGTTTGATGAGCTGTTTTTCAAATTTTGTGGAACCCATAGCACGACGCAGTCCTCGAAGATTTTCGTGGAGGAAAGAAGTGACGGTCAGTTCGAAGTTGGTTTCTGCATATTCCAGCACTTTGGAAAGTTCTTCACGGGTGTGCTTACGCATCAGTTGCAGGGCTTCTGTGCTGTCTGTGGCTTGCATAAGTTGCTTCAGAGTTTCGTTACCTTGTTCTTTCGCTTTGCGTTTTTTGTACATCACTTGGCTACGGATCAGGATGAATACAGCTATACCGATGAGTGCGATGATAGAGATATTTCCTCCATAATGAAGTACGAGGGCTACGAAGAAACAGATGGTGAAGGCAGCTCCGGCAGTGATGAACCAGCCACCGATGACGCTTAATACGCCGGTAATACGATAAACGGCAGAATCACGTCCCCAGGCACGGTCGGCCAAGGAGGTACCCATAGCTACCATGAAGGTTACGTAGGTGGTAGAAAGAGGAAGTTTCAGGGAAGTTCCCAAGGCGATGAGCAGACCCGCTAATACTAGGTTGACAGAAGCACGGACAAGGTCGAAAGCTGCTCCGTCGGCAATGATGGCTTCGTCTTTGCGGAAGCGGGAGTCAAACCATTCTTTGCTGCCACTTGGCATAATGCGGGAGATTCCGTTGGCAAGTGTCATACTGATGCGGACTACTGTACGGGCAATCGGGGTACTTCCGAATGTTTCTTCTCCTTCATCTTGACGGGAAAGGTCGACGGATGTTTTAATTACGGCGTGTGCCTTTTTAGAAGTACAGAGGGCGTAGACCATAACGGCTCCGGCTCCGATAAGGAAATACCACGGGGTTTTGGCGGGTCCCAGCAGAGAGGTCATCAGGAAGCCGTTCGGATTTCCTCCTCCGTTGGCGGTATAGTCCATAAAAGAGGAGAAGCCTGCGAGGGGAACACCGATGAAGTTGACAAGGTCGTTGCCGGCAAAAGCGAGAGCGAGGGCGAAGGTGCCCATCAATACAATGACTTTGAAAACGTTGATTTTCATCCAGTGAAGGATTTGCATCAGTACGGTGAAGAACACGAAGAAGACGGCGATTAACATCAATGTGTTGTCTTGTATCCAGTGTTTGTTTTCGGGGGTCATGAAGGAGCTGTCTTTCAGTCCTTTGATAAGCATGAAATAGATGATGGCGGTAGCGGCTACACCTCCGAAAAGGGCAATGCTGTATTTCATCTTTTTCGTATAGTTGAAGGTGAATATCACACGGGCCAGCCATTGTACGATCATTCCGAAGAAGAAGGCGATGGCGACGGATACGAAAATGGCCATGATGACGGAAAGGGCTTTGTCGGTGTTTATGAGGTCGCCCAAACCGAGGGTATCGCTATTATGTACTTTGATAAGTGAGAGGGCGAAGGTTCCTCCGAGTAGTTCAAAGACTAATGAAACGGTAGTGGAGGTGGGCATACCCATGGAGTTAAATACGTCCAGCAGTACTACGTCGGTCAGCATGACGGCTAACAGGATGCACATGATTTCGGCAAAGTAGAAGTGCTCGGGCTGGTAGATGCCGTGCCGGGCTATGTCCATCATGCCATTGGATAGGGAGGCGCCAATAAATATACCGACGCCGGCTATGAAAAGGATGGTTTTAAACGAAGCGGCTTTGGCACCTACCGCGGAGTTTAAGAAGTTGACTGCGTCATTGCTGACTCCGACTATCAAATCGAAGACGGCAAGGACGAAGAGGAAGATGATAATGCATAAATAAATAGTCTCCATAAATAATATGTGTATGTTGTTTCCAGTTGCAAAGGACGGGATTTGACGTTGCAGGGAGGTGTCATATATGTTACAATTGTATTACAATCATCTTTCTTTTATCTCGTAATCATCTTTCTTTTGTCTTGAAACAAAAGAAAGAAGCAAAGAAAAATTCAAGGCTGACTTTTTTCTCCTACTCGCTTCCTTCACTTCGCTAAAGGGCAGAAACTCGCTACGCTCAAACAGTCTGCCCTTCTTGACGCTACGTTACGGGCGCTCGCTTGACGGAGAAAAAAGTAGGCCGGGAAACCATGCGGGGTGCAGGTCATTGTGATCGTATGTACGATGGGGGGGCTGGGGTATGGTTGTAATGATGTGTTTTGCAATGATGTGTTTTCCGCAGCATAGTTGCTGCGGAAAGGATTTGATGTTAGCTGTTAGTTTTGTTTAGCCAGTCGTAGAAGGTGTATTGGGCTCGGACGGCAGGGGTGCCGGGTGTTCTTTTTTTGAATATGTTTTGCAGCTTATCATCTACCCAGCAGGCTTTTTGGTTGTCGGCGAGTTGGATGTCGAGCATTTCGATCAGGTTGTCACGCAGGTCGGGGGCAAGAACGGGGGTGATGGCTTCGATGCGGCGGTAGAGGTTACGGCGCATCCAGTCGGGAGAGCCCATGAATACTTTGGGGGTGCCGTCGTTGCCGAAGTACCAGATGCGGGCGTGTTCGAGGAAACTGTCTACAATACGGGTGACACGGATGTTACGACTGTATGACTGTCCGGGGATAAGACAACAGATACCACGGACGATAAGGTCGATTTGTACACCGTGTTCGGAGGCTTCGTAGAGGCGGTCTATCATGGTAGGGTCTTGGAGGGCGTTCATTTTTAGGATGATGCGTCCTTGCTTGCCTTCGTCTGCGAGGGATATTTCGCGGTCGATCAGGCGGTTCAATTCGGGGATGAGGTTGAAACGGGCTACCAAAAGGGTGGTGAACTTCGGGTCTTCTTTTCCTTGCAGGGTACGGAAGAGGTTATAGAGGTCGGCCACTATTTCTTTGCGACAGGTGAAAAGGCCGCAATCGGCGTAAAGGGTGGCGGTTTTTTCGTTAAAGTTGCCGGTGCTGATGTAGGCATAGCTGGGGATTTTCTCACCGTTTAATCCGCGACGACGGATCAAGGCTACTTTGGCGTGCACTTTCAAACCAGGGATGCTGTAGATTATCTTGATACCGGCGGCTTGCATCATTTCGGCGGTGGCAAGGTTGTTTTCTTCATCAAAGCGGGCTTTCAGTTCTACAAATACGGTGACTTTCTTGCCGTTTTGGGCGGCGGCTATCAGGGTGTTGATGACGGCGGAGTTTTCCGCTACGCGGTATTGAGTTACCATGATTTCACGGGTTTCCGGGTTGTGCACGGCTTCATATAGAAAGTGGATAAAGTGCTCGAAAGAGTGATAAGGGTAATATAATAATAGGTCCTTTTGGGCGACGTAATTGAAAATGGATTCTTTCTCATCGAGGACGGTCAGCTTCATCGGCTTCGGTTTTTCGAGGCTATGAAGGGATTTGTTCGGGTTGGGAAGATGACGTAGGTCTTCGAGGTTCAAATGCTTATCACCGGGGACAAGTTCGTCACGCTGAATACGGAAGGCATCCACAAGGAAGTCCAGGAATTCAGAAGGCATAGCACGGTCGTAGACGAAACGGCAGACATCACCGATCTTGCGTTTCTTCACTTTCTTCTTGAGTTGGGCGACGAGGTCGGCACTGCTGGTAGCGGTGTCGTCAATCAGTATATCAGCATCACGGGAGATTTTGATGCAGTAGCTGGAGTCGACATCGTAGCCGGGGAAGATCAGGTTGAGGTTTGCCTTAATGATGTCTTCGGTAAACATCAAATAATGATTTTTCTCGCGAGACGGAAGTTCGATGAAGCGGGGCACTTTGGCGTAGGGTTGTTTCATCACAAAGTAAAGGGGTTGTCGGAGGTCTGTTACATTTGGCCTTGCTGCTTCCATACCTACTTTTATACCTTCTCCGTCATTTCTTTCATTTATGCACTCTCCGGTATATTTTTCTATATTTTCTTTAGTTTCTTCTCCTTTGTTTTTTTCTTCTTTCTTCGGATAGACTCGTATTGCCAGGTAAAGGCGGTTATCCCGCAGGAAGGAGACAATTTTATCTTTGGATACAGGCACAGGTTGCAGGTAGGGAAAGATTTCCTCCCGGAAAAAATCTTTGATAAACTGTTGGTGGAACGGTTCTACATGGTTGTCCTGATAAAAGATGATATGATTTTTGCGCAGGGCAGGCAGTATTTTTTGTTCATAGATGCGTACACGGTCATCCAGCTGGCGGGTGACTTCTTTATTTATTTCCTCTACCAGTTCGCGGGCTGACTGTACGGTTTCTTCATCGCTTTCCGTAGCGCCGGAAGCAACAGCTTTATGGTCGGCTACACGGATTTTGTAAAACTCTTCGAGGTTGGAAGAGTAGATAGAGATGAAGTTGATACGTTCGTAAAGCGGCAGACGCTCGTCCAGAGCCTCCAACAATACGCGGTAATTGAATGAGAGCCAACTTATATCTCGCTTGAAATAATTATATTTGCTTTCCATGTGCTTTAAGATTTTTCCAAATATAGTATCTTTGTGGGATTAAACAAAGAATTTTATGACAAGAATTGGATTATTATCTGATACTCACGCTTACTGGGATGAGAAATACCTGGAATATTTCGAACCGTGCGACGAAATCTGGCATGCCGGAGACATCGGTTCACTGGAAGTAGCGGAAAAGTTAGCCGCATTCCGTCCATTCCGGGCGGTGTACGGAAACATTGACGGACAGGAAATCAGAAAACTGTATCCTCAAATAAATCGTTTCACGGTGGATGGTGCGGAAGTACTGATAAAACATATCGGCGGTTATCCGGGAAAGTATGATCCTTCCATCATCGGTAGTCTGATGACGCGACCGCCCAAGCTTTTTATCAGCGGACATTCGCATATATTAAAGGTGAAGTATGATAAAACGCTGGATATGTTACATATCAATCCGGGAGCTGCAGGTATGTCTGGTTTCCATAAGGTGCGGACTTTGGTGCGTTTTGTTATCAATCAAGGGGCGTTTCAGGACTTGGAAGTTATCGAACTGGCGGACAAATAAAATAAATGTCCCCGCCTGACTGAAAAATTATTTTAAAATTTTGCCACGTCGGAATTCTTTCCGACCTTTGCACACTGTTAATGAATAACTCAGACGAACATGAAAGGAATTATTCTGGCCGGTGGTAGTGCCACCCGACTTTATCCGCTTTCCAAAGCGATTTCCAAACAAATCATGCCTGTGTATGACAAGCCGATGATTTACTATCCATTGTCGACACTGATGTTGGCAGGAATACGCGAAGTGTTGATTATTTCGACTCCACGTGACTTGCCTATGTTCCGGGATTTGCTGGGAACGGGTGAGGAGCTGGGTATGTCTTTCTCCTACAAAATACAGGAACAACCTAACGGACTGGCACAGGCTTTCGTATTGGGAGCCGATTTCCTGAACGGTGAACCGGGCTGTCTGATTCTTGGGGATAATATGTTTTACGGACAAGGCTTTTCTGCCATGCTCCGCCGGGCTGCCAATATAGAAAAAGGCGCCTGCATCTTCGGCTACTATGTAAAAGACCCGCGCGCATACGGTGTAGTGGAATTTAACGAACAAGGGAAAGTTATTTCACTGGAAGAAAAACCGGAAGTGCCGAAAAGTAATTATGCCGTTCCCGGACTCTATTTCTATGATGCCAGTGTGACGGAAAAAGCAGCAGCTCTTCGTCCTTCAGCACGTGGAGAATATGAGATTACAGACCTGAATCGCCTGTATCTGGAAGAAGGCACATTGAAAGTGGAACTCTTCGGCCGCGGATTTGCATGGCTGGATACGGGTAACTGCGACAGTCTGCTGGAAGCATCCAACTTCGTGGCTACTATTCAGAACCGGCAAGGTTTCTACGTCAGCTGTATTGAAGAAATCGCCTGGCGTCAGGGATGGATTCCGACGGAGCAATTGCTTCTGTTAGGTCAGCAACTCGAAAAGACCGAGTATGGAAAGTATCTCATCGAATTGGCAAAACAATCCTAAAATCAACATAATAGAATAAAATATGAAAACTTATCTAGTGACCGGTGCCGCAGGATTTATCGGGGCAAATTACATCAAATACATCTTGGCCAAACATAACGACATCAAAGTCGTGATATTGGATGCTTTGACGTATGCAGGTAACTTAGGAACGATTGCCAAAGACATCGACAACGAACGCTGCGTCTTTATCAAAGGAGACATTTGTAGCCGTGATGTGGTAGACGGTCTTTTTGCTGAGTATCGTTTTGATTATGTGGTGAATTTCGCTGCCGAGAGTCATGTTGACCGCAGCATTGAAAATCCGCAACTGTTTCTGATTACCAACATTCTCGGAACACAGAACTTATTGGATTGTGCACGCCGCGCATGGGTAATGGGAAAAGATGAACAAGGATACCCTACCTGGAGAAAAGGTGTACGCTATCATCAGGTATCCACCGACGAAGTGTATGGTTCACTGGGAGCCGAAGGGTATTTCACAGAAACAACCCCGCTTTGTCCTCACAGCCCGTACAGTGCCTCTAAGACTAGCGCAGACATGGTAGTGATGGCTTACCATGATACTTATAAAATGCCGGTAACAATTACCCGCTGCTCAAACAACTATGGTCCGTACCATTTCCCGGAGAAATTGATTCCGTTGATTATCAAGAATATCCTCGAAGGAAAACATCTCCCCGTCTACGGTGACGGCAGTAATGTACGCGACTGGCTTTATGTAGAAGATCACTGCAAAGCGATTGATCTCGTTGTACGTGAAGGTAAAGACGGAGAAGTGTACAACGTTGGCGGACATAACGAGAAGACAAACCTCGAAATCGTAAAACTGACTATTTCAACTATCCACCGTCTGATGGCAGAGAATCCCGAATATCGCCAGGTTCTCAAAAAGAAGGTGAAAGACGAAAACGGAAATATTTCGATCGACTGGATCAATGAAGATCTGATTACGTTCGTTAAAGACCGTCTGGGCCATGACCAACGTTACGCCATCGATCCTACAAAGATTACAAATGCTTTAGGATGGTATCCCGAAACAAAATTCGAAGTCGGTATCGTAAAGACAATCGAATGGTACTTGGCCAACCAGGCTTGGGTGGAAGAAGTTACCAGCGGAGATTATCAGGGTTACTACGAAAAGATGTATGGGAAATGATTCTCAACTTACCAACATTCCTATTGCAATAAGAACACCCATAAACAGCATATTACGCGAAGTCTCGCCTAATATGCTGTTTAATTTTTTACCACTATATATTTTCACCATCCGTTTCCAGGTGAGGAAATGAGGAATCAAATAGAGTTGCGGAAGAAGAGCGGCTAAAAAATGACCTTCACGAAGGAAACACAGACAGAGAAGAGAAGCTGTAACACCCAGCATCAAATAAAAATAGCGGCCGAACTTCTCACCGAAACGAACGATTACCGTTCTTTTTCCACTGCGCGCATCCGCTTCCCGGTCACGGTAGTTATTGACTACCAGTAGCGTATCAATCAATAGTCCACAAATCAGAGAGGCGATAGTGACATCCGGCGTCCATGTTAGCGCTTGCACGTAATATGTTCCGCCAACAGGCACAAATCCAAAGAAGACAATCACCAGTACATCTCCCCAGCCGTTGTAAGAAAGAGGATAAGGGCCGGTGGTATAAAGAAAGGCGAATAATACACAAAGCACTCCTACGACAATCAGTTCCCATCCGGCAAAGAAAAGTAATGTGCAACCGATAAGACAGGCAAGAGCAACCGTAATAATAATCCCGGTTTTCATCGCTTGCGGAGAAATCCATCCCTGTGCACAAGCACGTTCGGGTCCCAGGCGATCTTCCCGGTCTGTCCCTTTGAGGAAGTCGAAAAGGTCATTGATGAAATTAGCGGCTATTTGCATCAGACTTGCGAACAGACAGCAGATCAGTGCCGGCAACCAGTGAAAATGCCCGTCCATCGCAGCGAGAGCTGTACCTATCAGAACAGGGGTAACGGCTCCTGTAAGAGTTTTGGGACGTGCAGCTAATATCCATGCTTGTAGCGAGTTACGCTTTACTTCTTCCATACTTTAATATATTATAAAGAGTTTTGACGGACAAAGATACATGATTTTTCGTATCTTTGCACCCCAGAAAACTTCAAACTAAGAGAAGATGAAGAAAATAAATGCTCCTGTGATGGAGAAAATAAATACTCTATTGATGAAAAAAATAAATATCCCATTGATGAAGAAAATAAATACCCCATTGATGAAGAAAACGATTTATCCACTGACGAAGAAAACAATCTACCCTGTTATCCTGTTGGCATTGCTTTTGCTTGTTTCCTGCAAGTCGAAAAAGAATATGGTGGCTAGCTTGCCGCACCCTGTCTTACATACTGATTCCATTTATCCGGATACGACTAACGCCATTGCCGGACTGTTCGCTCCCGACCACTCGAAACTCAAAGCACTGGCTGTTTCTAAAAACAAAAAGCAACATACAAAGAAAAAGGAGACTGATACCGACGCGGACAAATCCGACCGGATGCTCCGTGGAACCCAAATAACCTCTTCCAGCGTAGATGTGTCATCTGTTTATACAGGAGTGGATCGTGTAGTAAAATACGACTTCACCCACCGCGATGTCCCTGAAGCTTTTGAAGGTTTCCGCATCGCTTTTATTTCCGATTTACATTACAAAAGCCTGCTGAAAGAGAAAGGATTGAACGATCTTGTCCGTCTATTGATTGCCCAAAAAGCAGATGTTCTTTTGATGGGTGGTGATTATCAGGAAGGTTGCGAATATGTAGAACCTTTGTTTTCCGCACTGGCACGTGTAAAGACACCAATGGGAACCTATGGAGTGATGGGTAATAATGATTACGAACGTTGCCACGACGATATTGTGAACACAATGAAACATTACGGAATGCATCCGTTAGAACACGAAGTGGACACGCTGCGTAAAGACGGCCAGCAGATTATTATCGCCGGAGTGCGCAATCCTTTCGATCTGGGGCGCAACGGAGTATCACCCACTTTGGCACTCTCTCCCAAGGATTTTGTCATCTTACTGGTTCATACGCCGGATTACATAGAAGACGTTTCAGTAGTCAATACAGACCTCGCTCTCGCAGGACATACACACGGCGGACAAGTCCGTGTATTCGGAGTCGCCCCGGCACTGAACTCACACTACGGCAATCGTTTTATCACCGGACTGGCATATAATACAGCAAAAATACCTTTGATTATAACAAACGGAATAGGAACTTCAAAGTTACCAATCCGTGTCGGTGCTCCGGCAGAAATCATCGTCATTACTCTTCATCGATTGACGGAGTAAGGTATCGTAACTTGGTACAATAACAAACAGAAATAGCAGCATCATACACTTTTCTGATACGACTTTCTGTAACATACCACACTTTTAGGGTATAACTTTTTGTTAAATACCACACTTTTAGGATACGACTTTTTGTTATTATCCTTTTTAGTGCTTACATTTGTACCTATAAGTAGCTGACAATAAAAGAAAGAAGTATGAGAAGAAATGCAATGCAACAATTGTACGATTGGAAAGAAAAGTCTACACGAAAGCCTTTGATTATTCGCGGAGCCCGTCAGGTAGGAAAGACATGGCTTATGAAAGAGTTTGCGGCTACTGCTTACAAACAGTTTGCCTACATCAACTTCGAAGACAATGAAGTGATGAAAGAGGTTTTTCAAAAAGATTTTGATATCGAACGTATTTTGATGGCTATCCAGTTAGTAACCGGAAAAGTAGTAGATACAGATACCTTAATTCTTTTTGACGAACTTCAGGAAGCCCCACGCGGCTTGACAGCCATGAAATATTTCCTGGAGAAAGCGCCACAGTATCATGTTATTGCAGCTGGTTCTTTACTGGGCATCGCTATGCATCAAAATGACTCTTTCCCGGTGGGAAAAGTCGATTTTATAGACCTATATCCACTTTCTTTTTCCGAGTTTTTAGAAGCTATCGGACAAGAGTCTTTTGTCAGCTTGCTTGCAAAGCAAGATTGGAACCTCATTTCTACCTTCCGTTCTAAATTCACCGACTTCCTTAAACAGTATTATTTCGTAGGAGGAATGCCCGAAGTAGTCAATGCATTTATTGAGCATAAAGACTATACCGAAGTCCGCCAGTTGCAACAAAACATACTGGATTCTTATGACCGTGATTTTTCCAAACACGCTCCTATTGCCGAAGTCCCTAGGATTCGTATGGTGTGGCGTTCGGTTCCTGCACAACTGGCTAAAGAAAATCGCAAATTCATTTATGGAGTTATAAAAGAAGGAGCAAGAGCCAAGGATTTTGAACTGGCCATAGAATGGCTGATAGATGCCGGTCTTATTTATAAAGTAAACCGGGTAAAGAAAGGTGGAATACCTTTATCGGCCTACGAAGATTTTTCCGCATTCAAACTGTTTATGCTAGACACCGGATTAATGGGAGCAATGAGCGGACTCCCCCCACAAGCATTATTGGAAGGCAATGTTTTATTTACCGATTATAAAGGAGCAATTACCGAACAATATGTGTTACAACAACTGAAATCAGTGAAAGGCTTGAATATCTATTACTGGTCTTCAGATACTTCCAAAGGAGAATTGGATTTCCTTTTGCAAAAAGAAATCTGTATTATTCCGGTCGAAGTGAAAGCTGAAGAAAATTTACAATCGAAAAGTCTGCGCTCTTTTGTTGAAAAGAATCCAGAACTACATGGCATCCGTTTTTCCATGTCAGATTATCGGGAACAAGAGTGGCTAACAAATTATCCGTTATATTCTGCCGGATATGTATTTTAATATATTCAAAGGCGTATATTATCTTTCTTGATAGCCTCCCAAGCTCTCGGATGTAAGAAGTAACGAATATCTTTCCCTGCATTCAAGGCTTCCCGAATAAAAGTGGAACTGATTTCAAAAACAGGGGAATGAACAAGACGCACGGTTTCCGGCAATTCCTCTTCTTTTACAGGAAAGCCGGGACGAGGATAAATGAGGAGTTGATTCTCTTTAATGATGCGTTCGGACTGATACCAGCGTCCAAAACGTTCCCAATTATCGGAACCGATAATGAAATAAAATTCCCGGTCGGGATACGCTTCACGAAGTTTCTCCAGTGTATATACGCTATACGAAGGACGGGACAAATGAAATTCAAAGTCTGAAGCTCGAAAACGAGGATAATCACTGATGGATAACTCCACTAATTGAAGACGAAGCTCGTCACTCCATAATTCAGCCTTCGTTTTCAAAGGATTCTGCGGACTTACCATAAACCATATTTCATCCAACCCTTCATACTCACAAAGGTAATTGGCTAAAGCGAGATGCCCGATATGAATCGGATTGAATGACCCGCTGAAGATTCCGGTTTTTCTTGTTTTAACTTGATTCATTTTCCGCTATTCTTTCTTGCTTTATTTTCTTTCTCCACTTCGGTAAAACAATAGCTTGTCTGATTGTGAGAAGTAGCGCAATGCCGCTTATGAACCATTGTTGAAAATAAAGGCATACAATAAAAGCAAGAAGATTCATCACACCGGTGACGGCACACAGATACATCCATTTTCGGGTGTTACAATTCTTCTTGTACATTCTCAAGTCTTATTCTTCGGCTAAAAACTCTTTGATTACTTTCAACGCTTCTGCCTTCGCAGCTTCCAAATCGTCATTGACAATCACACAATCGAATTGCGGAGCAAATCCCAACTCATATTCCGCCTTAGCAATCCGGCTTTCAATAATTTCCGGGGCATCCGTTCCGCGCCCTTCCAACCGGCAACGTAATTCTTCCACCGAAGGCGGTTGAATGAACACTGACAATGCACGGTCACCATAAAACTTCTTGATATTACATCCACCTACCACATCAACGTCAAACACAACATTCTGACCTGCTTCCAGTTGCTTTTCCACTTGTGCCTTCAACGTTCCGTAATAACGGTCCTTATATACTTCCTCATACTCCAAAAATTCGTTGTTCTCAATGCGACAACGGAATTCCTCCGGCGTAAGAAAGAAATATTCCACTCCGTGCTGCTCCGTCCCACGCGGAGGACGGCTGGTAGCAGAAATAGAAAATGCAAGATTCAAATTCTGCGTCAGCAGATAATTGATAATAGTAGATTTGCCCGAACCTGACGGGGCAGAGAAAATAATTAGTTTACCGGTCATTATTAAAGTTTATTTGACATTAAGTTATTTACGATTAGACGATTTACGATGTACGATTGATATTATTTTTTGAATTTATAAATATCCAAATGTGTACACTATTATTTCGCAATACTAACTTCAATCGTACATCGTAAATCGTCTAATCGTAAATGAATTTATTGTGAGTAAATTACATCACGTTCAACACTTGCTCCTTAATCTGCTCCAACTCATCTTTCATCTGAACAACGATTTTCTGCATTTCGGCATGATTGGACTTGCTACCTAACGTATTGATTTCCCGACCCATTTCCTGGGCGATAAAACCAAGTTTCTTACCTTGTCCGTTACCGCTTTCCATTGTACTGATGAAATATTTCAGATGGTTGCTAAGGCGTTGTTTTTCTTCATTGACATCCAGTTTCTCAATGTAATAGATCAATTCCTGCTCCAAGCGGTTCTTGTCGTAATCCACACTTAATGTCTTTTCGAGAGCATCCGTGATGCGTTCTTTCACTTTTTCCACACGTTCTTTTTCGTAAGGAGCGATCTTTTCGAGCAGGCTTGAGATATTGGCGATCTTCTCACGGAACTTCTTTTCCAGTGCAGCACCTTCCTGTTTGCGGAAATCTACCAGATGACTGATAGCATCGAGCACAGTGGCGTGCACCATTTTCCATTCCTCTTCGGTCAGTTCCTGGATTTCCGTTTTAGTCATCACATCCGGCATACGGAGCAATGTCTGAAACCAGTCGGCAGGAACAGGGATACCAAGATTCTGCGAGATTGCCAAAATCTGTTTGTAGTAACCTTCCACCAATACTTGATTGATAGGAGTCGCATTTTCTGCCGCTTCTTTCTTCTCGATCCACAGGCTGAAATCGACCTTTCCACGTTCCAGCACTTTAGAAATCTCATTACGGATTTCAATCTCTTTTTCACGATACGCCGGAGCGATGCGAGTGGATAAATCCATTGCCTTGCTGTTGAGCGACTTGATTTCTACATTTATTTTTTTATCAGGAAGTTCGGCCGTAGCTTTGCCGTATCCTGTCATAGACTGTATCATAACCTTAAAGTTTTGTGCAAAAGTACACGAATATTTTAAGAATTGGAAATAATCATGTAAATTTGCGACAATTTAATAAGCTGATTTTTATGTCGTGTATACTGAATATTGAAACCTCTACCTCTGTTTGCTCGGTAGCGGCCAGTCAAGACGGACAGACGATTTTTGTGAAAGAAGATTTGAAAGGCCCTTCACACGCCGTGTCTTTAGGAGTTTTTGTAGATGAAGCGTTGTCTTTCATAGACAGTCATGCCATCCCTTTGGATGCAGTCGCAGTGAGCTGTGGGCCGGGTTCTTATACCGGACTTCGAATCGGGGTTTCTATGGCGAAAGGAGTTTGTTACGGACGTAACGTCCCATTGATCGGTATTCCGACGCTGGAAGTATTGACTGTTCCGGTGTTGTTGTATCACGACTTGCCCGAGGACGCTTTGCTTTGTCCGATGATCGACGCCCGCCGCATGGAAGTATACGCAGCCGTTTATGACCGCAGACTTCAGGTGAAACGTGCAGTAGCTGCCGATATTGTAGACGAAAACTCTTACTTGGAGTTTCTGAACGAGCAGCCGGTTTATTTCTTTGGAAACGGGGCCGATAAATGCCGCGAACAGATTACGCATCCGAACGCACATTTTATCGACAATATTCACCCGTTGGCTAAAATGATGTTCCCGCTGGCAGAAAAAGCAATAGCCGACGAAGATTATAAAGACGTGGCTTACTTCGAACCTTTCTACTTGAAAGAATTCGTTGCTTCCATGCCGAAAAAACTTCTTTAATTTTTAATTTTAAACTTTCAATTAAATAAATGCAATACAATACTCAACAGAAAAGAATGCCGCTTCCCGAATACGGGCGTAGCATCCAGAACATGGTAGATTATGCGTTGACCATTCAGGATCGTGCAGAACGTCAGCGTTGTGCCAACACCATCATCAACATTATGGGAAATATGTTCCCCCATTTGCGTGATGTGCCCGACTTCAAGCACAAGCTCTGGGATCACCTGGCTATCATGTCCGGTTTTGAGCTGGATATTGACTACCCGTATGAAATCATCCGTAAGGATAACCTGGTGACCCGTCCGGATCCGATCCCCTACTCCACTGCCCGTATGCGTTATCGCCACTACGGACGCACACTGGAAGTGCTGATAAAGAAAGCAATCGAATTCCCCGAAGGAAACGAAAAGAGAAACCTGATTGCCCTCATCTGCAACCACATGAAGAAGGACTACCTGGCATGGAACAAAGATACAGTGGACGACAAAAAAATCGCCGAAGACCTGTACGAACTCTCCAACGGGGAACTCCAAATGACTGACGATATCGTCCGGCTAATGGCAGAACGCCTGAACCAGAATTATCGTCCGAAGACGAACTATACCAATAATCGTCAGAACAACAAAAGAAGATACTAAGAAAATAGGAAATTAAGTATTAAGTATAAAGTATTAAGTATTAATCGCAGCCATTTGTTGGCACTGGTTGGATTTCTTTTACTTATTTACTTAGCGTGCGATACCGTACGGTTAATACTTAATACTTGATACTTAATACTTTAATCACACTTAATACTTGATACTTAATACTTAATACTTTAATTAATGGCTTCATTTGTAATCGAAGGAGGACATCGGCTTTGCGGAGAGATTCACCCGCAAGGAGCTAAAAACGAAGTTTTGCAGATAATCTGTGCCACATTGCTAACCGCAGAGGAAGTAACGGTGAACAATATACCTGACATTCTTGATGTCAACAACTTGATTCAGCTCTTGCGCGAGATGGGAGTGACGGTTGCAAAGAAAGGCATTGATTCTTATAGTTTTAAAGCAGAGAATGTAGACTTGGCTTATCTGGAAAGCGATGAGTTTTTAAAGAAATGCTCCAGTCTGCGAGGCTCTGTCATGCTGATTGGCCCTATGGTGGCACGTTTCGGCAAAGCGTTGATATCCAAGCCGGGAGGAGATAAGATCGGTCGCCGCCGTTTGGACACCCACTTTGTAGGTATTCAGAATTTAGGAGCGGACTTCCGTTATGATGAAGGACGGGGCATTTATGAAATAACAGCCGACAGACTTCAAGGAAGCTATATGCTGCTGGACGAAGCATCCGTCACCGGAACAGCCAATATCGTAATGGCTGCCGTGCTTGCCAAAGGCACTACTACCATCTATAACGCTGCCTGCGAACCTTACGTGCAACAACTCTGCCGGTTGCTCAACCGGATGGGAGCGAAAATCAGCGGAATTGCCTCCAACCTGCTTACTATTGAAGGTGTGGAAGAATTGCATGGCGCGCAACACACCGTATTGCCCGATATGATTGAAGTCGGCAGTTTTATCGGTATGGCAGCCATGACAAAAAGCGAAATCACCATCAAGAACGTTTCTTACGAGAACCTTGGAATCATCCCCGAGAGCTTCCGCCGCCTGGGCATCAAGCTCGAACAGAAAGGAGATGACATTTATGTTCCCGCACAGGAAACCTACCAGATAGAATCATTCATCGACGGCTCCATCATGACGATAGCCGACGCCACCTGGCCGGGACTGACTCCCGACTTGCTTAGTGTAATGCTCGTTGTAGCCACACAAGCCAAAGGCAGCGTACTGATCCATCAGAAGATGTTCGAAAGCCGCCTGTTCTTTGTGGACAAGCTAATCGATATGGGTGCACAGATCATCCTCTGCGACCCTCACCGTGCCGTAGTCATCGGACACAATCATGGCTTCAAGTTGCGCGGTGCCCGCCTGACTTCACCGGATATACGTGCCGGTATCGCCCTTCTGATTGCCGCCATGAGTGCCGAAGGAACCAGTACCATTAGTAACATCGAACAGATAGACCGTGGTTATCAGAACATCGAAGGACGTCTGAACGCTATCGGAGCCAGAATCACCCGAATATGATAAAGAAAGAAGAAGTATATAAGATAGGATTATTCAATAAGCCGCATGGTATTCACGGCGAATTGCAGTTTACGTTTACCGACGACATTTTCGACCGTGTGGACTGCGATTATCTGATATGCCTGCTCGACGGTATTTTCGTGCCCTTCTTCATTGAAGAATACCGTTTCCGTTCCGACTCCACCGCTTTGGTAAAACTGGAAGGAATAGACACCGCCGAACGTGCCCGAATGTTCACCAACATCGAAGTTTACTTCCCCGTAAAGCATGCGGAAGAAGCCGAAGACGGCGAATTGTCCTGGAACTTCTTTATCGGTTTCCAAATGGAAGAGATTCATCACGGACCTCTAGGAGAAGTGATAGATGTGGATACCACTACGGTAAACACCCTTTTTGTGGTTGAAAGAGAAGAAGAGGAACTACTCGTTCCCGCCCAGGAGGAATTTATCGTAGGAATAGACCAGAAACAAAAACTCATCACCGTGGAGCTTCCCGAAGGGTTGCTCAATCTGGAGGAGTTGGAAGATGACCGATGAGAACAAATAAAACGATGAGCCACTCATCAACTGAAAATAGTAAATAGTAAATCGTAAAATAGTAAATATCCGAGATGCCAAAGAGAAGACGAAGCAAAGCTTTCTGGAAAAATTTCAAGTTCAAGTATAAACTAACGATCGTTAATGAAAATACACTTGAAGAAATTGTCGGACTTCGTGTATCCAAGCTCAATGGACTATCCGTTTTACTTTGCGTGCTGGCAGTGCTTTTCCTGATTGCTTCCTGCATCATTACTTTCACCCCGTTGCGCAATTATCTTCCGGGATATATGAACAGTGAAGTCCGTACACAGATCGTAGACAATGCGTTGCGTGTAGACTCTTTGCAACAAGTGCTCAACAAGCAGAACCTCTACATCATGAACATTCAGGACATTTTCAGCGGGAAAGTGCCTATCGACAGCGTGCAAACGCTTGATTCGCTGACTGCTGCCCGTGAAGACACGTTGATGGAACGAACCAAGCGGGAAGAAGAATTCCGCCGCCAATATGAGGAGAATGAAAAATACAATCTGACCTCCATCACTTCCCAACCGGACGTGACCGGATTGATATTATACCGTCCGACACGAGGCATGGTGTCCGACCACTTCAATGCCGAAAAGAAACATTACGGCACTGACATTGCCGCCAATCCCAACGAAAGCGTACTGGCAACCATGGACGGAACCGTCATCCTTAGTACATACACGGCTGAAACCGGTTATCTGATTGGCGTGCAACACAACCAGGATTTAATTTCGATCTACAAACACTGCGGCTCTCTCCTGAAAAAGGAAGGTGAACGGGTGAAAGGAGGCGAAGCCATCGCCCTGGTAGGAAATAGCGGAACACTTAGTACAGGGCCGCACCTGCACTTCGAACTTTGGTATAAAGGTCACCCGGTAAATCCGGAAAAATACATCGTTTTTTAAGTTATCAATGATGAATGATGAGATATGGCGAGTGATGAGATATAAGTGATAATCAGCGATGATATGTTTGTCAACAAAATAGGAAGAATTAGATAAAATGAATATAGAGACTAATAAAAAGAAAAAACAAATAGCTATCCTTGGCTCCACAGGTTCTATCGGGACGCAGGCTTTGCAAGTCATCGAAGAGCATCCCGACCTGTACGAAGCATACGCACTGACAGCCAACAATCGTGTGGAATTACTGATTGCCCAGGCACGGAAGTTCCAGCCGGAAGTGGTAGTGATAGCCAACGAAGAAAAGTATTCCGAACTGAAAGAAGCATTGAGCGACCTGCCTATCAAGGTGTATGCAGGAACCGACGCTATCTGTCAGATTGTGGAAGCGGGTCCTATTGATATGGTACTGACAGCCATGGTCGGTTATGCCGGACTGAAGCCGACAATCAACGCGATCCGCGCCAAGAAAGCGATTGCGTTGGCAAATAAAGAAACATTAGTAGTAGCAGGTGAACTGATTAACCAGCTGGCACAACAATATCGCACTCCGATTCTGCCGGTAGACTCTGAACACTCCGCCGTTTTTCAGTGTTTAGCGGGAGAAGTGGGCAATCCGATTGAGAAAGTGATATTGACTGCCTCCGGAGGTCCGTTCCGCACTTACACTTTGGAACAATTGAAGTCCGTGACTAAGACACAGGCCTTAAAACATCCCAATTGGGAAATGGGAGCAAAAATCACGATTGACTCTGCTTCTATGATGAATAAAGGTTTTGAAGTGATCGAAGCCAAATGGCTGTTCGGTGTTCAACCTAGTCAGATTGAGGTGGTTGTGCATCCGCAATCAGTCATTCACTCGATGGTGCAGTTTGAAGACGGAGCTGTAAAAGCACAGTTGGGCATGCCCGATATGCGCCTGCCCATCCAGTATGCATTCTCCTATCCCGACCGTATCAGTTCTTCTTTCGACAGGCTCGATTTTTCCAAATGCACGAACTTGACGTTTGAGCAACCCGACACGAAACGTTTCCGCAATCTGGCACTCGCTTACGAAGCGATGTATCGCGGAGGGAACATGCCTTGCATCGTTAATGCCGCCAATGAAGTAGTGGTAGCCTCTTTCCTGAAAGACGGCATCAGCTTCCTCGGCATGAGCGACGTGATAGAAAAAACAATGGAACGGGCCACCTTCATTGCCAATCCGACATACGATGATTATGTGGCTACCGATGCGGAAGCAAGAAAGATAGCAGCAAGTCTGATATAATTCATTTCGTAGAGGAATAAAGAAAATAGAGAAATTGATTAGTATTAATATAAATTGAAAATAGCCTTTATATCTTCTCTTTGGCAGAGAATCCAGTGAAGGCTTTAAATTGTAAATAGACTATATGGAAACATTTTTGATTCGTGCCCTGCAATTGATTATGAGCTTATCTTTGCTCGTTATCATTCATGAAGGCGGGCATTTTCTTTTTGCCCGTTTGTTTAAGGTGCGTGTAGAAAAATTCTGCTTATTTTTTGACCCCTGGTTCACCCTGTTTAAATTCAAGCCCAAGAAAAGTGACACAGAATATGCAGTAGGTTGGCTGCCATTGGGCGGTTATGTCAAGATAGCCGGTATGATTGACGAGTCGATGGATACCGAGCAGATGAAACAACCCGAACAACCGTGGGAGTTCCGTTCCAAACCGGCGTGGCAACGTCTGCTAATCATGGTGGGTGGCGTACTGTTCAACTTTCTGTTGGCCCTGTTCATCTACTCGATGATTCTATTTGCGTGGGGCGACCAATATATAAAGGTGCAGGAAGCTCCTCTCGGTATGGATTTCAACGAAACGGCCAAATCCGTAGGTTTTCAGGACGGCGACATCCTTCTTTCTGCCGACGGCGTTCCTTTTGAACGTTATGACGGCGATATGTTGAGCCAGATTGCCGACGCCCGCGAAGTAAGCGTTATCCGCAACGGCGCGAAAGCCTCCGTTTATATCCCTGAAGACTTGATGCAACGTCTTCTGGCAGACAGCATCCGTTTTGCCTCCTACCGTTTCCCGTATGTGATAGACAGTGTGATGGTGAATTCTCCTGCCGCACAAGCAGGCATCCAACCAGGCGACAGCATTATCGCCCTGAACGGAACACCGATTTCTTTCTCCGACTTCAAAGAAGCGATGGCAGAACGTAAGAAAAACGCGGAAACCCTGCTCAAAGACAGCATAGATCCGCGCCTGATTACACTGACCTATGTGCGTGGCGGCGTAACCGACACATTGAATATGCGTGTAGACTCCGCCTACCTGATGGGTGTAACCGCCTGTCTCGTCACAGACCGCCTGCTCCCTATGGTGAAAAAAGAATATACTTTCTTTGAATCCTTCCCGGCAGGTGTCTCCCTCGGCGTAAAAACCCTGAAAGGATATGTAGGAAACATGAAATACCTCTTTTCGAAAGAAGGAGCCAAACAGCTAGGTGGCTTCGGAACGATCGGCAGCATCTTCCCCGCTACATGGGATTGGCACCAGTTCTGGTATATGACAGCCTTCCTTTCCATCATTCTGGCTTTCATGAATATCCTCCCTATCCCCGCATTGGACGGCGGCCACGTGCTCTTCCTCTTCTACGAGATGATAGCTCGCCGCAAACCGAGCGACAAATTTATGGAATACGCTCAAATGACCGGTATGATTCTACTCTTCGGTCTGTTGATATGGGCTAACTTCAACGATATTCTAAGGTTCTTCTTCTAACAGACCAAACGACAGAAGAAAGACATAAAAAAGTATCCCGGATGAGAACAGGTATTCACTCCTCTCTCATCCGGGATACTTTTTTATAGTTGCTTGCCTTTAAATCTTCTAAATCTTCAACATCTTTTTTTCCCTTTCCAAATCCGTTTCATCCAACTTGGGTGAAGGCACTGTGCACGTTTTGATATAATCGCCCTCCTGACAAGTATAATTGTAGTACACCTCCAGTTCCGGAGTGAGCTCCGCTTTCGGCACCAACCTCAGTTTATTTATTTTCAATTAGCCTGACTTTATCAGTTCTTATTTTCTTTTCAGAGTGGAAGGCTGCGATAGTCTCAAGCTGCTGACGATAGCCGCCACAACAGCAAATCCACTTCCTACCATAAGGCAGACAGCCGTACTCCGGTCATGAGCGACAAAGCTGAAAAGCAATGCGACCAATGTTGTCCCGGTGGTCTGTCCCAACAGGCGGGCCATTCCCAACATACCACTGGCTCCGCCCGAACGTTGCGTAGGAGCGGAAGAGATAATCGTACTGTTGTTCGGTGTCTGGAACAATCCGAATCCTGCACCACACAGCATCAAACGCAGTATGATACTAATATCGGACGACTCGGCAGTCAGACTGGAAAGCGAGAAAAGTCCGACGGCAAACAGAGCCATCCCGACACTTCCCAAGATACCGGGGTGGATGCGCTCGACAAGATATCCTGCCAACGGAGCCGTGACAAGCGTAGCCAACGGCCACGGTGTGAGTAGAAGTCCGGTCATGACTTCGCTGTGTCCCAAAGTGTTCTGGAGGAAAAAAGGCAAAGAAACCATCGCTGTCATTTGTGCTATGAAAGAACAGATGGAAGTCAGGATGGACAGCCGGAAAATCGGAATCCGCAGCAGATCAAGAGGGAGCAGCGGGGTGGTCTGCGTCAGTTGTCGGCGCACGTAGTAGGTACCGACCACTGCCAACACAATCAGTTGAATGAAAAGGAAGTCCATTTTCTCATGGTGGGCAAATCCGTCCAGCGTGTAAATGAGCAGACCGAAAGTGACCGCATTCGCAATGGCACTGATATAATCGAATTTACGTTTCGTACGCTCCTCCTGTCGTGGCAGGTGTTTGATGCCGAGAAGCAATGCAGTGAGTCCTAACGGCACATTGATGGCAAACAACCAGTGCCAACTGGCAATGGAAAGAATACCGCTCGCCACAGATGGTCCGGCGGCAGCCGATATAGCGACTACCATTGCATTAATCCCCATCCCCCGCCCGATCTGGCTCTTCGGATAGATGTAACGCAGCTGTGCCGTATTCACACTAGTGATGGCGGAAGCGCTGAACCCTTGAAAGATACGGGCAACCGTCAAAGTCCAAAACGAATCGGACAAGGCACAGATCAATGAAGTGACGCAAAACAATCCGATGCCCGAAAGAAAGACTTTCCGGTAACCGATGATTTCACCCAAAGCGGAAAAAGACAGTAGCGATATAACGATGGCCAGCTGATAGCCGTTGATAATCCAGGTGGTTACAGCGGGAGAAGTCCCAAAATCATGTGAAAGTGTAGGTAGTACGATATTGACGATGTTAATATCCAGTACTGACATACAAAGAGCAAAGCCGACAGACACCACCGCCCAAATACGTTTAGGCATTGGCAAGCCATCGGTCTCATCGTTTTTTTGAGTTGGATTTATTGGTTGTACCATAAAAACTTATTCTTGTAAGTAGTCGTTTATTTCTTCACCATCAAGCAGACACAAACACAGACGCAAGCCCCACCGGCTACAAAAAAGCGCCGCGTTACTCTGTGATGAAAAATGATTCACTTGGTTTCGTAAAGGTAAACAAAACAACGGTACAGGTGTTTTTGTTTCCTTTGAAAAATAAGTTTTTTTAGTGCTCAACTACTGGATTCAACTTACTCTAAATGTCGAATTACATTTACTTCAGCTTCAAAATCCGCTGATTACTGCTTCCCCTGAACTCCAGATATGGAGAGAAAAGAGCCTGTTCGAAGCGTCCGTCCACCAATACATCAATATAATCAAGAGCGGCACTCAAACGAGGCTGCGCCTTAATTTCTTCGTATGTGTATCCGGTGTAGCACCACACGTTCATCCCTGTTTCCTCTTTCACCCGTTTCAGTAAAAGCAGGAACGCTTCCGGATGAAAAAACGGATCACCGCCGGAAAAAGTAACGCCGTCCAACAAAGGATTCGCTTTGATTTCACGGATGATGGACTGTATTTTCTCCTCCGTCAGTTCTTCCCCTGCTCCCGGATTCCAACTCTCCGGGTTGTGGCAACCGGGACAATGATGGGAGCAGCCGGCAAGATAAATAGAATACCTGATACCTTCACCGTCAACAATCGTTTCAGAATAAGTTCCTAGTAAATTCACTTCTTTAATAGCTAATGGAAAATGAAGATTTGAGAATGGATGATAACCATATAAATGTGGAATAAATACTCGTTACAGAACAGTACAAGATGAGAGTAACGTGCTGCAAGTAATAACCGAATAATGGATAATGAACCGTAACGCTTTCATCAAGCACCGTTCATTATCCATTCATCAATTATCAAACATTTATTCTACAAATGTTTTACACGGTCCTTCTCTTCTGCCCGTTTGGCAGAGTTCCAAGAGCTTAAATCGCCTGTCAGATAACCGGTGATACGACGCATACGGAGAATACTTTCACTCTGGCATACAGGGCATTTATCGAAGATAACTCCCTTGTAACCACAGTTATGACAAGTGTCTACCGGGTGATTGATAGAGCCGTATCCAATTCCTTCGTCGTGCATCACTTTCACAATCTTGGCAATAGCACGCACATTCTTCTGCGCTTCACCGTCCAGCTCCACATACGTGATGTGTCCGCCGCGTGTAATAGCGTGAAACGGAGCTTCACGCTTGATTTTCTCAACGATGCTGATCGGTTCTTTCACGTCTACGTGGAAAGAGTTGACATAATAGTCGCGATCTGTCACTCCGGGGATTTTTCCATATTTCCGGCGGTCCATTTTCGTGAAACGTCCCGAAAGTCCTTCGGCAGGAGTAGCCAGAACGGAGTAGTTCAGGTTATATTTCTCTTTATATTCGTCTACCACTTTATTCATTTCCATCACCGCTTCATACAGCGTGTCCCATGCTTTCTGGCTGTGTCCGTGACCTTGTCCGTAGAGAGCCACCATCGCGTTATGCCCGCCGATAAATCCGATCCCCAGTGTACCGCTGCGCAAGGCGTCTCCTACCTGTTCGTTCGGATTCAGTTCGCCACCGCCTTTCCACACATTATTTCCCATCATGAACGGGAACTGGCGTGCCAGGGCCGTACGCTGATACTGATAACGTTCGTAAAGCTGGTCGGCCACGAGCGCAGACATTTGGTGTACAGATTCGATGAAAATTTCTTTTGCTTTTTGTTCGATGGCGTCCTTGTTGCGTTCATCTTCTACCAGATTTTCCGCTTTGATACGGGCTTCGATAGCCAGTCTTGGCATATTCAGTGTGGTGAACGAAAGATTGCCACGTCCTAAAGAAGATTTTTCTCCGGCCACATTTTCAAAAACACGGGTACGGCAACCCATTGTTGCCAGTTCGTAAATGTAACGCTGCGGATCGTCGGCTTTCCATTTCTCGTTCTGGTTGAAAGGTGTGTCGAGGAACATGAAGTTCGGGAACAACGCTTTCGCAGTAGTCTGGCAAGCCTTTAATAACAAGTCGAAGTTGGGAGCCTCGTAACTGTCGGTCATTGCCGCTTCGATGTTCTCCGCTTTCATTGCTTTCTCAAAGTCTTTCTCCGAGTAAGAAACGCCGTCTTTCACCTTGAATATCTGGATAGGGAATACGGGTACTTCTCCTCTGGTGCCGAGGCCTTCAATGGTAGCTTTCAGCAGTTCTTCGATTACCATGCGGCCTTCGGCAGAAGTGTCCGTTCCGTAGTTGATGGAACTGAATACCACTTGGTTACCGCCACGAGAATGCATCGTATTCAGGTTGTGGATAAATCCTTCCATTGCCTGATGTGTATCTTTACGGGTCTGCTGGTAGGCTTTTTCGACGATGCGGGCAAGGTGTTCCTTATCTATAATGATCTGTAAAGCGACCAGAGCGATGCGCAATGTTTCGCGTTCGGCCTCGGTGGACTTGATAGACGGAAGGTATTCTTTAATCAACGTGCGGATGGATTTTTCATCGGCCTGATTTCCGTTTTCCATAGCCACATAGAAGTTGATGAACGATGCCAGATGCTTGCGGAAAGATTTAGCCACTCCTTTTGCCATGAAGAAGTCGAAAGCCGGAATCGCCTGTCCGCCATGCTGCTCATTTTGGTTGGTCTGAAAGATGATGGTAGCCAGCGTAGCATAGCTTTGGATGCTTTGCGGGGTGCGGATGCTACCGTTCTTTGTGCGGAAACCGCGTTCAAAGAGGTCATCCATATCATATTGAATGCAGGTTGTCGTCTTTGTCGGATAATAATCCAGGTCGTGGATGTGAATGTCTCCCAACTGGTGCGCTTCGGCAAAACGTTTCGGCAACAAGTATTTATAGGTATAATCTTTAGTTACCTCGGAAGCGAACGTCATCATCTGTCCGGCAGGCGTGTGACTGCTCATGTTGGCGTTGCTCAAATTGACATCGTTCTTGTCGATAGCCACAATGCCGTCCATCACCTGTTTCATCTGGGTTTTCTTATCACGCTCCGTATTCCGCCATTCGCGATAGATGATGTATTTCTTCGCTACTTCCGGCCGCACTTTCATCAACGACTTTTCTACCAAGTCCTGAATCTCTTCTACGGTGATCGTGGGGGTTGAAAACTGACTGATAACATTCATGGTGATGTCAGCAACCAACTGCTGCTCATCCTGAATTCCACTTGCACTGAATGCTTTACTGATTGCATTCTTAATCTTACTGATAGAGAAATCTTCTCTTTTACCATCACGTTTGATGATACAAATTTCCGCGTAGTTCATAACTTTAACTCCCGAAAGCATTAATAAATTAAAAATAGAAAATCTCTTCGGCAGGTCTTCTGACTTATCCCTCCCCCGCAACACCTTCCCACACCGGCATCGATGCAGTGGCCTATTGTGCGGATTCTTAGAGAATTACAGCAGCGGGTACTGTCGCCGATTTGCACAGCGTTCCCTCATTGACTAAACCTCTTTTTAGTTCCGAAACCGGATACAAAGATAGGAGATTATATCATAGCTTGGTTAGCTTTTAACATTAAATTTCGGGAAACTATTCTTTCTCACTGATACAGAAAGTTTTCCAAAACGGAAAACTTTTTTCTGATTTTAACGTGGATAATATTCCAAATCTGTTTATTCTTTTTCCGGAAAGCAGACAATTCACAGGCCGTCTATCCCCTATTGCAGCTACAAAAGTGGGAATTTATTTTCTTTTGTTCTATACAAAATCAAAGAAATATTTCTGCCTTTTAAAAATTATCATCAAAATTCTCGTTTCCGCCATGTTTCCGAAAAAGTATTTTCGGAATACGAAAAAGGGAAAAGACGAGAAAAAATTGAAACGGTACATGAAGTAAATTTATACTAGACCGAATTAAAATAGTATAGCTTTGAATCTATTTCGCTTAGTAGAATTAAGTTGTATGACACCCGGGTCTCATACATACCGACACCCGGGTGTTGAGCATGCTGACACCCGGGTGTCAGGCGTCATGAGACCCGGGTGTCGTACAACTGATTATTGCAGTATTTTATTTCCTACCTTATTGTTAGTAATAACTCCAATCACTATTAGACAGAAGTATCTAACTCATAACCTGCAAAAGGGAACAAAATATGCGATTGCAAACCATACGTACAGGAAAAGAGTTATAGAGTAAACAAATCGTTTACGAACGAATAAAACAAAAGAGGTGAGTTCCCCTTCACAGGGTAGCCCACCTCTTTCTCTTCATACACAAACATTCAAATGATCAGGTACCAGATGTTAGTCAATGTAACGGATGCCATCCATTTTAAACATACCTCCCTACATACGGCCGCCACCCAAAGCCTGATACAACGTAATCACACCCTGAATTTCGGTAAAGCGGTTCGCCACTTGTGACAGTTGCGCGTTGAGCAACGTCTGTTGTGCCGTCAGCACTTCCAGATAAGTGGTGTTGCCATGCTTCATCAACAGGCTTGTGCTCTTGGCGGCTGTTTGCAAAGAGGCTACCTGCTTGTCATAGTAGTCGGCTTTCTCGCGGGCAGTCTGATACTGTACCAGTGCCTCGTTCACTTCCACACCTGCATTCAGCAAGGTTTGCTCAAAGCTAAGGCGGGCTTCCTCCTGTTGGGCTTTCGCTATTTTCAGTTGGGCGATGTTGGCGCCTTTATTAAATAGAGGCTGCGTCAGAGAAGCTACGGCGGAAGCCAGAAACTTATCCGGATTGACAATCATGCTACCCGCACTGTTGGTCCAGCCTGCGCTGCCACTCAACGTGATGGAAGGATAGAAAGCGGCACGGGCGGCATTTGTGGTATAGAAAGCCTGCGCCAACGAGAATTCTGCGCTACGCACATCGGGACGGTTGGAAAGCATCTGCAAGGGAACACCTACGGAGAAGTTTTCCGGCAACTGCTGGTTTCCCAGTTTGCCACGCTGTATCTCATGGGGAGTTTCTGCCAGCAACAACGCCAGTGAATTCTCTGCCTGGTTGATTTGCTCTTTCAGGTCGAGCACGGTGGTACATATATTATAATAAGTGGCCTCCGTCTGCGCCAGTCCCGCCTCGTTCACCATACCGGCTTTTTTCATGGCACGGGTGGCGTTCACGCTTTCCTTCCACGCAGCTTCGGTGGCAACGGCTATCTCATATTGCGAATCGAGCATCAACAAAGTGTAATAGGTGTTGGCAACGGATGCCACCAATTGTGTCTTTACGGCTTGTTCATATTCCTTGCTCTGTTCGTAAGCGACTTTCGCACGACGTTTTGCGGTGGTCACTTTTCCGAAAATATCCAGTTCCCACGAAGCGGTCACGGGCAGAGAGTAAGTCTGCGTCGCCTTTCCACGGTCGAAGCTGCTGGCAGCTCCTTCCGGCGCAAGGAATAAAGAAGGCAGATAAGACAGTTTGGACGTCAACAAGGTAGCTTCCGCTTCTTTCACACGCAAGTGGGCAGTTTGCATATCGGTGTTGCGCACGAGTGCCGAATCAATCAGGCTTTGCAAAGACGGGTCGGTAAAGACCTCCCGCCACGAGAGGTTGCCGAAGTTTGCCGTATCGGCGGCCACTGACTCGCTGCCGTAAAGTCCTTCGGGGACTTCCGACACCGGTTTGTATTTATTATAGATACCGCAACTGCTCAAAACGAGTGTTGCTGCGGACAGAATTATTATTTTTCTCATTCAACTATAAATTTATGATATAAACTAATGAGGAGGACAGATTCACTGTATCCTAATTAAATGCTTATTTTATCTTTCAGACAGAAGAACAAAAGAACAAATATTGAAGTCATTGTCAACGTTCTATTACAATGATTGTATTCATTATATCAACCACATGAATTACATTAATTATATGACTACATCGACTTTATCTTTTGTACTTACGTTCTTCTGTCTAAAAATCAGAATTACTCTTTTCCAGCCTTGGATTTTTCTTCTTCACTCACTTTGATTTCCTCTTCAATCTGCCAATCATGCGTAGGGGCACTCTGTACGGGACGGAGACGTTCCTGCAACCATTGGAAAGCAATGAACAAAGTCGGCACGATAAAGAGCAGTGCCAGCGTACCGATAGTCATACCGCCAACTACCCCCGTACCCAATGAACGGTTACCGTTAGCTCCTACTCCACTAGACATCATCAGCGGGAACAGACCGAAAATCATCGTCAAAGCCGTCATCAGAATCGGGCGCAGACGGGCTTTGGCTGCGCTGACAGCAGAAGCAATCAGTCCCATACCGGCCTTACGGCGTTCGGCAGCATATTCCGTCAGCAAGATAGCCGTTTTTGCCAGCAGACCGATCAACATAATCAGACCCGTTTGCAGGTAAATATTATTCTCCAGTCCGAATATCCGGGCAAAAAGGAAGCTACCCATCAATCCGCAAGGCACACTCAAAAGAACAGCGAACGGAATAATGAAGCTCTCGTAGAGCGCGCTTAGAATGAGGTAAATCATCAGGAAGCAAATACCGAAAATAATCATCGTCGTGCCGCTTTGCTGGTTTTCCTCACGGGTGATACCTCCGTAGTCATAGCCGTAACCTTTCGGAAGAGACTGTTCCGCCGTTTCCTGCACAGCCTTGATCGCGTCTCCCGTACTGTATCCATCGGCCGGCATCGCGTTCACCGCAATGGAGTTATACATATTGAAACGGCTCAACGACTCCGCACCATAGCTGCGGGTCAGCGTAACGAACTGGCTTAACGGAGCCATCTCACCATTGGACATACGCACAAAAGCGTTGTCGAGCGAAGTCTCGTCCAGACGGAACATCGGATCAGCCTGAATCATAACGCGGTACACTTTAGAGAAACGGTTGAAGTTGGACACATACTGACCACCGTAGTAGCCGGACAGCGTACTCAACACAGCGTCGGGCGTGATACCTGCACGCTTGCATTTAGCCGCATCCACCTCTACCGTCCATTGCGGATAGCGCACGTCGAACGTCGAATAAGCCATTGCTATTTCAGGCCGTTGGTTCAACGCACCCAAATATTGCTGGGTAGTGGTGAAGAACTCATTGATACCACCGCCCATCTTGTCCTGCATGTGGAGTTCGAGCGCATTACCCATACCGTAGCCCGGAATCATACCCGGTGAGATGGCGAACACACTGGCATCTTTAATATCGGCCGTAAGGGCATACACCTGTCCGATCACCGACTGCACATTATCCGCGTCATCCGGTCGTTCGTCCCACGGCTTCAATTTAAGAATCAACATACCGAACGAACTTCCCTGTCCGGCCAGCAAACCGTAACCGGCCACTTTCTGCACGTGCTTCAGTTGAGGAATCGCCATCAGGCGTTTTTCGATACGTTCCATCACCTCATCCGTCGTAGTGAGCGAACTGCCTGCCGCCGTACTTACATTGACGAAAATCACCCCCTGATCCTCATCCGGCACCAGACTGGTCTTTGTCGTATTCATCAGGAACACAAGCAACACTACGGAACAAGCCAGCAACGACCATGTGAGCCATCTGCGCTTGATAAAGAGCAATACAATCGTCTTATATTTATCCACCATCACATCGAAAGCCGAATTGAAGGACTTACGGAAACGTGCTGCAAAGTTGTTCTTCTGCGTTCCGTCTTCATTGATGTAAGGCTTGAGCAGCAATGCGCACAAAGCCGGACTCAAGGTCAACGCATTGATGGCCGAGATACCTACTGCCACCGCCATCGTCAACCCGAACTGTGTATAAAACGTACCGGAAGTGCCGCCCATAAAGGACACCGGAATAAATACCGCCATAAACACCAGTGAAGAAGTGATAACGGCATTACTGATACCTTTCATCGCGTCGATACTTGCCATATAGGACGACCTGTACCCCACATCGAACCGCGCCTGCACCGCCTCGACGACAATAATGGCATCATCCACCACCGTACCGATCACCAGCACGAGCGCAAACAGTGTCAACAGATTGATACTGAATCCCGCTATCGCCATAAAAGCGAACGTACCTACCAGCGACACAACGATTCCGACCAAAGGAATCAATGTGGAACGGAAGTCCTGCAAGAAAACGTACACCACAAGGATCACGAGGATAATTGCCTCGATCAACGTCTTCACCACCTCATGAATGGAAGCGAACAGGAAGTCGTTGGAGCTCATCATCTGTGTCAGCTCCACTCCTTTCGGAAGATCCTTGCGTGCCTCATCGAGAAATTTGTCGATGTTCTGGTTTACTTCCGTCGCATTGGATCCTGCCGTCTGAAACACCATACAGGACACACCCGGATGGCCGTCCATACCGCCGTGGTAAGCGTAGCTGTCCTGTCCCAGTTGTATGTCGGCAATATCTTTCAGTTTCAACACCTCGCCATGATCGGTAGAACGGATGACGATGTCGCCAAATTCTTCGGGAGTAATCAGACGTCCCTTGTACTTCATCGTATATTGGTACGTTTCATTCGAGTTCTCGCCAAACGAACCGGTTGCCGATTCGATATTCTGCTCGGCAAGCACGCCGGTGATGTCGGACGGAATCAGTTTGTACTGTGCCATCACATCCGGCTTCATCCATACACGCATACTATATTCACCACCCATAATCATCATATCGCCCACACCGGAGATGCGGAGAATCTGTGGTTTCAGGTTGATACTGATATAGTTGGACAGGAAGTTCTCGTCATAACTCTCGTCCGGACTGGACAAGGAGAACATCTGCAAGATACTCGTCTGCCGCTTGGAAGTGGTCACACCGACTTGGGTTACTTCGGCCGGAAGCTGTCCCGTAGCACGCGACACACGGTTCTGCACGTTGACAGCCGCCATATCAGGATCGGTGCCCTGCTTAAAATAGACGGTGATGCTCACCGAACCGGCATTAGTGGCGGAAGATGTCATGTAGGTCATGTCCTCCACCCCATTGATCGCCTCTTCCAAAGGCGCGATTACACTCTTCTGCAACGTTTCCGCACTGGCGCCATAATAAGTGGTACTCACCATAATGGTAGGCGGAGCAATATCGGGGTACTGCTCAACAGGCAGACTGAACAGCCCGATGATACCCACTACAACAATCGTAATAGAAATGACTGCCGATAATACGGGGCGTTCTATAAAGGTTCTTAAATTCATGAATGATTCCTCCTTGGTTTAATTTTCAGTAGTTGTGGCCGAAGACGCTGTGGCTGTCTCTGCCGACAGAGATTGAGCGGTCGTCTCCGCTAATGAGGATTGGTTGATTGCCTCTGCTGATGAGGATTGATTGATTGTCTCTGCTGATGAAGATTGATTAGCCTTTGTCACTCCTGCCATTGAAGTTTGAGCAGCCTTCGCCTTGACCGGAGTACCTTCACGAAGCAATCCTACGCCTTCGGCCACAATCACATCTCCCGGTACCAGCCCTTCATCTACAATAAATTCCCGACCGCCGTTGACGCGAGTCACCTGTACCGGGCTTGATTGAGCTTTACCGTCCACAACTTTATACACATATCTCTTATCCTGTATTTCGAAAGTGGCAGCCTGCGGAATGGTCAATGCTCCCGTTTTCTGCACAGGAACAATCACGTTGCCCGCACCACCGCTATGCAACAATCCTTCCTTATTCGGAAAAACAGCACGCAGACTGACCGTACCTGTCGAACGGTCGATCACTCCACTAATCGACTCGATCTGTCCTTGTTCGGAATAAGCCGATTTATCGTTCAGTTGCAGATTGATGGCAGGCATATTTTTCAGCGCCTCTTCTTTGGAACCGTATTGGCGGATGAGTCCCAGCAACTGGTTTTCCGTCATGGAGAAGTAAACATACATATCCGAATTGTCGGAAACCGTTGTCAGCGGTTGGGCAAGAGCGGAACTCACCAAAGCGCCTACGCGGTAAGGCAATGTACCCACCACACCGTCTGCCGGACTTTTCACAACCGTATAAGAAAGATTGTTGCGGGCACTCACTTCCTGCGCTTTTGCCTGCGCCAACTGTGCCTTGGCAGCCAGTAGGGAGTTTTTCGCGGTACTCAAATCGAAAGAGGAAACTACGTTCGCTTTATACAGTTCCTCTTTACTGTCATACGTCAGTTGTGCCGTAGCCAGAGAGGCTTTTGCCGACTCAACGTTTGCCACTGCCGTTTGCAAAGCAGCTTCATACGGCACCTGATCGATGATGAACAACGTCTGTCCGTTCTTCACGCGTTGACCTTCCGTCACACAGACTTTAGTCAGCGTACCACTCACCTGGGGATAAATATCAATATCTTGGCGTCCGCGGATGGTTGCCGAGTAGGCGCTTGAAATCATCCGGTCGGCCGGAACAACGGTCATCACTTCGTATTCTGTTTCCATTTGTGCCGGGGGAGCCTGTTTACAGCCTGTCGCAGCAATCATACAGCAGAGCAACAATAATCCCTGCTTCATTTTACATACCTTTCTACTCATTTTCTGTTACCTATTAAATATTTTTGAACGCGGCAAAGGTAGACTGTTTTCTTCATTGAAAACTGGACTTAGTATCTCAAGTTTTGTTCATTTTAGGAACATTAAAACCGATATTTAGTGAAAAAGTGCTATTTTTGTACCCAAAATAAGAATAACAATGGAATCAAAAAACTCTAGCCTAGCCATATTTCGTGAACCGTTCGTAGCCGGAATGGACGAAAACCTGTCTCCAATTATGCAACGCCTATGGAAACTGGAAGGGGGTGCCATCTATTTTTGCCGTAGCGGATGGGCACACGTCACGATCGACTTGAAAGACTATGAAATTGTCGAAAATACTCAAATCGTGCTCTTGCCGGGAACGATTATTCGTGTCAACGGCAGCAGCAGTGATTTCACAGCTTCTTTCTTCGGATTCCCCAAAGAAATGTTTCGCGAAGCCTGCCTGCGTTTCGAGCCGATCTTCTTCCGGTTCATCAAAGAAAAGCCGTGTTACGTACTTCCGGAAGAAAATACCGGAGCTATCAATGGGTTAATACGTGCCACGACCGCTATATACAACGACCGCGAAAATCGTTTCCGCAACCAAATTGCTAAAAATCACCTCCAGTCGTTTATGTTGGATATCTATGACAAGTGTTACCGCTACTTCGACCGGCAGGAAATAGAAGGAGGAAGTCGGCAGGATGAAATCTTCAAGAAATTCATCGCACTGGTGCACGAAAACTGCATCGCTGAAAGGGAAGTAACCTTCTACGCCAACAAGCTCTGTATCTCCACCAAATACCTGACAGGTATCTGCAAAAGCGTGACGGGTGAAGCTGCCAAAAAGCTTATTGACGACTTCTCCATCCTGGAGATAAAAGTGCTGCTTCAATCCACCGAACTGACGATTCAGGAAATAGCCGACCGGCTCGGTTTTCCCGATCAGTCGTATCTAGGCAGGTATTTCAAACGACATGAGGGAATGTCGCCGAAGGAGTATCAGAGCAAATATTCTATCTAATCAAGTAAAATAATCTTTTATTAATTTATATTTATCGCACAACACAATTTGTTAACAGATCTGTAATACTATCTTAATCTGCCTTGTCTTCCTTTGCACCGTGAAACAAAAACACTGGTGTTAACGACTTTATTGCATTTAATAAATTAAAAGAAGCAAGGTAAAAAGATTATGAAAAGTAACAAATGGCTGCTTTCTCTGGCAGTTGGATTTCTGTGCTGTGGCTCTGCATACGCACAGACAACAGTGAAAGGAACAATAACGAGTGAAAGCGGAGAACCGTTAATCGCGGCTACCATCGCTGTAAAAAACTCGACAGACGGTACGGTGACCGACATTGACGGCAACTACTCCCTGAAAACTAAGAAAACATTAAGTTCCAAAGATTTACTCCTATTTAGTTATGTAGGATATAAAACGCTACAAAAAAACTATACGGGCAATACGATGAACGTAAAACTGGCGGAAGAGTCGCAACAACTGAATGATGTGGTAGTGACCGCCCTGGGCATCAAACGTGAAGAAAAAGGGCTGGGATACGCCACGGAAACCGTGAAAGGAGACAAAATTACCAGCGCTCTGCCTTCCAACTGGTCGACGGCACTCAACGGTAAGGTAGCCGGATTGAGCGTTATCTCTTCCGGCGGTCCGCTCAATTCGAGCCGCATCTCCCTGCGGGGCGACGTCTCGCTGAATCAGAACGGGAACGATGCATTAGTGGTAGTGGACGGTGTACCGATGAGTAGCCCGATGACCAATCCGGGAGTCGCCTACGGTGCAGGTTCCAACAGTGAGCTTTCCGTGGACTACGGTAACGGATTTTCCGACATCAATCCGGATGATATCGAAAGCATACAAGTATTGAAAGGAGCCAGCGCGACGGCTCTGTACGGTACGCGTGCAGCCAACGGCGTGATTATGGTGACTACGAAATCGGGAGCCGGCGCACCCAAAGGTATCGGCGTATCTTATAGCGGTAACTTCAGCATAGACGATGTGATGAGGTGGCCGGATTATCAGTATGAATTCGGACAAGGACTGCCGAGTAACATCGGTCCGGCAGGGTCCATCTATGAGGGCGAACCATACTACTCCTACGGAAAAGCGGAAGACGGCAGCTACGCAAGCACCAGCGGAACGAGTAGCGCATACGGAGCACGTTTCGATGCCAACAGGAAATTCTACCAATATGATCCGGTGACACAGGGACGTGCCTCCGAAGCGACTCCCTGGGTAGCGTATAAAAACAACCGCAAGGATTTGTTCCAGACGGGCTACACAATTACCAACTCCGTAGCCCTGACCGGAAAATCCGACCGGGGCAGCGTGCGGGCTTCCATCACCCACACCAAAAACGAATGGATTCTTCCCAATACAGGTTTCCAGCGCATCACTGCCATGATTTCCGCCCAACAACAGATTTCGCGGGCACTGCGCATCAATTTTAAATCGAGCTATACCTACCGCAAGCTCAACAATACGCCTGCCCTGGGATATAACAGCAACTCCATCTCTTACTTCCTCATCTTCCAGAATCCGAATGTCAACCTCGACTGGCTGCGCCCGATGTGGCGTACCGGACAGGAAAATGTGAAACAGCTCCAGCCTTACAGTTCCTTCATCGGAAACCCGTATGTCATTCTATACGAATCTGAAAATCCGTCAGAGAAACATAGTAACGTCTCCTCCGTTTCCGCCAACCTGCGTATCAACAGCAAGTTCGATTTCATGATCCGGTCCGGTATCCAACTGTCCACCGACCAGCGCGAACAACACCGTCCTATCAGCGATGTGGTATTTGGCAACGGATTCTTCAAAAAACAGAATGTGTTCGATTATGAATTAAACAGCGACGCTTTATTTACGTACCATGATTCCTTCGCTAACGGATTGCACGTCAATGCTTCGGCGGGAGGAAACATGATGCAACAGAGCTATGATATGCTCGCCGCCTCGGTGGTGGGACTGATTACGCCGGGAGTCTACAAACTGGCAAACGGTGTCTCCAACCCGAACGTGCAGACTGTCATCAAAAAGAAAGCATTGAACAGTCTTTATTTCACAGCCAACTTCGCATATAAGGATAAACTGTTTCTCGACGTCACCGGACGTAACGACTGGTCGTCTACCCTACCGAAGAGCAACCGTTCCTTCTTCTATCCGTCGGTCAGTGTCAGCGCAGTGATGAACGAACTGTTCCTAATGCCGGAACCAATCAATTTGTTGAAAGTAAGAGGTTCTTTCGCCCAGGTGGGTAACGACACAGACCCTTACAAAACATCGCCCTACTACGGCACGAGCGATTTCCCCGGATCGGCTGTCGTTGCTTCCACACTGTACAATCAGGACTTCAAACCGGAAATTTCAACCAACTACGAAGCCGGTTTCGACCTGCGTATGTTCCAAAACCGCATCGGACTCGATTTCACATTCTATTACAACCGTACCAAAAACCAAATTCTGGATGCTCCGATGGACCCGACTACAGGTTACAGCAAAGCGACTATCAATTCGGGATGTGTCCGCAACCGTGGTTATGAAATCCAATTGGACGTTACCCCGGTAGTCAGCAGAGATTTCCGCTGGAACGCCACTTTTACCTGGTCTAAAAACGAAAACAAGATTATCTCGCTGGCGGAAGGGGCAGACGAGAATCAGTTAATCAGCAGTATCGGCAACGTCTCCATCATCGGACGCGTGGGAGGTACGACAGGCGACCTCTGGGGCTACAAACTGGTGCGCGACCCGGAAGGAAACGTTGTCATCAATGATAACGGACTGCCCGAACGTTCGGGAGAGATTGAATACGTAGCCACAGCCTATCCGAAATGGAAAGCCGGACTGTATAACGAATTTTCCTACAAAAACTTTACTCTTAGCGTCCTGCTCGACGGACAAGTGGGAGGAAAAATGTATTCGCACTCTCACCACAAAATGACGGAACAGGGAAAACTGGCTCATACCCTGAACGGACGTCTGCCGGGAACGGAATTTTATATGTCGAAAGATGATCCGCGCATTGCCACCGCCGGACTTTCACCGCAGGACGGAATGTATATGATTGCCCCGGGTGTAGTGAAAAACGACGACGGTAGCTTCTCGAAAAACACTAAAGTGGTAACCGTGGAAAGCTATTATAAAGAGTACTATCGGATGGCAAACGTGGAGACGAACACTTTCAGCACCGATTTCCTCAAACTGCGTGAAATGAGACTGGAATATAAATTACCGGGCAGCACACTGAAGAAAACTCCTTTCAGCAAAGCATCGATAGCGTTTTATGCACGCAACTTGTTCTGCATCACGGATTATCCTTTATTTGACCCCGAATCTGCCGCCCTCAACGGAAGTTCGATGGTAACGGGTGTGGAAACGGGTTCACTGCCTACGGCACGTACTTTCGGATTGAATATTAACTTATCTTTTTAAACACTGACTCATGAAAACCTATAATTTTTTAAAGAATATAGCAGGAGGAATAATAGTGTGCGGAACACTCTGTACAACCTCCTGTACCAGCTTCGACGAACTGAATACGGACCCCACCCGCATGGACGAGGTGAATCCCGGCACACTGCTCAACCCGATTCTCTACGAAACGTCTGTCTACAACTGGAAACTCTACAACAACTACACCTACGACCTGATGCAATGCGCTGTATCTACTTCCAGCACTAACGGTGTCGGATGGTGGTATATGACGGACAGCCAGGGAGACGGCACATGGACTACCTTTTATAAATGGATCAATAACGCCAAAGAGATGACGCGTCTCACCGAAAAACTCCCGGAGGCTGCCAAACAACCCAATTATGACGCCATCTCACTCACACTGCAAAGTTGGCTGTACCAGATTCTAACCGATGCTTTCGGTGACGTCCCGATGAGCGAAGCCTGCTCTGCCGATGAAGGAATACTCGCGCCGAAGTTCGACACCCAACAACAAGTGTACCGACAAATTATCGACAACCTGAAAACGGCAAACGAACTGTTTGACGAAGCTAACGGACTGATCTACAACCAATCGGGCGAAATGTTGTACAACACGTCTAAAGGAGATGCAACCGGTATAAAGAAATGGAAGAAGTTCTGCAACTCGCTCCGCCTGCGTGCATTGCTCCGCGTGATCGACGTTCCGGAGTTCAACGCGAAACAGGAATTGCGCACGATGCTAACCGATCCCGCCACCTATCCGGTATTCGAATCGAACGATGATGCTGCCCTGCTTGCCATCAGCGGAACTTATCCGCAGGAAGCTCCGCTCACCCGGCCGCAGGATTTCACTTCATACGTTCAGATTTCCGAGTTCTTTGTCGACCTGCTAAAAGGATGGAATGACCCTCGTCTGCAAGTGTATGCAACGCAGGTCACTCTGCCCGACCAGACAAAGGATTATGTAGGTTTGCCCAGCGGTTATCAAACGTTGCCCTCTATCACGGCTTCGGGACTGAATCAAGAAATGGCGAAAGCTCCCATGAAACTTGCCATGATGCCTTATGCCGAAGTTGAATTTATCAAAGCGGAACTACTGAAGAAAGGGGTGATCGACGGAGGAAGCAACGCTGCCAAAGAAGCGTATCAGAAAGGAGTGCAGGCAGCTATCGAACAGTGGGGACAGGTATTGCCCGACAATTACTTTGAGAATCCGGAAGCGGCTTATGACGATACTTTGGAACGTATCATGAACCAGAAATTCGTCGCACTGTTCTTCTGCGACTATCAGCAGTGGTTCGAATATAACCGTACCGGCTTTCCTGTGTTGCCCGTAGGACCCGGCATCGCGAATGCCAACAACCAAATGCCCAAACGTTTCAAATATCCGGCTGCCCTGCAACGTACCAACCTGAAAAACTATCAGGCTGCCAAGCAGAATATGGGAGGTGATGATTTTAATATTCGATTAATATGGCAACAATAACGGAATATGGCAAATAAAGAAATGTATCAACCATAAATTTAAAATTCAATGTGTATGAAGAAAATTATCAGTATGGCTGTCATGTTATATATAACAATGACAGTAATGGCACAGAAAGGAGAACTTGCCATGAACGAAAATATCCGCGGAAAGGAAAATGTTTCAAGAAACGTTGCGGAGAATATGGTAGGAAATACAGCAGAAAATAGAGCAGAGAAAGAAGCTACTCCCGTAGGGAAGAAACCAAAAGCTACATTTATATTCGACGTATATGGAGAGATTCCGACAACTAAACCGGTGTTTGAAACGGAACATTATCTAGGTAGTGACATTACCGGAAAATGGAATACTTTCATCCAGAATTACACGCACGAGTATGATGTAACGATTGGATTCACTGATTCTTCCGTTGAGATTTTGAAGCCTTCCATTTACAAGGCGGTCAACAAAGTGAACAAATATTATAAAAAGGCACTGAAAAAGGAAGAAGTGAGCCGGGAAGTTGCTACATCCAACATGGCACACATTCTGGATTGTGCCAATGTGATGTGTTTCGACGATAACAGCAAGTCTTTCGAAGAGGCTGTAAAGTCGGCAGACGAACCGGAAGAGATTATCGCATTATTCAATCAAGTCACTCTAAGAAAGTTATAAGCAATGAAAAAAGTATGTAATAGAAATATGCTGTTTGCGGCAATCTTATGTCTCCAGCTAAATGTTGTTGCCGCTTTTGGTCAGACTGTTGTGAAAGGCAGTGTGAAAGATAACACAGGTAAGCCTGTCAGCGGTGTAGTAGTAACTGACGGTGCGCATTTTAAAACAACCGACGCACAAGGAAACTATGTTTTGAACACCGATCCGGCACGTTATCCGATGGTTTACATCTCTACTCCGGCAGACTATGAGCTTCCTTCCAAAGAGGGTGTAGCCGACGGCTTCTATCAATATTTGGATGCGAAGAAAAGCGAGAATCAGTGCAACTTCGTTCTGACCAAACGGCAGAAGCCGGCGGATGAATTTGTATATATCGCCATTTCCGATCCGCAAGTGAGGAACGAGAAACAACTGGACCGCTTCCGCACAGAGACAGTGCCCGACCTGAAACAAACTGCCGACTCGCTAAAGAACTTCGAAATCGTTGGTATGGGACTGGGCGACCTTGTGTGGGATGCCATGAACTTATATGCTCCTTACCGGCAAGCCGTCTCTAATTTAGGTATCACAATGTTCCAACTAATGGGAAACCATGATTTCAACCTGCTCTACAAATCCATGACACAGACGGACAATCCGGCAGACGGATATGGGGAACAGAATTATTACCAGTCGTTCGGTCCGGCCAACTATTCATTCAACATTGGAAAAATCCATGTAATCGCAATGAAAGACATCGACTACGATGGTAATAAGAAATACACGGAACGATTCACACCGGAAGATCTGGACTGGTTGAGAAAAGATTTAAGTTATGTGCCCGAAGGAAGCACCGTATTCCTGAACGTACACGCTCCGGTAGCCAACAACACGGTATCGGCCGGTGGAAATGCGCGCAACGCCAACGCGCTTTTCCAACTATTAAGACCGTATCAGGTTCATATTTTTTCGGGACACACACATTTCTATGAGAATCAGCAACCTGCGCCTACTATTTATGAACATAATATCGGAGCTGCCTGCGGTGCATGGTGGGCAGGACACGTGAACCGTTGCGGAGCGCCGAACGGTTACCTGGTGGTAGAAGTGAAAGGTGACGATGTGAAGTGGCGTTACAAAGCGACAGGCTGTTCTCCCGATTATCAGTTCCGGCTCTACAAGCCGGGAGAATTTGAAAGCCAGAAAGACTATGTGGTAGCCAACATCTGGGATTGGGACAGAACATATACAATAAACTGGTACGAAGACGGAGTATTGAAAGGTGCCATGCAGGCTTTTGATGATGAAGACCAGGATTACATCAACATGGTGAAAGGAAAGAAAACCGGTTATCATACACAGCATCTTTTCCGGGCACAGCCTGCGAAAGGTACAAAGTCTGTCAAAGTGGTGGTTAAGAATCGTTTCGGAGAAGTATTCACGAAAGAGGTGAAATTGTAGGTTCTTCCAGTCTATTTATGGTTCCCCGAATCATTTGTGAAATTTCAGTAGTATGAATAGAGTTTATACCGATTCTTTTCGATAGTTGGTTTTCGTAATGAATCGGTATAAACTATCCTTTTTTCAGACCGGTTCTTTATATTTTTATAAAGATCCGCTTTTTGTACAAGATCCACACAACCAAATAATTGAATCCGATAAACAGAAGACCGTAAATCAGAGAGGCCAAATAAGCGTCGGGAAGAATAAGCAGGATGGAGGTATAAACCTTCCCTTGCAGACTAATTCCACTAACTGTGATAACCTCGAGCAGAGTAGCCAACACACCGGCCACCACATAGATGAACAACGGATTCGTGCCAAAAACATGGAAAGGATACGCCCATTTCTGTTTTTTACGAATATCAATAAGCCAGGTGAGAAACACAAGAAATAAAGAAGCAAAACCACAGGTTACCAAAACAAAAGTCGGACTCCATACTTTTTTATTCAACGGGCAACCGTAACTAAGCAACCATCCGGCAAATAAAAGAGCAATACCCAGTATGGATATCTGTAACAACCGGTGATGAATTTCTGTCTTCTCCCGCAAGATATTTCCGCAGAAATAACCTATTATCACTTGCGCAATACACGGCAAGGTACTTAACAGCCCTTCCGGATCGAAAAAGATACGTCCGCCGTCCGGCAACCACTCCCGATACAGATGAGTTTCTCCGAATAATGTTCGGTCTGTAACGGCAATAATATTCTGCTCGGATAGTTCAAAGCCGTTCCCCAAAGCCAACAAGACAATATAGCCTATCAGAATAATCGCGGAGATCCATGCCAGATTTGCCGGACGCCGGACACTCATAATCAACAAAGAACCAAAAAAGTAAGCTAACGCCAGTCGTTGCAACACACCTAGAATACGTATCTGTGAGAAAGGCTGTTCCACCCCCGCACACACCAACGAAAACCAGGAAAGAAAAAGTCCCAACAAGAATAAAATCACTGTGCGCCGCACCAGTTTGGTGATAAAACTACGGCTGAAGTGATGGTCGAACCTGGATAAGGCAAAGCTCATAGAAACACCCATGATAAACATAAAGAATGGGAAGACCAGGTCTGTCGGTGTCAGTCCGTTCCATTCGGCATGCCGCAAGGGCGCATAAACAGACTCCCACGTCCCAGGGTTGTTCACCAAAATCATTCCGACAATGGTGATTCCCCGAAGCACGTCTAATGAAAGTAAACGTTCTGATTTCATATCGTTCTGATGACACCGGGATTAAATAAATCCCGGTTTGGTGAAGTAAAATCCATTCTCATTCAACCATTTAACATGCCATTTCAGGCGATTGGTGAAATCAATCCAGTTGCGGTCACTTCCCCACGCCAATTCTGAAAAGGCCTGAAGAGAAGGGAAAACATGCTGACCGAACTTCCGTTCATTGGGAATCATTTCCGTCCAGACACAGGCTTGGAAGCCTAATACATTCTGCTTCACAATACTAGGAAACTGGGGTTCGAACTCGAAGTTATACAAAGAGCTTAATCCTTCGTCCGAAGGCGTTGCGCTCAAATAGAAACGAGACCACTCCATAAATACAATCGGATAACCTTTCTGGGTAATCTTTCCCGGCTGGTCGGGCAGCCAGTCACGCCAATAGGTATAGATCAGGTCTTGTGGATCTTTCTCAAGAAAAGCATCGTCCCATCCCATCACTTTCTTACCTTTACCCTTCACATAGTTCGTCATTATCTTCACAAAGCGGTTTTGCAATTCATCCACTTTCTGATAACCTTCCTGTTGCATCAACTGCTGACAGACTTCACACTGCTCCCAGTTATCCTTTTCTACCTCGTCAGCTCCTATATGGAAATATTCCGAAGGAAAGATTTCAACCATTTCATCAATGATAGATTGCACAAACTGATAGTTTTCCGGCCGGGAAGGGCAAATAGGATAAGAAAATTCTTCTCCCCAACCAGCTTCTCCCGTACACGACAGTTCGGGATACACTTTGATAGCCGCCGAGAAATGCCCTGGCATATCTATTTCGGGAACAATATCAATACCTCTTTCCAATGCGTAACTCACCAAGCCTTTCATCTCTTCTTGTGTATAATGACCACCATATTGCGAACCATTTCTCACAAAACGAGGATCTATCTCGTAGTTATAATCTTGTTGGGAAAGCTCTACGCATCTCTTGTCATACTCGTCGAAGTCACGCCAGCTTCCCTCCTGCGTCAGTAAAGGATATTTTTTCACTTCGATGCGCCAGCCCTGATCGTCGGTCAAATGCAAGTGGAGCTTGTTTATCTTGTAGAAAGACAAACAGTCTATCACCTTTTTCAGATAATCAACCGTAAACATGTGCCGTACCACATCGATATGGAATCCGCGCCAGTCGTATTTGGGAGCATCCTTTATATCTACCATCGGAAGATATTTCGAGTTTCCCGAAGTGAAGAAATTAGCTTGTTCGAGTGCTTGCCTCAACGTCTGGATTCCCCAAAGAAGTCCGGTTTCCGTTGAATAATAAATACAGGCTCCCTCTTTAGTTACGGTCAGACGATAGGCTTCTTTGGCCAAATCAGATTCTTGTTGCACCCGGATAAAGGCATGATCGTTGGAAGCGGCACTCGCGGAAAGAGACAGTTTCTCTTCCAGCGTGGATTTCAACAGTTGTGACGTAGAAGCCGGAATATTCTGGCTAACAGTCACATTCTGCGGAAGAGTGACCACCGATTCTTTATAATCAACTCTTTCCGGCAAAGGCATTACCGACAGGCGGGTCGGTACCCGTTCCGGATACCCTCCATTATCATTGTCATTGCACGACAACGATGTGATCGCACCTATTCCCAACAGGAATAATATACCGCTTTTTTTTATCTTATCATAGTTCATAACTTGTCTACTTTTTGTGGATTAATTTATTTTGAGAGTGCTTGTCACACTTTCTTTGTTTAAATAAAACAGTTTAGCTTTCACAACCGAAGCATCACAGGTTATGGGAGCTTCCCAAAGTGCTGAATCACGAGTTGGTTCCGCTCCATCGGTCGTATAGCGTATCTCCCCTCCCCGGATGGGGGTGTTGGCATAGAGCTTGCCTTCTTTGAGGCAAAGTCCGGGATGAGGCAAACGGAAGTTAATGTTTCGGGACGCCCAATGGGGCATTTCCTTCTCACTCGCTTTCGAATAGAACAGAGCCAGCGCTTTGTTGAAAGCCTGCTGTTCTTTCTCTCCTGCCAGCATACTCCAAGCGGGAAAAGCATTCCACCCGCGTTCTACCAGTCCGAGGATTTTAGGAAAGGTATAATATTCCACCCACTTGAAATCACGGATCGTTTCTGCAAACAGTTGCGCTTGTACTCCTTGGATACGCTCCTTGCCGGATGCGGTCAAAACTGTTTTTCCTCTTCCTGCAATGTTTAAATCAACCGGATTGCCAGCCATATCAGTACGCGAAGAGCGATAGATGTGATATGGAAGCATGGAAAAGCCTTTAGATTCATCCACATATCCGGCCCACGAGAGCCCTCTTTCATCGGGGTGAGCATCATAGGCCAAATCCAGATAGAAGTTGTTCACGTTGCAGAGGATCACCGGATACCCTTTGTTGGCTACCTGATAAGGTATTTCGTCCGCTTCCCATTCGGGAACTGTATTCCAGCAATATACTCCTGCCGCAAGCCTGTTCAAATGGCGGTCGGTAGCCTCCGAATGTCCCAACGCTGCTTCCTGCCAGCCACTAAACTGCACATGATATTGTTGCAGATAGTCTGCCATCTTCGTGATGTAGTATTCGGACAGTTCATGCGCACTCGTCATTCCATGTTCATCCATAAACGCCCGGCAGACAGGCGAACCCATCCAAGCTCCATCAGGCACTTCATCGCCTCCCAAGTGAATGGTAGTCAAAGGTACCTCCGCTTCTTCATACATAGCAATCAGCTCACGAATCACTTTTTCCATAAAACGATACGTAGAGGGCAATGCCACATTCATCACGTTATCCGTATAAGACTGTGCGGAAACATAGCGGGAAGTATCTTGTGCGTCACTCAACAAATATTCGACGGCCTTTTCAGGATCGGTGTTTATATATTTATGATAACGTGCTTTCATGGACACTATTGCCGCCCGTGCATGCCCCGGAGACTCTATTTCTGGGATTACACGCACATGTCTTTGAGCTGCATAACGCAATAAATCTATAAACTCTTTACGAGTATAATATCCGTTACCGGAGGTAGGCGCAAACGGATCATAGTTACCATCGTAGCCCGGATACAAACATTCCAGTTCATCCGTGGTGTGTCCCCGACGTGCACCAACCGAAGTCAGTTCTTCCAGACCGGGAATCTGAAGACGCCAGCCTTCATCATCCGAAAAGTGGAAATGCAGCACGTTCAGTTTATAAGAAGAGGTAGCGTCTATCAGCTTCTTTAATTGGTCTGCCGTCGTGAAGTTTCTGGCAATATCCAGCATTTGTCCGCGATACGGCAAGTCGGGATAGTCACGGATAGATACAGCTTCCAAACGGAACGGTTTCTCTTGTCCTTTCAAAAGAGAGAGCAAGGTTTGCGTGCCATTGAAAATGCCGTGTGAAGTAGGAGCTAAAATATTTATCAGACTATTTCCTGCGTCCATCCGGTAGTATTCGTCATTCGCAGCGGTTTCCTGTTGCGGCAAATAATCCAGATGAACCGTTACCGGTGCTTCGGAAATGACTTCCAACCCATAGAGTGTTTCCAACTTTTCTTTCAACAATCCTGCTTCGTTGGCAAAATCGGGATGAAAAGTCAGTTTCACCTTATTTTCTATGGTAACGTTTTCTTTACCGACAGCCGGAAACGCTTCCTTTACTGACGGGAAAATATCAGTTTGTTGCAACTTGGCAGTAGTCTCTAACGCCAAGTTTGAAGCATATATCTTATCAGGTGCGGGATACCAGTCTTCCGCCTCCATTCCTTGTAGCGGCTGTATGGTCAGTTCGACAGGCAAGGGAGTACCTTGCTTGCCGCCTGCCTGACTCACCCAGTAAGTACCTTCGGGAGCATGTGACAGTTTCTTCAGTCCGTTGGTACAACAGAACGTCACAATCAGCGAATCTCCCGGTGCCAATGGCTGGAAGTTCTCCGCCGGATACATCCGGAAGAAGTTCGCATTTACTACCTCTACCTTGACCGATGCAGATTCGTCTTGAAGAATCTCACGAGGCAACTGCGAATAATAGATGATCCAGTCCTTTCCCAAAGAAGCATCTGATATATTCTTCAGGATAAATGAGTTCTCATAGTAGCCGGGCTGCACTTCGGCAGCTCCCATCTCCCAAGTCAATGACACGGGGGCTTTCGCCCCGTCAGCCGATTTACAGCCGGTCATGAACAGCAGGAGACACAGGCTTCCCCCTATCATATATAGTATATTTCTCATAGGCTTTCCTGTTTTTCTATATATCACTCTTTCAGACATTAATCACTCAATCGTTCGATGTGCAATGTTTCTTTGCCTACTCCCTGCGAAGTGTCGAAAGTCAGACGGTAATAGCCAGGTACGAAGCCGTCGCCACTCGTTATTCCATTGGAAGCCGATAGTTCAATTCCATCCGTATCACCAGACAACGAACCTGCTTGCAACTCCATACCTTTATCTTTATTCCATTGCAAATCGCTGTAAATTTCGATTTCGAAAGACTCCCATTCATGAGTGTTACTCAAATACACAGTAGTTTGATATTTTTGTTCACCAATCGGCACAATATATCCCAACTGTGATATATCTTCCAAATTCCAGCCTCCACTATTGTAAGCCTCGTTCCAGACAGGAGCACAAGTGAATCCGTGTCCTACCAACCAGAAACAAGTAGGTGCGGTATCACTCATCCGTGCAACCCAAATATAATTGAATTTAGAAGAATAGTATATTTCCCAAGTTCCCGATTTGCGCAGGAAGGTAAACTTACCATTGTCCGGATTATAGCTAAAGAAGTCGCGGTTGTAAGCATGTTCCACATCTTCAAATCCACTCATTTCAAATTCTTCACCTTGAGTAAAACTAATCTGGGCACGGAACAATCCTTCACTGGCTATCAACTCGGTTTCTTTAATTTTCAGGTTCTTCTGGAAACCGACGACACCCAGTTTAAAAGTCATCACGTCGAAAGTGATCTGTTCAACAAACCAATCCCGGTAGTCAAAGGCAAAGCTGGGTCCCGACGCTTCAATAAGGACAGCTGTATTACTCTTTTCAGCAGCTCCCCAAATCAATTCCGCATCGTCCAATGATTCCGTAGTGGAAATTTTTCCGGTTAACTCCATCGGATAGCCCTCTTCCGAGCCGGAAACTTCCGTCAGATACAGATAAGGATTCTCTGCGCTCCGGGTCATTTCTACCACCTCACCGTTATAGTGAAGATAGAGCACTTCCGGAATCTGTGGACGGACGATATGGAAATCAAACGTTTGAGTGACTTCACTACCTTCCACATTGATGGCAGTCAATACTACTTTAGCCTCCTGATTCTCTTCCAAGTCAGCCTCAAACGGGATATAAATTCCTTTCTCAACAATCGACACATCAGTGCCTTTCGTACGAATCGACTGCAAACTTACCAAGGTTTCACCCACCATCAATTTCACTTCCAGCGTAGACAAAGGAGTCTCCGGATCGTGAATCTTTACAGAGAAATAAAGAGAATCGGCAGCAGGAGTCTGATCGGTAGTCGAGAATTGTAGTCCTGATAGTTCAGGACATGAATATGGATACTTCACCCGACCATCTTCTTCGCTACATGAAGCCAGCCAGCAAACGGTTAGCCCCAGCAACCATAAAAACAGATTATTGTGTTTCATCATTTTTTCTTTTAAAATTTTACGTTCCTCTTTTCATTAATAACCTTCATTTTGAGTCAGATTGGTGTTTTTATCTTTCTCTCCTTGAGGAATCGGCCACAACTGCCGGAAAGCCTGCAAACCTGCAAACAGCAATCTGCCATCTTTGTCTTTATGTTTCTGCATCACTTCCAGCAAACGGTTATTACGTACCAGGTCAAACCAACGCTGACCTTCCATATACAACTCCAATTGACGTTCATTCTCTACCGCCAAGCGGCCCCTAGCCTGTCCCATATTCTCATCCAGAGAAGAGGGAGCAAACCCCGCACGTTCTCTAATGCCGTTCACGATTCGAATCGCTTCCGGAGTGCGGTCTAACTCTACCAGTGCTTCGGCTTTCAACAGGAGTATATCCGCCAATCGCATCAAAATAATGTTGGAAGTCTTCTCGCGAATCTTATAAGACAACGGATAACTGTCCGCCGGCCAATAGGTGTCATAAGGAACCGATTTCCAAAGGATACTGGATGCATAACGGGTATCTTTCTCCTTGTCGAATTTAGCAACCAAATCATGAGTAGGCGTACAATAACGTCTCCAGGTCACCGAACCGTCGTCTTCTTTCAGCAACACCCAATAAGCCCAGTTGGGAGCATCGGAGGTGTAATAGACTTCAAAGATACTTTCGGAAGAGAATTTCTTGTCAGGTTGCCACAACTCATCAAAGTTGCCGACCAGCGTATAACCCTCTGCTATCACTTTGTCGCAAGCCTCAACCACTTTGGCATAATCGCGTGTTGATTTCTCTCCTCTGGTTGCCAACACCTTGGCACGCAAAGCATAAGCGGCGCCTTTGGTGGCCTGGAAAACTCCTTTATTTTTGCTTACCAGGTAACGAATGGTATTTTCTTCGTTCAGATCATCCAATATCTGGTCGTAGATTTTATCTGCGACAGAACGTTCAGGATACATCACCGGATACCATTTATCCAGATTCTCGGCTGTAATGGTCGGAATCAAATCCAGCACCATCGGAGCGTCTCCCCATAAACGGACGATATCGAAGTAGGCCCATGCGCGCAAGAATTTTGCTTCTGCGATGACCCGATTACGCTCTTCTGCTACGGTAGAGGCAGGATCCATCATTTTCGTATTTTCAATCACACTGGTTGCAGTGCCAGCCATTGAATAATACTGTGACCAGACCAATTCTACCTTATAATTGGTAGAAGTCAGCTTCAACAAATCAAATTCTTGTTCGGCCACGCCGTCTCCACCAATATAGCAATTATCGGATTGTACATCTCCAATGGTGTAATTTTCCGACTGGAATATATCTGCCTTAAAGCTTTCATACGCACCTTGCAACTCGGCTTGCGCATCTGCCAGACTTCCGTATTTAGACTCCTGATCTTCCGTTCCGGTACCCTCCTGCATAAAATCCGATTGCGGTTTCTCATCCAGAAAATTACTGCATGAAACGACTAAGACGCAGAGTACGACATAAGCTAACTTTATTATGTTTTTCATTTTCGCACCTATTAAAATTCAACATTCAAACCAAAAATTACCGCCCTCGATTGAGGATAAGTACCATAGTCCACTCCTTGGGCAACGGAGTCGCCGCCAAAAGCATTTACTTCAGGATCGTATCCCTTGTATTTTGTCAACGTGAAAAGATTCTGTCCGGTGACGTAAGCCTGCAATCTGGACAGATGTATTTTATTCAACCATTTCTTAGGGAAATTATAGGACAAAGTGACTGTTTTCAAGCGCAAATAAGATCCGTCTTCTACAAAACGGGAGGAGTTGTGATTGTTCTCTGTATTACCAACGCGGGGGACATTGGTAATCATACCCGGTCGTTTCCAACGATCCAATACACGAACCGACTGGTTTCTAAAGTCGGTCATACCTTCCATATCGATGCGTGACGCATTAAAAATCTTATTGCCCTGACTTCCCTGCAAGAAAACAGACAGGTCGAAGCCGGCATACGAGAATGTATTCGTCATACCATATATGAACTTAGGCTGGGCATTTCCCAAGGTAGTGCGATCTTCCGGATCGATAAAGCCGTTACCATTCAGGTCACGATAGATAATATTTCCAGTTTCCGGATCGACGCCTTCTGATATATATCCAAAGAATGTTCCCAATGGAAGACCTTCTTTCAGGATGACAGCTTTCTCCTTGGATTCATACATTTCAGCATAATAATAGACTTTATTCAAGCCGAGCTTCGTCAACTTATTCCGGTTGAAAGAGATATTGAAATCTGTATTCCACTGGAAGTTGCCTTTCAAATTCTGGGAAGAGACAGTGAACTCCATACCTTTATTCACCATTTCACCATCGTTTCTTGTCACACTGCTTGGCACTACATTCTCCGGCAGACTGACTGTCAGTAATAAGTCGGTTGTTTTTTTGTAGTAAGCGTCCACCGAGAAGGATAAACGGGAATCAAACATTGTCAGGTCGAGACCCAGATTCCACTGGCTTGTTTTTTCCCAAGTCAGTTCTTTATTGGCTGCCGAACCGGGTCTGATGGCTAGTCCCGGGTATAAGTTACCTTCTGAAACCGGTAGTTTACTAGCACTCATGGAAGCCATGTAAGCGTAGTTTCCAAAACCGCCCTGGTTACCGTTCATACCCCATCCGGCACGTAGCTTCAAATCGGTTACGATGTCTTGCAAAGGTTGCATAAACTTTTCGCTTGAAATTCTCCAACCTGCCGAAACAGAAGGAAAAGTACCCCAACGGTGTCCCGGAGCAAAACGGGAAGAACCATCGGCACGGAAGTTGACCGTCAGCAAATAACGGCTGTCATAATTGTACGCTATACGACCTAAAAAAGAGGCCAGCGTCCATGCGGAGGCGGAAGAACCACAAGCGTCTTTATCCAACTGATTGGCGGCACTGATGGAATGAATATCGGGATAAGACTCTGCCAGATCGAAACCAGCCATCCAGGATGCGTTATATTGTGCACGCTGTTGGGTGGCTCCTCCCAAGATGGAAAGGTTATGTTTGTTGAAGGAACAATCATAGGTTAGCAAATTCTCAAACAGCCATTCGAAGTTTCGTGAGAAACTCTCTTCCACACGTCCTTTTGTACCGCGTCCGTCCGAAGTTGAAATCGGGTCCAGATAATAATCCCAGTGTTCATTAGTCAGTTCAATGCCAAAAGTTGTTTTGAATTTCAGACCTTTGTATATATCAACCGTAAAGCCGAGCGAACCATTAATATGATCTGTATTCGTGTTGCTGTCCGCAGCATTGGCAGCCAGCGGATTCAGAATACGTGCACCATAAGCCTGTTCGTCGTATTCGTTCGGATCATACGGGTTCCACTTCTGCATAAACGGAGGAGTATTCACTACGGACAAGATGGAACCGGCACGCAAAGAACTGCGGCTTTCGTTCACCCATTGTCCTCCTGTATGCGAATACGCAAAGTTGAGTGCCATCTTTAACCATTTTGTCTGCTCACTATCCAAATTCGCACGGAAATTATACCGGTTGAAATGTGCTTTCTCCACAATACCTTGTTCATCGGAATAACCTCCGGATACAAAATATTGTAATTTCTCGGTTCCATTTGCCACGGATAATTGATAGTTCTGATTAACACCCGTACCGAAGAATAAATCAGTCCAGTCCACATAGCGTGTTTCATTTTCAGGAATATTGGGAGCAACATCCGAAACTGCTTTCAAGTCTTTCATCAAGTCTTTATATTGCTCTGTATTCAAGGCGTCTATCTTCTTCCCTAATTTAGAAAAACCCACATAAGCACTCATTTTCACCTGCGGTGCACCGATCTTTCCCCTCTTGGTCGTAATCAACACCACTCCGTTTGCCGCACGTGCTCCATAAATAGCTGCTGATGAAGCATCTTTCAGGATTTGCATACTTTCAATATCGTTCGGACTGATATTCGAAATATCATCCGACGGCAAACCATCTACCACATACAACGGCTCATTGGATGCCTGCACGGAAGTAGCACCTCTCACCCGGATGGTCACCCCGGAACCCGGCATACCCGATGGCTGCACAACTTGAATACCGGCTGCTTTTCCCTGAATGGCTTGTGCGGCTGTCATGATCGGACGCTCTTCAATATCTGCCGTAGAAACCACAGATACTGCCGTCGTAATATCTTTCCGTTTCATAAAACCGTATCCCACTACGACAACTTCTTCCAGCACTTGCGAATCTTCGCTCAAAGACACATTATAGATGTTCTGTTTATTGACCGTATGAGACTGGGAAACGTAACCGATATAGGAGAAACTGATTTTTGCCCCTATGGGAGCTTCCAAAGAGAAACGTCCGTCGATGTCAGTAGCGGTCCCAATATTCTCTCCTTCCACTCTCACGGTAACACCAATCAAAGGTTCCCCCCTCCGATCGGCTACAACACCGGTTATTGTTTTCTTATCTCCTTTCTGGGAGGCGTTTTGTTCGGTTTTCAGGGTAAGCACTACTTGCTTGCCCGATTCTATCTTATAACTAATAGGTGACCCTTTGAAAACTTTTTCTAAAACCGAATCGATACTTTCATTGTCCACTTTCAATGAAATCTTTTGATCCAATCCGGGAAGCTTATCCGTATAAAAGAAGCTGTAATCAGCCTTCTTCTCAATTACTCGTATCGTCTGGCGTATTGTCTGATTCTTTACAGAGAAAGTGATCTGCGCACTTACCTCTTGAGACACAAACAACAAGATACAACAGAACATAACAAGCCTGAATATGATATGTAATTGTTTTCTCATTAGTAATTAGCTTTAAATTCTTTAAAATATAAGTCTGAAAATCAGACTTTTTATTATCTTTGTAAAATCGTGATGCAAAAAGGATTCCCTTTCCCTTATCCGCATAAGGAAAAATTTCTTTTTTACTATCATGTATAAACCGTATTTAATTTCAGGGTGGAATTATGCTGCTACATAATTCTACCCTCTTTGTTTTATTATGAGGTGTCTTCCATAGATCGTCTTTTTTTAGTTAATACTACTTCCAATTTTCACCGTATCTCCTTCTAACTTATAAGTCAAAGGATAAGTAAGGCTTATAATGTAAAATACATTATGCAAACTGCTGTTCCGGATGGTTCCGGAAAACGGCACATTCTTCAGCTTCTCCGAGTCAAACACGACTTTCACCCCGTACATCCGCTCCAACGTGGTCGCGATCTCTGCTAAAGGCGCTGAATTAAAAATCAACATATTGTTACGCCAAAAGTCGATTTCACGCAGATCCGAGATGGGCGATTTAGTAAATGTCTGCTTGTGCTTATGATACTCTACCTTTTCTCCGGGTTTCAACAATGTGGTATTCGTTTTATTAGAAACCCTGACACTTCCTTCCGCCAGCAGTGTCGTGACGGAAAGATCGTCGCCATATCCCTTCACATCAAAGGTTGTTCCCAACGCTTCTATCTCCAAATCATTGCAGCAGACGATAAAGCGCTTGTCTTTGTTCTTTGCCACCTCAAAATAGGCTTCTCCGTCTAAATAAATCTTTCGGTCGGATTTGTTATACTCCGCATCATAAGAAAGATGAGTAGCCGAATTCAACCAGACTTTCGTTCCATCAGGTAAAGTCAGGTTCGCTTTCTGCCCGTAATCTACTGCAACCATGAAAGGATCCTGTGATACCTTATTTATATGTCCTACTCCGAAATAAGTGGCCAGCCCCAAACAAACCGGTAATAATATAGTGGCCGCCACCTTATATATAATAGGTTGCCAACGCCGCTTCTTCGGATACAGAATTTTGGGTTCATCCAAATTCCGCTGCAGATGATTCCACATTTCTTCTTCCACTGTCTTATCTATTTCGACAGCTGCTTCTTTCCACATTTGCTCGCAAAGCGAATTAAACTCATCACGAATCCCCGGTTTGCGAATCCATTCAATAAGTATCCTTCTTTCTTCAGAAGAGGCCTCCTTCTTGAAGAATTTTTCCAATAGTACTATGTAATCGTGTTGCTCCATAATTTTCCTGTTCTATATATACTAGCCTTGAGAGACAGAAAAGGACTACAAGAAAATGAAGATAAGTTAGATATTAACTTTTATTAAAGATTAAGCATTAAATATGGTGCAGGAAGAGAGAAACAGAAAAGGCAATCGTCCCCAGTTTGTCACGCAGGAAATCCAAAGAACGATGTACCTGTGTAGCAACAGTCTTTTCGGATATATCCAACTGTTCAGCTATCTCACGATAGTTCAGCCCGGATTTCCAGTAGAGCATAAAAACTTCCCGACGGGCAGGAGGCAGTTCTTCCAAAAGTTTCAGGATATATTCTTCTAAAAATAAATAATCCAACTCTTCATCTATCTCTACGGATTCGTCAGCCGATTCATTGGATAGTTTATCCACATAATTTTGAAGCAGGAGTTCGCGCCTTACGTAATGGTATACCATATTTTGGGATATCTTAAAAAGATAACCGCCCAAATTACCTTCCAAATCAATATTGAGCCGTTTCTCCCAGATTTGGAGAAAGATATCCTGTGTAATATCCTTTGCCACCCCGGCATCGCCTATCATAGAAAGGACAAAACTGTAAATGCGAGCATTGTATGCACGATACAACGCTTCAAAAGCATTTTTATTTCCTTCCTTCAATAATTGAAGTTGTTGGGTGGTAATCATCATCAAATAAGGTTAAATCATATATGGACTCAAAAATAACGAAATAACTAAAGCCGACAACCAAAGCGCTTGTTAAAATTTCAATAAATCAATATCTAAGCTTTTAAAAAAGAACAGGATATAAATGCATATCCTATGTATCTCATATCATAAATTCAGCCATTTTGCTATAAAATTAATAGAAATTACCAATCAACAGCAACAATTTCTAACTTTTATTCCTACATTTGCAGCCAATTGATAACTTATTAACAAATTACATATATACCATGGCTAAAATAACGAAAGAAGCCGCTTTGCTCTATCACTCACAGGGCAAACCCGGCAAGATTGAGGTAGTGCCTACCAAACCTTATAGTACTCAAACCGACTTATCACTCGCATATTCCCCCGGTGTAGCAGAACCTTGTCTCGAAATTGAGAAGAACCCGCAGGATGCATACAAGTATACAGCCAAAGGAAATCTTGTAGCTGTTATTTCTAACGGTACAGCCGTACTCGGACTGGGCGATATAGGCGCATTAAGCGGCAAACCTGTAATGGAAGGTAAAGGGCTGCTTTTCAAAATCTATGCTGGTATCGACGTTTTCGACATCGAAGTAGACGAGAAAGATCCGGAGAAGTTCATTGCGGCAGTGAAAGCAATCGCTCCTACCTTTGGAGGTATCAACCTGGAAGACATCAAGGCGCCCGAATGTTTTGAAATCGAACGTCGCCTGAAAGAAGAATTAGACATTCCTGTAATGCACGACGACCAGCACGGTACTGCTATTATCTCCAGCGCCGGTTTGGTAAATGCCTTGCAGGTGGCAGGAAAGAAAATCGAGGATGTGAAAATCGTCGTGAACGGTGCCGGTGCATCCGCAGTATCTTGTACTAAATTATATGTATCTTTGGGCGCTCGCCTCGAAAATATTGTCATGCTGGATAGTAAAGGCGTTATCAGCAAGACACGTACCGATCTGAACGAACAGAAAAGATATTTTGCAACCGACCGCACAGATATCCACACACTGGAAGAAGCAATCAAGGGCGCAGATGTATTCCTCGGCCTGTCAAAAGGAAATGTGTTGAGTCAAGATATGGTACGCAGCATGGCTCCGATGCCCATCGTATTCGCATTGGCCAACCCGACACCGGAAATCTCTTACGAAGATGCCATGGCAGCACGTCCTGACGTACTGATGGCTACCGGACGTTCCGACTATCCGAACCAGATTAATAATGTAATCGGTTTCCCATATATCTTCCGTGGTGCTTTGGACACTCAAGCTAAAGCAATCAACGAAGAAATGAAGATTGCGGCCGTACACGCCATTGCCAACCTGGCAAAACAACCGGTACCTGATGTAGTCAACGCAGCCTACCACGTAAACAACCTTTCTTTCGGTGCGGAATACTTTATCCCGAAACCGGTAGATCCACGCCTCATCACCGAAGTTTCCTGCGCAGTGGCAAAAGCTGCTATGGAAAGCGGAGTGGCTCGCACAGAAATCAAAGACTGGGACGCTTACTGTGTTCACCTGCGCGAATTGATGGGTTACGAATCCAAACTGACCCGCCAACTGTATGATACTGCCCGCCGCTCACCGCAACGTGTCGTATTTGCCGAGGGTATCCACCCGAATATGCTGAAAGCTGCCGTTGAAGCAAAAGCCGAAGGTATCTGTCATCCTATCTTATTAGGAAACGACGAAGCTATCGGAAAACTGGCAGAAGAAATGGAGCTTAGCCTGGAAGGCATTGAAATCGTCAATCTTCGTCACCCGGACGAATCAGATCGTCGCGAGCGTTACTCCCGCATCCTTGCAGAAAAACGTGCACGCGAAGGATTTACCTACGAAGAAGCCAACGACAAGATGTTCGAACGCAACTACTTCGGTATGATGATGGTGGAAACAGGAGATGCAGACGCATTCATCACCGGACTTTATACAAGATATAGCAATACGATCAAAGTGGCAAAAGAAGTGATCGGCATCCAACCGGGCTTCAAACACTTCGGTACCATGCATATCCTGAACTCCAAAAAAGGTACTTACTTCCTGGCAGACACATTGATTAACCGCCACCCCGATACGGAAACATTGATTGATATCGCCAAACTGTCCGATAAAACAGTTCGTTTCTTCAATCACACACCGGTTATCTCTATGTTGTCATACTCTAACTTCGGCGCTGATACCGCAGGTAGCCCAGTGAAAGTGCACGAAGCAGTTGCTCACATGCAGGAAGCATATCCGGAATTGGCTATCGACGGTGAAATGCAGGTTAATTTTGCCATGAACCGCGAATTGCGTGATACCAAATATCCGTTTACCCGCTTGAAAGGTAAAGATGTAAATACTCTGATTTTCCCGAACCTAAGTTCAGCAAACGCCGGTTACAAACTGTTGCAGGCAATGGACCCGGATACAGAATTCATCGGCCCTATCCAGATGGGATTGAACAAACCTATCCACTTCACCGATTTCGAAAGTTCCGTCCGTGACATTGTGAATATCACAGCCGTAGCCGTGATCGATGCCATTGTTGACAAAAAGAAAAGAGGAGTGAAATGAAACGCCCGTTATCCAAATCACAAATAGTTTGCATCAGCCTGCTTTGGTTGGCGCTTTGCTATTTAGTTCTAACAAAAGCCGAACGAATTGACGGGATGACGATAGTAATGCTTGTCATTTCGGCAGCATTAGTATTTATTCCTGTTTATAAGTCGATCAAAAAGAACAAATAAATATCTTTTTTCCTATTTTTAATGCGATAAAATATCAAATTTGATGTTTTATCGCATTTTTCTTTATAAAATGTTTGCTAGTTCAATTTTTATCTTTACTTTTGCAACCGGAAATAAAAATCCGATGTACCCATATACAAGTGTGCAAATTGCTATACGGCAGAAAAGCACATAGTCGAGCGGCACATGAGCAAATTGTCAAATTAGCACATTATTTTTATATCAACCAATTAAAGAAAAAAAGATTATGAATGCAGCAAAGGTATTAGACGATCTGAAAAGAAGATTTCCCAATGAACCGGAGTATCATCAAGCAGTAGAAGAAGTACTTTCTACTATTGAAGAAGAATACAACAAACACCCGGAGTTTGATAAAGTAAACTTGATCGAACGTTTGTGTATTCCTGATAGAGTATATCAGTTCCGCGTGACTTGGATGGATGATAAAGGTAATATTCAGACCAACATGGGTTACCGTGTTCAGCACAACAACGCGATCGGTCCTTACAAAGGCGGTATCCGTTTCCATGCATCTGTAAACCTTTCTATCTTGAAGTTCCTTGCCTTTGAACAAACATTCAAAAACTCACTGACTACGCTGCCGATGGGTGGTGGTAAAGGTGGTTCCGACTTCTCTCCTCGTGGAAAGTCAAATGCTGAAGTAATGCGCTTCGTACAAGCATTCATGCTGGAACTGTGGCGTCACATCGGTCCTGAAACTGACGTTCCTGCTGGTGACATCGGTGTTGGTGGCCGTGAAGTAGGTTTCATGTTCGGTATGTATAAAAAACTGGCTCATGAATTTACCGGAACATTCACAGGTAAGGGCCGCGAATTCGGTGGTTCACTGATTCGTCCGGAAGCTACCGGTTATGGTAACATCTACTTCCTGATGGAAATGCTGAAAACAAAAGGCACTGACCTGAAAGGTAAAGTTTGTCTGGTTTCCGGTTCTGGTAACGTTGCTCAATATACAATCGAAAAAGTAATCGAACTGGGTGGTAAGGTAGTTACTTGCTCTGACTCTGACGGTTATATCTACGATCCGGATGGTATCGACCGCGAAAAACTGGATTACATCATGGAACTGAAGAATCTGTACCGTGGCCGTATCCGTGAATACGCAGAAAAATATGGTTGCAAATATGTAGAAGGAGCTAAACCTTGGGGTGAAAAATGTGATATCGCTCTTCCTTCTGCTACTCAAAATGAATTGAATGGCGACCACGCTCGTCAACTGGTAGCAAACGGCTGTATCGCCGTATCTGAAGGTGCTAACATGCCTTCTACTCCGGAAGCTATCAAAGTGTTCCAGGATGCTAAGATCCTTTACGCTCCGGGTAAAGCTGCTAATGCTGGTGGTGTGTCAGTATCAGGTCTCGAAATGACTCAAAACTCTATCAAATTGAGCTGGAGCGCTGAAGAAGTAGACGAAAAGCTGAAGAGCATCATGAAGAATATCCACGAAGCTTGCGTTCAGTACGGTACAGAAGCCGACGGATACGTAAACTATGTGAAGGGTGCTAACGTAGCCGGATTCATGAAGGTTGCTAAAGCAATGATGGCACAAGGTATCGTATAATCAGCGAAAGATATATAAGCTATAGTTTATTTAAAGGCTCCCGCCTTCCGAAAGGAAGTGCGGGAGTTTTTATACCCTAAAGGGTGTAAAACAGAAAAATTACATTATATTTATACCCCAAAGGGTATAATATGGATGATAAATCATTATCAGAATACGTCAAGCAAATGCGTAAAGAACATAACTTGCCCCAAGTAGAACTTTCCGAAAAATCAGGAGTTGGATTACGCTTTGTACGCGAACTCGAACAAGACAAACAGACTTTGCGTCTTGATAAAGTAAATCAAGTGCTTAGCCTCTTTGGAATGAAAGTGGGGGTTGTACCAATAAATAAATTCAACAAGCTATGAGACAAGCACTCATATACAACCAAGACCAGTTTGCAGGATTGCTTACAGAAGATGAAAATGGCTATACTTTCCAATACGATACAGCCTACATTAAATCCAACGATGCCGAACCTACCAGTCTCACATTGCCAATCTCTGAAAAAGTATATACAAGTCTAATATTATTCCCATTCTTTGACGGTCTCATTCCCGAAGACTGTCTCTTGGATATTGCCGAGAAAAGCTGGAAGATAAATCGACGTGACCGTATGTCAAGTCATATGTTCACAAACCACACTTACAGGAGTGCAAGCTAAATTGTCTCACAGAACCTCGAAGGGTGGTTAGATTTATTATAAAAACAGTGCAGGGATGTAAAAAGGAATAATTCATTTATAACATCAATTTTAAAAAGGCACTAATTTTATTGAATTACTTAAGTGATGAAGTGCTGCATTTCAAAAAAGAAACTTAACTTTGCAACCAAGTTTTATAGAAGATACTAAATTAGTAAACTAAAAAGGAAAATCAAATGAAAATTAAGACTTTAATAGCCTATTTCATCTTTACATGTGCAATATCCTCCTGCATACAGGATGAAGCATTAAATTCAGAAGCAGCCATTGATGTTTGTTCAGGCGATGATGTGCAATTGGCAAATATCGATGCAGATTCTAAAGTAATCAATGTATATGTAAATAAAGGAGCCGACCTTTCCAAACAGAAATTAAAATTTACACTTCCACAAGGAGCTACAATTAAAGTAAATACTCCAATAGCAGGCGATACTGAATCTACCTATGATTTCAGCGAAGAACCGCACTCCCGTAAATTCACCGTTACATCAGAAGACGGTCAATGGCAGCCTGTTTATACCGTAAATGTGATTTTAGCGGAATTACCTACCCTTTTCAGTTTTGAAGAATTACTGACAACCTCCAGTGAATACGATACATTTTACGAATTTACACCAGCAACCTCGCAAGAAATATCTAAAGTACTACAATGGTCAAGCGGTAATCCTGGTTTTAAATTAACAGGTATGGCTAATTCTAGAATAGATTACCCAACAGTACAAGTTACAAATGGTTTTAAAGGTAAGGCTGTAAAGCTAGAAACCCGTAACACTGGAGATTTTGGTGCAATGGTAAAAATGTATATTGCTGCTGGGAATTTATTTATCGGAACATTCGAAGTAGAAAATGCACTGACAAATCCTAGAAAAGCAACGAACTTTGGTTTTCAATTTTATAAACATCCCATAGCACTAAAAGGACATTATAAATTTAAAGCTGGGGAAGTTTATTCTGTAGAAGGACAGCCACAAACCGGAAAAAAGGATAAATGTGATATTTATGCTGTTATGTATGAGGCAGAAAATAATTCTATCATGCTCAATGGTGATGACGTATTCAACTCTGATAAATTAGTATTATTAGCACGAATAAAACCTGAAGATATCGTTGAATCAGAAGATGAATGGAATGAGTTTACTTTATATTTCGAATCAGTAAAAGGACGAGAAATTGACGATACGAAACTACAAAACGGTAAATATAAATTAGGTATTGTACTATCATCCAGCGTAGATGGCGCCTATTTTAGAGGGGCTGTTGGTAGCACTCTATACGTTGATGAGCTAGAACTTATTTGTAAAGAATAAAAAAACTAACACAATGAAAAAATATCAATCAATCAATATCATAGTTGTGCTGCTATTTGTAAGCATATTCACAGCTCAAGCACAGGAAGAAAGAAACCAAGGTATCATCTGGTCTTATTTACATGGATGGGAATATGGTATAAAGGCCGGTTTCAATATTGGTGGAACTTCACCATTACCTCTACCAAAAGAAATCCGTAAAATTGATAGTTATGCACCAGGAATCGCAATTTCAATTGAAGGTAATGCGACGAAGTGGTTCGATCCCAAATGGGGGATGACTGTAGGAGTGCGACTTGAAAATAAGAATATGACCACCGAAGCTACCGTAAAAAATTACGGTATGAAAATTATCAATACCAATGGTGGAGAATTACAAGGATTATGGACAGGAGGAGTAAAGACCAAAGTTAAAAATTCATATCTGACAATTCCGGTGGTTGCTAACTATAAGATAAGCAAGCGTTGGAAATTGTCTGCAGGTCCATACATATCATACCTCATCGAAGGAGGATTCTCCGGACATGTATACAACGGTCATTTACGTACTCCAGACCAAACAGGTTCACGAGTTGTTTTCTCTGGGGAAAGCATAGCTACCTATGATTTTTCCGAAAATCTCCAAAAATTTCAATGGGGACTACAACTAGGCGGCGAATGGAGAGCATTTAAACATCTAAATGTATACGCTGACTTAACGTGGGGGCTGAATGATATTTTCAAAAAAGATTTTGATACAATCTCATTTGCCATGTATCCTATTTATTTGAACGTGGGATTTGGATATGCATTTTAGCATATTGTTTTATACTAAACAATCCAGAATATTGTGTCAATAGAAAACTACGGGAATTCTTCTCGTAGTTTTTTATTTATGGTAATATCGTAAGCGTTTCCGCGTTTCTATACCACCAAAAAGCGAGTATCTCTCATCAATAAAATAGCCCAATAAGGTTCAAACAGGCGTAAGATGGCTTGTTTTTGTTGCAATAAACCTATATAAATCCGACTTGTATGGCTTAATAATCCCACTTTGACAGCGATAAGTTTATAGCCCACATCTGTGTGACAAACAGCCTGCATACGTGGGCTGTACGGTTTACAGCTGCGGGCTGTACAGCCTACATATGTAGGCTATAAAAAGATTACCGTTTCCAATGGATTATTTAGCTGCCAAATACAGGTTATCATCCTATAAAGTGGATATTATTGTGGCTTCATATGGGTGTTTCCCCTAATACTACACTAAAACGGATGCAGTATGGATATGATAGATACCCGTTTTTTGCGACAAAAATATGATAGATACCTGTTTGAAAAATCATCTATCATACTTATCTTATTGACAGCTAGCTTAATATAAAAATAAATGATAGTATGATAGATATTTTTCCATTATGTAGTATTTGCTGAGTTCAAATTCATTGAAACTTTATATCCGGATGTTATTCTATAGTGAACAAATCCTTTTCTGTATCGTATATTGAATGACATTTTGGGTATGATTGCCATAAACAAACAATAATTCTCCCTCACTACAAAAAAACTCCCCACTGTCCAAAAACAGTAAGGGAAATCTATTTAATATTTATTTGATATATATATACAGGATTTTACAGAAAAACGAGGATATCCTCATAGACACCCTCGTTTATACAATAAACACACATCAAATGTATGCCAACTTATATTATAACAATCTTATTCACATATTACTTCAAATTCATCCACAATCAAAGTACTACCACCGGCACCTTTAAATGAATCACCATCTTTACTTGAAGAGCAAACTATAGCAAATTTATATTTTGTATTTCGGTCATACTCTTGTAAATATTCAAATTCAATGTTAAAAGGAGTATATTCTTTAATATCCTCAACGATAATATTAGCAACAGCAACTCTTAATTCCGAAGTGTTCACATCGTGACCTGTCAATACAATCTCTTTACCATCCTCACCTGTTTGCACTTTATACAATATGGCTTGAATCTGTCCTTTATCTTTAATATCAACCGGTTTTACATCCTCATGATTAGAAGCGTCAAGATAATTAGAACCTGATTCATATTTATAAACACCCTTAAAGCGAAGCGGTTTTCCACCTAAACCAACTGTTTCTGCATCAAGACCAAATTTGGTACAACTCAACCTATCTGTAAAAGCAGAAGCCAGATCAAATTTACCAATAAAAATAGAACCAGCAGTAATCTTCGGAACTAATGAACTTGGCTCATTTGGATATTCAAAAGTTATCAATTTAGCCGCATACGTACCATCCTCTCTAGTTTCTTTTCTCAACAAAGTACCACCTAAAAAACCTGCTCCAGCAGCACTTCCTGCCCACAAATCTTTGGGTAACAGTTCATCATTCTTATTACCTTCCTTCCATTCTTCAAAAGAATATTTCAATACCTTACGAGTACCTTCCACAAAAGCTGTATAAACTTTCACGGTACCATCTTCCGCCGTCACAGTATAAGTCACTTTCTTATTATTTGAGAAATCCTGTACTAGGCCAGAAGCCGGAGTAATAGTTGCTCCTTCAGATATTTCAATAATAGGAGTAAACTTTAAAGATTCTACTTCCTCATTAACAGCAAAAACAATCGTACCAGCTTCTTCATTTACAACTGGTTGTTCTACTACTGCCTCATCATCAATAATAAAACTTGTTATTTTAGCCTCCGAACTTTCACTACCTGTCAATTTACGACCAACAAAAGTAGCCTTTACATTTTGATTTAAAGCACCAACCTTTACACCTATTTCAATATTAATATTGCTACCTTTCACAGTACCAGAAATACTAACAGGGCAATTACCAAGTGGCTGTACCAAATCTAGATTCTGTTGACCTTCAAAAGCATAACCACCATCTATAGCTTTCACAGTGCAAGGATCAACTTCAATGTCACCAACATTTACCAAAAAAGTAAAATTCTTCAATGATAATGCAATTTGGTTAGTTCCCTTATTAGACTGTGAAATTGTGATTTTTTGATTTTCGGTAGTTCCCATTTGATTACCATCCACATTCACAGACAGATTACCAACATAGCCTCCAGCCAATTCTGTATCTATCGGATATTTCACTTCATCGTCATCATCACTACAACTCATGAATATGCTAACAGAACAAACAAGCATAAACAAGTACAATAAACTCTTCTTCATAATTCTCATAATTAATTAATAATCTATTTGATCACAAAAACGAGTACAAAGTAACAACTTTATAATAATTCACACAAGGTCAATTCTTTGTATTTTATGTTCTATTTTTAAGATTATAAGACCATATTTCCTGTCTATATAGACTTTTTAAGGTTAATATTCACACTATACGGTACGCTACGGAAGATTTAGGTCATATTTTAATTTAGTTAAAAAGACCAACGGTCAGAAAAAAGAATCTTATCAATTCCAACACATAAAAAAACGATCCTCCTAGTACTTCCAAAATTTGTTTCACATTAAATTATTGCGAGTTCCACTTAAAAAGGCATCAACACTACTCCCAGCTTCTTCTTACCATCCATCTTGACCATCATCGGTTTTTCAAAGCGGACATGACGAAGATATTTCGTTTCCTCCACTGCCGGTTGCGCATTGAGGAAATCCTGATTATAAACCCCATCATTCATAAAGGCGTTGATAGTGAAATATCCTACCCCGAACGAAGTCAGATTCTGGAAAAAGTGTGTCCCTTGACTAGGATCTACCCGATAATTGGTCAGTCCAGCTTCCACAATCACACGGGCAGCCGAAATATGCGGCCACTTCACAGGGATGCCGAGCCAAGTATCGCTGCTTCCCCAACGTCCCGGACCGACAAGCACATAATTCTTTCCTTCATTCAAGAATTGTTGGTTGATTTTTTCTATCTCCCAGGCAATTGTCTGATTGTTGGAGGCACTATAATTATCGGTCTTTACATAGACCACATCATAAATATCATTCATGATACCGTGTCCCAATGAATTATATGAGCGGAGAATCACATCTTCATCCGGTATCTCGTTCAAATCCTCGTCCAGCATTTCTTTACTGTCTACGATAGGACGTATTTGTAACAGATAGAAAGTTCCGGATTTATCATGTTCACGACTCATCGTAGCCGCAAATTCAATTTCAACCGGACGGCGCATCTCCTGTTCACCATATTTCAAGACTAATTGCAGAATACGAGCCAACGGGAATACATCATGTTGCAGGATATTGGCAAAAGTAATCACCTTTCGACCTCCGGGATATAAACCATCCCGGATAATCTGGTCATACGGGTCATACGTAGAAGCGATATAACGCAAGGCACCATCATTTTCCGCCTCTTTAACATGGAGTTTCAATAAATTGAAACCATCGTCGATAGAAAAATCATGCCCGGCATTTTTCAAATCCAAAGCATAAAAACGGGTCTGGGTCTCTTTCAGGGCGATTTCCATTTCGCTGGTTTGCAACACCTGGTTAGGATGATAAGGAGAAAAACGAAGGGTCATACCACCGTCTACAATATATTTTCCCAATCCCAAAGCCAGATTAACCGTTCCTTCTTCTGCTTTTTCATCCCCCAACGGATAATAATTCAGCGAACGGGCCACACCGGACATAGACGGATAATAACGGTCGCCATATTGATTACCAACTACCTCCTGCAAGATAACAGCCATCTTTTCCTGATCGATTACATTCGAAGTGGCCTGCATATACGCTTTGCTGTCACGGAAATAAACCGAAGCATACACCCCTTTAATAGCATCCGAAAGCATACGCAACATCTCATACCGGTCATCCAGATAGGGAATCATATATGTACTATAAATTCCGGCGAACGGCTGATAATGAGAGTCTTCCAATAAAGAAGAGGAACGGATGGCAATCGGAGATTTCACCACATCAAAGAAAGTAAAGAAGTCCTCCACCAGCCTGTCCGGCAACTTGGCCTTCAGGAAGTATTTCAGAATCGTATCATCATCCGCATTCGACAATGCAATCTGATACAAATTATTGGTATCCATAAATTCATCAAACACATCCGTACAGAGCACTACCGTTTTAGGAATGGCGACACGCGCATTCTCAAACTCGTCAAATTCCGGATGACGTTTCACCATATTATCAATAAACGCCAGTCCACGCCCTTTTCCTCCTAAAGAACCATCCCCGATACGGGCAAAGTTAGAATATCGGTCGAACCGGTCGCGCTTAAAGACAGCCACAACTCCCTGATTCTTCATCTTACGATACTTCACGATGGCTTCAAAGATGATTTTCCGGTGAGCATCCACATCCTGAAGACTATTCCAGGTAATCGGTTTCAAGAACTCGGCTACCGGGAACATAGCACGAGAATAGAACCAACGCGACACATGATTCCGGCTGATATGATATAAGAAAGACTCCGCAGGCACGGCAAAAAGAATGTTTTGCAATTCTTTCAGATTCCGGACACGGGCAATCTCTTCCCCGGTATCCGGGTTACGGAATATAAAATCGCCAAAACCAAAATTATCGGAAACGATACGACGCAAATCGACATCCATCTTTTTTGAGTTCTTATCAATAAAGCTAGCGCCGTACTTAGCGGCATAAGACGAATTTTCCGATTCGGACGACTGGATAATCAACGGAACAAACGGATCGTTCTTGCGTATCTCGGCACATAGCTTGATACCTGCCAGACCGTCTTTCTCCCCCCGCTCCACTTTCGGAAAACGGACGTCGGTGATTACTCCTAATATATTATTTTGATACTTATGATAAATTTCCATTGCCTCCTGATACGTACGTGCCAGTACAATCTTAGGCCGCCCGCGCATACGAAGTGTACGCTGGTGCGCATTCAAGGCTTCAGTAGAGAACTCCTGACTCTGCTTCAACACGAACTTATACAGATTCGGCAAAATAGAAGAATAGAAACGAATACCATCCTCCACCAAAAGAATCAACTGCACACCGACTTCCTGCACATCGTGTTCCAGATTCATCTTGTCCTCTATCAATTTGATAATAGACACCAACAGGTCGGTATTGCCCAACCAACAGAACACATATTCAAACGCACTTAAATCTTCATTGATAATCCGTTTGGTAATACCATGGCTGAAAGGAGTCAGGATCACGATAGGAATATGCTCATATTTCTCTTTGATATGACGACCGATATCAAAACTGTCATTATCCCCTGTGCTCGGCATACAAATCACCAGGTCGAACGACATATTTTCCAACTGTGCCAATGCCTCCTCCTCTGTGGATACCTGCGAGAAACGAGGTGGATAACGCAAAGATAAAGAGGTGTATTCATTGAAAATCTTCTCATCAATGCGCCCGTCATCTTCCAGCATAAAAGCGTCATAAGGGTTGGCGATTAACAACACGTTAAAAATTCGCCTTGTCATCAGGTTGGCGAACTGTGTATCTTTGAAGTAAAGCTGGTTTAATTTATATTTACTAAGCATAAAGTCATTCTCCTTTCTTATTCCAAATCGTCATATCTCCAAAATCATGTTTCAGCAAATCGTTACTATGAATAATTGCATATTTAAATCCCAAATATTCACTACGAATATCCAACTGTTCTTTTATAACCGGATAATAATATTCTTTCTTACCTGACATATATTCATCAACAACATAAGAAAAGAAATTCATTTTTTGAATAAATTCATCATAAAATCGTTGCTCACGACAATTCCTATAAGATAGTTTTCCATTAAATAATAAATTCAATAACTTTATCGTTGAAAGTACTTCAGAAGTTCTATTATCACTATCAAATATTGCTTTCTGATTAACAAAATCATTTGAATGTTCTATTATAGTTTCGATATCATATTGAGTCGGATCTAAGATATCATCATACTTATTCGACTTTTTATTGTTACAGTATCCACAAGCTACAAATAAGTTTTCCCATGTTTGTTTCAAGTCTCCATTATTGGCTTGCGATTTAAAATGCTCTACTTGATAATCAGTTGTCAAACGCCGTTCGCATAGATAACATTTATCATTCTGATCCATCAGTAATTGTTTGCAGACCTCGTCCGTATTATAACTCTTATCTAAAGTTTGTGGCTTATCTGCATTTTTACAAATTCTAATCATCTTAATTAATTCTTATTTTGCCACTCTCTTTTCAGATCATAATATTTAGCTTTAATAGCAGGAGCAACTGCTTCTGGAATCTTATCAAAATCCTGCAGATACATTTCCAACTCACTTTTATCCGAAATAGAAAGCCGATCGGAACGAATCAATTCTTCCATCCGTTGTAAACGCATTTGAATCTCACTGGAGTCTGTACGAACACCAAAGTAACCTTCTGCTAATGCTTCATAAGAATAATCCGTTAAATCTTCAATTGGTTCACGATGCTCCAAATCAAAAGCAACAGCATTCTCTAAAGAATTAAGAATAAAAGGGGAATGAGTAGTGACAACAAACTGTATATTAGGAAAAATAGTAGTCAATATCGGCAAAATCACTCGTTGTAGTTCCAAATGAAGATGCGTTTCTATTTCATCAATCAACACAATTCCTTCTTTCTCGTATGCACGGACCACATTATTCTGTGATTGCATTTTTAAAATTAAATCGGCTACAATGTCTAATGCAGCCGAATACCCTGCTGATAGTTCGGTGAATTTAAACGACTTTCCGCGTGTTTGAATGAGGAAAGAGTAATCTTTATAATTGAAATCAAGTTCTAAGGTTGTATCATCAAATATCTGACGAAGAATATTTCGGAAGCCGACAAACCATTGACGAATATAATCAGCATCCTCTGTTTTTCCTTCATTACGAGCTAAAGCCTCTTGCACTTTACAGTCAACCATAAAATTCAAGAACTGATCTACTTTATTATGTTTCAGATCAGTCTTCATCTTCAAATCCGGCTTAACAGGATTCTTAGGTTCTACAAAAAGAGACTTACGTTCATCAGCATAGTAGGCTATAATAAAGTCCTGACTTAAAAAATCCTTAGGTATAGAGTATATATCATGGAATGAAAGTTCTACTTTTCCATAAACTTCTTCAATTCTATTTTTATAATATTCAACATTATTCTGGCCGGAAGCAATACTTTTCGAATCACCAGTGGTCTCAGCTTGCTGCAACCATGCTTGATTAGACTCTAAATTTTTCTTTAAATCTAAGAAACTCAACATCTTATCATTACAAACCTGACTTAAATGCTCCACTATTGCATTCAACAGAATAGTCTTACCACTTCCGTTCTTTCCCGTAATAATCAGATGTTTTTTTTCATTTTCAGAGATTGGTATACAAAAGTTCTCCAAATGAAAAATATGATTAACCTTGATACTCGTAATAAAATTACCCATAGTCCTTTATACTTGATGATTACTTTTGCAAAGTTAATTCTTTAAATCTCATTTTCCATCATCTTCTTTATAAAGTTTACTTGTTTATCTCTTATTATTTTGTAGATTTGTAACTTTAAGTTTATTCAAAAAGACTTTTTATTCACATGAAAAAAGTAACTTTATTAATGAGTGGAATCATGGTGATGTCATGCGCTCCCCAACAAAAAAAGCTGGTCTACCCCGAGACGGCAAAGGTAGACACTGTAGATGTGTACTTCGGCACACAAGTTCCCGACCCTTACAGATGGTTGGAAAATGACACCAGTGCAGCCACTACTGCCTGGGTAGAAGCACAAAACAAAGTAACGAATGAGTATCTTAGCCAGATCCCGTTCCGCGAAAACCTTCTGAAACGATTGACGACACTGGCCGATTACGAGAAGATCAGTGCTCCGATCAAGAAACATGGAAAGTATTATTTCAGTAAAAATGACGGTCTGCAGAACCAGAGTGTATTCTATGTGCAGGACTCATTGGACGGCGAACCGCGTGTTTTCCTCGATCCGAACAAACTATCGGACGACGGAACAGTAGCACTGACCGGTCTTTATTTCTCAAACGACGGCAAGTACACCGCTTACAGTATTTCACGCAGCGGTTCGGACTGGTCTGAAATTTATGTAATGGATACCGAAAGCGGAAAACTGCTGGAAGACCACATCGAATGGGCCAAGTTCACCGGTGCTGCCTGGCAGGGAGACGGTTTCTACTACAGTGCCTATGATGCACCGTCCAAAGGAAAAGAGTTCTCCAACGTGAACGAGAATCACAAAATCTATTATCACAAAATCGGTGAGCCACAGTCAAAAGATAAACTGATTTATCAGAATCCTGCTTATCCGAAACGTTTCTATACATCGAGCACCAGTGAAGACGAACGGATTCTCTTCCTGACGGAATCCGGCGCCGGAAGAGGTAACAACCTGTTTATACGGGATTTGAAAAAGCCGAATTCACCCTTCATCCAGCTGACTACAGACCTCGACTACCAATATTACCCAATCGAAGTTATCGGCGACCAGATTTATATTTATACCAACTACGGTGCACCGAAAAACCGGATCATGGTAGCCGACATCAACCGTCCGAAGCTGGAGGACTGGAAAGAGCTCGTACCCGAATCGGAAGCTGTTCTTTCAAATGCGGAAGTGATCGGTGGCAAACTGTTCCTTACTTATGACAAAGATGCCTCGAACCACGCATACGTTTACGGTCTCGACGGTAAACAAATTCAGGAAATCCAACTACCGTCACTTGGTTCCGTAGGCTTTAGCGGCAACAAAGACGACAAAGAATGTTTCTTCGGATTCACTTCATTCACCATACCGGGTGCTACCTACAAATACGACATGGATCAAAATACCTACGAACTATATCGTGCCCCGAAAGTACAATTCAACTCGGACGATTTTGTGACCGAACAAGTATTCTTCGCCAGCAAAGACGGCGTAAAAATTCCGATGTTCCTTACTTATAAGAAAGATTTGAAGAAAGACGGCAAAAACCCTGTATTCCTCTACGGATACGGTGGCTTCGGTATCAGCCTCAACCCGGGCTTCAGCGCCACACGCATTCCATTCCTCGAAAATGGGGGTATCTACGCACAAGTAAACCTGCGCGGTGGTAGTGAATACGGTGAAGACTGGCACGTAGCCGGAACTAAAATGCAGAAACAGAACGTATTCGACGATTTCATCTCTGCTGCCGAATATCTGATCGACCAGAAATATACGAATAAAGATAAAATCGCCATTGTAGGAGGTTCCAACGGTGGTCTGTTGGTAGGTGCCTGCATGACACAGCGTCCCGACCTGTTCCGTGTAGCGATCCCGCAAGTAGGTGTGATGGATATGCTCCGCTACCATAAATTCACTATCGGCTGGAACTGGGCAAGCGATTACGGCACAAGCGAAGACAGCAAAGAGATGTTTGAATACCTCAAAGGCTACTCTCCACTGCACAACCTGAAGCCGGGCACGAAATATCCGGCAACACTGGTCACTACCGCCGACCATGACGACCGTGTAGTCCCTGCCCACTCATTCAAGTTTGCCGCTACCCTGCAAGCCGACAACGACGGTACGAATCCGACACTGATCCGTATTGACAGCAAAGCCGGGCATGGCGCAGGCAAACCAATGGCTAAAGTACTGGAAGAACAAGCTGATATTTACGGATTCATCATGTATAATCTAGGAATGAAACCAAAATTCTAAAGCGGCACTTCCTATTTATAAACACATACAAGCCCCGTAACCTGTATTTTACATTACAGGCTGCGGGGCTTTGTGTTTTTCAACAGAAGAAATTGACATTTTATCATTATTTAATCAAAATATCCGCATTAAAACAAGCAACTTTGAAAAAATTTCCTATATTTGCAGTGAGTTAGTTGACATTTTATCAGAATTAACCTTTTAAAATATAGTATCATGAACATCCAGAAAATCATGTCCTCTTTGGAGGCTAAGCATCCCGGTGAATCTGAATATCTTCAAGCAGTGAAGGAAGTTCTTCTTTCTATCGAAGATATATACAATCAACATCCTGAATTTGAAAAAGCTAAAATCATAGAAAGATTGGTAGAACCCGACCGTATCTTCACTTTCCGTGTGACGTGGGTGGATGACAAAGGCGAGGTGCAGACCAACCTCGGTTATCGTGTACAATTCAATAATGCGATCGGTCCTTATAAAGGCGGTATCCGTTTCCATGCTTCCGTCAATCTTTCCATTCTGAAATTCCTCGGTTTCGAACAGACATTCAAAAATGCACTGACCACGCTGCCTATGGGTGGTGGAAAAGGTGGTTCCGATTTCTCTCCACGCGGTAAGAGTGATGCTGAAATTATGCGTTTCTGCCAAGCCTTTATGTTGGAGCTGTGGCGCCACCTCGGACCGGATATGGATGTACCAGCCGGTGATATCGGCGTAGGCGGACGTGAAGTAGGTTATATGTTCGGTATGTATAAGAAACTGACTCGCGAATTTACAGGCACATTCACCGGCAAGGGATTAGAATTCGGAGGCTCGTTGATTCGCCCGGAAGCTACCGGTTTCGGTGGTCTGTATTTTGTAAATCAGATGCTACAAGCGAAAGGCATTGATATAAAAGGTAAGACAGTCGCTATTTCCGGTTTCGGCAACGTTGCATGGGGAGCAGCTACCAAAGCTACCGAACTGGGTGCCAAAGTGATTACAATTTCCGGTCCGGACGGATATATCTACGATCCGGATGGTATCAGCGGCGAAAAGATAGACTATATGCTCGAACTTCGTTCGTCGGGTAATGACATTGTTGCACCTTATGCAGAACAGTATCCGAATGCTACCTTTGTAGAAGGCAAGCGCCCATGGGAAGTGAAAGCAGACATCGCGCTTCCTTGTGCTACCCAGAATGAATTAAATGGAGAAGATGCTCAAAATCTCATAAAAAATGACGTACTTTGCGTCGGAGAAATTTCCAACATGGGATGTACTCCCGAAGCAATCGACCTCTTTATTGAACATAAGACAATGTATGCTCCGGGTAAAGCGGTCAACGCAGGCGGTGTTGCCACTTCCGGTTTGGAAATGTCTCAAAACGCAATGCACCTAAGCTGGAGTGCTGCCGAAGTGGACGAAAAGCTCCATGCAATCATGCACGGCATCCATGCACAATGCGTGAAGTACGGCACGGAACCCGACGGATACATTAATTATGTGAAGGGTGCCAACATTGCCGGATTTATGAAAGTAGCTCACGCAATGATGGGACAAGGCGTTATTTAGAAGACTTTGTTTAGTTGTATTTGTATTTGTGGTTTGCGCTGCTCGCCTCCTGTGACAGGACGCGGGTAGCGCTATTTTTTTGAGATTAACATTATTTTCGCTGGAATTAATTATCTTTGTGGCATGATAGGTTAAATAATGGTTTGTGAATTTGTTATATCAGATAAACAACTCACAACTAATAATTTACCATTACTAGTTTTGTAATTAATAATCATGTAATAAATAAAAAATGCTACAACCCGAATTGAAATTTCGCCGTGACAAGATTCGCAGTCTGATGGTGTCACAGGGCATTGACGCCGCACTTATCACTTGTAATGCAAATTTAATTTACACGTATGGCTGTGTAGTCAGTGGCTATCTTTACCTCCCCCTTCATTCGCCTGCACTCTTGTTTTTCAAACGCCCTAATAATATCACAGGAGAACATTCGTTCTCGATTCGCAAACCGGAACAAATCCTTGACCTGTTGAAAGAACAAGGATTGCCGATGCCAACCAAACTGATGTTAGAAGGTGACGAACTCCCTTATACGGAATATTGCCGTCTGGCCAGCCTGTTTCCGGAAGCAGAAGTTGTAAATGGCACCCCGTTGATTCGTCAGGCACGCAGTGTGAAAACACCTGTAGAAATTGAGATGTTCCGCCGTTCGGGCATTGCCCACGCCAAGGCATACGAACAGATTCCAAGCGTATATCGCCCCGGTATGACAGACATCGAGTTTTCCATTGAAATAGAACGCCTGATGCGTCTGCAAGGTTGCCTCGGAATTTTCCGGGTATTCGGACGCAGCATGGAAATATTCATGGGTAGCGTACTGACCGGAGACAATGCCGGATACCCCTCGCCCTATGATTTTGCTTTAGGTGGACAGGGACTTGATCCTGCTTTGCCGGGAGGAGCAAATAAAACTCCGCTAAAGGAAGGTCAGAGCGTTATGGTGGACTTGGGAGGTAACTTCAACGGCTACATGAACGATATGAGCCGCGTATTCTCAATAGGAAAGCTGCCCGAAGAGGCTTACACCGCCCATCAGGTTTGTTTGGATATCCAAACAAAGATAGCTTCCATCGCCAAACCGGGCATTGCTTGTGAAGTGCTTTACGACATAGCTGTCGAAATAGCCAAAGAAGCCGGATTTGCCGACAAATTTATGGGAACAGGGCAACAAGCCAAGTTTATCGGCCACGGTATCGGACTCGAAATTAATGAAGCTCCGGTATTGGCTCCCCGCATGAAACAACAATTAGAACCGGGCATGGTCTTTGCCCTCGAACCGAAAATCGTTATTCCGGGTGTAGGCCCCGTAGGCATTGAAAACTCTTGGGTAGTAACCAATGAAGGAATAGAAAAGCTGACGAACTGCAATGAAGAAATCATTGAATTAAGTTAAACAGATGATGAAAAAGATGTGTCCGTTCTTTGCCGGACACATCTTTTTCTACTAATAATAACACACTTAACCCCCAAAAACAATGAAACAACCTTTCATTCTAACCCTTATGTCCACTGTTACCTGCGCTGCAACAGCCACTAACAAAGCACCGGAAAACACTACACCGCCCCAATCAAATACTCCACCCAATATTCTTTTCATTCTCTGCGATGACATGGGATATGGAGATTTAGGCTGTTACGGTCAACCATTTATCCGCACCCCTCATATAGACACGATGGCGAATGAAGGTATGCGTTTTACACAGGCATACGCCGGCAGTCCCGTCAGCGCGCCTTCCAGAGCTTCATTCATGACAGGGCAACATTCAGGCCACTGCGAGGTGCGAGGCAACAAAGAATACTGGAAAAATGTACCGATCGTGTTGTATGGGCAAAACCAAGAATATTCGATAGTAGGACAACACCCTTATGATTCCGACCATGTAATCTTACCGGAAATAATGAAAGACAATGGCTATACCACGGGTATGTTCGGCAAATGGGCGGGAGGATATGAAGGCTCGCGTTCTACTCCCGACAAACGGGGAATAGATGAATACTACGGTTACATCTGTCAATTTCAGGCTCATCTCTACTATCCCAATTTCCTGAACCGTTATAGTAAAGCGTTGGGCGACACCGGAGTGGTGCGGGTGGTGATGGATGAAAACATCAAATATCCGATGTATGGTCCCGACTACCAGAAACGTCCGCAATACTCGGCCGACATGATTCATCAGAAAGCATTGGAGTGGCTGGACCAACAAGACGACCAACAACCGTTTTTCGGCATATTGACTTACACCTTACCTCATGCGGAACTCGTTCAACCGGAAGATTCCATCCTGAATGAATACAAAGCCAAATTCAACCCGGACAAAGAGTTTAAAGGAAGCGAAGGCTCACGATACAATGCTATTACGCACACTCATGCTCAATTTGCAGGAATGATTACCCGGCTGGATTATTACGTGGGTGAAGTCCTGAAAAAGCTGAAAGAGAAAGGGCTGGACGAAAACACATTGGTTATTTTCTCCAGTGACAACGGCCCTCACGAAGAAGGCGGAGCCGACCCTACTTTCTTCGGCAGAGACGGAAAGCTGCGCGGATTAAAACGCCAGTGTCATGAAGGAGGAATACGTATTCCGTTTATCGCGCGTTGGCCGGGGCACATACCAGCAGGTAAAGTGAACGATCATATCTGTGCTTTTTATGATTTAATGCCCACATTCTGCGAAGTGATCGGCATCAAGGACTACGAAAAGAAATATCGCAATAAAGAAAAAGAAGTCGATTATTTCGATGGGATTTCTTTTGCTCCCACACTGCTGGGTAAGAAAAAACAGAAGAAACATGATTTCCTGTATTGGGAATTTGATGAAACAGACCAGATTGCCGTACGCATGGACGATTGGAAGATGGTGGTAAAAAAAGGAACACCGTTCCTCTACAACTTAAAAACGGACATTCACGAAGATACTGATATAGCACTCCAACATCCGGACGTTGTAGAAAAGATGAAAGCTATCATCTTCGAACAACATACGCCCAATCCATATTTCTCGGTGACGCTACCCAAACAGTAAACATACGGATAAAGAAATAATGAGTAATCAGCAGTTAGAAAGCAAGGTTTCATTCATTTCAGTACAGTTCTTAATTAAATGGGAATTTATCGGTTAAATGAGAATTTATCGGTTAGGCTGAAAGCCTTACAATTATATATTTATTGGGGTGCCCTGAAAGGGCTTAATTATATAGCGTAGGGCAACGCCCTACGAAAAA
>OBVH01000077.1_pt1 | contig 88195 bp, 90 predicted proteins | sample 1495001 | NCBI WGS metagenome assembly OBVH01 (sample SAMEA2579959, study PRJEB22360) | human gut metagenome
AGGGCATAATCCGATTTCAATTATAGTTCCCTGCCATAGGGTAATGGGTAAGAATGGAAGTCTTACAGGCTATGCAGGCGGAGTGGATATTAAAGAAAAACTTTTAAAAATTGAAAATGCTTTGTAAATGTCAGAAATACGGTTTAGTGAATTATCGGTCGGGCAACAAAGCAACAGTCAAACTTTTCGTTCTGAAATTAAAAGTTTTACCTTTATTAAGCTAAACTTTGTGTGCTAATCCATAATTTGACAAATAATCGACTAAAAAAATCTGCCACACCAAAAAGGTGTGGCAGATATATTTTTATGGGATTTTATAAGGAGTTTTAAATTAGTACATACCGCCCATATCAGGAGCAGCAGGTGCAGCAGGAGCTGCGGGCTCCTTAATATCTGCAACGAGTGACTCTGTTGTGAGTACCATTGCAGCAACAGAAGATGCGTTCTGGAGAGCAGAACGAGTAACCTTTGTCGGGTCAACGATACCTGCCTCAATCATATCTGTGTATTCCTCTGTAAGAGCATTAAAGCCGTAACCAACCTTGTTAGCTTTCTTGATGTTTTCGCAGATTACGCTGCCCTCAAGACCTGCATTTGCGGCAATCTGACGGAGCGGCTCTTCAAGAGCTTTAAGAACAATCTTAGCGCCTGTCTTAGCATCACCCTCAAGTGTATCAACAAAAGCGGAAACAGCAGGAATAGCGTTCATACAAGCGATACCGCCGCCTGCTACGATACCCTCTTCAACAGCAGCCTTAGTAGCGGCAAGAGCATCTTCGATTCTGAGTTTCTTTTCTTTCATTTCAACTTCGGTAGCAGCACCGACTTTGATTACTGCAACGCCGCCTGCGAGTTTAGCAAGACGCTCCTGAAGTTTTTCACGGTCAAAATCAGATGTTGTTGTTTCAATCTGCTGACGAATCTGTGCAACTCTGCCCTTAATAGCGTCCTTGTCGCCTGCACCGTCAACAATGATTGTGTTCTCTTTCTCAACCTTTACCTGACGAGCAGTACCAAGCTGATCCATTGTTGTATCTTTAAGCTCAAGACCTAAGTCTGATGTAATTACTGTACCGCCTGTAAGTGTTGCGATATCCTGTAACATTTCTTTTCTTCTGTCGCCAAAGCCCGGTGCCTTAACAGCAACACAAGTAAATGTACCTCTTAACTTGTTGAGTACGAGAGTTGTAAGAGCTTCGCCCTCTACATCTTCGGCAATGATAAGGAGTTTTCTGCCTGACTGAACAATCTGCTCAAGAATCGGGAGAATTTCCTGTGTATTTGAAATCTTCTTATCTGTAATAAGAATGTATGGGTTGTCAAGTTCTGCAACCATCTTGTCTGTATCTGTTACCATATAAGGAGCGATGTAACCACGGTCGAACATCATACCTTCTACAACTTCGCTGTAAGTTTCGGCTGTCTTTGACTCTTCAACTGTGATAACACCGTCTGTTGTAACCTTTTCCATAGCCTCGGCAATGAGCTTACCGATGAACTCATCCTGTGAAGAAACTGTAGCAACTCTTGCAATATCGTCAGAACCCGAAACCTGCTTGCTGTTGTCAGAAACAGCCTTTACCGCAACATTGATAGCGTCTGCAATACCTTTCTTAAGAACCATTGGGTTTGCGCCTGCTGTTACATTCTTCATACCCTCTCTGATAAGAGCCTGAGCAAGAAGTGTAGCTGTTGTTGTACCGTCACCTGCAACATCGTTTGTTTTGATTGAAACTTCCTTAACAAGCTGTGCGCCCATATTCTCGAATGGGTCGTCAAGCTCAATTTCCTTAGCAATTGTTACACCATCGTTTGTGATGAGCGGAGCGCCGTACTTTTTGTCAAGTACAACATTTCTGCCCTTAGGACCGAGTGTGATTTTAACTGTATCAGCAAGCTGGTCAATACCTCTCATAAGAGATTTTCTTGCTTCTTCACCATAAGCAATTTGTTTAGCCATAATTAATTACCTCCAAAATATATCAAATAAAAATAATTATTCTACTGTTGCAAGAATATCTGACTGACGAACGATTGTGTACTCTTCACCGTCAATCTTAACTTCTGTGCCTGCATACTTGCTTGCGATTACTTTGTCGCCGACATTTACATACATCTTAACTTCGTTGCCGTCTACAACACCGCCGGGGCCTACTGCAACTACTCTTGCAAACTGTGGCTTTTCCTGTGCGGCAGATGAAAGAATGATACCGCTCTTTGTTTTTTCTTCGGCTTCTTCAACCTGTAATACTACTCTGTCAAGTAATGGTTTAATACTCATAATATAAATCCTCCTAAAAAGTTTATGTGTTATTTCGGTTAGCACTCTGTATCCTTGAGTGCTAATTATATTTTATACCATTTTTTAGAAATGTCAAGAGAAATTTGACTAAATTTGACCTTTAATTTATAAACAATTAAATTTATTTGTACAGCACTGCATTATAATTCGTATATAGAACTAAAATAACTTAAACAAGCCCTTTTTTCTTTAGTTTACCTTTAGGTTCAGGTTTATTTATTTCATAGCCGTTTTTAATGGAAAGTTTTGCAAGCAATGCAATTCCGTCCGTAAGAGCCTTTTTAGATTCATTGTCTATCTTATTAAATGCTTTAATCATAGTCGGTATATTTTTTATGCCTGCCTTTCGTATGTCGTCAAAGGTGATTTTACCGCCTTCTGCCATAATTTGAAATACAGAGTCTATGATTTGTTTTTTCTGTTCGGTTGTAAGTCCGTCAATAAGCTCTTTCATATTTTTTTCGGCAAATTTAATGCTCTTGGTATCTTCATCAAGGTGTACAAAGTGTGTGCCTACTACATTCCAGCTGAAAGCATCGTGCTGCCAGAAAGAATGACTTGCGCTTTTTACTATTATATAATCTTCATCATGCTCAAGTAACATACCCACAAATGATGACTGCGGAACAAAGGTAGTGATTCTGTCGGCAATTTCTTTGTGCTGCTCACTTTCTATGAATTCCTTTGAAAAACCCGGACCGTCGTTGTTATATACAGCTATTATTCTGTCTTTGATTTCAGGAAAAGTATTTACAGCGGAATAGATTGCGAGATTTCCGCCTTTGGAGTGACCTCCGAGGTATATTTCGCTGTTTGGATATTTGTTTGCAACCATACTCAGATATGCCGCTGCGTTAAGCTGTGAGGGAATATTGTCGGTTATGGCAATCATACAATCTTCTTTCCAACCGTTGAGCGTATTGTCTGTGCCACGGTAAGCGATAAATAATTTATCTGTATCAAAATGAAAAGTGCAAGCGCCGAATTGCATTGGATTATCTTCGCAGTCATATGCCGCAAAATCCGATACATATATATTTTTTAACCTGTTGCTTTTAGCTGATTCGGATAATAACTTGGTTATTTCCTTGCCGACTGTGTTGTAAAAATCTTTAAATACATAGTAATCTTTAAAAACAACATCACGCTTTTCTTTAAAATAAAGTTTATTTATGTCGGAAAGCGGAAGCTGTGATTTTTCTGTATATCCCGAAAAATCAAGATAAACTAGCTCTGAAAATATAAGAGCGTCAACTTCGTTTAAAGGTGAAATATCAAAACCTAAATCGCCACGCCATTTTAAATAGTTTATAAGATTATTCATAACCCACCTCGCAATATATTAATAATTAAATTTTATAAAATTTGCACTTAAAAAGCAATATAATTCACATAAAATTCAGAAAGCCCACTGCAAAATATGCAATATTTTCACCGAATTTTTTTGTTTTTAAAACCGTAACGGATATATTGTTTTGAATTTCGCAATTGTTTACAACTTTCTTTTATAATCTAAATAATTATAAAAGTTTGGTCAACCTTTTATAATTTTTTGCTTAAGGATAGAACCGACAAATTATAAAAACCGCTCTCCTAAGAATTTTTTAGAAGAGCGGTTTGTGTATTTGTTTTAATAATTATTCGTTAATAGCTTTAACGAGAGCCTGTGCTTTGTCTGTCTTTTCCCAAGCAACGCCGAGTTCTTCTCTGCCCATATGACCGTAAGCGGCAAGTGGACGATACTTTGTTTCTTTAAGCTTTAACTGCTCAATAATAGAATTCGGACGGCAGTCAAATACCTTTTCCACAGCGTCTGAAAGCTGTTCGTTTGTGTAGCTTGATGAACCGAAAGCATCTACCATTATTGATACAGGTTTAGCAACACCGATTGCATATGCAAGCTGAACCTCGCACTTATCGGCAAGACCTGCGGCAACAATATTCTTTGCGATGTATCTTGCGTAGTAAGCGGCACTTCTGTCAACCTTTGTCGGGTCTTTACCGCTGAATGCACCGCCGCCGTGACGAGAAAATCCGCCGTAGGTATCAACTATAATCTTTCTGCCTGTAAGACCTGAATCGCCTACAGGTCCGCCGATTACAAATCTGCCTGTCGGGTTGATGAAATATTTTGTGTTTTCGTCTAAAAGCTCGGCAGGAATGATTGGCTTTACTACATATTCAACCATATCTTTTCTGATCTGCTCAAGTGTAACATTTTCATCGTGCTGTGTAGATACAACAACAGTGTCTACCCTTACAGGTGTGTCACCCTCATACTCAACGGTAACCTGTGTTTTACCGTCAGGACGAAGGTAGGAGAGAGTACCGTCTTTTCTTACCGCTGTAAGCTGTTTTGCAAGCTTGTGAGCAAGTGAGATAGCAAGCGGCATAAGCTCTTTGGTTTCGTTGCAAGCGTAGCCGAACATCATACCCTGGTCGCCGGCACCAATCTGATTGTTGGCGTCATTTTCGCCGTCTTTAAGCTCGTAGCTTTCGTTTACGCCCATTGCAATATCAGGGCTCTGCTGGTCAATAGAAGTGAGTACAGCGCAAGTATTGCCGTTAAAACCGCACGCCTGGTTGTCATAGCCGATGTCATTTACAACTTTTCTTGCGATACCTGCAATGTCAACATAGCAGTCTGTAGAAATTTCGCCCATAACATGAACTACACCTGTTGTAGCGGTTACCTCGCAGGCAACATGAGCGTTTTTATCCTGTTCGAGAATAGCGTCAAGAACAGCATCGGAAATCTGGTCGCAAACTTTGTCGGGATGTCCCTCTGTTACTGACTCAGAAGTGAAAAAATGTTTTGCCATTATAATTCTCCTTTGCAAAAAATAAGCACCTTTCAGCCGAAAGGTGCTATTAAGACTCATCTTTCGGTAAATACCGCAGGACTTGGCACCTTGCAAAAAGCAGGTTGCCGGACTTCATAGGGCCTGTTCCCTCAGTCGCTCTTGATAAGATAAATATTAACTTATTGATTTAATTATATACCGTTATATCGACAAAAGTCAACAAGAAATAACAGGTATATTGTAAAATCGGATAATCAAACAAAAAAATTATGCGATTTCATCAACGGAACAACATTCTGTACAAGGTACGCTGTGTTTTACTCTGTCCTCAACCTCGGCACGCTTTGCATTGTTAAAGCGGTCTACCGTACCTACAAGATAGCCTGTGATTCTGCGGATTCTTTCAAACGGAACAGAATCGTAATCGTATTTAACATCAACATAGTCGCCGTCAACTGTGAGTTCAACATTCTTGATATATTTATCCGGATTTGCCTCTCTAAGCTGTGTTGTGTATGCCTCAATTTCCTTTTTGCTGAGCTTTCCGCCCTTTACATTTACTGTCATAATAAATCCTTCCCTTTCGTAATTTCATAATCCTCTTTAATGTATAATGTAACTTTTAATTCTTTAAAAGCATATATCTTGTAGAGTAAATCTATTATAGCACAACATCTTGTTGTATGCAATATCAAAATAGGAATTATTCGCACAAATAAAAGTAAGTATTTTTGTTTATTTTTACAGTTGACAAATATATAAAAGCAAAGAGGAGAAAAGTTTTGCCCTCAAATAACAATTTTTATTAGTTTAATTTCCCAATTTGTAATTGTATATGAATATTTTAACACAAAATTTTTTATTTCAAGCAAATAAGGCGATGCTTCCACCGCCTTATATATTATTCGAGCACCAATAAAACTCTGTCTATGTTGTTACCGAAAAGTCCTGCGTAGCCGTCCTGACCGTTTGAAGTTTGGTCGTCGTGCTGCCAGTCAAAATATTCTTTGCTTATTGCCGAAACTTTATATTTTGCAACAAGATATTTGTTAAGACTTTCGGCAATACTCTGCGGTGTGGTGTAATACACTCTGATTGCGTCAATTTTACTGCCGTTGCCCGCATAACCGTTTTCTAAATCGTCAATGTCATATCCGCTGACTTTCGGCAGCCATCCGCTTTTAGTGTGAACCTGATACCACACCTTGCCTTCACTTACTTTTATTGCAATATCTGTAATTGCTTTGCCTTTTAAACCTGCGTAATCTTCAAGATTTTTTACTTCGGGCAGCCAAACACCGTCACAGCGCACTCTGTAGAAAATATCCGGTTTGGTTATTTTTCCTTTATCTTTATCGTCTTCTTTTTTGCTGTTGAAAACGCTTTCGTTAAATATGATGTTCGTATCAATATTTTTGCCGTAACCGCTTACTCTGCCTGTTGAACTGTTCTGCCATATATCACAGTTTAATTCATTTACGGAGTTGTATTGTGCAAGCCAGATACTGTACTTTTTCTTTAATTTATCGTAATCGAGATAATTATTAAACCAATTCAGATTAGCATATACACCTGCTCTGTACTTACTTTTCTTGATCGTTTCGCAAAAGCGTTCCGCAATTTCTGTAAGTTTTGCTTTGCCGAGTTTAGTTTGTGAATTATCTTCCAAATCATAATAAATCGGCATATCTAGAGATTTGTTATTAATGCATTCAAGGCAAGCCCTTGCCTCTTTTTCTGCATCGCCGACGCTGTCTGCGTAACTGTACCAGTACACACCAATCATCATATTTTCGCTTTTTGCGTTTTTGTAATGACTTTCAAACATACTGTCTTTCTGACTTGATTCTCTGCCGTAGCCTGCTCTTATAATGACAGCTTTTATACCGTCGTTTTTCATTTTGTTAAAATTAATGCCTTGCTGAAATTCCGAAATATCAACACAGCTTACTTTTGCCATAAAATCATCCTTTCAAATTGATAAAGTTTACTTTAGTATAATATTAAAAATAATACCAAAAGTTAAACTTTTCATTTACAGTGCTTAAAGTGCAAAAATTGCAGAAATTAGGCTAATTTTATTGTAAAAAATTTTATTTTGTGCTAATATTACCTTATAAAATAAAATGAAATCGGAGGTATTATGGATGGAATTATCAAAAGTAACGGAAACTCGCAGAAGCGTAAGAGAATACATAAATAAACCTGTCGAAACAGAAAAGTTAAGAGAGATGATTGCGGCGGCTCAACTTGCACCGTCATGGAAAAACTCGCAGGTATCACGCTACTATGTGGTAACAGGCGAAAAACTTGCAGATGTTAAGAATGCATTGTCGCCTTACAATCAGAAAAATGTTGCAGACGCTCCCGCACTTATTGTTACCGCAATTGTGCTTAATCGTTCCGGATACGAAAAGGACGGTACACCGACAAACGAACTCGGCAACGGTTGGGGATTTTACGACTGCGGTTTGCAGAGTATGAATCTTTTGCTTAAGGCAACAGAACTTGGACTTTCAACTCTTGTAATGGGTATAAGAGATAACGAAAAAATCAAGGAAGTTTTGAATATTCCCGAAACCGAGGCAGTAGTGAGCGTAATCGGTGTGGGTTACAGCAACGCCGAGCCTGCTATGCCAAAGAGAAAAGAAATTGACGATATCGCAAAGTTCTTTTAATTTAATATAGCAAAGCGTAAAGTAAAAACCTGTACAGCAGTTGCCGTACAGGTTTTTTTGTTATGGTTTTACAGTTTTAAATAAATTTAACTGCTGTGCCGTAAGCAAGCACTTCGGCAGCCTGCTGCATAACAGAAGCTGATGTGTAACGAACGCATACAATAGCGTCTGCCCCCATTCTTGCAGCCATATCAATCATACGCTGAGTGGCAATATCTCTTGCCTTGTTCATCATTTCAGTGTATGATTTAAGCTCGCCGCCAACCATAGTCTTAAAGCTCTGTCCCATATCGCTGAACATATGCTTAGACTGAATTGTGTTGCCTTGCACAAGACCGAGTGTGGCAAGGTTTTTGCCTGAAATTGTTTCTGTAGTAGTAAGTATCATAATTTCTCCTCAATTAAATATCTATTTCCTCAAGGTCGCTTTCGCTAACCTTGCGTAGCTCTTTTTTGCTTAAAATATCGTAAATTACAGGAACAATATAAAGAGTCATAATTGTTGCGTACAGCAAACCGCCGATACATACAATAGCGATAGGCTGCATAATCTCTGAACCTGTGCCTATACCGAGTGCCATTGTTGAAAGTCCGAGAACGGTTGTGATTGCCGTAATAAGGATAGGCCTCATTCTTGTTTTGCCTGCCTCTACAATTGCCTCTCGTCTTTCTTTGCCCTCAAGTCTTAGGTTGTTGATGTAGTCAACAAGTACGATACCGTTGTTTACGATAATACCGCAGAGCATTACAAAACCGAGCAATGCCACAACGCTGACATCAAAACCTGTAATAAGCAATCCGAGGAATCCGCCTGTAAATGCAAGAGGAATTGTAAACATAATGATAAACGGTGACTTAAGGCTCTGGAATTGAGCAACCATAATAAGGTAAATAAGAATTACGCCTAAAAGCATCATAAGCAGCATTTGATTTACAGCTTCCATTGTGCTCTCGTTTGAACCCGAGTATTCAATACTGCAGCCGTCGGGAAGTTTATAATCATCAAATAAAGCTTTTGCCTTGTTTGAAACATCGGTGTTTGTATAACCGTCTTTTAAAGTACCGCTGACTTTAATATAACGCTTTTGGTCACTTCTTGTGATTGAATTCATTGATTCGGAATCTGAAATCTCGGCAACTTCGGAGAGTTTTGTGGTCTTTTCGTTGCCTTCTTTGTCTGTATAAGTGAGTTTAATATCCTTGATATTGTTCTTTGTAACATCACTGTTTTCGTCTTTGATTACAACCACATCAAGGTCTTTGCCGCTGTTTGTAAGGGTAGAAGATGTGGTTTCCGAGGTGATTGCAGCGGCAATCTGCTGATATACCTGTGCAACCGTAAGTGACTTTTTGGCAGCCTTTGTTTTATCGACAGTTACCTTAATTTCGCCCGAAGTAGCGCCGATACCGTTATCGGTTTCGTCAATGCCGTCAACCGCAGCAAGTTTTTCCGCCATATCTTTTGCGGTATTCTGCAAAGTTTTGAGGTCATCACCGTAAAGTTTGATTGACACACCGTCATTACCGAGCATAGCTGACATTGAGCTTGAAGAAGAACTGCCGCTTACAACCACATCTCCGTCAATACTTTGAAGTTCTGCTTCAATTTCTTTGCTGATACTTTCGCTGTTCTTTACTTTGTCGTCTTTGAATACTGCATATGCCATAACAGAACCTTTGTCTGCATCGGAAGACGATACAGAGCCTGTAAGACCCATAAGGCTTGTTGTTGAACCTGTCATAACACCAACAGTTTCAAATTCGTCATACTCGGAAAGAGTGTCGAGTAGGTTTTGTGCGGCGTCAATGGTATCGTCCATAGTAGCCGAATCATCAAGCTTAACCGTTACCGAAAGCTCCGTGCTTGCCATATTCGGCATAAAACTGAAGCCTCTTGCCACAGCACCGAACATACTGCCAAAGAGAAGTACAACTGCAGCGATAAGTGCGACTACTCTGTGCTTTAATACAAAACGAATAGATTTTTCGTAGCCGCCGAGCATTTTATCAAACATTCCGTGCTTAACAGGTTTAACCTTTCTTAGCATACGCTGACCCATAGCAGGCACAAGCGTAAGGGCAACAATAAGGCTTGCAAGCAGGGAATAGGTGATAGTAAGCGCCATATCCATAAATATCTGACGGGTAAGACCCTCTATGAATACGATAGGGAAGAATACGCAAATTGTTGTAAGTGTAGACGATGCAATTGCGCCCGCAACCTGTTTAGCACCGTTTAAAGCGGCTTTTACAGGCGGCACACCCAAATTGCGCAGTCGGTATATATTTTCAATTACTACAACCGAGTTGTCAACAAGCATACCTACGCCGATTGCAAGTCCCGACAGCGAAATCATATTGAGAGTAACACCGCTAAAATACATCAGCACAAGTGCAAAAATAACGCTGATAGGAATTGAAAGCGCAACAATGAGGGTTGGTTTAATATCTCTTAAGAAAAGGTACAGAATTATAATTGCAAGTACAGCACCCATAAGAAGATTCTGTAAAACGCTGTTTATAATAATATCTATGTAGTCGCCCTGGTCCATAAGGGTGGTAAAGTGCAGACCTTCGTTTTCCTGTGTAAGAGAATTGAGCTTTTTGGCTATATTTTCGGAAACAGTAGCGGTTGCGGCATCACTCTGCTTTGAAAAACTGAATACAACGCCGGAGTTTCCGTTAATCTTTGTGAATACCTCGTCCGAATCGTCAGCTATAAATACATCTGCAACATCGCTTAGTTTTACAACGCCTATACCGTCAATTCCCGTGTCAAAAAGAGCAAGCGACTGCATTTCTTTATCACCGTCTATTTTGTCGCCGACACGCACAAGATATTTAATATTTTCGTCATCACTTACATATCCTGCAGGCATTGAGAAATTTTGTGCCGTAAGAATATTTGAAACATTGCTTATTGTAACAGTGTTTGTCATATTGGCGGCTTTTTTGGCTTTATCTTTTTGGTCGGAGAGTTCATCACTTGCGGATTTTAATTCTTCTTGAGCGGAATTAAGCTGGGTTAATGCACTGTTTACTTCACTTTGCTTTGTGTTTAGCGCAGAAAGTCCGCCCGACAGCTGATATGCCGCAAGAGATTGCTGTTTTTCTATCTCTGAAAGTGCCTGATTTACAGATACGGTATTGTTGTCAAGACCTTTTACAGCGGCTGCAATTTGTGTAATACCGCCGTCTACTTGAGATATTTTATCCGCAATTTCCGCTATTGTATCATCAAGTTTTTCCTCTGTGGTGTCAAGTCCTTTTAATGCCTCAACTGTTTGAGTTATTGCTTTATCTACATTTGTAAGAGCATTTTTTGCATTATTAAGTCTTTCTTCAAGCTCTTCTTTCGGAAAACCGTATTTATCAAGTTCTTCATCTATTTTAGCAAGGATTGCTCTTACCTGTGCAAGCTGCTCGTCTGTAAGATCGGGGTTTGCAAGTTTGCTAAGCGCATCTTTGTAGTCGTTGTATATTTTTTCAAAAGCTTCTATCTGTTGTGTAAGCTGTGCTTTTTCGTCCTGCAAACTGTCAAGTTTTTCTTTTATCTGTGTTAATGTTTGGTAGGCAATTGTCAAAGTTTGCTTGGTTGCAGTAAGCGACTGCTGTTGGTCAAGCAACTGCATTTTTGCATTCAAAATTTCAGTGTAACCGCTTTGTGCCTTACCTTGGGCGTCAGCAAGCTGTTTTGCAACTTCTTCCTGTTGAGAATTTAAGTCGTTTATTGACTGCTCAATGGTATCACTGCCTTGCTCCGCTTTAGAAATATTGTCCTGCAATTCTTTCTTTGCATCGGAAATTTTCTTTTCCGCATCGCCGAATTTGTCATTGAGAGCGTCATTGATTTTTGCGTTGAGAGCGTCAATCTTGGTTTGCGAAATAATAACATTTTCCTTTTGAGTTACAATACCTTTTGTAGATACAGAGGCTACACCGTCAATTCCCTCAAGCTGATTTTTCAGTTCGTTGTTTACATAGTCGGAAATTTGCACTGTATCGTAACCGTCGTAATCAACCGCAACCATAGCTACAGGCATCATATTAGGGTTAATTTTCATAAGGTACGGACTGCCTACACCGTCAGGCCATGCATCTTTGATAGTGTCAAGATTGCCTCTCATATCAACGGTAGCGGTGTCCATATTTGTACCGTCCTCAAACTCAAGTGTCAACATTGAATAGTTGTCAGATGAGGTGGAGGTGATGGTTTTTACGCCGTCAATGGTTGAGAGTGACTGTTCAAGAGGTTTTGTTACCACCGATTCAACTGTTTCCGGAGTTTGTCCCGGATAGGTTGTAAGGATTATTGCATACGGAAAATCCATATTAGGCAGTAAGTCAGGCGTCATTTTAAATACCGACACTATACCCAATACAATTACCACAATAACCGCCACAAAAATTGTCATCGGCTTTTTTACACTTAGTTTTGGCAGCATATCATTCCTCTTTCATTGATTATTTCGATTATTTCCATAAAATTACTGTTTAATAAATTATTTATTACCTAATATCACTTGACTGCGCCTTGTTTGATTATGTCGATTTTTTTGATAAGGCGTTCACGCACTTCTTCACGGTCACTGCCTGCGACAAAAACATCGAAAATTGCATTTTTAAGCACTTGTGTAAGAATTTCTATGAGGCATTTAACGCTTTCGTTATCCTGAAATTTCAGATTTTGTCTGTCAACCATAGTGTAAATCTCGTTGTTGGTGAGTGCCATATTAAAGCGATTTTTAAGATATTCGCTTACAAGGTCATCGTTTGCTTTAAAGCTGTCAACAATATTTCTCATAATTTTCATTGTTTGCTTTTGACTGCTGTAATCGCCGAAATAATCAAACATTTTAATGTACATAACAAAAAGGTCGCCGCATGAAAGTTTTAAAATTTCTTTGGCTTTGTTGCTTGATTCTTCAAACATAGTTTTAGTGATAATTTCTATCAAATCTACCTTGTCGTCAAAATACTGATAAAAACTGCCTCGGGAAATTTCAGCGGTCTTTATAATTCTGTTTATAGAAACCTTTTCGTTAGGTCGTTCCATAAATTCTTTTATGACAGCGTCGGTAATACGCTTTCTTTTTTCGTATGGAAGATTGTAAAATGTTTTTTTAATCATACCTATTACCTCCTGATATGACAGGTTATCATATTTGCTATAATTTTAGCATTATATAAATCCTTAGTCAATAAAGGTAACACAAATGTTATGTGAAGTTTTTGTGTACAAACTACTTAATAATGTCAGCACATTTTCCTTTTGTGAATTCAATTAAAGTTTGGGGGTCAAGGTCAATCTGATAACCGATTTTTCCCGCACTTACAATAATGTTCGGATTGTTAAGGCAGCTTTCGTGGAAAACGGTAGGGTACTGCTTTTTCATTCCGATAGGTGAGCAGCCTCCTCTAATGTAGCCTGTTACTTTTAAAATATCTTTTACATGAATCATCTCAACGGATTTTTCGCCAACTGATTTTGCGGCTTTTTTAAGGTCGAGTTCCGCCGCAACGGGAACAACAAATACAAAGTAGCTGCCGCTTACGCCTTTTGTGACAAGCGTTTTGAATACACATTCGGGATTTTGCCCCAAAAGTTTGGCAACGCTTATGCCGTCAACAGCGTCTTTTCCATGCGGATATTCGTGTGCTGCATAATCTATTTTTGCTTTTTCAAGAATACGCATTACATTAGTTTTAAATTCTGACATAACAGCCTCCAAATTACAAATATATAATAATGATTATAATGTTTAATAATATACACATATAATTTTATTGTGGAAATTTGTGTATGTCAAGTATTGTTATAAATTAGACATAAAACTGTGTTTTTGCTCAAAATTTTAAAAATATTGATAGATATATATTGACTTAATTACTGCAATAAAGTACAATAGATTAAAAATAAATTGTATATTTTTCGTTTTTTCGCATTTATTGGGTATGTTTAATTGATAATTGCCACAGCACAAGGCTTTGGCTTAAAGAATTTTGCGGTATATATAAAGAAAATTACGGAAGGATGATTGGCAATGCTGACTAAAAGCGAAGAAGAGATTATGAATTTATTATGGGAGGTGGGCGAGCCTCTGGCAAGTTCTGAGATTGTAAGCAAATCTGTAAACAGAACATGGCGCAAAAGTTACATTAACCTTTTAATCAATTCATTGCTTAACAAGCAAATGATTGAGGTTGTGGGTGTAAAACAGATGACAAAGAATTATGCCCGCACTTTTCAGCCTACAATGTCAAAGTACGCTTATTCCGTAAAGCGGATTTTTTCTCAAAAAGGTTTTAAAGAAGAGAATATTCCCGACCTTTTTGCCGAGATAATCGCAAATACGGAAAATCCTCAAATTCTTGAAAAAATGCAAAGTCAGCTTGACGAAAGAAAGCGAGAACTTGCATCGGATAAGAATAACCGTGACAGTTACAGCGCATAATTAAAAAGTAAAAATTATTATTACAATTGCCGCTTCAGAGCGGCTTTTGTATTATAGATTTATAGATTATCGGGTATAAAAATTACAGCCATCAAACTTATTTTAGTCTGATGGCTGTTTGCTCTTTGATGTTAAAGTCTTACAGGAATATTTTTTTCGTTAAGATATTTTTTTAATGTGGGAATCGGAATTTCGCCGAAATGGAAGAGAGAGGCTGCGAGGACTGCGTCTGCTTTGCCCTCTGTGAATGCGTCATAGAAATGCTCAAGAGCGCCTGCTCCGCCGCTGGCGATTACGGGAATTGAAACTTTTTCCGAGATTGCTCTTGTAAGTGCGATGTCATAGCCTTTTTTCTGTCCGTCCTCGTCCATACTTGTAAGCAGAATTTCGCCTGCGCCGAGCTGTTCACATTTTACAGCCCATTCAACCGCATCAAGGCCTACAGGAGTTCTTCCGCCATTCACATAAACTTCCCAACCGTTTTCTTTTCGCTTTGCGTCAATGGCGGCAACTACGCACTGACTGCCGAATTTATAAGCCGCCTCGCTGATAAGTTCAGGTCGATGAACGGCAGCGGAATTAACGGAAACTTTGTCTGCGCCTGCTCTTAAAAGTAAATTGAAATCGTCAACACTTCTTATACCGCCGCCTACGGTGAACGGAATGAAAATTGAATTTGCTACTTTTTCTACCATATCAATGGTAATATTTCTTGAGTCGCTTGATGCTGTAATGTCGAGAAAAACAAGCTCGTCTGCGCCCTCTTTATCGTACTGCTTTGCACATTCCACAGGGTCGCCTGCGTCTACAAGATTAACAAAGCTCATACCCTTTACAACTCTGCCGTTTTTTACATCAAGGCAGGGAATAATTCTTTTTGCATACATATCTTTTCTCCTTACTTTCCGTTTACCATATCGGCAAAGTTTTTAAGAATTTTTAATCCGACTTCACCGCTTTTTTCGGGGTGGAATTGCGTTGCGGAAACATTTTCCCATTCGATTGCCGCATCAATTTGAACTCCGTAGTTTGTCCTTGCGGCAACAATTTCAGGGTTCTTTGCCGTTAAAAAGTATGAGTGAACAAAATATACATAGGCATTGTCTTCTATACCTTTAAAAATGCCGTCCTTTTTTACAATATCAAGACTGTTCCAACCTATATGCGGTATCTTTAAGCCTGTATCGGCAGGAATTTTTGTTATGCTGCCGTCAAAAACAGATAAGCCTTTTTTATTAGGGCTTTCTTCGCTTTCGGGAAAAAGCAACTGCAATCCAAGGCAAATACCTAAGAAATGCTTTTTTGTCTTTATAAAATCAAGTACGGTGTCTTTAATGCCGTAGCTTTCCATGGTGTCCATCGTATCTCCGAATGAGCCTACGCCCGGCAAAACGGCACCGTCTGCCTTTAAAATCATATCTTTATCTCTTGTAACAACACAGTCACAGCCGATATATTTCAAAGCCTTGTTTACGCTCTGAATATTTCCTGCGCCGTAGTCAATTATAGCAATCATAATCTGTCCTCCCGATTACATTTCAGCATAGTAGTATATTAGCATATTTGCTCGTTTTTTGCAAGAAAAACAGTGCGATAATTCATTATTTCAAAAAATAAAAAATTAACCTGTTTTTCGGTTGAATTAAAATAACTTGTGTGCTACAATTAAATATGTATGTAAAATTAAGAAAATTCCTGCGTTTGCAGGTTGCTCATAATTACAGAATTTTTAAAAGAAGGTTATTTGATGATCACTCATTTATTGACAAGAATAGATTTGAGTATGCACTCGCTTTCAAAAGGTCAAAAGCGAATTGCACTTTATATAGAGGAGCATTATGACAAAGCGGCTTTTATGACTGCCTCAAAGCTCGGCGAAACCGTCGGCGTTTCGGAAAGTACGGTTGTAAGATTTGCCACAGAGCTTGGCTATGACGGCTACCCAAAGCTGCAGAAAGCCATGCAGGAAATGATAAGGGATAAGCTTACTTCTGTTCAGCGAATTGAGGTTACTTCAAGCAGAATCGGCAATGACGATGTTTTAAACAGCGTGCTGAATCAGGATATTGATAAAATCCGCAGAACCATTGAAGAAACCTCGCACGAGGATTTTGAAAGGGCTGTAGACAAAATCTGCAATGCCGACAGAATCTATATTTTCGGTGTTCGTTCAACTGCCGCAATCGCAAGTTTTCTCGGCTACTATTTTGAACTTATTTTCGATAATGTAAGAGTAATCGACTCTACAAGCCATACAACAACATATGAGAGAATTTTCAGAATGACCGACAAAGATGTTATGATAGGAATTTCATTTCCACGATACAGCACAATGGCTGTTGACGCTATGAACTATGCCCGTTCGCAGGGTGCGCACGCTATAGCAATTACTGACAGTATGGTGTCGCCGCTTGTTAAATCGGCAGACTCCGTACTTATTGCAAGAAGCGATATGGCGTCAATAGTCGATTCGCTTGTAGCCCCGTTAAGCCTTATAAATGCGCTTATTGTTGCGACTGTCCTTAAAAAGAAAGATGAAGTATCCGAAAACTTCCGCAGACTTGAAACCGTATGGAACAGAGAGGGAGTTTACGCAAGCGGAGAGAAGGACGAGGAAGAAGAGACGGAAGCGGGAAAGAAGAATGGAAAGTAAAAAGGTAGTTGTGGTCGGCGCAGGTGCGGCGGGTCTTATGGCTGCATCGGCAGCGGCAATGTACGGCGCAAGCGTAACATTAATAGAAAAAAACAAGCGTGTCGGCAGAAAAATTATGATTACGGGCAAAGGCAGATGTAATGTTTGCAATAACTGCGATGTCGAAACTTTTATAAGAAATGTTCCTACAAACGGAAAATTTCTTTATTCGGCAATCAACAAATTAACTCCCGAAGACACTGTTGCGTTCTTTGAGGGACTTGGACTTTCTCTTAAAACAGAGCGTGGCAACAGGGTTTTTCCGCAGTCCGACAAAGCTGTTGATGTGGTTGATACATTGTATAACTATGTAAAAAACTGTGGCTGTAAAATTGTGGAAGACACCGCAGAAGAACTTTTGCTTGAAAACGGTGAGGCAGTCGGAGTTAAGTGTAAGAACAAAACATATTATGCGGACAGTGTGATTATATGCTGCGGCGGTAAAAGCTATCCTCTCACAGGTTCTACGGGTGACGGATACACTCTCGCAAAGCAGGCGGGACATACAATAGTACCGCTAAAACCGTCGCTTGTTCCGCTCGAAAGCAAAAATCTCGACTGTAAATCAATGCAGGGCCTTGCACTTAAAAATGTTGGTCTTAAGATTGTTGATACACAGAGCGGTAAAACGGTTTACGATGATTTCGGAGAAATGCTGTTTACTCATTTTGGTATGAGCGGTCCTATGGTACTCTCCGCAAGCTCACATATCCGTGATATTTCGGACGGCAGATACAATGCCGTAATTGACATAAAACCTGCACTTTCTTATGAGCAGCTTGAAAAACGCTTACAGCGTGATTTTGACGAAAATCATAATAAAGATGTTTCTAATTCATTTACTAAGTTGCTGCCTAAAAAACTTGTTGTACCTGTTTTAAAGCGTTGGGGTATACCTTTTGATAAAAAATGCAATTCTGTTACTAAGGAAGAACGCAGAACTCTTTGCGAACTTTTAAAGGCTTTTACCGTAGAAATCAGCGGTTTTCGTCCTATTGAAGAGGCAATTATTACTTCGGGCGGCGTAAAAACCACTGAAATTAATCCGAAAACTATGGAAAGCCGACTTGTAAAAGGACTTTACTTTGCAGGCGAAGTAATAGATTGCGATGCCTATACGGGCGGCTTTAACTTACAGATAGCATGGAGTACAGGTAATCTTGCAGGCGAAAGCGCCGCTTATTAAGAAAGGAAGAATAAAATGTCTGTTGCAATAGCACTTGATGGCCCTGCAGGTGCAGGTAAATCCACTATAGCCAAAAGAGCAGCGAAAGCTCTTGATTATATATATATTGACACGGGCGCTCTTTACCGCACAATCGGTCTTAGCGCAATGAGAAGAAATATTGAGCCTGTCGAATCAAAAGAAGTGAGTGATATGCTTTCGGAAATTAAGGTTGAAATTGCCTTTAATGATAAAATGGAGCAGATAGTTTTGCTTGACGGCGAAGATGTTTCTTCACTTATCAGAACTCCCGAAGTATCTATGACAGCGTCAAAAATTTCCGCAATTCCCGAAGTAAGAGCGTATTTGCTTGATTTGCAGAGAGATATGGCAAAGAAAAATAATGTGATTATGGACGGCAGAGATATCGGTACGGTTGTTCTTCCCGATGCAAAAGTAAAAATCTTTCTTACCGCATCTCCCGAGGCAAGAGCCGAAAGACGATACAAAGAACTTTTGGAAAAGGGAATGACTGTAAGTTACAACGATGTTCTTAAAGATGTAAACGAGCGTGATTACAATGACTCTCACCGCAAAACCGCTCCGCTCAAACCTGCCGAGGGCTGTGTGATTGTAGATACTACAGAACTTGATTTTGAACAGTCGGTAGATAAAATAATTTCCGTTATAAAGGAGAATGTTTAATGGGACAGTCTAAGGTGCTTTACAGAGTCGGTCAGGCGGTTTGCCGTCCGATTATGAAAGTGTTTTACAGATATAAATTTATAAATAACAACTCTATTCCGCATGAGGGAGCATATATAATTGCAAGCAATCATATGTCGTTTTCTGACCCTGTGCTTTTAGGTCTCGGTCAAAGGCGCAGACTTTTCTTTATGGCAAAACAGGAACTTTTTAAAAACAAGTTTTTTGCAGGATTAATCCGTGCACTCGGTGCGTTTCCCGTTGAGCGTGGCGCAGGTGACGGCAAAGCTATAAAAACAGGTGAAGACCTCATAAAAGAGGGCAATGTAATGACTATCTTTATTGAGGGAGGCAGAACAAAGACAGGCGAATTTATGCGTCCGAGAAGCGGCTGCGCACTTGTTGCTCAACAAATGCAGGTGCCTGTTATTCCTGCGTGCATTACAATTACGGGTAACCCGAAGTACCGCTTTGCAAAGAGAGTAATTCATTTCGGCGATCCGCTTACTCCGCAGCAGCTCGGACTTACACCCGACGGCGACAGACGACAGCTTAAAAATGCCACAAATATGATTATGGACGAAATCAAGAAGATGAGGGAGCAGGACAGAAAATGAGTATAACCGTTGCAAAGTCTGCCGGCTTTTGCTTTGGCGTAAACAGAGCAATAAATATTGTGAACAGTTTGCTTGACAAGAATGTAAAAGTATCTACTCTCGGACCTATCATTCATAATATGGAAGTCGTAAACGAACTTGAAAGTCGTGGCTGTAAAGCGGTTGAGAATATTGACGAGGTAGAAAAAGACGCTACTCTTGTTATCCGTTCTCACGGTGTTCCAAAATATGTTATTGACAAATTAGATGAAAATGGTGTAAAATATAAAGATGCAACATGTCCTTTTGTTAAGAAGATACACAATATAGTGGCAAATCCCGACAACAAGGACGGCATAGTTTTAATCGCAGGCAACAGCGTTCACCCCGAGGTTGAGGGCATTATAGGTCATTGCAGCACCGAATGTCACACCTTTAAAAACAGTGAAGAAATTGACGAGATTTACAATATTGTTCTAAAAAAGAATAATAAACAGGTTTTTGTTGTCGCACAGACCACATTTGACACAAAAGAATGGAAAAAGTGTGTAAAAAAGATTAAAAAACTATGTACAAATGCAAAAATATTTGATACAATATGTAATGCAACGTCAGTTAGACAGACCGAAGCTGACTTACTTGCGGCTCAATCCGATTTTATGGTAGTAATAGGCGACAGGCACAGCTCAAACACGGGCAAGCTTTTTGATATATGCAAAAGGCAGTGCGATAACACAGTTCTTATTGAAACAGCGGATGAGCTTGATGCTTTACAAGTCAGCGTTGCTGAAAAAATTGGCGTTACTGCCGGTGCATCTACTCCGGCAAGGATAATAAAGGAGGTACTGGATACAATGAGTGAAATTAAATCCGGTGTAACAAATGGTGAAGAATCTTTTGAGGCATTGCTTGAGGAATCCCTCAAAAACTTAAATACAAATGAGAGGGTAATGGGTACAGTGCTCAGCATTGCGCCTAACGAGGTTCAGGTTGATGTCGGCAGAAAGCAGACAGGCTTTATTCCTGCTAGTGAGCTTTCTAACGATCCTAACGCTAAGCCGGAGGATATCGTAAAGGTTGGCGACAAGATCGAGCTTCTTATTATGAAGACAAATGATCAGGAAGGCACAATTATGCTTTCTAAGCGCAGAGTAGACGCAGCTAAGGGCTGGGAAATTCTTGAGTCTAAGGTTGACTCACAGGAAGTTCTTACAGGTAAGGTTACAGAGGCTGTTAAGGGCGGTGTAATCGTTATCTACAACGATGTAAGAGTATTTATCCCTGCTTCACAGGCAACTGCTACTCGTGACGAGAGCCTTGAGGATCTCGTAGGTAAAGAAGTACAGTTCAGACTTATTGAGGTTTCACAGCGTGGCAGAAGAAAGAGAGCTATCGGCTCAATCAGAAGCGTACTTAAGGAGCAGAGAGCTGCTCAGCGTGAGGAGTTCTGGAAGAACTGCGAAATCGGTAAGAAGTACACAGGTGTTGTTAAGTCACTTACAAGCTACGGCGCATTTGTTGACCTTGGCGGCGTATTTGGTATGATCCACATTTCAGAGCTTTCTTGGACACACATTAAGCACCCAAGTGAGGTTGTAAATGTTGGCGATACTGTAGAAGTATATGTAAAGGACATCAACGAGGAAACAAAGAAGATTTCTCTCGGCTTTAAGAACGCTGACGAGAATCCATGGGAGATCCTCAAGAACAAGTATCCGGAGGGCACAGTTGTTAAGGCTACAATCGTTGGTCTTACATCATTCGGTGCTTTTGCAAACATCATCCCGGGTATTGACGGTCTTATCCACATTTCTCAGATTGCTAACAAGAGAATTGAAAAGCCCGCTGATGTACTTTCAGTTGGCGAAACAGTAGAAGCAAAGATTACTGCTATTGACTTTGACAAGAAGCGTGTAAGCCTTTCAATGCGCGCACTTCTTCCGGAGGACGAGCAGGCTCCTGCTGAGGCTACTGAAGAGGTTGCTGAATAATTTGTTATTAAACAGGGCATTCCATTATAGGGATGCCCTTTTGTTCTATTTTATATAATAAACCGCAAAAGGAGCGATGAAAAATGACTCCAAAAGAAGAATTTATTGAGATTTATACAAAGTACATAACACGCAACGGTGCAGAAGAATTACTTGAATGGCTCAAGCGCACAGACTTTTTTACTGCTCCTGCAAGTACGAAATATCATTGTGCCTGCGAGGGCGGACTTGTAATGCACTCTGTCAGCGTGTTTAATACAATGATGGAAAAGCATTATGACGAAGAAACCGATAATATTGAAAGTTTTGCAATATGCGGACTTCTGCACGATTTATGCAAGGCACAGTTTTACAAGGTTTCGTCAAGAAATGTAAAAAACGAGCAGACAGGCGTATGGGAAAAAGTGCCTTATTATGCAATTGACGACCAATTCCCGTACGGTCACGGCGAAAAATCGGTTTTTCTTATTGAGCGCAAAATGCACTTAAAGATTGATGAGGCAATGGCAATCCGTTGGCATATGGGAGAGTTTGGTGATAAAAACAGCAATTCAATTTCTCTTGCATACGAGCGTTATCCGCTTGCCGTAAAGCTCCACCTTGCAGACCTTGAATCAACATATTTGAAAGAAAAGGGCACTTCGGCCGTAAACAAGTAATTTTCATTTTTGCTTTATTTTTGGCATATAACAACGCTTGTTTTATGGAATGTTAAATAAGGATGATTTTATGGATATAATTTTGGCAGAACAAAGAATAAAAGAGCTTACAAAGACGATTGAGTATCACAATAATCGTTACTATAATCTCGATAATCCCGAAATTTCCGATTACGATTATGATATGCTTTTGCGTGAGCTTGAAAACCTTGAAAACGATTTTCCTACACTCAAGTCACCGCTTTCGCCGACAAATAAAGTAGGCGGCGAGCGTGGAGAAAAATTCTCTCCCGTAACTCACACGGTGCCGATGGAAAGTTTGCACGACAGCTTTTCTCACTCGGAATTGTTTGATTTTGACAGAAGAGTGCGTGAGGTTGCTCCGAATGTAAAATATGTTGTTGAGCCAAAATTTGACGGTCTTTCCGTATCTTGCGAGTATCGCAACGGTGTATTTGTTCGAGGTTCGACAAGAGGTGACGGAACAGTCGGTGAAGATGTTACGGATAATCTTATGACAATCCGTTCACTACCGAAAAAGATTGAAAATGCGCCTGCATTTTTAGAGGTGCGTGGCGAAGTTTATATGTCTTTTGACAGCTTTAACGAACTTGTCAAGGAACAGGAAGATAACGAAGAAAAGCCGTTTAAAAATCCGAGAAATGCTGCCGCAGGCTCATTAAGGCAAAAAAATTCCAAGATTACCGCAAAGCGCAAACTTGATATTTTTGTATTTAATATCCAACAAATCGAGGGCGTTGAAATTACAAGTCATCATCAGGGGTTGGATTACCTTACCGAGCTTGGATTTCCGACTGCGTTTTATAATATTTTCGAGGATATGCAAGAGGCTGTTGAAGAAATTGAGCGTATAGGAAATATGCGAGGTACATTTGATTATGCGATTGACGGTGCGGTTGTAAAGGTTGATGATTTTGCAACAAGAGAATTATTGGGCAGTACCGCAAAATATCCGAAATGGGCGGAGGCATATAAATATCCGCCCGAAGAAAAGGCAACAAAATTGCTTGAAGTTGAAATAAATGTCGGCAGAACAGGCGTGCTTACTCCTGTCGGAATTTTTGAACCTGTATTTCTTGCAGGTACGACAGTAAGCCGTGCAACGCTCCACAACAAAGATTTTATAGATGAAAAAGGTATTTGCGTAGGTGATACGGTAATTATCCGTAAAGCCGGAGAGATTATTCCGGAGGTTCTTTCTGTAAAAGAACACGGAGAAAATGCGGTGCCTTTTGAGTTTCCGAAACTTTGTCCGTCCTGTCACACTCCTGTTGTGCGTGACGAAAATGAGGCTGCTATTCGCTGTACAAACACCGATTGCCCCGCTCAGCTTATGCGACACCTTATCCATTTTGTAGGCAGAGATGCTATGGATATTGACGGTCTCGGACCTGCTGTGCTTGAACAGCTTGTGAATGAGGGACTGATAAAATCTCCTGCCGACCTTTACAGATTAACGGTTGACAGCATAACCGCCCTTGACCGAAAAGCCGAAAAATCTGCGCAAAATCTTATTAATTCAATTGAAAAATCAAAACACAATGAATTATATCGTCTTGTTTTTGCACTCGGCATCAGAAACATAGGTCTTAAAGCCGCAAAACTTTTATGCGAAAATTTTGCGAATATTGATGACCTTATGAATGCAAAAACAGAGGATATTTCCTCAATAGAGGGCTTTGGCCTGATTATGGCGGAAAGCGTAGTGAATTATTTTTCTGCCGAAAGCACAAAAAATCTGATTGACGAACTGAAAGAACTCGGACTTGAAATGAAACCGTCCGAACAGAAGAAAAAGGGCGGAATTTTTGAGGGCAAAACCTTTGTTCTTACAGGCACTCTGCCGACTATGAAAAGAAGTGAGGCAGGCAAACTGATTGAGCAGAACGGCGGAAAAACAAGCTCTTCCGTATCTAAAAAAACCGACTATGTGCTTGCGGGCGAAGACGCCGGAAGTAAACTGACAAAAGCACAGCAACTCGGTATTACGATTATTTCTGAAGAAGAATTATTAAATATGCTTGCTGAATGAATTTAATAAGAAATGCGCTAAACCTAAAAATAAATTAACTATAGCTATTATCACGGGCATTGCTCCGTCCGCAAAATATATGACTATAACACAAAGGACTATCTTACATAAGTAGGATAGTTTTTTTGTTTTTACTTACAATCTATCATTCAAAAAAATATTTAAACCTTGTTCTTTTTATGTGCTTGTCTGCATACATATTAACAAAGCCAAGGAAAGGACGATAAAAATGACAAGTCTTAATAATGAGGGCAGGTTTGTACTTGCCATACGCTCGCTAAGTCAGAATATTTATCAGAGAATTTTACCGCTGTCGCAAAAATTCTGCGATACTGCGCAGGAAATAAGATTGCGTGTAAACAGACCTGTAGCGGTTGTTTGCCCGGATACTACATATTTTCTTACGGAAAAGGGCGGGCTTACCAACACTATACTTGACGGCTCAATGCTCACAGTCAGCCGTGGCGACCTTACGGATACTTTTCACAACATTTGCAATTACTCGGTATATTCAAAACAAAGTGAAATTATAAACGGTTTTGTTTCAATGCACGGCGGTCACAGAGCGGGTATCTGCGGTACGGCAATTTGTGAGGGTGACAAGGTAATAAATATCCGTGATATTTCGTCAATTAACATAAGAATTGCAAGAGAGCATAAAGAGTGTTCAAGAGCTGTTATTGACACTCTTAATCCCGACTTTGGCGGCGTGCTTATTTGCGGTGCGCCATGCACGGGCAAAACCACGCTCTTAAGGGATATGGCAAGAATACTCTCGACCGAATACGGCAAGAGAATTTCTTTGATTGACGAAAGGGGAGAGCTTGCGGGCACTTCCTCTGGTATCCTGCAAAATGACATCGGACTTTGTGATGTGTTTGACCTTTACGATAAGCCGAGCGGAATTATTCAGGCTATACGCAGTATGTCGCCCGATATTATTGTTTGCGACGAAATCGGTACGCAGAGAGATATTGACGCTGTGGAATATTCCGTGAATTCGGGTGTATCTTTTATTTCTACCTTGCATTGTTCAAGCGTTGACGAACTTAGAAGAAAAGATAATATCCGTAAACTCGTTTCCTGCGGCGGCTTTAAAACCCTTGTTTTCCTTGATAACAGAGCGTCTGCCGGCAGAGTGAGCAAGATTATGAGAGTCGGTGATGTATTTGGTAATTAAAATTATCGGCTGTATCTTGCTTGTGAGCGCAACAACTCTTATGGGATTTAAAAAAGCCCAACGGCTGTACAAACGCAGAGATTTTATAAATGACTTTTTGGTTTTTCTCGATACTCTTGCGACAAATATTCGCTACAGTACAGATGAACTTTCGATTATTCTTTCCAAAAGCGAAGACAGATTCGGAAAAGCAATATACGGTGCGTACAAAAAATACGACGGTACATTTTTTAAAAAATGGAAAAATGCGGTAGCGGATATTTCCGACGGTTACGCTTTAAAGCACGAGGATAAACAGCTTTTATGCTCATTCGGAGAAAAACTCGGCATAACCGATGTAGAGGGACAGCTCAAACACATTGAGCTTTACAAAGGGCTTGCGAACGCTCATCTTGATGACAGTAAAAATGAAATAAAACAAAAATCACGGCTTTACAAAACTATGGGATTTTTTGTCGGCACGGCAGCCGCACTTGTTATAATCTGAAAGGATAGCTATGGATGTTGAACTGATTTTTAAAATAGCTGCAATCGGTATAATTGTAGCCGTGTTGTGTCAGGTGCTCATACGCAGCGGCAGAGAAGAACAGGCAATGCTTACGACGCTTGCGGGTCTTATAGTTGTGCTTACTCTGATTGTCACGCAGATAAGCGCCTTGTTTAACACGATAAAGCAGTTATTCGGCTTTTAGGAATAAAGTATGAATATTATTACTATAGCCGTTGTCGCAATTGTATCTGCAATTTCTGCCGTAACAATAAAAAAGCATAACGGTGAAATCTCGCTTATGCTTTCAATTGCCTGCGGAGTAATATTGCTTACAGCCGTATTTTCGTTTGCGGCTACGATTTTGCAGACGGTAAATAAAATTGCGGCAGCGTCTGATATGAATATTGAGTATATAAAAATATTGCTCAAGGTAATAGGAATATGCATTGTAACAGAGCTTGCCGTCAGTGTATGTAAGGAGTCGGGACAGCAGGCAATAGCAACAAATGTTACGCTTGCAGGTAAAATATTGATTATGGTAACATCGCTTCCGCTTTATACGGAAATTTTAAATACAGTGGTGTCACTTGTAGAAAACTCCTGAAGGAGTGTTGATGTTGAAAAAAACAGCAGTGTTTTTAGTTGTGATTGCGGTTGTTTTTCTGTCGCAGATTACTGTATTTGCAGCCGATACAACAGCCAAAACCGAAAGTACAACAAATGATATTAACAGCATTTACGATACCTCTGTTTTATATGACAGCCTGTCTGACGATGTAAAGCAGAGCCTTGAAAATATAGGGATAAACGGCATAGACAGCAATGAGCTTTCGCAGATTTCGTTCGGAGAAGTTGTGAATGAAATTGTAAAACTTGCAGGCGAAAACAGCGCAGGGCCGTTAAAAGCGGTAATCTCGCTTACCGCACTCTTGCTTATATGCTCGCTTTTATCTTCGTACAAAAATTCGCTTTCAAGTGAACTTTCCTCCTCACTTGGCATAGCAGCCGTACTGTGTGCTACCTGTACGGCTGCACTCCCCGTAATTGAAGTAATTTCAGATATGTCAACGGTAGTAAAAACGGCATCAAGTTTTATGCTTGCATTTGTGCCTGTAATGGTTATGATTATGTCGAGCACGGGACACGCTGTAAGCGGTGCGTCATATTACGCAATGATGATCGGTGCAGGAGAGGGAGTGGGACAACTAAGCTCAAAGGTAATAGTTCCTTTTCTTAATATGTTTCTCGGTGTATCAGTAACGGCAAGCGTATGCTCGGAATCAAAACTAACGGGTATAACTTCAATAATTTCAAAAGCCGTAAAATGGGTACTCGGGTTTGTTATGACTGTATTTACAGCCGTACTTTCTTTTAAGCAGATGATAACAACCTCGGTTGACGATGTTTCTACACGAGCCGTGCGATTTACTTTAAATTCATTTATTCCGATAGTAGGCTCAGCGCTTTCAGATGCATACAAAACCGTACAGGGCAGTGTAAACTTGCTTAAATCGGGACTTGGAATTTTTGTTATAGTATCTATTGCTTTTGTGTTTCTTCCTATAATACTTAACAGCCTTTTGTGGATATTTACTTTATCGGCAGGAAAGTTACTTGCGGAGATACTCGGCATAAATCAGGTAAAAGATTTGCTTGAGGGTGTCGGTACCGTGCTTTCAACCTTGCTTGCAATTGTATTGTGCATTATGTCGGTTTACATAATTTCAACTGCACTTGTGCTTTTGATGGGAGGCGGCGGAATATGAGCGGTATGATTTCTGCGGTTATAACAGTTTGTGCCGGTGCTCTTATTTGCAGTCTGCTGTCGGCATTTGTACCCGATGGTACTACCAAAAAAACCGTTGCCCTTGTAATCGGTGCGTTTATGGTATGCTGTCTTATTTCGCCGATAACCTCGGCAATTTCTTCTATAGATTTTGATGCCGAACCTGTTGATTACAGCGAAGATCAAGTTTCCACTTCCGACGAAGCCTACGCAAATGTTGTGATTAAACAGGCACAACAAAATCTTGAACAAAGCCTTACCGACCTGCTTGCTCAAAACAACATAAAAATATCCGAATGTAAAATCGTACTTGCAAAATCGCAGTCAAACAGCATAATTATCGGTGACATCAGCATATATATGAGTAATGAATATAAAAGCCGGAAAGATAAAATCGGCTCAATTGTTTTTGAAAGCTTCGGAGCATATCCGAGAATAACTTTTATTTAAGGGTGCAAAGCTATGGAAGAAAAAACAAACGGAATAAAAAAGCTGTTTGAAAGTGACAAAGCAAGAAAAATTATAGTAATTATCGGTATTATCGGAATAGCACTTATTTTTATTTCTTCAATTTCGGGAATTAATACCGATAAAAAAACGGAAACCGAGGGCTTTTCGGTTACTACCTACAGCACGGAGATTGAAAGCGATTTGCAAAAAATCCTTTCAAGTATCAGCGGCTGCGGAGAAACAAAGGTGCTTCTTACCATAGAAAACTCGGTCGAATATGTATATCTTGAGGACAGTACCACCAAGACAAAGGAAATTCAGCCTGTTATCCGCGGTGTGCTTGTTGTATGCGAGGGCGGAGATGATCCCGTCGTAACACAAACGGTCACACAAGCGGTAACAAGGGCACTGGATATTTCATCGGCAAAGGTATGTGTTACAAAATTAACAGAACGAAGGTAGAGGTATTATGAAAATTCAGAAGAAACATATTGTAATGACATCACTTGTACTTGCTCTGGCAACGGCGGTTTACATAAACTATCAGATTTCGCAGGCTCGTACAACTTCACCTGCAAAGGAGCTGGGGGCAGCGTCATATGTAAATGCAACAGTCGGGGAAACAGCAACCTCCGACGAGGCGGCAGCTGCAATGGCACTATCGAAGGAGCAGCAGGATTTCTTTGCATCCGAACGCACTAAAAGGCAGAACACGCAAGACAAGGTAATTGACGATGCGGAGGAGATACTCGATTCCGACTCGAGTTCAGACACGGAACTTACCGAGGCGCAAAAAAATGTAGAGCGAATCATCAGCTTTTTTACAACGCAGGATACCATAGAAACCATTGTGAAAGCGAAAGGCTTTTCCGATTGCCTTTGCTGTATAACCGATATGGGTGTAACCGTTATAGTTCCGAAAAACGAGCTTAACGAAAACACCGTTTTGTCAATATACGATGCCGTAACAACGCACTATGAAATTGCAAGTGACGCAATATCTGTTGTAGGTGCGTGAATATAGTTTACAATCAAAATTTTATGTGATATAATTATCCTGATAATTTATTGTAAAGTTGGGATAATATGTCTGAAGAGATAAATGTAACTTCTCAGGAAGTAACAGAAGAAAATGAAAACGAAGCAGTACAGATTAAACTTACACGCTCCGAACAGCGTGAGCAGGTATTTATGCTTTTATTTTCAAAGTCATTTACAAACACATCTGTCGACAATATGGTGCAGGACAGCTCGGAACTCTTTATGGGCGGAGTAAGCGCACTTGCACAGGCAGAAGTTGAGGGTATTGTATCGGCTAAAGAAGAACTTGACGAGATTATTTCACGCTATCTAAAAAAAGGATGGACTCTTTCAAGAATTTCAAAGCCGTCGCTTGCAATCCTTGAACTTGCAGTGTATGAAATCAAGTATCTTGACAATGTTCCCGCAAGCGTAGCAATCAACGAGGCGGTAGAACTTGCAAAGAAGTACACTATTGACGAGAGCGGATTTGTCAACGGAATATTAGGCTCATTTGTAAGAGATAACGGAGAAAAGTAATGAGCCTTTTCCTTGGTATAGATACCTCAAACTACACAACTTCGGTTGCGGTATATAACAGCGAAAACGGCGAAATGTTGCAGCGAAAGCAGCTTTTGCCCGTAAAACAGGGACAGCTTGGCTTAAGACAGAGCGATGCGGTTTTTCATCACACACAACAGCTTCACACTCTTGTTGAGGACATTGCAAAGGAAGTTGACTTGTCGGGTGTGTCTGCATTAGGCGTATCAACACGCCCCCGTCCGGTTGACGGCTCATATATGCCGTGCTTTACGGTTGGAGAAAACACAGCAAGAATTATATCGGCAGTAATAAAAAAGCCTCTCCTGACATTTTCACATCAGGAGGGGCATATTGCCGCAACACTGTTTTCAGCCGCAAGAGAAGATTTGTTTGAAAAAGAATTTTTAGCATTTCATATAAGCGGAGGCACAACGGAGGCGGTGCTCGCAAAGGGCAGTACAAGCTCGTTTGCCGTTAAAGAGGCTGCAAAAACACTTGACTTAAATGCTGGACAGGCAGTCGACAGAGTGGGGCTTATGCTCGGTTTAAAATTTCCGTGCGGTCCGCAGCTTGAACAGCTTGCGCTTAATAATACAGAAAAATTCAAAGTTCGTCCTACTCTTAAGGGCGCCGATTGCTGTTTGAGCGGACTTGAAAATCAGTGTAAAAAAATGCTTGATAACGGCGAAAGCAAAGAAAAAATCGCTGCTTTTTGCCTTGCTTTTATTCAGGCTACGCTTGAAAAAATGACTGAAAAATTGTTCGAGCAATTCGGCAATTTGCCTGTGATTTTTGCGGGCGGAGTAATGTCAAATTCCATTATAAGAAATGCTCTGACCGAGAAATTCGGCGCTACATTTGCAAAACCCGAATATTCCGCCGATAACGCAGCGGGTATTGCGTATTTGGCATATAAGAAATATACGGAAATCTAAGACGATTATAAGTGTAAAATATTAAAATACTTCATCAGCGGGAGGTAAAGAGATGTATTCACCGCAGATTCAAAAGCCGAGAGTGCTTTCTGTTTCACAAATAAATTTTTATATAAAGTCAATTATCGAGAATGACGGCAGTTTGCAGTTTGTGCTTGTAACGGGTGAAATCTCTAATCTTACCGTGCACCAACGCAGCGGTCACATTTACCTTTCGCTTAAAGACAGCAATTCAGTTATAAGTGCCGTTATGTTTGCAGGCAACGCAAGACGACTTAGGTTCCGCCTTGAAAACGGAATGAAAGTAATTTGTCGTGGCAGAATTTCTGTATATGAGCCGAGCGGCAGGTATCAGCTTTATATTGAAGATATGCAGCCAGACGGTGTGGGTGCGCTTACGCTTGCTTTTGAACAGCTTAAAAAGAGCCTTGCTCAAAAAGGACTGTTTGACAATGCGCATAAAAAGCCGCTGCCGAAATTTCCTAAAACAATCGGTGTCATAACTTCTCCCACGGGTGCGGCGGTTCAGGATATAACGAATATTATCAGACGAAGATTTCCGAGTGCGGATATAGTGCTCGCACCTGTGCTTGTTCAGGGAGAAAGTGCGCCCGAGCAGCTTGTGCGTGCCGTAAATAAATTCAGTGCAAGCAAGATTGCCGATGTGGTTATCATAGGCAGAGGCGGCGGTTCTGCCGAAGACTTATGGGCGTTTAATGACGAACAACTTGCGTATGCGGTCTATAATTGCGAAACTCCCATAATTTCTGGTGTGGGACACGAAACAGATTTTACTGTCTGTGACTTTGTCGCCGATGTTCGTGCCTCTACTCCGTCTGCCGCGGCAGAACTTGCCGTACCCGACAGGCAGGAGCTTATGTCTTACTATTTTAAGCAAAAGCAATATATATCAGCTATGCTTGACAGAAAGATAAAAACGGCGCAGTTAAGACTTGAAAATCAGCAGAGGAGAATGTCTGCGTCATCGCCAAAGCTCAAAGCGGAACAGCTTGAAAAACAGCTTTCGGCAAAGAGCGAAAAGCTGACACGGTTTATGAATATTTATATTTCTGATAAAGAAAATAAGCTTATTGTCGCAAAGGGCAAACTTGACGGTTTGAATCCGCTTAATGTATTGAATCGTGGTTATGCAATCGCCGAAAAGGACGAAAAAATCATTACCTCATCAAAACAGCTTAAAGACGGCGACGATTTCACTGTTATTTTGAGTGACGGTAAAATAAACGCAAAGGTATGTGGTGAATAACTATGGCTTTTACACATCTTCATAATCATACCGAATACAGCTTGCTTGACGGAGCAAGCAGAATAAACAAACTTGTGGAATCGGCAAAGGAAAAGGGACAAACCGCTCTTGCCATTACCGACCACGGTGTAATGTACGGCGTCATTGACTTTTACCGTGCCTGTAAAAAGCAGGGGATAAAGCCTGTTATCGGCTGTGAAGTTTATGTTGCGCCGCACTCTCGTTTTGACAAAACTTCGGCGTATGAAAAGTATTATCATATGGTGCTGCTTTGCGAAAATAACGAGGGCTATCAAAATTTAATTAAACTTGTTTCAAAAGGTTTTACCGAGGGCTTTTATTCAAAGCCGAGAATTGACGATGAGCTTTTGAAAGAATATCACAAGGGTCTAATCTGCCTTTCTGCCTGTCTTGCCGGTGAAATTCCGCAGAATCTGCTTGACGGAAACTATGACGGAGCAAAGCAGAAGGCTCTTTTTTATCAATCGCTTTTCGGTAAGGATAACTTTTTTATAGAACTTCAGGATCACGGCATAGAGGAGCAAAAACGAATTAATCCGCAGCTTATTCGCATTGCCGAAGAAATCGGCGCCGAACTTGTGGTTACAAACGACAGCCATTATATAGATAAAAAGGACAGCTTTACGCACAGTATTTTGCTTTGTATCCAGACCAATAAGACGGTAAATGATGTGGACAGAATGGAGTTTAAAACGAGCGAGTTTTACCTTAAAACAGAGGAAGAAATGCGCTCACTCTTTCCAAATCTGCCGCAGGCATATGATAATACACAGAAAATTGCCGACCGCTGTAATGTTGAGTTTGAGTTCGGCGTGCGTAAACTGCCACGATTTGATGTGCCGAATAACGAAGATCATTACGAGTATTTTCGCCGAAAATGCTATGAGGGCCTTTACAGACATTACGGAGAAAATCCCGATAAGTCTTTGATTGACCGACTTGAATACGAACTTGCAACTGTTTCAAAAATGGGTTTTGTCGATTATTACCTTATCGTAAATGATTTTGTACAGTATGCAAAGAGTGAAAAAATCCCTGTCGGACCCGGCAGAGGTTCGGGTGCAGGTTCGCTTTGTGCCTATTGCATAGGAATTACAGCGATAGATCCGATCAAGTATAATCTTCTTTTTGAAAGATTTTTAAACCCTGAGCGTGTAAGTATGCCTGACTTTGATGTTGATTTCTGTACCGAGCGCCGAGGAGAAGTAATTGACTATGTAGTGCGTAAATACGGCACGGACAGAGTTGCGCAGATTATATCATTCGGTACTATGGCGGCAAGAGGCGCTATAAGAGATGTTGGCAGAGTGCTTGCAATTCCGTATGCCACCGTTGATTCGGTTGCCAAACTTGTACCTATGGAATTAAAGGTTACTATAGATTCCGCACTCAAGGCAAGTCCCGAATTAAGACATCGCTATGAAGAGGACGAACAGACAAAGCAATTGCTTGACATTGCAAAGAGCATTGAGGGAATGCCAAGACACGCTACAATGCACGCCGCAGGTGTAGTAATTACCGACCGTCCCGTATCTGACTATGTTCCGCTTTCAAAAAATGATGACAATGTGGTAACACAGTTTACCATGACCACACTTGAGGAGCTCGGTTTGCTCAAAATGGACTTTCTCGGACTTCGCAATCTTACGGTAATTGACTATGCGGATAAACAGATACGAAAAAATCATCCCGAGTACAATCCCGATAATATAAACGATAAAGACGAAAAAGTTTTTGCTATGATTTCTCAAGGCAATACGGAGGGTGTGTTTCAGTTTGAAAGCCAGGGTATGAAAAATGTTCTTATGCGACTAAAGCCCGATTCGATCGAGGATTTAATCGCCGTGGTTTCGCTTTATCGACCCGGACCTATGGACAGTATTCCCCGTTACATCGACTGCCGCCACAATCCATCGCACATTACCTATAAGCACCCGTTATTAAAGCCTATACTTGAGGTTACCTACGGCTGTATTGTCTATCAGGAACAGGTGATGCAGATTTTAAGAGTGCTTGCAGGTTTCAGTCTTGGCAGAGCGGATATTGTTCGCCGTGCCATGAGTAAAAAGAAAGCCGCAGAAATGGCAAAGCAAAGAGAGATTTTTCTTCACGGCATTACAGATGAAAACGGCAAAGTAATTGTTGACGGTTGTATTCGCAGAGGTATTGACGAGAAAATCGCCAATTCAATTTATGATGAGATCGAAAGTTTTGCTTCTTACGCTTTCAATAAGTCACACGCAGCGGCATATTCTATGATTTCATACAAAACCGCATATTTAAAATGTCATTATCCGCAGGAGTATATGGCGGCATTGCTCACAAGTGTACTTGATAACCAAAACAAACTTGCAGCATATATAGGCGAATGTCAGCGGCTCGGAATAAAAGTTTTGCCTCCGAGTGTAAACGAAAGCGATCTCGGCTTTACTGTCAGCGGTAACAATATACGCTACGGATTGCTTGCAATCAAAAATCTCGGCAGAGCTTTTATTGATCAGATAATTAAAGAGCGCAGATTAAAGCCTTATACAAGCCTTTACGATTTTTGTAAAAGACTTTGCGGCAAAAATATGAACAGCCGTGCTATAGAAAGTCTTATAAAGTGCGGTGCGCTTGACGGACTTGGCGCTAACCGCAGGCAACTGCTTGCAATAAGCAAAACCGTGCTTGACGATGTTGAATATGAGGCTAAAAAGAATCAAGGCGGACAGCTTTCGTTTTTTGATATGGGTGACGACAGTACAAAGGCTACATCAGAACCCCAACTGCCTGATTTGAAAGAATTTTCGACTGATGAGCTTTTGAGAATGGAAAAGGAAATAGCAGGCATATACCTAAGCGGCCACCCTGCCGATAATTACAGCCTTTATTCCGAGAGAATGAAAGCCGACAGAATAGGTGAAATTATAAATGACGAAACAGGACGCTATCCCGACGGCAAGAAAGTGCTGATTGTAGGTATTATTTCCAAAGTGAAAACTCAACTTACCAAAAGCAACAAACTTATGGCTTTTATAAATGTAGAAGATAAGTACGGCATAATGGAAGCGGTTGTTTTTCCGAATGTGTATGAAAAAAGCACTATTCTTTTAAATGAAAACATACCCGTTATTATAAAAGGCACATTGAATTTTAAAGAAAACGAAGAACCGAAAATAATTTGCGACAGCATTGCAAAAGCCTTTAATAATGAGGAATGTAAAAATATGTCTGCCGCAAATTACGAACAAAACAGGGCAGCGGCAGAACATAAAAGCGCATATCAAAAGCCTTATGTACCGCAGGCACTTTATTTGAGAATTGATGACCTTAATACGGATATGTACCGTCGAGCAAAGAGAGTTACGGATATTTTCGACGGCAGAACACCGATTATTTTTTATCTTACCGATTCAAAACGCAAGGTAAAAGCCCCTGCAAATATGTGGGTGAGCCTTAATGATGTTATGATAAAAGAGCTTAAACATCAGCTTGGTGAAGAAAATGTAGCGGTAAAATAAACAAATTCTTTATAAAATCACTATCGAAAACATATAAATTCACCTTTTAGCTATTGCAAAATTCGTTTAATAGGTATATAATACTATATATGATATTCACTTTAACGCATAAAAACTTTAAAGCATATGTTTGTTTAAGTACTAAAGTGAAAACGGGAGGACGAATTTTTATGAAAATGACAAAAAGAATTTTGGCAACCGCAACAGCAGCGCTTACAGTAACAGCTGCACTCGCAGGCTGTACAGGCGGTACTTCATCAACAACTTCAACAGCTGCTCCTTCACAGGCAGATGCAAACAAAGTATATAATATCGGTATTTGCCAGCTTGTTCAGCATGAGGCTCTTGACGCCGCAACTAAGGGCTTTAAAGACACTCTTACTGAAAAACTCGGCGCAGACAAGGTTAAGTTTGACGAGCAGAACGCACAGGGCGATTCGGCTACTTGCGCTACAATCTGTAACCAGTTTGTTTCTTCAAATTATGACCTTATTCTCGGTAACGGTACTGCGGCTCTTCAGGCTGCATACACGGCAACACCGTCTATTCCTATTCTCGGTACTTCGATTACAGACTACGGCACAGCTCTTGATATGGCAGAGTGGACAGGCGTTTCGGGTATGAATGTATCCGGTACAACAGACCTTGCTCCGCTTGACAAGCAGGCTGATATGCTCAAGGAACTTTTCCCTGACGCTAAAACAATCGGTATTCTCTATTGCTCGGCAGAGGCTAACTCAAAATATCAGAGCGATACAATCACACCTTTCTTTGAGAGTGCGGGCTATACTGTAAAGACATATTCATTTGCAGATTCAAACGATGTTGCAGCTGTAGCAAAGACAGCTTGTGACGAAAACGATGTTCTTTACATTCCTACAGATAACACAGCGGCTTCAAATACAGGTATTATCGACAATACGGCTACAGCTGCAAAAACTCCTATCATCGCAGGTGAAGAGGGTATTTGTAAGGGTTGCGGTGTTGCAACACTTTCTATCAACTACTATGAACTTGGTCAGAAAACAGGCGAGATGGCTTATGATATTCTCGTAAACGGTGCCGATATAACTTCTTTAAAAGTTGAGTCAGCTCCTAATGTTACCAAGAAATATGTAAAGAGCCGTTGCGATGCTTACGGAATTACAATTCCTGACGATTACGAGGCTATTGAGGAGTAATAATCCTTAATTTATAAATTAAAAAACGGTGGGGTGCCGTGAAAGCGACACCCCAATCTTTTATGTATTGGTGGTTTTTATGGAATTTTTAGCAGAATACTTCGGTTCTCTTAATCCTGCAAACTTTCTTGCGGCTTTGCCGGGTAATATTGCGCAGGGTATTATCTGGGGACTTATGGGTCTTGGTGTTTTTATTACCTACAAACTTTTGAATTTTGCCGACCTTAGCGTTGACGGTTCTTTTGCAACAGGCGGTGCGGTTACCGCTGTTATGCTTATTAACGGCTGTTCTGTATGGGTAGCGCTTATAGTTGCTATTCTTGCGGGCATTGCGGCAGGTCTTATAACGGGACTTTTACATACTTTGCTCGGTATTCCCGATATTCTTGCAGGTATTCTTACGCAGATTGCGCTTTATTCAATCAACTTGAACATTATGGGAAGGTCAAATCTTCCTATCAGCTACAGAAACTATGCGCTTGTAATTTCCGCAAGCGATATTAATTTATCAATTATCATCGCCCTCGGAATTGCGGCTATTGTTATTGCGGCTATGTATTGGTATTTCGGAACAGAACAGGGCTCTACAATCCGTTCAACAGGTTCAAACCCTGCTATGAGTAAGGCACAGGGCATTAATATCAATGTCGCAAAAGTAATTGCACTTGCTCTTTCAAACGGTCTTGTTGCTCTTGCAGGCTCACTTTTTGCACAGTATCAGGGTTTTGCAGACATCAATATGGGCAGAGGCGCTATCGTAATCGGTCTTGCCGCAGTTATTATCGGTGAAGTCCTCGGCGAGGCTATCTTCCGTAAGCGTATGAACTTTGTTGTAAAAATGCTCTTCGTTATTGTGGGCGGTATTCTTTATTATATTGCAATGGGTATTGTTCTTTGGCTCAAGATGCCGACAGACGATACAAAGCTCTTCACAGCAATTATAGTTGCAATCTTCCTTGCAGTACCTTATTTACAAAAGAAGAGTAAAACCTCCTTTAAAAAGGTAGCTAAAATGAATTTAAAGGCTAACAAGGCAAACGGAGGCAGTGACAATGCTTGATATTATTAATATTCACAAAACCTTTAATAAAGGCACAATAAATGAGAAGGTCGCACTTGACGGTGTAACACTTCACTTAAACGAAGGCGATTTCTGTACAATAATCGGCGGCAACGGTGCGGGTAAGTCAACTACTCTTAATGCCGTTGCCGGTGTATGGCCTGTTGACAGCGGTCAGATTCTTATTGACGGCGTAGATGTAACGGGACTTCCCGAGCATAAAAGGGCAAAGTATCTCGGCAGAGTTTTCCAAGACCCTATGACAGGTACTGTTGCCGATATGGAAATTTTGGAAAACCTTGCCCTTGCGGCAAGAAGAGGCAAGAAAAGAGGTCTTAGCTGGGGAGTTAAGAAATCCGAAAAAGAAGAATACAGAACACTTTTAAAGCAGTTTGAACTCGGTCTTGAGGACAGAATGACATCAAAGGTAGGTCTTCTTTCGGGCGGACAGCGTCAGGCAATCACCCTTTTAATGGCTACAATCAATAAGCCTAAACTTTTGCTTCTTGACGAGCATACAGCGGCGCTTGACCCTAAGACTGCGGCAAAGGTGCTTGAACTGAGCGATAAAATTATTGCCGAAAATAACCTTACAGCCCTTATGGTTACACATAATATGCACGATGCGATTGTGCACGGTAACCGCCTTATTATGATGGGCAACGGAACGGTTATACTTGATATTTCAGGTGAAGAAAAGAAAAAACTCACCGTTGACGACCTCTTGCAGAAGTTTGAAAAGGCGAGCGGTTCTAAACTTGAAAATGACAGAATGCTTTTGAGCAAAGGCGAAGAATAAGATTTTGTTTTTGTCAAATTTGATTAAAATTTTATTTCACAGCAACGGGGCTGTTTCATCTTCACAAATGAAACAGCCTTTTTGTAAATACTTTATAATTTTCATCATTTTTTAATTTTTATGTAACTATTTTGCGATACAAGAATTGTAATTGTCGAAATCAATAAAAAAATATATTATAATTCCTTTATGTAAATTAGAATACTCCGAAATCTTGTAAAATATGATGTTGAAGATAAGTGACTGAGGTGATAAGGTTATGAAAAAAGCTTTAATTATTTCTCACTCTGTGCAAAGTGCCGAGGCTCTTTCACAGCTGCTTAAAATTGAGTATTTTACGCAGATTTCTATTGCTGATAATTCTAAAACAGCAAAAAAACTTGTTGAGAACGATGAGTTTGACCTTATCTGTATTAATGCACCTCTTGCAGAGGAAAGCGGTATTGAGCTTTCCATGCATTTTGCGAGAGTAACCCGTTCAAGCGTGGTTATTATTGTTCCTCAAAAAAACGCAGACGATGTAAACGATGCTTTGACCGAGCACGGTGTGCTTGTAATAGCCAAACCTATTAATAAGCATTTGTTTCATCACTATTTGCAGTTTACGGAATGTTTCAGAATGAGAATGTTGACCGTAAACGAGGAAAATGAAAAGCTCCGCCATATTGTGGAGGATATGAAGATAATAAACAGAGCTAAGCTTCTGCTTATTACCTGCCTTAATATGACAGAACAGGAAGCACATCGCTACCTTGAAAAACAGGCGATGGATATGAGAATGAGCAAAATGCAGATTGCAATGCAGGTTATTAAAACTTACGAAAACTAATTATGCAAAATTTCTGAAAGGAATGTGTATTTATGAGCCGTAAAGCATATTTGATACTTGAAAACGGAACTGTTTTTGAGGGCAAATCATTTGGTGCAGAAAAAGAAACTATGGGAGAATTGGTTTTTACTACAGCTATGACCGGTTATCTTGAAACACTCACCGACCCTTCTTATTACGGTCAGGTGGTTATTCAGACTTTCCCTTTAATCGGTAACTATGGTGTAATTTCCTCTGATTTCGAGAGCAAAGTGCCCTCACTTAGAGGTTATATTGTAAGAGAATGGTGCCAAGCTCCCTCTAACTTCCGTTGCGAGGGCGATCTTGACACCTTTTTAAAAGAGTCCGATATTCCGGGCATCTACGGACTCGACACCAGAGCGCTTACAAGAATTGTTCGTGAGTATGGTGTGCTTAACTGCAAAATCGCTTATTCGGGCGAAGTTACCGAAGAAGAGCTTGCAGAGATTAAGGCTTATAAAATCGAACAGGCTGTAGAGAGCACAACAATCAGCGAAAAAGAAGAATTCAAAGCTGAAAACGGCGACCTCAATGTTGTTCTTATGGATTTCGGTGCAAAGCACAACATAGGCAGAGAGCTTGTTAAGCGTGGCTGCAATGTTACGGTAGTACCTGCTCATACAACAGCAGAGCAGATTAAAGCTATGAATCCTGACGGCATTATGCTTTCAAACGGTCCGGGAGATCCATCGGACAACACTGCAATTATTGCCGAGCTTAAAAAGCTTTGCGAATATAAAATTCCTACATTCGGTATCTGCTTAGGACATCAGCTTTTGGCACTTAGCCAGGGCGCTAAGACAGAAAAACTTAAATACGGCCACAGAGGAGCTAACCAACCTGCAAAAGAGGTTGAAACAGGCAGAGTTTACATTACTTCACAGAACCACGGCTATGCTGTTGTAAGCGACAGTATGCCTGAAAATGCTGTAGAGAGTTTTGTAAACGGCAATGATGATACTTGTGAGGGTGTTAAGTATACAAATATGCCTGCTTTCTCTGTTCAGTTCCACCCGGAGGCTTGCGGCGGTCCGCACGACACAGCGTTTTTGTTTGACCGTTTCATTGATTTGATGAAAAACAACAAATAAAACTATCCATAATTTATATACGAATTTGATTTTTAAATAAGGATAAGGAATGATTTTATGCCACTTAAAAGCAACATTAAAAGAGTTATGGTAATCGGTTCGGGTCCGATTGTAATCGGTCAGGCTGCTGAATTTGACTACGCAGGCACACAGGCTTGCCGTGCGCTTAAGGAAGAGGGACTTGAGGTTATTCTCGTAAACTCTAACCCTGCTACCATTATGACAGATAATGCAATGGCTGATAAAATTTATATCGAGCCGCTTACACTTGAAACAGTTAAAAGAATTATTAAAAAAGAGCGTCCCGACAGCCTTCTTTCCACACTCGGCGGTCAGACAGGACTTACACTTTCTATGCAGCTTGCAAAGGAAGGCTTCCTCGATAAATACGGAGTTCAGCTCCTCGGCGCTAATCCCGAAACAATTGACAAGGCAGAGGACAGACAGATGTTCAAGGACACAATGCTTGAAATCGGACAGCCTGTTATTCCGTCACTCGTTGTAAACGATGTTGAGTCTGCCGTAAAATTTGCAGATGAAATCGGCTACCCTGTAATTATTCGTCCTGCATTTACACTCGGCGGTACAGGCGGCGGTATCGTAAATGATGAGGAAGAATTAAGAGAGATTACTTCAAACGGTCTTGAGCTTTCACCGATTACACAGGTTCTTGTAGAGAAATGTATTTCGGGTTGGAAAGAAATAGAGTTTGAGGTAATGCGTGACAGCGACGGCAATGTTATTACTGTCTGCTCAATGGAGAACTTTGACCCTGTCGGCGTACATACAGGCGACAGTATCGTTATTGCTCCTACCGTTACTCTTGCAGATAAAGAGTATCAGATGCTCAGAAGTGCGGCGCTCGATATTATCTCTGCCTTAAAGGTAGAGGGTGGCTGTAACTGCCAGTTCGCACTTAATCCGGAAACATTTGATTATGCCGTAATCGAGGTAAACCCAAGAGTTTCTCGTTCATCTGCTCTTGCGTCAAAGGCAACAGGTTATCCTATTGCAAAGGTAGCGGCTAAAATTGCTATCGGCTACACACTTAATGAAATCAAGAATGCCGTAACGGGTACAACATACGCTTGCTTTGAGCCTGCTCTCGACTATGTTGTAGTTAAATTCCCAAAATGGCCGTTCGATAAATTTGTATATGCAAACCGCACACTCGGTACTCAGATGAAAGCAACAGGCGAGGTTATGGCTATTGCTCCTACATTTGAGCAGGCTATTATGAAGGCTGTAAGAGGTGCAGAGATTTCTCACGATACACTCGATGATAAGGAATTTGCTCAACTTTCAAATGCGTCTGTTTACGACAGATTAAGCGTTTGCGATGATAAGAGAATTTTCTGCGTATATGAGGCACTCAAGAGAGGCATTACTGTAGAGCAGATTCACGAAGTTACACTTATTGACGAGTGGTTCTTGGAGAAACTCAAGAATATCATTGCTGTTGAGAATGAGCTTAAAAACAGCGAGCTTACAGATGACCTCTACTACAGAGCAAAGAAAATGGGATTCCTCAACAGAACTATTGAGGCTATTACAGGTAAGAAATGCGAAAAGAACCTTTTGCCTGTATATAAAATGGTTGATACCTGCGCCGCTGAATTTGAGGCACAGACACCTTACTTCTACTCAACCTTTGATAAGGAAAACGAGGCAGAAGAGTTTATTGAAAATAATAAATCAGATAAAAAAACAGTAATCGTATTCGGTTCAGGCCCTATCAGAATCGGTCAGGGTATCGAATTTGACTATGCGTCGGTTCACTGCGTATGGGCACTTAAAAAGGCAGGCTATGATGTTGTTATCGTAAACAACAACCCTGAAACCGTATCTACCGACTTCGACACTGCCGACAGACTTTACTTTGAGCCGCTTACAACAGAAGATGTTATGGGTATCATCAATACAGAAAAGCCATACGGTGTTGTAGTAGCATTCGGCGGTCAGACAGCTATCAAACTTACAAAGCATATGAGCGACTGCGGTGTTAATATTCTCGGTACTTCATATGATGCCATTGATATGGCAGAGGACAGAGAGCGTTTTGACGAACTCCTTGAGAAATACCACATTAAGCGTCCGAGAGGCGTAACGGTTATGACAACCGATGAGGCCCTCGAGGTTGCCGAAACAATCGGCTATCCTGTACTTCTCCGTCCGTCTTATGTACTTGGCGGTCAGAATATGATTATCGCATTTAACGAGGCTGATGTTAAGGAGTATATGGCTATTATTCTTGCACAGAATATAGAGAACCCAATCCTTATTGATAAATACTTACAGGGTACAGAGCTTGAAGTTGACGCTATATGTGACGGTGAGGATATTCTAATTCCGGGTATTATGGAGCATATTGAGAGAGCCGGTATCCATTCCGGTGACTCAATCGCTGTATATCCTGCTTGGAATATTTCTGACAAGATGACACAGACAATCATTGAAAGTTCTAAGAACCTTGCTATTGAGTTACAGACAAAGGGTCTTGTAAATATTCAGTACCTTATCTATAATGACGAGCTTTATGTAATTGAGGTAAATCCCCGTTCATCAAGAACAATTCCTTATATCAGTAAGGTTACAGGCGTACCTATGGTTGACCTCGCTACAAGAGCAATGCTCGGCGAAAAGCTCAAGGATATGGGTTACGGCACAGGTCTTTACAGAAAGAGCCCTTACATTGCAGTAAAAGTTCCGGTATTCAGCTTTGAAAAACTTATCAATGTTGATAACCACCTCGGACCTGAAATGAAGTCAACAGGTGAAGTTCTCGGTGTTGCAGGCACTCTTGAAGAGGCTCTTTATAAGGGACTTATCGGTGCAGGTTACAAGATGAAGAAAAACGGCGGTGTATTTATTACTGTTCGTAATTCCGATAAGGCAGAAATCGGCGAAATTGCCAAGAAGTATTATGACCTCGGCTTTAAGATTTATGCTACAGAGGGTACAGCAACCGTACTTAAGAAATACGGTATTGACGCTGTTGCCGTAAAGAAGATTCACGAGTGCAAGACAGACAACACACTCACACTTATTGAGTCGGGTAAGATTCAGTATGTAATTTCAACTTCCGCAAAGGGCAGAATTCCGTCAAGAGATTCTGTTAAAATCCGCAGAAAGACAGTTGAGAGAAACATTCCTTGTCTTACAGCTCTTGATACCGCAAACGCACTTGCGGATTGCCTTAAGAGCCATTATTCACAGCACAGTACAGAGCTTATAGATATTAACCATATGAGGGATGAAAAAGAAATGCTTAAATTTACAAAGATGCAGGGCATCGGTAATGACTATATTTATTTCAGCACTTTTGATCAGGAAATCAACAATCCGGAGGCTCTCTCTGTAAGACTTTCAGACAGACACTTCGGTATCGGCGGCGATGGTATTATTCTTGTTTGCCCATCTAAGGTTGCTGACGCTAAGATGAAGATGTACAACCTCGACGGTTCAGAGGGTAAGATGTGCGGTAACGGTATCCGTTGCGTGGGTAAGTTCCTCTATGACCACGGTATGGTTGATTACAAGGAGAAAGACGAAATCACAATTGAAACCCTTTCAGGTATCAAGAGCCTTAAGGCTTACACAACCAACGGTGAGGTAACAAGCCTTAGAGTAGATATGGGCAAGGCAATTCTTGATCCAAAGGAAATCCCTGTTGCTATGAATAAGGACAAGATTGTAAACGAGCCTGTTACAATCGGCGACAAGGAATACAACATTACCTGCGTATCTATGGGTAACCCACACTGCGTTGTATTTATGGATGACATTGACAATCTTGACATTGAAAAGATTGGTCCTATGTTTGAAAACGATAAACTCTTCCCGGAGAGAGTTAATACAGAATTTGTTACAGTTCTTGACGACCATACAATCAAGATGAGAGTATGGGAGAGAGGTTCAGGCGAAACATGGGCTTGCGGTACAGGCGCTTGTGCGGTAGCTGTTGCGGCTTGTGAAAACGGCTTCTGCAAAAAGGGCGACGATATTAAAATCAAGCTCAAGGGCGGTGACCTTGTCATCAATTACACAGACGAAACCGTATATATGACAGGTAACGCCGAAAAAGTATTTGAAGGAGAGATTGAGGTATAATTTATGGCTAATCATACTGAAAAAAAAGCTAAAAAATATATATTTGTAACAGGCGGCGTAGTATCCGGTCTTGGTAAGGGTATTACAGCAGCTTCTCTCGGCAGACTCCTTAAGGCAAGAGGCCTTAAGGTAGTCGCTCAAAAACTTGATCCGTACATCAATGTTGACCCGGGTACAATGAGCCCGTATCAGCACGGCGAGGTTTATGTAACTGAGGACGGCGCAGAAACCGACCTCGACCTCGGTCACTATGAGCGTTTTATTGATGAAGACCTCAACAAGTATTCAAATCTTACAACAGGTAAGGTTTATTCAAATGTACTTGAAAAAGAGCGTCACGGCGATTACCTCGGCAAAACAGTACAGGTAATCCCGCACATTACAAATGAAATTAAGTCTTTTATTTACAATGTAGGTGAAAAGACTGACGCCGATATTGTAATTACAGAAATCGGTGGTACAGTAGGCGACATTGAAAGCCAGCCTTTCCTTGAGTCAATCCGTCAGGTTTCGCTTGAAGTCGGCAGAGAAAACAGTATTTTCATTCATGTTACACTTGTTCCGTACATTAAGGGCAGTGAAGAGCATAAATCAAAGCCGACACAGCATTCGGTTAAGGAACTCCGTTCACTCGGTATCAACCCTGATATTATTGTTCTTCGTTGTGACGAACCGCTTGAAGAGAGTATCTTTAAGAAAATTGCTTTGTTCTGTAATGTAAAGCCTGACTGTGTAATTGAGAACATTACACTTCCGACTCTTTATCAGGCACCGCTTATGCTTGAAGAGAGCAACTTCTCAAATGTAGTTTGCCGTGAACTTAACATAGCCACAGACAAAACACCTGACCTTACAGAGTGGAAAGAAATGCTTGAAAGAATCAATAACCGTTCAAAGAAATGCAAAATTGCTCTTTGCGGTAAATATGTTGCACTTCACGACGCATACCTTTCAGTAGCCGAGGCACTTCGTCACGCAGGTTACGAAAATTCCGCTGATGTTGAAATCAAGTGGGTTGATTGTGAGCTTATCACAAAGTATTCGGCAGATGACCTTTTAGGCGATGTTGACGGTATTCTTGTTCCGGGCGGCTTTGGCAACAGAGGTGTTGAAGGCAAGGTAATGGCTGCCAAATATGCTCGTGAGCACGATATTCCGTACCTCGGTATCTGCCTTGGTATGCAGACAGCAGTAATTGAATTTGCTAAGCATGTACTCGGATATGAGGATGCAAACAGCGGTGAGTTTGCTCCGGAGGGCAAGCACAATGTAATCGACCTTATGCCCGAACAGCTCGGTATTGAAGATATGGGCGGCACAATGCGCCTTGGTGCTTATCCTTGCGTTATCAAGAAAGGCTCAATTATGGAAAGAGCTTACGGTAAGCCTGAAGTACAGGAGCGCCACCGTCATCGTTATGAATTTAATAATGATTACAGAGAAGAAATTGAAAAGGCAGGTATGATTATTACAGGTACATCACCTAACGGTATGCTTGTTGAGGCAGTTGAAATTCCTGCCAATAAGTTCTACATCGGTGTTCAGTATCACCCTGAATTTAAGTCCCGTCCTAACAGAGCACATCCGCTTTTCAGAGAGTTTATTAAGGCTTCGCTTGATAAGTGATTTTGAAATTTTCTTGGTTTTGGCAATTATTTGTCACTAACCTTTTGCCCATATATCAGAAAAGGATTGATAATAATGCAGATTAACAGAAATTTTGACAACCTCGTGCCAAACTATCTTTTTGCAGAGGTTGCATCAAGAACAAATAAGTATATGCAGGAACACCCTGACAAGAAGGTAATTAAGCTCGGTATCGGCGATGTAACACTTCCGCTTGCTCCTGTTGTAATTGAGGCTATGAAGAAAGGTGCGGAAGACCTTGCACATAAGGATACTTTCAAGGGCTATCCCGATTATGAGGGCTATGCATTCCTCAGAGAGGCTATTTCTAACTATTATGCAGGTTTTGGCGTAACAGTAGATGCAAACGAAATCTTTGTGTCCGATGGCGCAAAGTCAGACTGCGGCAACATCGGTGACATTTTCGGCAAGGATAATGTTGTTCTCGTTACCGACCCTGTTTACCCTGTATATGTTGACTCAAACATTATGGCAGGCAGAAAGATTGTTTATGCTAACTCAAACCGTGAGAATAACTTTGCGGCTCTCCCTGATGAGAATGTAAAGGCTGACATCATCTATCTCTGTTCACCTAATAACCCAACAGGTTCAGCCTATACAGCTGACGAGTTAAAGCAGTGGGTTGACTATGCAATCAAGAATGATGCTATCATTCTCTATGATGCAGCATATGAGGCATTTATTACAGAGGATCTCCCTCGTTCAATTTTCGCAATTGAGGGTGCAAGAAAGTGCGCAATTGAGATGTGCTCACTTTCAAAGACAGCAGGCTTTACAGGTACAAGATGCGGCTACACAATCATTCCGAGAGAGCTTGAGCGTGACGGTCACAACATTTACAACACATGGTATCGCCGTCAGGCAACAAAGTTCAACGGTGTTTCATGGCCTGTACAGTGTGCAGCTGCCGCTGTATTCAGTGAAGAGGGTCAGAAGCAGATTAAGGAGAATATTTCTTACTACCAGGATAATGCAAAAATTATCTCATCAGCTATGGATGAACTCGGCATTTATTATACAGGCGGTAAGAACTCACCGTATATTTGGCTCAAGTGCCCTAATGATATGGGCAGCTGGGAATTCTTTGACCTCCTTCTTAACGAGGCTAATGTAGTAGGTACTCCGGGTGAGGGCTTTGGTAAGAACGGTGCAGGTTACTTCCGTCTTACTTCATTCGGTGACAGAGAAAACACAATTGAGGCAGTTGAAAGAATTAAGAAGTTACTTTCTAAGTAATTTTATTTCTGCCAAAGTATAGTGATTATTTGAATTTTAAAGGTGCTGTAAAAAAACAGCCCAAATAAAAAATGACTGCATTCTAACCGAAAGGTAGGAATGCAGTCATTTTTCTGTAATGGAATATCTTTGAGTTTGACTTGTCCGTTTTCATAAATATATACACTGCCTCTGCAATAAGGGCATCGGACTGTCTGCGTTGACCTTACGCTCTCCAAAATCAGTACGCTTTTATCTTTATCAGGGCTGATTCCTATATGTGTTCCTTGAAATCCTTTACTTTAAAATTCGACTTTGATGTCATCTAAAAAGAGCATAGGTTTCTCTCCTCCGTTGTTTGTCTTGTCAACTACAATTCTGGAGCTTCCTATGCTCTTTTTCAATATTTACTTTTGATTATCCCACATTTTTTGCTATTTATTTGTTTTTATTTTTATTTAATACTTTTCCTACCACCAAACTGCTCAAAAAAGCCGCAAGCAAAATCCAAGGGAGGATTCTTGCATCGAAGCAGAGTAGGAGAAGTACGGTTACTGCAAGAGGTTTTCGCATTGTAACACCGAGAAGTGCTGCGGTAATTACTGCTGCGCAAAATGCGGTATCAAGTCCCATAAGTAGGGCTACACCAAAACCGATACTCACTCCGCAGAAAATAACGGGGAAGAAATGACCGCCTTTCCACCCTGATTTAATGCAAACATTTGTTATTACAAGTTTTAATAATCCTGAAATTATCAGTATCCACGGCGCAAATTCTCCAATACCGTTATTTATCTCGTTAATGCTGTCTTCACCCGAAAACATTACAAGCGGAAGGTATGTACCGAAAATTCCAAGAATAATTCCGCCGAGCGTGGTGCTTATTATTATTCCTAAACTGCTCTGAATTTTATCAAATAAAATTTTGAGCAGTTTTTCTGATATTATAAATAAAAGTCCAGCTAAAGTGCCGAGAAGTGCAAGAGGAATACCCCATAGTCTTTCAGTATTTGTAATGTTGTATTCGCCTATTCTCGGTAATCCCATACTGCCGCCGAAAGCTTGATTCAGTAAAAATATTGTTCCCGTTGCAAACAGCACAGCTACGATATTTGAAATTAATTTGCCTGTGCGTATATCGGTTGCTTTGTCTTGGGTATCTAATTGTTCTTCATTTGCTGCGGCAAGACCGAAAAGCGGTGCATAAAAAATAGCCGTTAATGTGGCGCTCACACCTGTTTGCATAAGTTCGGGTATCTTACTTTGTGCATTCTTCATATGATTGCCTGCCCAGTAACAAAGTCCGACAATAACTCCTGTAAGTCCTGCTTCCGGTCCGATGCTGCCGCCGAAAAGCAGTGGAATCAGTGCGGAAATACAAAGCAACAGCACTTTATTGTACGGATAAAATTTATCTCGCTTAACTTTTTTCATTACTTCTTCAAGCTCGTCTGGGACTGCTTTTGAGATTTTTTGATATATTCCAAGAAGTATTCCGCCGATTGTACAAACTGCAAGAGGATAATATGTAAAATTAATATTCGACGGAACAGTTTCCCATATAAAGCTGATTCCAAGGCTCATTAATTTAAGAAATAGCCATACTATACAGGCTATTATCGCACCGCTGAACCCGCAAAAAAGATAATAGATGAAATTGTTGGCAAGTGTACTTTTTTTCATATGTTGCCCCCCGTATTAAAATTATATGATTTCTTTTGAGTGTTGTAATACGCAATTGTGTCTATATTGTCAAGTATAAATTGTTGGACATTGCTGTCATATAAAACGACTTTATATGAACCGTACATACCCAAGCGTTCCTGTGTTGTAATTGGCGTCAGAAAACGATACTATAAATAATATACATATTTCAAGATGTCTTTTTTATGTTTCCGATGTACTTAGAAATTTAATTGAAATTAACAGCAATCCGCAAAAAAAGAAAAACAGTAAAATTCCCTTTTCTGTTACACCGCAGCAATTAGCAGATTATGTTTTTGATGATAACCCAATTACAGTTACCGAAATTACCAAAAAGCTTAACAGTTTGATTGATACCGAGGAAATGAAAGGAATTAAAACAACAAACATAACTAATTGGCTTATAAAAATTAATATGCTTGAATATCTTGCCGACGAAAACGGTAAAAATCATAAAATCCCAACTGAAAACGGTATTCAACTCGGCATCACAAGGTTATTGGATTTATTCCGTTGGCGAGTTTGTCAAGATATGATTTTGCTTTTAAAAGTTTTTCATTTTCGTTCAAGTTAATCACCTGCTGCAGCTTTTATTAGGTAGTATGTATTTAAAATTATACCATATTGATATAGAATATTGCAATTAATTAGAGAAAAAATATCGAAAATTTAGCTAATATGTTATATTAAAGTGCTGAAAGAAACTTTGTCGTGAAACTATATAATAGCTATTATTGGTGATGAAAGTGCAATTCAGCCTAAGTGTTTTGTTTATTAGGTCGAGAGATGTATTGCAAATTGAGATAAGCGAATATTTAAACATAATTATATTTTATTAGATAACTATGATAAAACTGTTGCCGAGATCGGATAGTGGTATAGATTATGATTTATGGCATTTATATAGGATTTTTATATCGCAATAATTTAATATAATATAAAATAATATTGTAGATGATATGACCCCTAAAAATATTAAAATATTTTAAAAGCACTCTATGATTTGCAGAACTCCTGATTGGTTGGTATTTGTTTTCACTCTCTTATGGGCAAGGATAGCTGTTGTTTTTGCTAATAAAGCTGAACCCAAAATTTTGTGTACTATAATCAAATTTAATTGTAGGTTTTCTTGCAAATTAACAATGATTTTGTAAAAAAATGCAAAATAGTCAAATTTGTATTGGTTAATATGCATATATTAAAGAAAAGTGCTAATTTATTAGTTATATTAATCTTAAATAAGCTTTTTTGTTGATATATTGAACTTTATGTGATATAATTATGAATAAAATATAATGTGTAAGTGTGTGCATATATTAAGAGGTATTAATTATGAACAGAGAAAAAACAATTTACAATAGAATAATTAAGAGAATTTTAGATGTTATATGCTCTTTTATGGCAATTGTATTTCTCTCAATAGTTTATTTACCGATTTGTGTAGTTATAAAATGTACAAGTAAAGGCCCGATTTTCTTTAAGCAAAAGAGAATCGGAAAAGATAAAAAATATTTTAATATACTTAAATTCAGAACAATGAGAATTGATACTCCGAAAGATTGTCCTACTCATTTGTTAAAAAATCCGGAACAATATATCACTAAAGTTGGCAAATTTCTGAGAAAAACAAGTTTAGATGAATTGCCGCAAATTTTCAATATATTTATAGGTGATATGAGTGTTATAGGCAAATGAGATATTATAAGAGCAACCAAGAGAATCCCCTTTTTTCAATGGCTTTGCTTTCATGATGTTTTAAGAATTGATATGTGTTGTAAGTGCAGAGAAAGGAAGAAAATGTACCGATTGAAAATTTAGGTCTTCTCGGATGCTCATTTTTGATCCAATTTGAGCTAATTGCAAAAGTTATACGGTAACCGTTAGTTTAAAAAACATACAGCTCATATCAGTTCTAAGCACCTACTATCACTTTGTAATGAGCGGGTTCTTTTCGTGGAAGTAAAGAAATACCCAACAATTAAAGGATGAAGGGTGTGCATGAAGATGAAGTTTATGTTTCATTCGATTGAAAATACCGAGTTTCTCTTTCGTAAAGAAGAAAGTGTAGATATATTTGATGGTAGCAAAGTGGTTACTGAGATAAGTTTATCGAAAGACTATAGCAAACAGGTAATAGAGGATGTAGCAAAAACAATTCATGGATGCATAGATGTGAAGTATTGTGGCAGTCTCGAACGAGTATCCAGGGAAGTATTTATTTTGAACGAATAAATGAGTCCTATACAAAGTTGCAGGTTGAAATTGAGACTTCCGATAAAGATGGAACAATTGAAGAGCAATATAATCGACCTTTAGAACACTTGAAAATTGCTATAAAAACAGACTGCTTCTGGATTGCAAAACTTGTATTTGAATTTATGATGAGCAGTCAGAGTTACTTTGTGCGGATCTGTACCCGCTAATATTTAGTATAGAGAATTATATAAGGGAATATGCAAATCGAGTGTTTGTACGACTTCTTGGATTTAATTGGAAACTTTGCAAATTAAAAATGAGCAATTAGCCATAGAACAAGAATATGAGAAATACCATTGGAGAGATCGTATTAGTAGAAAGTCAGGGGCAGAGTGTCATTATCACAATGGTAGTGGACACGAAGGAGAAGAAGGACTTTGTGAAGCTGATAGCTATTCGGAGTATGATACAAGGAAATTAGAGAGATTTAAGGAAGCTGTCTTTGTGTTCATAGAAGAAGACTTGAATCCATTTGTGAAGAAGATTCCAGAGATGGAGTTTCTATCAATGAGAACATATATCCAATCGGAAAATGTTGTTATTGCGGAAATGAGAATTACGTATACATATGTGAGATATGTAGTGCAGTGTTTTAATGACTTTGGCGGAGAAAACAATCTGTGTAATAAGTGTCTGTTGAAAAAAGATGAGTAATGAAAGAATTAATATGATGAAGAAGAAAGAAAAATTAGCTTTGTAAATGTGTTTCAGTGTGTAAAAGAGAGCATAGTATGTGTGACCAATGGAGAAGAAAAAGTATTTGAAAATGAAAAGGCAGCAGAAGAATACTATGCAACTTTATATGGTAAATATGAAGTTCGTGAGATTTCTGTAAAGAAGGGTCTCCTTACATTATCAGTGGAAAATATCACAGCAGAAATTGCTGCAAATAACAAATCATTTATTGAAGAGTACAAAAAAGAAAATGGTGTAGAGCCATCATTCTTTAAAAAAAGACCTTGGTTACGAGAATGAATCGAAAATAACATTATGCATTATATTTGATAGATATTTCAGATGCATGTTTAGGTATAAAGGAGAAAGTAAGTTATGTATGTGAAATTTTGGAAAAGATTTTTTGATATCGTTTTGTCTGTTATAGGTCTTATTGTAGCAGCAATACCAATGGCAATTGTGGCAATTGCCATAAAATGGGACTCACCCGGTCCTGTGATTTTTAAACAGCAAAGATTGGGAAGATATGGAAAAGTGTATACCATGTACAAATTCCGTTCCATGTGTGTAGGAGCTGAAAAAGGTGGTGTTTATTCGGATGATAAGGATACACGTATTAGTCGTGTAGGAATGATAATCCGTAAGACGAGTCTTGATGAATTGCCACAGCTATGGAATGTATTAAAAGGCAATTGCAGTCTGATTGGTTTTAGAAGCCCGTTAACTTACCACCCTTGGCCGTGGGAGGAGTATACAGAAGAACAGAAAAAAATGTTTGAACTTCGTCCAGGTATTACTGGTTGGGCACAGGTGAATGGTCGTAAAACAGTTGAGTGGAACAATCGAATTGCAATGAACGTTTGGTATGCAGAAAATTGTTCTTTCCTATTAGACGTAAAAATTCTGTTCATGACAGTGTTTAAGGTCTTACGAAATGCAGATAACGAAAATGTAGGAGAAACTGTAAAAAATGAAGATATATAGATAGATTAAAATAAGAGGGTAAAAATGTTAAATTTAATGTACATAACTAATCGTCCAGAAATTGCTCAGATCGCAGAGTCAGCCGGTGTAGATAGAATATTTGTTGATTTAGAATATATTGGTAAAGCTGATAGACAGAGTGGTTTGGATACAGTCAAATCAAAGCATACTTTGGATGATGTGAGGATAATTTCAAAAGCAATCACAATGGCAGAACTATTGGTAAGGATAAATCCTATTCACGAAGCTACGGAAGAATATTGTTCCTCAAAAGAGGAAATAGACATTGCTATTGCGAATGGTGCTGATATTATCATGCTTCCGTTCTTTAAAACATTGAATGAGGTTGCTCAGTTTCTTACTTATGTAAATGGTAGAGTAAAAACGATGTTATTGCTAGAAACACCAGAAGCAGTAGAAATCATTGATGAAATTTTGCAATTGAAAGGTATCGATTATATCCATATTGGTTTGAATGACCTGAGTCTTGGATATGGAATGAAATTCATGTTCCAATTGTTAGCAGATGGAACTGTGGAGCGACTTTGTACAAAATTTAGAGAAAAAGGTATACCATATGGTTTTGGTGGCATTGCATCTCTTGGAAAAGGCATGATTCCAGCGGAAATGATTATTCGAGAACATTATCGACTTGGATCTACCTGTGCAATTTTATCGAGAAGTTTTTGTAATGTAGACAAGATTGAACATTTGGGCGTTATTAGTTCTACATTTGTTAATGGTATAAGAGAAATCCGTGCCTTTGAAGAGAAATGTCAGGAACATATAGGTTACTTTATGGATAATAAGTGGGAATTAGAAAAGTTTGTGAAAAAAATAATACAATAGGAGAGTAACAATCAGATGAATTTACTTGTAACGGGTGCTTTTGCATGGACAGAAGATGAATTGAATAAATTGAAGCAACTTGGTCATGAAGTAATATTTATGCAACAGGAAAAAGATAAACTTCCATGCAGTCCGGAATGGGTAGAGGGAATCATTGGAAATGGCATTTTTTTAAGTCATCCGATTGAACAATTTACTTCATTGTATTATATACAATTAACCAGTGTAGGGTTTGATCGTGTACCTATGGATTATGTAAAAACTCATAATATCCAGATACACAATGCGAGGGGCGTTTATAGTATTCCTATGGCAGAGTTTGCAATTTGCGGAGTGTTGGAATTATATAAACAAAGTTGCTTCTTTATGAAAAATCAAGAAGAACACCAGTGGGAAAAACATCGTGGTTTGATGGAGTTGTCTGGAAAGACAGTATGCATTGTAGGATGTGGAAGTGTAGGAACAGAGTGTGCAAAGAAATTTAAAGCATTTGGATGTAAGGTAATTGGTATTGATAGATTTCCTTATGTATCAGAATATTTTGAAGAAATGTACTCACTTTCAGAGTTGGAAGAATATTTAATAATCAGTGATGTTGTGGTATTGACATTGCCACTGACTGAAGAAACTTATCATATCATAGATGCTGATAAATTAGAGAAGATGAAAAAAGGAGCTATACTCGTTAATATTGCGAGAGGAGCTGTGGTGGATGCAGAGGCATTGGTAAGTGCTGTAAAAAATAGATTAGCAGGAGCACTTCTTGATGTGTTTGAAGAGGAACCGTTGAATGAAACTGATCTACTGTGGGATACAGAAAATGTAATTATTACACCTCATAATAGCTTTGTAGGCGATGGCAATCATCAGAGAATGTTAGGTGTTATTTTTAGAAATTTGGAGGAACAGTAATGAAAGTTTTGTTAGTTGCAACGGTGCAGAGTCATATCTGTCAATTTCATAAACCTCTTGTAAATATGTTACATGAACATGGTGTAGAAGTTCATGTAGCGGCTCGCAATAATCTTGCAGAGAAAAATGGACTTGCATTGGATTTTGTCGAAAAGGTATTTGACATTCCTTTCGCACGATCCCCAAAAAGTAAAAATAATATTATTGCTTATAAGCAACTAAAGAAAATTATTGATGAGGGTCATTATGATGTTGTTCATTGCAATACGCCTATGGGGGGGATTGTAACAAGACTGGCAGCAAGAAATGCAAGAAAGCATGGAACTAAAGTTTATTATACAGCTCATGGATTCCATTTCTATAAGGGTGCACCTAAAAAAAATTGGATTGTGTTTTATCCAATTGAGAAATTTTTTGCAGATCATTTTACAGATAAGGTCATTACCATTACAAAAGAGGATTATCGTTTAGCATCAAAAAAGTTTAACACGATTGTAGAACATATGCATGGAGTTGGAGTGAACGAGGAGAAGTATCTGTCTGTAACACCAGTGGAAACAAAAAAATTTCGACAAGAAAACAAGTTTGATGAACATTTTGTAATTCTTTGTACTGGCGAATTAAATAAAAATAAAAATCAACAAGTATTAGTCCAGGCTATGGAAGAGGTAGTAAAAAAATGTCCTAATGTACTTTTATTACTGGCAGGGAACGGACCTGAAGAAATGAATTTGAAAGATCAAATTGAAGAAGCAGGATTAAGTGCTTGTATCCAATTATTAGGATATCATACTGACTTGGAAAAATATGTTAATGCAAGTGATTTGGTTGTGTCGGCGAGTAAGAGAGAGGGCCTGCCACTAAACATTATGGAAGCAATGCTTTGTGGAAAAGCAGTAGTTGCATCTAATAACAGAGGACATCGTGAATTGATAGAGAATAGCGTTACGGGTACGGTTGTAGCAGAGTGTTCTCCAAATCAAATTGCAGAAGCAACTTTAGAATTAATAGAAGATAGTGGTAAAAGAAAAAAATATGGGGATGCAGCCAAGAAAACTATTCAGCCTTATACTTCGAAGAATATCACAAAGGAATTGCAAAGTATTTATGAGTTATAAAATAGCAAAGAAAAATACTATGGAGTATCAATGAAGTTGAGTTTTGGTACAAAACAGTATGATAGAAAGGAGAAATGCAGTAATTAGTTGACATAATTACTATGTGAATAGATATGACAAAATTATTACCTACTTTTTTTGCGTGCATGATATTAGCTATAATATCTGAAAGATGCTCAATTCGGGAAGAAGGAAAACTCGAGTACCTACATAAGGATAAAATTTTTTATTTTATGATAGTGGTTTTAATGATTCTTCTTGCTGGATTAAGAGTAAGATATAACGACACTGCTACATATATTTCAGCTTATGAAAATTTAGATGTATCAGGAAACATCCTTTCAAGTATTTCGTGGAATATTGGAGATAATCCAGCATTTAATCTTATAAACTTAATCCTCAAAAAAATAGGAATATCAGGAAATGGTTTTATTATGTTTTACTCCATTGTTACAGTTGGGTTATATCTTTGGTTTGTAAAAAAATATTCAAATGATTTTGCCCTTTCTTGGTTTATCCTATTTACAGGAGGAACATATATTTTCTCATTTGCAGCAATTAAGCAATGTATGGCTATAGCAATTGGTTTAGTAGCTGTAGATGCTCTTATAGAAAAAAAGAAGATTAAATTTGTAGTTTGTATATTGGTGGCTACATTATTTCATACATATGCGTTACTGTTCTTTGCGGCTCCATTGTTATTATTTCCAGTATGGTCATTTAAAAGTTATTTATTAATATTTCTAACAGCCATAGCCGGAATAGGATTTCAAACATTACTAGGTGGCATGTTGAGCATTACTTCCTTATTAGGCGAGAATTATGATATTGAGTCGTTTAGCGGAGAAGGTGTTAATATCTTTAGATTGTTGGTTGCTTTGGCACCAGTTATACTTTCGTTTGTAGCTAAAAATGAATTGAGAAAAAGTGAGAATAGAATAGAGCGTATTATGATAAATCTTACAATGATAAATGCGGCATTGATGGTTATAGCCTCTTTTGGTACAGCATTTTATCTTGCAAGGGTAGCAAATTATTTTGCTATTTTCCCTGTGATTAGCATTCCATATTTATTGAAATATTTCACAAAGGATTTACAGGTTCTATTAAAAATAATAATCATAGTTGGTTATTTCGGATATTTTGTTTATGCTTATGGAGTGGTCAGAGGAGGATTTGATTTTGCATATGATAGCATTACATTGTCTCAATTTATTGAAACATTGTTTGCACATTAAAAATAGGAGATTAGAATGTTAAGAGTTTTGCATGTTGTAACAGATATGAATCGTGGTGGTTTAGAGACCATGATAATGAATTATTATAGAAATATTGACAGAAAAAAAATTCAGTTTGATTTTTTAGTTCATCGTGGATATAGAGCTAGTTATGATGATGAAATAGAATCTTATGGTGGGAAAATTTATCGGTTATCTCGATTAATACCATGGAGTAAAAATTACATAAAGATGTTAGATGCGTTTTTTCAGGATCATCCAGAGTATAAAATTGTCCATGTACATCAAGATTGTCTTAGTGGTGTTATATTGAAAGTAGCTGAGAAAAACGGCGTGCCCATAAGAATTGCACATAGTCATTCATCAAGTCAGGACAAAAATTTAAAGTATCTTATCAAATTGTGGTACAAACGTTGGATTCCTAAGTATGCAACAGACTTATTTGCGTGCGGAAAAGAGGCTGGTGATTGGATGTTTGGTGGAGCAAAATATAAAATTATCAATAATGCAATTTCAGCAAAGGTCTATACTTTTGATGCAGGGAAAAGAGATGTTATGCGTAAGGAATTAAATTTAGGAAATGCATTTACATTAGGATTAACCGCAAGATTTTCTTGGGCGAAAAATCATCATTTTTTATTGGATATTTTTGATGAAGTTTTAAAAATGGATCCATCAGCAAAATTACTTTTAGTAGGAGATGGTGAGCTAAGAAAAGATATTGAGGCAAAAATGCATGAATTGGGATTAGCAGAGCATGTAATAATGACTGGAGTTAGATCAGATGTTCAGAATTTATTGCAAGCTATGGATGTTTTTGTGATGCCGTCTAATTATGAAGGGTTAGGGGTGGCGGCAGTTGAGGCACAGGCAGCAGGACTTCCTTGTTTCCTTTCTGAAAAAGTTCCAGAAGCATGTAAAATTACGGACTCAGTTTATTATATCGCTTTGTCAGAATCAGCAAGAACATGGGCAAGTCAAATATTATCAGTTAAGGGTAAGGAAAGAAAAAACACATATCAAGAAATCAAGAATTCAGGTTATGATATTGAACAAAATGCAAAACAATTAGAAAAATTCTATATAAAGAAATATGAAAATTTAGGTGAAAGGAATTAAGTATGAAACCAATATTGACGATTTTTACTCCAGCATACAATCGTGCACATACAATTGGTCGAACATATGAGAGTCTAAAAAAACAGAATTGTAAAGAGTTTATTTGGCTTATTATTGATGATGGCTCTACGGATAATACTTCGGAGTTAGTAGAACAGTGGAAAAACGAATCGTGTGGATTTGAGATTCGATATATATATAAAGAAAATGGTGGTATGCATACAGCACATAATATTGCGTATGAGAATATAGATACAGAATTAAATATGTGTATTGATTCTGATGATTGCTTGGCAGAGGAGGCTGTTCAGAAAATCCTAAATAAATGGGAAGCAGTAAAAGACTTTGGATATGCAGGAATTATTGGATTAGATGCAGATATGAATACCGGGGAAATTATAGGAAGTAAGTTTCCGGAAGATATGTGGGAAACAACTTTGGTAGAATATTATGCTAAAGGTGGAAAAGGAGATAAAAAATTAGTATATCGTACAGATGTTATTAATAGGTATCCGCCTTATCCGGTATTTGCTGGGGAAAAGTATGTTGCATTAGCCTATAAATATCGATTGATTGATAATGATTATAAGTTAGCTGTTTTAAATGAGGTACTTTGTAATGTAGAATATCAAACTGATGGATCGTCGGGAACAATGTATAAGCAATATTTAAAAAATCCAAGAGGTTTTGCTTTTTGGAGAAAAATTAGTATGCAATATCCTGAGTCAAGAAAGAGAATGTTTCGAGATTGTGTGCACTATGTATCAAGTAGTTTAATTGGTCATAATTGTCATTTTATTAAAGAGTCACCGAAAAAAGTGTATACATTATTAGCAATACCGTTTGGAGCACTTCTTACAGTATATATAAAATATAAAGCAAGAGGGTAATATTATGAATGATAGATGGAAAAAAGATTATTATCGTATGACTGGAGAGAAGTATAAGAATGGGATAAAATCATTTGTAACAATGAGATTTTCTCATCAAATTAAGTATATGAAATTGTGGCGCAAAGTTAGTGAAAAAGGAAATATAGTTGATAAGATACGTTTGCATAGAAAAGCGAAAAAATATGGACTGGAAATTTCGCCAAAAGCAAAGATAGGCGAAGGTCTTTATTTGGGGCATGCATTTGAAATTACTGTCGCTGGGGGGGCAATAATTGGAGCAAATGTAAATTTACATAAAGGATGTACGATAGGAGCTGAAAATCGAGGAGAGCGAAAGGGCTGTCCGATAATAGGAGAAAAAGTATACGTAGGTATAAATTCTACAATAGTAGGAAATATCCATGTGGGTAATGATGTAATGATAGCTCCAAATACGTTCGTGAATTTTGATGTGCCGGATCATTCTATAGTAGTAGGAAATCCGGCAAGTATTCACAAAAAAGAGAATGCAACACAAGGATATATTGCGTTTTGTGTAGAGAAAGAGGAAGATTGATAAATGATACCAAAGAAAATACATTATTGCTGGTTTGGGCATGGAGAAAAATCAAAATTAGCAAAGAAATGTATTGCAAGTTGGAAAAGATATTGCCCAGATTATGAGATTATAGAATGGAATGAGGATAATTTTGATATCAATATTCATTCATACACAAAGTATTGTTACGAAAATAAAAAATGGGCATTTTTAAGTGATTATGTTCGATTGTGGGTAGTAGAAAAATATGGTGGTTTGTATTTTGATACAGATGTGGAAGTAATTAAGTCCTTTGATGATTTATTACAATATGATGGATTTTATGGTTTTGAAAATCCTAATTATGTTGCATCAGGGTTAGGATTTGGCTCAATTGCTCACCATATAACAGTTTGTAAGATGTTGGAGAAGTATGATGAACTAGTGTTGAAAAATGGAGAAGTTAAGTTGACTGGATGTCCACTGTTGAACACAGAAGCACTTCTTCCTTTGGGGTTAAAATTAACAGGAAAAAAACAAGTGATAGAGGGAACTAAAATATTACCGAGTGAGTATTTAAATCCACTAGAGGATTCAACTGGTATTGTGAGAAAAACAGAAAATACGCTTTCGATACATTGGTATGCTAAAAGTGCGTTAGATAAAAAGACAATACTTAGAAGCAAATTAACGAGACCGATACATCGATTGTTTGGGAAAAATTGTTTTTCCTTTCTAAAGTGGATATTCCATAGATAGGGGGAGAATGAATGTTTGAAAGGACAGCATTATTTGCAGAAAGTTGGAATGTTGCATGGAGAAAGATAAATAGAGAAAGTATCTTAACAGATAAAATAACTCCATTTGCTATTATAAAAAATAGCTTTAGGTATTGGGCAGCAGATCCATTTTTATTTGAGTATGAAAATCAGTTTTATATTTTTGCAGAGCTTTATGATTATATAAAATGCAGAGGCTGTTTAGGATATTGTAAATGGGATGGGATAAAATTTAGTGGGTGGAAAAAGATTATAACAGAAGCCCATCATTTATCATATCCGTTTATTTTTGAAAAGCAAGGACAAGTGTACATTATGCCAGAGTCAGGTGCAGATCATTCTTTGTACTTATATAAAGCTGTTCAATTTCCAGATAAATGGGAAAAGTTGAATTCAATACGAGAAAATGTTGTATATGGAGATACGACTCCTTTTAAGTGGAAAAAACATAGTTATGCATTATGTTATGATGTGGGTAATGCAGATGAATATCATCTTGTATTATTAGATTTGGAAGAGCCAACTAATGATTGTATTTTAAAAGGTATAGACAATATAGAGTTACGCAGACCGGCAGGAAAAATGGTACATATGAACGGAATGAATATTAGACCAGCACAAAAATGTGTAAATGATTACGGGGAAGGTTTAGTATTCTATGAATATGGATTAGAGGGAAAAAATTATATTGAAAAAGAATTACAGCAAGTATTACCTCAGGATTTAAAATATTCAAAGGAAATTCTGATGGACGGAATGCATACATATAATAGGTGGGGAGAATATGAGGTTATTGATTTAAAAACAAGACGGTTTAATATTCTCAATTTTGTTTTTAGAATGTTGGGGAAATTTAGAGGATAAAGTTATGATTAGAGTTTTTATGGTAGGTATGAGTACTGATAAGGGTGGAGTAGAAGCATATATTAGTAATTTATCTATTTTCTTATCTGATGAAAAATATGAGATTGTATATTCCTGGCCGGTGATGGAAGTGAATGGAAAAATGTGGGTGTGTCCTAGAAATAGGCATAATTATTACAAGTATGCAAAGTTTTGGAAACGCTTCTTTAAAGAAAATCATTTTGATGTGGTATATTATAACACTTGTGATATTGTAAGTGTGGATATGCTGAAATTTGCAAAAAAAGCAGGGGTACCGGTAAGAATTATACATTCACATAATACAGAGAATCAGATGAAAATGGATATGTTTCATCGTATAACAGAAAAACATAATCGTAAGAATATCGAAAAAATTGCTACGAACTTATTAGCATGTTCAGAAGATGCAGGATATTGGATGTTTCCAGGAAAGAAGTTTACTGTGATTAAGAATGGAATTGATTATTCTAAATACAGATATCAATTAGAAAATCGAACAGAATGTCGTAAAAGTATATCTGTTGCAGATGGTTATTTGGTAGGTTGCATAGGAAGGCTCGATCCGCAAAAGAATCCGCTTATGTCAGTGGAAATTATGAAAGAAATATCTAAATTGAATGCAACTGCAAAATTTGTATTTGTAGGTGATGGAGAACTTAGACCTCAGGTAGAACAGAAAATTAAAGAATACAATCTTGAAGATAGAATCGTCCTATTAGGGCCTCGCGACGACGCAAATAAATGGTATTCGGCACTAGATTGTCTTGTCATGCCATCATTATTTGAAGGACTTCCATTTACTTTAGTAGAGGCACAAGCAGCAGGTTTGTCTTGTGTGGTATCAAACACCGTATCTAGTGATGCAAATATTACAGGATTAATTGAGTATGTCGATTTGAATCAAAGTACAAAAGTATGGGCAGAACATATATTAGAAACTTGTGAGAAAGAAAGATTAGATACAAAAGAACAATTAAAAAAAGCAGGGTATTCAATTCAAGATACAGCGGAGCAGGTTGATAAAATAATTCAAACATCATTAGAAAAGAGAGTACAATGTTGACGAGTAAAGTAAGAGAATCAAATTTAGAATATCTCAGAATTATTAGTATGATTTTTATTGTTGCAGGACACTCAGTGTTGCATGGTGGGGTGGAGATGCCTCTAACAGTAAATGGGATTTTTGCTTTTGTAATGACACAGGGGTCAAGAATAGGTGTTAATATATTTGTTTTACTGTCAGGATATTTTTCTGCTACGAAGGTAATTTATATAGATAAAATAAAGAAAATTTATATTCAAGTATGGACTTATTCAATTATGATTGCAGTGGTATTGTTTGCTTTTGGAAAAATCAGTTTAAAATCTGTTATCATGTCGGCTTTGCCAATATCAACTTCTCAATATTGGTTTGCAACATGTTATGTGATTCTTTTATTGATTAGTCCGGCATTGCAAATTTTTATTCATAATGTAGATAGAAAAATATATAGAAGAATATTGATTGTATTGTTTGTGCTTTGGTCTGTTATTCCATCGTTTCACATTGGTCAACCGGGCTATTCCAATATGGGATGGTTTATATTTCTATATTTATTAGCTGGATACATAAGAATATATCCAACAAAGTATATTGATCGGATAAATGTGTTATATGGTATGGTAGCATATGGAATATTGGTTGTATTTGCAGTAATTACATATGTATATGGATATAATATTCCATTTTTCAGAGAAAATGCAAAATATTTATATGCAGAGATGAATACAGTTACTGCCATCACATGTTCTGTTTTATTGTTTTTAGGATTTCGAAATTTAAAGATAAGAAACAATCCTAAAATAAATAAAATAGCAGGTTGTACCTTTGGGGTATATCTTTTCCACGATCATCCTCTTATTAGAGATGTTATATGGGTTGATCTATTAGGAAATAGGGATCATATTGATGAATCATTATTTCCGTTAAGATTGATTTTGTCCATAATTGGAGTGTTTCTTATTGGTACTGTTTTGGAATATTGTAGACAAATAATTTTAGGGAGAATAAGTTATAATGATAATAAAAAAAGTAATGGTCAGATTACGTAATACTGTCTGGAATTATAAGCATAAAAAAATAAGTCAGAAAAATCGTGAACGGCTGAATTGCGATGATGTTACTATTATTTCTACAAATTGTACTGGTGGTATTCTATATCATGATTTAGGTCTTGAATTTAAATCTCCAACAGTAAATCTGTTCTTTCGTGCACAGGATTTTATAAAACTGTGTGAAAACATAGAGTACTATATGAGCATTGACAAATTTGTTGAATGTACGGATAAGGAAATTATCGGAGATAGAGAATATCCGGTTGTATATTTGGGAGATTTACTGGTATTTTGTGTTCATTATGATACAGTAGAAGAGGCAGAAAGAAAGTGGAATTCTAGAAAGCAACGCATCAACTGGGAACATATCGTGATTATAAATTGTGATAGAGAGGGTATGACAGAGGAAGTGAAAGATCGTTTTGAAGCACTTCCTTACCGTAAAGTGATGTTTGTACATAAGCCCGATAAAAAACATCCTAGTTGTTTTTATATTAAAGGATATGAAAATCAAGAATCGGTAGGAATTATTACGGATCATAATACATGGGATGGAAAAAGACCGGTCGATCAGTTTGATTGGGTGAAATTTATAAATGGAGATAGTTGATATGTTACAACAAGGGAGAGATAATTTTGAGAGCAGAGCAGAGCGCATTGAATGGATAGATGAAGCAAAAGGTATAGGCATTGTTTTAGTTATGTTGGGGCATTGCTATTTACACCGGAAATTTTGCTTTTGGTTTTATTCCTTTCATATGGCATTGTTCTTTTTCCTTTCGGGATACACCTTTTCAAGAAAGGAAAGATATGATAGGTTCTTAAAGAAAAAGATTCAAACACTTTTGGTTCCTTATCTGTTTTTTGTAATTGTAACAATGTTGTGTAATGGAGTTTTGGCTATTACACATGGTAATAGTTATGATGTGTTAGATATTGCAAAGCAGTATCTTATTCAGAATAGGTATACTTTGTTATGGTTTATTACGTGCTTATTTCTGGCAGAACAGGCAATGTATGTATTAAGTATTCTAAATTCAAAGTATGGGAAAAATAGATTTTGGCTTATTTCATTTGCGATTGCCCTGATAGTCTTTTATCTCTATAGAATCAGTATTGATATTGATTTGCCATGGAATGCAGATTTAACGATTTTAGGAACAGCATTTATGTGTTTGGGACAATGGTGTAAGAATAGTAAATGTTTTACTACATATTTTGCAAAGCCAAAGATGCTTTTGTGTCTTGGTGTGGTGGTGTGTCTCATTGCATCTGCTCTAAACTACAAATATTTTACAAAAGTAGATTGGTACAGTGATTGTTGGGGTAATCCGATTTTATTTGTGATAGCAGCAATAAGCGGAATAATAGCTGTTATAAGTATATCAATGTTAAAAAATAATAAAATACTTGTTGCAGTTGGAAAAAATTCACTTATGTATTATGGACTACATAGAATTGTAATAGATCTGATGTTCGTAGTATATGGGAAATTAGGAATTGAGATTATAAATACAAGTTGGTCTGCAGTTGGTTTTGCAATGATAGATGTTTTGGTCTCTATTTGTGTAATTACACCATTTAATTTATTTATTTTGAAATATATGCCATGGTGTTTAGGAAGAAAAAAGGTTAAAGTGAAAAATGATAAGTATTATAATACCAATATATAATGTAGAAAAATATCTTTCAAAATGTATTGAGAGTTTAGTGGGACAAACCTATAAGGATATAGAAATAATTTTGATTAATGATGGTTCACCAGATCATTGTCTGAGTATATGTGAGCAATATTCAAAAAAAGATAATCGTATCATTGTTATTGATCAGGAGAATAAAGGTGTATCTGCTGCAAGAAATGCCGGTTTAAAAATGGCTAAGGGCGAATATATTGGATTTGTTGATCCTGATGATTGGATAGCACCGGAGATGTATGAAAGTATGCACTCAGCCATGAAAGAAACGAATGCAGATTTATGTATATGTGGGTATGATTATTATGATGAACACGGAAAAGTAGATGAGAATAGACGTTATAATACAAAAGAAAATGAGACTATTACACAGAAGGATGTGATGTATAGATTTTCTGATATGCCACCAACTATTAGGCATGGAGTTGTAAATAAATTATTTAAAAAGGAATTATTAAATGGTCAGATGTTTAAGGAAGGATTACATTCATCAGAAGATGTATTCTTTTTGAATGAATATGTTCAAAAGATTCAAAATGCAGTGGTTGTGCATCAGCCTTATTATAAAAATCTTGTTCGTCAAGGAAGTGCAACGCATGGTGGACTAAGTATAAATAGTTTGGCAGATTCATTTGAAGCACATTACCAAATGTATCAAGATGCAGTTGGAAAATATCCGGAATTAAAAGAACATAGTCTTGCTTTTTTATTAGATGTTTGTACTTTGAAGTATACAGAAGCATGTAGAAAATCGTTGCAACTTGAACAGAGTGAAAAAAAGAAAATTCAAAAATGTCTTACAGAAATGAGACATTTTATTAAAAGAAATGCTGTTTCAGCACTTTTTAATAAAGAAATTTATTGGAAAACCAGAGTAATGTATTTAATTTTAAAGTAGAGGATTAATGATGAAGAAAATTAGTATTATTGTTCCTGTATATAATGTGGAAAAGTATGTAGAAAAATGTATACAGAGCTTAATAAATCAAAGCTATAAAAATATAGAGATAATTTTGGTTGACGATGGTTCGAATGACAGAAGCAATAAGATAATTGATGAATATGCCAAGGTGGATTCAAGAATATTGACAATACATCAAAAAAATAAGGGCGTTTCTGCTGCAAGAAATGCAGGATTGAAGGTTGCGACAGGAGAGTATGTAGGATTTGTTGATCCTGATGATTATGTGGATTATCAAATGTATGAAACAATGTTAAAAAAAATAGAATTGAATATGAGTGATTTGGCAGTATGTGGATTTTCGAAAGTTACTGAGTTATCTGATAAGGAAGAAATATTTGAAATAAAGGATGAACTCCTATCACCAAAAAAATGTGTAGAAGATTTATTTGATTTTAGGGGTGGGTATGCAATAAAACCGAGTGTTTGGAACAAACTGTTTCGTAGAGATAAGATAGGTGATTTGAAATTTGATGAAAATATAGGAATTAGTGAGGATTTGAAATTTGTTGTACAATATATTCTAAAATGTAATAGCATTGTATATGTTAAACAGGCTTTTTATAAAAATCTTCAACGAGATGGAAGTATAACTAGAAGTAAGGGAAAAGCTGCGCAGATTATAAAAACTGTGGAAATAGATAATTTTGTTTATGATGAGATTAAAAAAATATATCCTGATTTAAGAGAAGTAGTTTTGGATTGGATAGTTCAGGATAATCGAGGGTGGTATGGATTAGTTAAACAGGAGGATGCAGAGATTGCTAAGAAAATGAAAAAAATGATTATGAGAAATAGATGGCGAATTATGTCATCGAAACGTATATATTGGAAAGAAAAAGTGATAATGTTAGTTGGATGGTTTTAGTGATAATATGAAAGAAGATATAAGAAATATACAAATAAAGTGCATAGAAATTTTAAGTATAGTCGATCAAATATGTCATAAACATAATATTCAATATTCACTCTGTGGAGGAAGTGTTGTAGGAGCTCATTTATATCAGGGATGTTTACCTTGGGATGATGATGTGGATTTAATGATGACGAGAGAGAATTATAATAAGTTTCTTTCTGTTATAAAACAGGAACTTCCAAAAGGATTTTCGGTTCATAATTATCAACTTTCAGATACATATTGGTCGTTATTTACTAAGATTGTTAATGATAATACTACAATAGTTCAAAATGATGGTGCAGTGTCTGGTGTGTTCTTAGATATTACTGTTTATGATAAAATACCAGATAATTATAAACGGAAAGAGGATATATTTCTTTGGAAGATGTCGCAGGTGGTTAGTATTGGAAAAATAAAGGGAAAATCGTTAAAGGCAATTGTAAGAAATATGGTGCTTACACTTTTCTTTAGGGATAAAAGTAAGTATTATAAGTTTTTTCAAAAACGTGTAGAGAAAAATGGAATGTGCAAAAAGTATCATTATTCAGAATTGTTTGGAGCATTTTGTAATACGAAACCCTATGATGCAGAGATATTTGAGAATTATACGCAGATTATGTTTGAAGGAAAGAAGTATATGATTGTAAAAGATTATATAAAATATTTGCAGACAAGATATGATCGTACTGATTTTAGAGAACCGAAAGAAAAACAGGTTGCGCCACATTATCAATATGTAAATTTTGAAATGCCATATAAAAAGTATTTACAACAACATATGGGAGCAGGAAATGAGTAAAGGAAAAAAAATTCTAAAAATTTTTGGGTATGGAGTCATTTCCCAAGTTATTACACTATCGCTTGGAATTATTATTCCTAAATTGATGATTGTAAGTTATGGATCAGAAGTAAATGGGCTGCTGTCTTCTATCAGACAGGTTTTTGTTTATGTTGCACTTCTGGAGGCCGGGATAGGAACTGCATCATTACAGGCACTGTATGCGCCAATTGCTGCTAATGACAAAAAACGTACTTGTGAAATAATGTCTGCAACAAATCGATATTATAAACGAACAGGCATTTTGTATGGTATAGCAGTTATTGCTTTGGCAATAATATATCCTATAGTTGTAAAATCAGATATACCTGTGTTTGTAGTTGTGGCAGTTATATTTTTTCAGGGAGCATCAGGTGTTATTAACTATTTTTTTCAAGGTAAATTTACAATTTTATTGCGCGTAGATGGAAAAAGTTATATAACAACAAATGCAACAACCATAGTTTCTGTTGCTTCAAAACTTATTCAAATTGGTTTGATGTTAACTGGATTTGATGTAGTCATGGTTCAATTTGCATATTTCGTAGTGAACTTGGTACAAATGATTTATATATCGTTATATGTGAAGAAACATTATGCATGGCTTGATTTATCTGTTGAGCCAGATTATGCTTCGTTGAGTCAAAGTAAAAATGTAATTATACATCAAGTATCAGGACTTATTTTCAATAATACAGATATTATTGTCCTTACATTATTCTGTGACTTAAAAACAGTTAGTGTATATTCATTATATAGTTTGATTGTTAGTTGTGTGTCTAACATTATCGACACGTTATGCAGCAGTGTTGAATTTGTGCTTGGACAAGCATTTAATTCGGACAGAAAATATTTTTTAAAACTTCAGGAAGTATATGAAACTTACTATTTAGGCATTTCATTTTTCTTTTTTACCGTAACATTGATTATGCTTCCTTCGTTTATGAGGGTATATTCTCAGGGAATCACAGATGCCCAATATGTAGATAAATATTTACCGCTTCTATTTGTAACTTTGAATGTGTTGATGTATGCGAGAAGAACATCAAGTCAGATCATTAATTTTGCTGGGCATTTTAAACAGACACAGGTAAGGTCAATTATAGAGAGTGCTATTAATCTTACAGTATCATTAGTTTTGGTATTTAAAATAGGTGTGTATGGAGTTTTAATAGGAACCATTGTAGCATTATTTTATCGAACAAATGATGTTATTATTTATGCAAACTGGAATATATTAGGAAGAAAACCATGGAAGACATATAGAAGATGGATACAAAACTTATTTGTTATGATAAGTTCTGTATTTTTGATTAATAATATTTTACCGGATATTGAAAATTATTTTTCATGGATTGTAAATGCAGCGTGGGTGTCAATAGTATGCGGAGCGGTATACTTTGGCATAGATTCTATCTGCGATATAGAGAGTTTTAGATTTGTAAAAGAAATGTGTCATGGATTTGTAAAAAAAAGAGAAGTTCGGTAAAAGATTATATAAATTAAACGGTGTTTAAGCTCCGGTAATAATTTATGTAGATAGGATTATAAATAATTGTAATAGGAGAAATATTTGGATATTTATCAGATTATCATAACGTATAATAAAGCTTGGACAAAAGAAGAAACTGTATGCTTTGGTATTATATTAATATTTCTATCAGGTATACTTGCAATAAGTGTGTATAAACACAAAATACTTAAACAACAGGCAGTAGCTATATTATTACTTGCAATATATCTTGGGATTGTGTTGGGCTCGACGGTATTCACAAGGGAATCATCAATACGTAGCTATAAGCTCATGCCTTTGTGGTCATGGAAAGAAATTCTATTTGGAAATGATGCGAGAGAATTGTTGATAGAAAATTTATTAAATGTTATCTTGCTATTACCAATGGGCGCATTATTACCTTTTGTTTTTGGAAAAAAATTGAAGATTAAAAAAGCTTTTTTATATGGATTTTTTGTATCGGTAGTAATTGAATGTTGCCAATTAGTGTTCAAATGCGGACTATTTGAATGGGATGATATGATTCATAATGGAATTGGCTGTATGTTAGGCGATATGATAGGAAATACAATATTGAATGAATGGCAGAGATTAAAAGGGAACAGGAATATATAGTATAGACTATAGAACAGGAATATGGAGGGGAAAATCGAGTTCGTAACAACAAGGATAGTGTTAGCATCTAAATTGGCTTTGGCAGGAGTACGGCTCAAAAGGCGGTGCAGGCAAACAAAAAACAAAAATTGAAAGTTGCTGCAAACTCTGCTATAAGAAACACAGGAAAAAGATTATCATTTAATTCAAATGCAAGTTTTGAAATAGTACTTGATGGTTATGATGATAAAGTATTATTAGGACTTTCAAAAGCAAGTAAGAGAGTTGCTGAATTAGGTGGAAAAGACGGAAAAGGACATCTTTCACTAATAAATTTAGAAACAGGTAAAGAAGAATATTTTGAAGCTGGTAGCGAACAGTTTGTTGGCGGAAGCGACTTATTTAAATTCTTATCTGAAAACCCTAATAAAAAATATGCTTTTATACATAATCATAATGAGGACGGATATTTTTCAGAATGTGACTTAATGTGACTTAACTACTCTATTAACCGCCGATAATATTACTATGTTTGTGGCTATAAGAATTGATGGAGTATGTTATGTTACCGAAAAAACTGAAACACTAAAAAATGTTTCTTTTTGAGATAAGTTATTCCCTGATGAGATTAACAGCTTGAATAAAAAATACAGAGATGGTATAATAACAGCAGGAGAACGCACTCGCATGCGTGAAGAAATAATTGTTGATGGACTACTAAAAAAATATACTAAAGGATTGATTGAACTTGGATAATGAATGGGCTACACTTACAATAAAAGAGGTTCCGTTTTGGAGAGATGATATGACCCCAGAAGAGTATGACATAGAGAGGACATACTTTTATGAGAATTTTGATTCATATAAAAAAGGAACCTACATTCCATTGTGGAAACAGAAAAAATAACAGGCTTGATTTTTTAGTTTATAACGCATTTTAATTAAAAATGTAGTTACACCACCAATTCATTAAAACGCAAATTAAACGATTTTAAACGGCATTTAAAGGAGCTGTAAAAAACAGCCTAAATAAAAAAACGACTGCATTCTAACCGAAAGGTAGGAATGCAGTCATTTTTGTGATATAATTTAATATCAATGAAAAACCATATCAACAAGGTACATAAAACTAAAAAGTTTTCTACATTAAAGGTGCTTGGTTTTGCACCTTTTCGAGTTATGCCCAAATTTTAAACATTTTTAACATTTTTCATATTTTCATATCATATTTTTATACAATTTCAAGAATGCAAGCAAAAAAATCACCGAGGCTCACTTTTTCGTGAATCTCGGCTTTTTGATATGCTGTTTTTTACAGCACCTATCGTCAGATTGCATAAACGGAAAGTATTTGTGGGCTTGCCCACACCCACAACCTTTGAAAAGGTCGACTAAACTTTTACAATTGCTTGATAAAACAGTTTTCTAAACCATAATTTACCAAAACTTGTGATAAAGAACCGTTTTAATGAAAATTGTTATGGGTATGTATTACTACACCTTAATTTTACGGCATAATTTAGTATTATTTAGATGTAAACGGTTATTTTGCATTTGATTTAAAATCAGCCTTGTATTAAAAACATAAAGAATATAAGCATATAAAATCAGTGACTTGCTTAGTTAATAGAAGTAGGTGAGGGGTTTTTACTGTATTTGCATATTATAATACAGTTAAAAGCAATGTTTTACGGGAAATAGGCAAAAAGAAAAACCGCATACAAGCCTTAAAAACGGCTTGGTTATGCGGTTTATTTGTGGAGCTGGTGAACGGACTTGAACCGTCGACCTACTGATTACGAAACATTACAAGAATTTGAAAAAGTGCAGTAAACAAGCGTATTTTTATTATACATTGACTAACATCAGACTAACATCATTTTTTGCGGTTCTGCAATCGCAGAGATGTAATCGTTTAGGTCTATAATTTTATTGATTTTCTTAATCTGATTTGTTTGCACTAAATGTGTATAAATATTCAAAGTCGTTTCGGGCTTTGCGTGTCCGAGTTGGTTTTGGACATAAAGTAAATCTTGACCGCAAAAGAACAAGTTTGTAGCAAAAGTATGCCTTAGATAATGTGCGGTGAATCTTTCAATAACAAACGGAACGCCTTTTGGGTCGAACTTACTTTTTGGCTTTCGCTCATATTCGGAAAAATCTCCGTATTTAAGATTGAGGTCTGCCATATAGCTGTCCCACAGTTCTCGCCACGCTGTTGTTGAGAAGAACTCCCCTTTTGTTGTAAGTACAACAAAGTCGGATTGTTTATGGTTCTTTTGATTTTTCAGAAAATCCACAAGGGTGTGGGGAATATTGACTGTTCGTATGCCAGCCTTTGACTTTGCGCCTTGCACAATGTGCGGAGTTCCTGTCATTACAAGTTTTTGATGAACACTAATTTGAGCATTTTCAAGGTCAATGTCATACCATTGCAACGCAAGGCATTCACTTAATCTTAAACCAGACAGCATCATAAGCATAGCGGGAAGCTGTGCTCTGTGTGGCATTTCCATAACCCACCGCTGTTCTTGCTCGGTCAATGCCCTGCGCTCGCTTACAGGTGCATTTTTCGGTATTCTGACATATGTTAATGGATTGTAGTCAAGTATGCGGTTTTCAACAGCAAAGTCAAACACCTGCCTTGCGGTCATTCTGTAATCACGCAGAGTTTTCTTTGAAGTCGGTTTGCCTGTATGTGGATTTCGTGCGAAATAGTCATTTATGATACATTGAAAATCTGCTTTTACAAGTTTGCTGATTGCAACATCGCCTAATACAGAAAACGGTTTAAGGTTTGTTTTATAACTCTTATACTGCTTGTCAGAAGAAAGCAGAGCCTTTTTGTATATCAGCCAATTTTCGCAGAGTTCACTGAACGGCATATTCTCGCTAAGAATATCCATACCTTTGCTGATTTTTAGCTTGATTTCATTTGCTTTGCGTGTAACCTCAGCTTGCGTTTTGCCAAATACAGACTTATACATAGCTTTGCCGTTTTCATCTCGTCCGATATAGATATTTTTTTGATATCTGCCGTCTTTACGCTTTTTCATTTTATAACACTCCTTTTGTTTTAAAAAAGGGTGCAAAAATCCCTTGTGTTTTTATTCGATAAACTTGCAAAACACAAGGGAGTATGGTACAATTATATTGCGTTTAACTGCACCGTTGCACCCTGTGTAATGGTTTCCGCTCTATCCTGTTGGCGCAGGGTAGGGCGGATTTTTTATTCTAATAAATGTTACTGTAAAATCCTACGGCTTTGCCGAGGATACGGACTTTGTTCATTTCTTCTTTTTGGTAATATAGAGGCTTAAAGGTGGGATTTTCAGGGCGAAGTTCTATGCTGTTTTCGGTTTTATAAATTCGCTTGAGGGTTGCCTCATCGTCAATGAGTACCGCTGCTATCTCTCCGTTCTCAACTTCCGGCTGTTCTCTTATGAACACTATGTCGCCGTCAAAAATGCGTGCGTTTATCATACTGTCGCCTTTGCACCGTAAAGCAAAGGTGCCTTTTGCTTTTTCGGGCATATTTATGTAGTCCTCGATATTTTCTTCTGCAAGAATAGGCTCACCACAGGCTATTGTGCCTAATAAAGGAACTTTAACCATTGTAGGTATCGGCTCTATATTTTTGATGTTGGAGAGGTCTGAATCTGTCCAGCCCATTATGTATTCGGCATCAACTCCCACAGCTGCTGCTATTGTTTGAATTGCGTCTATTGGTATTTTTGCGGTAATACCATTAGCATATCTTTGTAGCGAAGATCTCGATATACCGGTTAGTTTCTCTAATTCAGCATATGAATATCCGGAATTCAGGATACTTTCTTTTAAACGTTTTACTATATTGCTAATTTCTTCAGAATTAGAAGCCGTTTCTCTTTCCATAGGAGTATTATCCAAACCCATAAGCCAAGCTTCACTTACATTTAATGCCTTAGCTATTAAATGCATGCGGGTTTGTTTAGGCTTAAATTTTCCCGACATATATTGGCTCATAGCGGATTTAGGTATTTGCGTTCTTTCGCATAATTCAGTTTGAGTTATACCTTTTAACTCCATAGCTTTTAATAACTGTTTATAAAATTCAGCCATATGTTTCACCTCATTTTCATTATATTAACATACAAATCTCAATTTTGCAATAGTAAATCCAAAATAAATTAAAAAATATCTCAAAAAAGGGTTGACTTTTGTAAATTGTTAAATTATAATATAATTATCTCAAAAGTGAGATAAAATAAGGGGGTGAATATAAATATGGTAAATACAAAAGAGCTTAAGGCTGCTATTGCAAGAGCAGGTTACACGCAGGCAGAAGTTGCAGAAAAAATAGGTATTTCTTCCTACACTTTTGGTAAAAAAGCTAAAAATAAAAGTAAATTTGATGTGGTGCAGGCTACTGAAATTTGCAATATTTTAGGCATTCATGACAGAAAACAGAAAGCCGCTATTTTTTTAGTTTAAACATCTCAAAATTGAGATAGACAAATTAACAAAAAAACTGAATAGAGTGCATTCCTATTCAGCTTTTGTCTAAATTTGTTTACTCAAAGTTTCTTGCAGGTTTTCACCATATACCAATGCACGATATATTTCTATGAGAAGTGTTGCCACTTTAGCAGTTTTAGTTCTGCAGAGATGCCTATATGCTGGCAACATTTTAGGAATACTTGTTAAGGTGGACTATTTACGAGTGTCACTCTGAAGTTTAACGTGGTTCAGCACTTAACGCCTTAATAGTTGTTACATTTAACCAGTTTTACATGCTTTGGTACCATGATTGCAACCTTAAATAAAGAGAACAGGCAAAATCAAAAGTTTGGTCAAAAAGACCAACTCCTTCCTCCGCCTTATAGGCTACTTTGATTATACAAAAATATTTGTATTTTGTCAATGTTTTTTCACATTTAGGGCTTTTAGACAGCAGAGAACAGCGTGAGGAGGTGATTTATATGGCTAACACTCATACAGATGAAATTTTTAATGTGTACGGCACACTTGACAACCTTAACAAACGAATGAAAATCGTTGAGGAAAAAGTGCCTAATTACACGGCGGATATGCTTGAAGTTTACCGAAATCTCGGTGCTCTTACAAAGCGTATCGCAGAACTTGAAAAAGTTCTTGCCTAACAGCAGAAAACAGCGTAAGGAGGTGAGAAGATGGGAGGAAAAATGATTGGCAACTATGCAAATGACGGAACACTTTATATATCTGCAACAAATATTCAGGAGTTTAAATGCCTTATAAATAAGGCAAAAAAACAAGCTGACGAACTGCAAGATACAATTAATCAGCTTGAGTTTTTCAATTTTCATTTTAAGTTTGCGACTGATGAGTAGCTTTTTGTTCTTCAATCATATTTTCAGCTATTGCTACAGAAATATCTGAATCTATAAAAGACACAATAGCATTTATAAATTCGACCAGGTTATCTATATTGTAATCTTTAAATTTTCGCTCGTAATGTGTTTCATCATTACCAAGCCATGAAGAGGCTACAGCTAATTTTTTAATTCTTTTGTTGTCAATATAATCGTTGATACATCTTGATAACGGTGCTTTAACAATTTTATCTTTATCCTCAGGGTGTAACAATATAGCATAATCTTTTACTAAAAATTCTAAAGATTTTCTGTAAGCCATACCTGAAATATCTTTCAAACCATACTGTTCAGAAGCGTATGCTTGGTTATATATGTCGCAAAAATCAGGTGACAAGTCTTTTATGTGTTTAGGAAATTCTCGTTCTTCTGTATTGTAAACAGGCTCAAAACTTTTAAATTCAGTTTTATTGTAATAAGGTCCTATATAGTAATTCCCTAAAAATGTTCTTTCACAATTTTGGCAGAAAAAATGAACAAAAAGATTTGGGTTGGTAAGTTCATCTTCGATATAGTAAGAACTTAAACAAAATGGGTTGCCCGCTTTGTGGCACATGGGGCAACCAGGCGGATATTCGATTTCAAGATTTTTATGGTGTTTTTCATCGTTCAATGATTTACAGTTGTATATGATCTTTCGGATAGTCAAGGACTCCTTTCAGTATAGTATTGAAAATATTGTAACATCTAATTACAAATAATACAACAAAAATCGAGGAGGTGAGGAAAATGGCAAAACTTAAACTTATTGACACAAAGGACAAGTTTCTTCTTGAAATTGACGGAACAGAAATCCCGTATGTTACAAGCTATCAGATTACCCGAACAGTAGGCGATGTGGTACTGCTCAAGCTGGCACTCAGCGTTGCAAATGTGGAAAAGGTTGAAATCGTATCAGACAAAATTACAGAGGATAACAGAGGTGTAAGGCAATAAATTTATAAGGAGGGTATATATGCCAAAATCTAAGAAAACAGTAACCAACTGGGACGATGTCCCACTCTACATAGATTTGCCGTTGCTGGCAACCCTTTGGGGGTTCTCGGTTGATTGTTTAAAGAAAAAAGCACAGTCGGGCGTTTTGCCGGCGGCAAAGATGTTCGGTGAGTGGAGAATATCTAAAGAGGACGCAAAGGCTTACTTCGAAAAGGCTTACAACGAAACGCAGGAGGGAATAAAAAAAGATGGAAGTAATTATCAACAAATCTAAATCGTATTCGTTTAAGGATGTTGAAATCGGAGATGTGTTCTCTGATGATTTAGGACGCTTTATGATGAAAGTATCATACGAAACAGCAATATGTTTAGATGATAATATGGTCTATGGCATTAACAGCAACACAAAATGCTATCTGAGGGACTGTGTGATTATAGAGCGTGAACTGCTCGAAAATCTCAAGAAAGGAGCAAACGGATATGAGTAAGCTTGAAAACTTACAAATCTGCATTAAAGACGGCGAGATTGTAGTATTGCAAGGACTTGACACCGTTACGGCTGAAAGGCTTGAGGACATTTTAAACTATGTTGCAGAAGTCAAGGAAAGCCTTGACAGGCACAAACTCAGCAACAGAGCAACAGGCATTAAGCGTGCGGCTCACAATTGCAAGAAGTTTATTAGGTGCTTAAAAGGTGCCTTATCTGATGAGGAGGTGTAACGGATGACATATCTTGAATTTATAAGCAGGAACGGTCACATATGTTCAGAAAGCGAATTTGAAATTGCAAGAGCACAAGCAAAGAATAAACTTGCAGTTATAGTAAATCGTTTTGGTGATGCAAATGGTTTGAGACTGAAAAGTGATTATTTAAATCAGCTTGTACTTGAAGAAATTAGAGCTGAAAGGTATTCATCAACAATGTTTGATTTGTTTAGTTGCAAAAGAATATCCCACATTGCGTGAGCCTTGCAATGTGGGATAAGAACTAAAGAAATTTAAACTACTATTATTATATCACAAACAATAAAAAAATCAATAGTAGGAGGATGAAAATATTGCAGTCATGTGATATATGTTTGAGTTCGCCCTGCAAAGCTTCTTGCCCGAATGCCCCAGAGCCTCCTGTAATGGGTCATTGCAAAATGTGCAATGACGAACTTAGATACGATTACAATTATTTTAGAGATACAAACGATGATATTTTCTGCTCTCGCGAATGTGCTGACGCATTCCACGGGATTACAGAGGAAGAATGGTCATCAGACGATATTGAAGAAGGAGATTATTATGACTAAGATTATTGGACCAGTTAATTTACTTGAAACATCCGACGAGGCTGATGAGGTTGCTATTCAGCCTACCGAGGTTACAGAAACCGAACCGGAGCAGCTTATTGTAGTTGAGCAAGTTCCTGTTATTATCGAAAGACTTGAATCTGTTAAGTCAGTAATCGAGGAGAAAGTTGAAACTGCTTGTGCAATGATTTGTACAGACGAAAATTACAAAGAGATAAAAAAACTTCGTGCTTCACTTAATAAAGAATTTGCTGAATTTGAAAACCTTAGAAAAACTGTTAAATCAGAGATAATGACGCCTTATGAACATTTCGAGAAGGTCTATAAGGAATGTATTTCAGGACCTTACAAGAAAGCTGATGCAGCTTTAAAAAGTAAAAATGAAGCTGTTGAGCATGGATTGAAAAGAGAAAAGTATGAGAAGTCAAAGGCTTATTTTGACGAATACTCACAGGCTCTCGGCATTGACTTTATAAAATTTGAGCAGGTCGGTTTAAACATAACTATGACAGTGACTTTAAAGAAGCTAAGAGAAAATATTAAAGCTTTTCTTGATAAAGTTATGGACGATTTGAAACTTATTGCTACGCAGGAACACAAGGACGAAATATTGTATCACTACAAAAAAGTTGATGGTATGACGTTTCTTAATGCAAGCAAAGCAATAACACTTGTAAGTGAAAAATTCAAGGCTATTGAGGCAGAACGAGTACAAGCAGAAGCTGAAAAAGCAGAGCGTGAGAAAGCAGAACTTAACGAGCAAGCAACATTGAACGAATATGAACCGTTCGAGGCAAATGTTGCAGTAGAAGTAGCTCCACCGGAAGAAAAAACACATATTAATCAAACCGATGAAAAAGTATTTTCTCTTACATTTACAGTATATGGTACTAAAACGCAGCTTAAAGATTTTGCAATAGCAGTTAAAAAGTTAATCAACGAAAGGGGATTAAGATATGAGTAATTATAACATTCAGAATCAGATTCAGCAGAGAAAACCAAAATTTTCAGCCATGCTCCAGACAGTGGCTTTTCAGAAAAGCCTTTCAAATTCAATGAAAGACCCGAAGGAAATCCAAAAGTTTACGGCGGCTATCACATCTGTGGTAAGCACTAACCCGGCACTCGAAGAATGTGATGCTGGAACAATTCTTTCAGCGGCACTTTGCGGACATTCGCTCGGGTTGCCACCATCACCACAGCTCGGACAGTATTACATGGTTCCGTTTAAGGACCGTAAGAACAATCGTACAACAGCAACATTCGTTCTCGGTTATCGTGGCTATATTCAGCTTGCTATCCGTTCAGGACAGTATAAGAGACTTAATGTGGTGGAAATCAAAGAGGGAGAACTTCTCAATTGGGATCCGCTTACAGAAGAAATTACAATCAAAATGATTGAAGATGAAACAGAGCGTGAAACAGCTGAAACAATCGGATACTATGCTTATTTTCGCTATGTAAACGGCTTTGAGAAAGCTCTTTACTGGAGTAAGGATAAGATGAAACAGCACGCAATGAAGTATTCAGCCGGATATGCAAATGATATCAAGAAGGGTACAAGCTATACATTTTGGGCAAAGGATTTTGATGCAATGGCTAAAAAGACGATGCTTAGACAGCTTATCAGCAAATGGGGCGTTATGAGTGTTGAAATGCAGACAGCGTATGAATCTGACAATCATATTATCAATGCCGACGGTACTCCAGATTACGAAACAAATACAATGATTGATGCAGATGTACCTTCTGATGTAACATTACCAGAACCATCTGAACAGCAGACCGATGATGAAGCTTTCTCAATTGATGATCTTGCAGAGTGAGCAAGATGATTGATTTAGATATTATTAGTACAGGCTCTAAAGGCAACGCAGTCTTTCTTGGTGGTCAGACCTTAATTGATTGCGGAGTGCCTTTTAGCAAACTTGTTGATGCGAAAGTTGTTGATAAGATTAAGTATATTTTCCTAACTCATCAACACAGAGATCATTGCAATATTGCAACCATTAAGAGACTTATTAACGAACACCCCCTAATTAAGATAATCTACCCAAATTATCTGTGCAGACATTTTAGTGATTTTGAAACCCCCTTTCTGATAAAAAGTTCGTGTATAGTTACTGAGAGCAAATGGTACACAATAGGCAATATTACATTTTCAGCTTTTCCGTTAAGACACGATGTGCCTAATGTAGGCTGGAAGCTCTACTTTCGCACTCAACAGGGGATATATAAAGTCATATATGCTACCGATACTGCGGATATATCTCATATCGTAGCTAAAAATTATGACTTGTATCTTATCGAGGCTAATTTCACTCAAGATGAAATTATTAATCGAATAAAAGATAAGAGAATGAATGGTCAATATGTGTACGAGGAGAGAGTTCTTCGTACACATTTGAGCAAAGAAAAATGCGATGAATGGTTGTATCAGAACATGAGTGTCAACAGTGCTTATGTTTATATGCACCAACATGAGGTCTTATTATGATTACATCAGCAAATATAGTGGCATATGACGGCTACAACTTAATAGTAAGACCTCGTGACCGCATTGGCAGAGAACTTTCACAAAAACAGGTCAACGAGGTTGAAATAAGAATAGTTGACGGTAGAGAAATATCTGCCGAACAACGAAGAAAAATATACGCAGTAATCAGAGATATTGCATTCTGGTGTGGTGATAATCCGGAATGGATAAAGGAATACTTCAAATTTAACTTTTGTGGTGAGTTTGGAATAAAGTATTTCTCCTTGGCAGACTGCGAAAAAAGCGTAGCAAGGGATTTCATAAGCTATCTGATAGACTTTTGTTTTTATCAGAACATCGGTACAAGAGATACCTTGCTTAATGTTACAGATGATATTGGTAGATATTTATATAGCTGTCTTGAAAATCGTAAGTGTGCGATATGCAATGCTCCCGGCGAAATTCATCATGTTGATAGAGTTGGGATGGGCCGAGACAGGGAACAGATAGTTCATATAGGACTTAGAGCCATCTGCCTTTGCAGAAAACATCACGATGAAGCACATTGGCATGAAAAAGAACTGTTTGAAAAGTATAAAATCTATGGCATAGAACTCGACGAGTATCTCTGTAAAAAACTCAAACTCAATACAAAGGAGTGATGTAGTGAATGGCTGGACAACCAAAGCGAGGGTTAGACTTCGCCGGTTGGGATGTTCACATGTTCGATGACGATGAGAGATTTGATGTGCTTATCGATGCACAAGGATGGAACGGCTTTGGAGTGTTCTACTTCATATGCACGAAAGCATATGCCACTAATGGTTATTACTATGAATGGCGAGAAGAAACCAGTGCTGCCACGATAGCAAAACGAATGAGCGGTGGAATTAAATCAGATACAGTAAAGCAAGTAGTACAACTTTGCTTACGAATTGGGCTGTTTGACAATAGGCTGTTCGATAGGGAGAGAGTACTAACAAATAAAATGATGCAAGAAAGATATATGTACGCTATCGAAAAACGCTCTAAGCGAGGTCGCACAATTAATAGAGATTATTGGCTTTTGAAAAAAGATGAAACAAAGGCTTATATAATTATACCCGAAAATGAGCATAATCTCTCCGAAAATGAGCATAATCTCTCCGAAAATGAGACAAAGGAAAGTAAAGTAAAGAAAAGTAAAGTAATTATTAATAATAATTATACGGTGCCGTCTGCAGAAGCAGCCAACACCGTTGGTGAATGTTTTATATCCTTACCATTGAATGATAAGAGTAAATACCAAGTATCTGTTTCCGACATACAACACTACAAGGAACTATATCCTGCTGTTGATGTTGAACAGCAGTTGCGTTCAATGCTTGGTTGGCTGGAGGCTAATCCGAGCAGAAGAAAAACAAAGAACGGTATTAAAGGTTTTATTACGAAATGGCTTAATAAAGTTCAAGACAGAGGAGGAGTGGGCTATGGATCCAATTCAATCGATAATATCAAGAATACTGTCCCCACAGCGAGCGGAGGAAATTATCCAACGGGCGAAAAAGTCTTCTGAACAGACTCCAAGAGAACGAGCAGAGCAAGAAGCAAAGGTGTTTAATTCAACAATCGGAAAGCTTACAGGATATGACTGCGAAAAGTGCAAAAATCGAGGTTATATTTACATCGTGAAAGAAGATGAAGACCCTTTTGGACAACAAACATTTCATGTAGTTGCTTGCAAATGTGACTGCTTGAAAATCAGAGATGAAGTTCATAGAATGCAGAACAGTGGGTTACAGAAACTTCTTAAGAGATATACATTTGACTCTTACAAAGTGACATCTGAGTGGCAAGAATTTGTTTTAAGAGAGGCTTGCGAATATGTACGAACCTGCAAAGGATGGTTTTTCTTTGGTGGTCAACCGGGTTGTGGTAAAACACATTTATGCACAGCTATGGTCGGAAAATTGATACGCAATGGCAACGCTGCAAAATATATGCTATGGCAAGATGATATTACAAAGATTAAACAGGTTTCGAATAATGCAGAGGTCTATGAAACACTCATTAATTCATATAAGCAGGCAGAAGTGCTTTACATAGATGACTTCTTTAAAACTCGCAGAGGTGATTTTGTATCGACAGCGGATGTCAATGCAACTTTCAAAATAATAAATTACAGGTACAATGAAGAATTACCTACAATCATAACATCTGAATTATCACTTGAACAAATTTCGCAGATTGATGAGGCTCTTGGCAGTCGTATTGCAGAAATGGCCGAACATAAAATTTTTATAAAGCCAGACAAATTTAAAAATTACCGTTTCACGAAAGGGAGTGTAAACGAATGAATAAACGAGGTTGGTATGATGAAATGTGGAATCCGATAACTGGTACACCAATTATTTCATCAGACAAGATTAAGTCAAGAATAAAAAGTCATTGTTGCCGTTTTTCGGGTGATGTGAGATACAACTTATCACATGAAGACAAATATAAATTATTTTCAGAAGGTTATTATGAACTTGATGAGCCGTTTAAGTCTTATAGCACAGATAAAAATTTTATTATGGCTCCGTTTGGTACAAATCCAACGCTTCATAAATATCGTTTTAACACGCCGTCAGAGCGTTATTTAACCGGCAGAATATTATTTGTTAACCCGTTTGCTGATACATTTTTAATGCCTCACGAATGGCTTAAACAAGTATTTACAATTTGCAGCGAAAATCCTAATCATACTTTTGTTTTCACAACAGACACCCCCGAAGAATTTTGTAAATTTATATGTGAGAATATGATACTTATAAGCGAAAATATTTGGTTTGGATATGAATTCAATGCTGAAACAATGAATGTAATCAAAATGAACTACCTTAAGTTGAATTCAGGACATTTATTTTTAAAACTCAATAAATGGACAGCGAAAACAGTTACATTACTTGAGAAATTTTTAAACGAATATCCTGAATTTGCTCCCAAACCTGAATGGATTTTAGTTGATGACAAGCAAGTTAAGAAGTCTAACTTATCGATGAAACTTATAGCGATAGCTGCTCAATTTAAGTTACCAATTTATTTCAACACAAAGCGGGAAGATTTGCCCCACGATTTGCCTAAAGAACTGACAAGGCATAATGTATCGGAAGGAAGAAAAAACCTAAGGTGGGGCAAATGTGGCCGTTGTAGAAAAGAAAAACCTAAGAACGAAATGTTCCGAATTGGTGTTACTAAAGGCAGAAATTGCAGTTCAACCATTCTCGGATTTCTGTGCGATGAATGCTATGATAAATTCAAAAAGCAATTTGAAAACTGAGGCACAGGAACAGGCAGAACTTATTAAATGGGCAGAGAATTGTGTGTTGAAGAAAATACATCCTGAACTTGAAATGTTATACGCTGTTCCAAACGGAGGGAAGAGAGATAGAATCGAGGCTGCACATCTTAAGTTGCAAGGAGTTAAAGCGGGAGTACCTGACTTATGTTTGGCCGTACCAAAAGGGAAATATCATGGATTATATATTGAACTTAAAGTTGGCCGAAACAAAACATCGGAACATCAAGATAAGTGGTTATGCAATTTATCTCAAAATGGATATGCAGTCAAAGTTTGTTATGGCTGTGTGTCTGCAAAACAAGCAATCGAAAGATATTTGAAGTTAGGTGAGTACAAATGAATTTGAATACTTGTTGCAAATGTAAAAATCAATATAATCCATACAGTATAAGAAATTGCCCATATTCTAAACAAGGATTATATGTATGTGTCTATTGCTGCAAAAAATGTCCGTATTCAGAGCAGATAGGTACTGGCTGGTGTTGTAGGTATACAAATGAGACGAAATTGGACAACAGAAGAAGTTGAGTATTTAACATCTGCGTGGGGGAATGTTAGTGTAAAAAACATTACAAAACATTTATCACGCTCTGTTTATTCGGTACTTAACAAAGTTAATAAATTAAAGCTTGGAACTTTTCTGAGCTGTGGAGAAAGATATGTAACTTTATCATATTTGAGCGAAGCTGTTTATGGTAATCAAAGTAGCGGAGGTTACATCAAAATTTCTTGGGCACAAAATAGAGGTCTTCCTCTACATACGATTTGCAGGCAGAAAGAAAAGTTTGAGGTAGTTTATATTGATGAATTTTGGGAATGGGCATACAAGAATCAGAGCTTTTTGAATTTCTCAAAATTTGAAAAGTATTATCTTGGTGTAGAACCTGATTGGGTTGATAAAAAGCGAAGAACTGATATAAGGCACAGCCATAAATTTATTACATCACCTTGGACTACTGTTGAAGATGAGCGACTTAAGAAATTTCTTGCTGAACATAAATATAGCTATAGAGAATTATCGATACTGCTTAATAGAACGGAAGGAGCAATACAGAGAAGAATATTAGACCTTGATATTAAGGAGCGACCAGTTAAGGCAAATAATCACATAAAGTGGACGGCTGAAGAATTTAAGAAGCTTGGTGAAATGATTAAATCAGGCTATAAGTATGAAGAAATGTCAGATGTGCTTGGCAAATCTGTTAAAGCTATCAGAGGTCGAGTATTTGACTATTACTTGACTGAAAGGCTTGATAAGGTAAGAGCATACATTGGCAATGGTCAGTTTGGCGATAATCTTCCGGACAGGACGATTAAATACAAGAGGTTTATGTCTGATGAGGACAAGGAGAAGGTAAAAGTCTTGTTATCTATGCTTGCAGGTGAAATTAAATGTGTTGCGAAAGAGAACTCAAATGTTGAGAGTGAGTACGCAGATTTCTGGCAGAAGGAATATTGCACACACTGGGACAGCGTCAAAGGCTGCACGGCAAACGAAAAAGACTGTGACAGCTGCACATCATTTAATAGAATAGAACCACAATTCTGCAAAAGATGTGGAATTACCTTTTATGAACGAAAAAGTAATGACATTTGCAAGGACTGCAGAGCTGCGAGAATTAAGCAAGCACAGAGAAAATATGCGATATTAAATCAAAAAGGAGTGTGATATAGATTGCCGACAAGAAAGCATATATCAAAATCTACAAGACTAAAAGTTTACGAAAAATACAACGGTCATTGTGCTTATTGTGGTTGTGAACTTGCGTTAAAGGAAATGCAAGTTGACCATATACAGAGCGTGTATTGGTATGACGGTGCAAACGATATTGAAAATTATAATCCTGCTTGCAGAATGTGTAATTTTTATAAATCTACAATGTCGGTTGAAGATTTTAGAGAGCAATTAGGTAAAATACTATCAAGACTGGAAAAGGTTTTTATTTTTAGATTAGCTAAGAAATACGGCTTAATCAGAGAAATAAAAGAACCTGTAATATTTTATTTTGAAAAAGAAAATTTTAAAAAAGTTGTGGATTTTGAGCCTAAAAAGCCTATTAAATCTGATGTACAGGAGATTAAACACGCAAAGTGGGAAGAAATCCGAGATGCCTACGGGCAACTTGAAGGATGGATTCATATTGAGTGTGGTAGAGAGGTAAAAATTAAAGAGAATTATTGTCCGAGTTGCGGTGCGAGAATGGATAAGGAGTGAGCAAGAATGAAAGCCCATATAACTAAAGAACCTGCTGACAAAAGGAGAACAGGCAAAATGACAAATTTTGAAAATATTACAATTGAAAAGGGAATGTATCAGCAGAAGGGCAAGACACTTACAGATGTACTTGAAACTCTTGACCCGTCGGAAAACTATAAGGGTACGACACTTTCAAATCTTGACGCTTTTTCAAGACAGCTCAAGCGTTTTGGCATTAAGGTGAACGGCAGCGGCAGTGACTGCGTGGAAAAATTCTTCCAATCCTCGGACTCGGCGGCACTTTTCCCCGAATATGTCAGCCGTGCGGTAAGACAGGGTATGGAGAGAGCGGATATTCTCCCGCAGATTGTGGCTACTGTTACAAATATTGACGGTATGGATTACATAAGCATTGAGTCCGATATGACAGACGATGACAAGACTTTAAAGCCTGTGGGCGAGGGCGCTGTAATTCCGCAGACAAAAATCAAGTCAATGAGCGTTGAGGATATGGCGGAAATGTTGCTTGATGAAAGCGAGGTGGAAGAATGACATCAAAAGAGACTATGTATAAAGCAATCAATACATACGGTGTGGAAAATCAGATGATAAAGACGGTCGAAGAGTTGTCTGAATTGTCGCAGGCTTTGTGTAAAAGCATTGTAAGATTAAATTATACTAAAGAAAAAACATCACTTGTAGATGATTTGAAATCTGTTGATAATATCTTTGAAGAAATTGCAGATGTTGAGATTATGCTTGAACAATGCAAGATAATGTTTCAATGCGATAAAGAAGTAAACGAATGGAAACAGAAAAAGATTGAGAGGCTTGAAAAAAGACTGGAGGGTGAAAATTAATGACACTTGACGAATTAAAAGCTGAAATATCTGAACGCATAGAAAGTGAACAGGACAAGTTGGACAGTCTTAACAACAGAAAAAGTCGAAAGGACAGAAACTATTACATAAGCGAGGGAATGTTGATTGCATTTCAAATTGTGGCTGATTATCTTAATGATTTGGAGGTTTTGGAATGAAAGCAAGAGTGCCGATGAATTTCAAGCGCGAAGCGAAAAAAGAAATTCTCAGACTTGTTAATAACGAATACAACAAGGTCCGTGATGAAGAAAACAAAGGATTAACACGCAGACTTTTCAAAACAATGCTTTTTGTGTTAAATCAGGAGTTTGGATTTGGCCATAATAGGCTTATGAAAGCATTTGAAGAAATGACTAATGTTATAAACCATTCTAACGAAGATGAGGTGTTCTGGGAACACCTCGATAGGCAGGTAATCGACAACCTTAAAATTCCGCTTGAACGTGATTATACAGAAAAAGGCAAAGTTGTGAATAAATAAAACGAGCAAAAAGAAATTTAAACAATCTATCTTAAAAAGGAGATTGTAAAATGAGCGACAATGTTGAAATCCTTATCAAAAAAGCAGCAGAAACTGCTGCTAAAGTTGCCCTTAAAACATACGAGGATAAGCAAAGAGCAGAAATGAAAGCAATTAATGACCGCAAACTTCATAATACAAAGATGTTGCTTAACAATTATCGATTATTGAGCGAGCATGTCGATAATGCTACATACAAGAGAGACCAGATTGATACAGCAGAGGCTATTAATTGGATTAACGAAATGTATGATCCGAATAATCAGGCTGATGTTATCGTTAACAGCATTAAAAATTCTGCTCTCAAGACCAGAATAATGGTTGCACACATTAACAAGATGTTGAAAATTTATGAACTGTATTGCAACTCAGATAATTCACCGAAAATGATACGCCGCTTTGAAGCTTTACACGGCAGGTACATTTCAGAAAAGAGAGTATGTTATGAAAAAATAGCCGAAAAATGGAATGTTGATGTTCGTACGATTCAGACGGATGTAAATGAGGCAATAAACGAGTTCTCGGGATTGCTGTTTGGTGTGGATTGGCTTAATAAATATCAAATTTTATGAAATAAAATTTATAAATTGTATATTATGGTAATGTGAAATACAGTAATACACATTACAAAAATTATAACCTATGGTTATAAAAATATTGATTTCCTTGATTTTATGTAGTATAATATATGTACCAAAGCTGTACAAATCAATGTAACTTTGGTATGCAAGGAGGAATAACTATGAGAGATATTGATCATTGACGGCTTAAGGGGTTGAAATTACAGGATGTGGTACGAAAGCAATTGGTTTGTCGGAATAATATCGGGTTTGATTTCGTCAGCTTGTTTCTTTATGATATTGTTTTTTATAAAACCAAAAATTATAGTGTCCAATTCTATTTGTAAAAGCACTAATGAAAATGGCGAAACTATATATAAAGTCAAGATAGTCAATAAGACGCGTTCTATGCTTGTTGATGTGAATTATTCTTTGTTTTATAAAACTATTCATGATGACGGAATAGATTCTCTAGTAGAAATAGAGCCTTATAAATCTCCTCTAAAATATGTTTCACAATATAATACATCAGAGAGTAAAAGTGACGATTATGCTGTTAGAATTACATATTTAATTAAAGAGGAAGATTTTCCGATAAACGATAACACACGATTAGTTTTTAGTTTTATGGCAAGTCATCAGACAACAGGCACTACTAAGGCTATATCGAAGGAATATTCAAAAAAAGAAATAAAAGAAGGTCTTTTTGAAACAGGTGTTTCCACAAAAATTTTGGAAAAAAGATGATTTAGTTTAAAGACTTTCAATTTAGTATTACGAGCAAAAAAATTAAAAGCTTCTTTCTGGATAATGATGCGTAATCTGAGTCCGGGAAGGAGCTTTTTATTAAGAAAATTTATAAAA